>Ga0082335_1000138_pt1 | contig 192676 bp, 181 predicted proteins | sample Subgrocontami58m_FD_72375 | JGI IMG/M metagenome (GOLD analysis project Ga0082335, IMG submission 72375) | Subsurface groundwater microbial communities from S. Glens Falls, New York, USA - GMW37 contaminated, 5.8 m (SPADES assembly) (version 2) ... | reverse complement strand
TTGAGATGGCCTGTGGTCCAAGATGCCTCTGGGCGGTGGCAAGAAACAACTCGCCGGTACGTTGAAGGCGAAGATCCCTTTGTGAAACAGGGTGAGGGAGTTTCTTTCTATATGGATAAAGGAGGGGAAAATCGCGCGAATATCTGGGCGAGGCCTTATGAAGCTCCGCCCGAAGTCCCTGATAACGAGTATCCGTTCTGGCTTTGTACCGGCCGTGTCCTTGAACATTGGCACACTGCCACAATGACTCGACGGATAAAAGAGCTTTACAACGCAAACCCCTGGGCCTATGTGGAATTGAATCCCAAGGATGCCATGGCCTTAAGGATTTCTCATGGCGATAAATTACGCGTTGTTTCCAGGCGAGGTTCGGTTGTTCTGCCGGTGTCAATCAACGGCCGGTCGATTCCTCAAGAAGGTTCTGTTTTTGTGCCGTTCTTTGATGAAAATGTATTAATTAATTTTGTGACCCTGGATGCGTTTTGTCCGTTGTCTAAACAACCAGACTATAAAAAGTGCGCTGTTAAATTAGAAAAAGTATGAATCAAAGAAAAATATTTTTGGTTGGGATTTTGTTGTATGGAGGAGTCAATATTTTTCCATTTATCCAAAATGTATTATCCGCTGAAAAAAATATCGAGAATGGAAAAATCAAAGATCAGGATAGCAGAGCAACGCTCAGGGCATTTTACACCGCACCGCCTGTGATTCCTCATGAAGTCGAATCACAGGATGCCAGGGATTGTCTATTATGCCATTCCACAACATTAAAAAACGGACGGGAGATGGCGCAGACGCCCCATCCGCTATTTTCGAATTGCCTTCAGTGCCATGTGCCGAGTCTTCCTGGCGGGGATTCGGAAGTCGCAAACACATGGAAAGGTTTGGAAGAACCCCAGAGGGACAAGAGGTGGTCTAAGACATCTCCCCCAACGGTGCCGCACAGGATTTTTATGCGAGAAAACTGTTTAGTTTGCCACGGGCCGGATTCGAATATGCGTCTTAAAACTCCGCACCCTGAGCGGACGAGCTGTTTGCAATGCCATGCGCCTAATCATAACCGGGAATTTTAGGAGAGCTGTGTGACCGCAGAATAGTTAAGAGACAATAGAATGAAATTTAAGGAGAGCAAATGAGTCAAGTGCATAACTGGCAGTTAAACCGCAAGATGGAATATCCGTATGACGAACATCATCCGCAAAGACAATTTGTCTTTGTTTTTAATCTCAATCGATGCATCGGGTGCCAGACCTGCACCATGGCCTGTAAATCGACCTGGACATTTTCTAAAGGCCAAGAATATATGTGGTGGAACAATGTTGAAACAAAACCTTACGGGGGATACCCTCAACATTGGGATGTTAAGTTATTAAAAATGCTCGATGAGGTTAATCCGGGCAAGCAGACGTGGAAAGAAGAGACCTTTGAAGGTATGACAATTTTTGAAGCGGCTAAGAAAAATATCGGGGAGGCTTCACAGAGGGCGTTAGGATATTTACCAACAGATGAAGAATGGCGATTCCCTAATATTTACGAAGATAGTCCTTTAGGGAAAACAGGAGAAAAAAGCGCTTTTCATCAAGAAGGGGCTTCTTTGCCAGAGCACAAAACATGGTTTTTTTATCTTGCCCGATTATGCAACCATTGTACTTATCCGGCTTGTCTAGCGGCATGTCCAAGGGGGGCTATTTATAAACGTCCCGAGGATGGAGTAGTTTTGGTGGACCAAAAAAGATGTCGTGGTTACCGTAAATGCGTGGAAGCCTGTCCCTACAAAAAAGCCATGTATCGGTCAACAACGCGGGTGACAGAAAAATGTATTGCCTGTTATCCTCGCCTGGAGGGGAAAGATCCTGAGACAAACGGTCAGCCCATGGAAACCCGCTGTATGGCCGCGTGTATCGGCCAGATTCGCCTCCAAGGGTTAGTTCAAATAAACGAAGACGGGAGCTGGAAAGAGGATCGATATAATCCTCTTTATTATTTGATTAAAGTAGCTAAGGTAGCCCTGCCCTTGTATCCACAGTTTGGGACAGAGCCCAACGGTTATTATATCCCCCCGCGTTGGGTGAATCGAAATTTTTTAAAACAGATGTTTGGGCCAGGGGTTGACCATGCCATTGATTCCTACATGGTTCCTAATCGGGAGCTTTTAGCCGTCCAACAACTTTTTAGGCGATCTAATAAAATTATTTTTAGGTATGAAATTAAGGAAGGACCCAAAGTTTTCGAAACAGAAATTCATGGCAAGCCATTCACTTTATATAACGATACGGTGATTGCCTACAACAAAGAAGACAAAGAGATTTTCAGAACACAGGTAGAGGAGCCGTTTTATGTCCGACCCAATATTCACCAAAACTCGATCTGATGTCGATGGACTACTCGCTCGCAGTCAGATCTATCAAATCCTTGCTCAGTTTTTTCGTCATCCCGCGCTTTTAGGAGATGGATTTTTAAACCAAGAAAGATTTGTCCGTTGCCAAGAAGCCATGGATAGCATAAACTCACCTAACAAAATTCAGTTGAAGAATTATTTTAGGTTACTGTGTGACGCGTACCAAAAGACATCTCTAGAATTAAGAATCCGAGATTACGAATTTTGTTTTGGGTATACAGCTTCAGGTCCGGTACCTCTCTATGAGTTGGAGTATGGGGAAGAAGAGAGCCTGCGTCAGCCTCGACAGTTAGCGGATATCGCGTCTTTTTATCGGGCTTTTGGGTTACAATTAAATAACAAAAAACATGAACGGGTCGATCACGTATCTACGGAATGTGAGTTTATTCAATATCTTTTATTTAAAGAAGCCTACGCCCTCATTCAAAACCAAGAAGAAAATGTCCTGACTTGCCAGGCCGCCTCTGGACGTTTTTTGTCTGAACATTTAGGGAGATGGTTTCCCGCTTTTAGTTCCAAGTTAGCCCGTTGCGCTCAAGAAGGATTAATGAAACATTTGGCTGATTTTGCTTTTACGTTTGTTGTCCAAGATTGTCAAGCGCTCGGGATTTCTCTTGGGCCCTTTAATTTACCGATTCGTCCACCTCAGGAGAAGGAAGAAATAAGTTGCATGGGATGTAACGGGAATACTGTTTCTTCCTGCCAAGGGAGTTCTTAAATGGCATGTTTGAATATCCAATTTGACCCTTTCTTTGTCGAAGAAGCGGTTTTTTTGTATGCCAAGGCTGATGTCCGTGAGAAAGAGGCTTTGATCAGAGATTTTCACCGCGAGCGCGAAGAGCTTTACAATAGGAATAGCACTGTCGAAGAGCGGAATCAATTTTTTAAGAATTTTTATGAAAATTATTTTGAAAAGACAGGGCTTAAAGAACGTTTTGAAAAAAATATTTTGGAGTTCCCTTTGTTATTAAGGTCGGATGTTTTAATCTTTGTCAAAAGAGTATGGACTAAGAAGGATGAAGAAGTGGAATTGTTCAACCAGGATGGGCAAAAAACGATTTATGTCGGCTTGCAAGTCATCCGTGTCTTGGATCAAACTTTTTTAGAAACATTTCTGCGCCGCGAATTAATGCATATCTCTGATATTTTGGACCCAGCATTTGAATATAATCCGCAGGCTTCTTTAGGAGGGAAAAATGAATTAGAGGATAATCTTATCCGTGATCGATTCCGCGTTCTGTGGGATATGGATATTCATGAACGTTTGTCGAAAAAAGAATTTTTATTAAAAAAAAATACTCATCAGGATTTACTTCAGTTGGCTTGCAGTTTTAGAATCAATGAAACACCCCGCGCTTAGTGGAATTGCGCGGGTGTGCCCTTTCTGGGCAAGGAGGTGATATCATGTTTGGAAAAATAGGGTTATCCGAGATACTCGTTATTGCTCTTGTGATTGTTGTTTTTTTCGGTATCAAGAATTTACCGGAAATTGTTAAAGGTTTGGGGAAGGGCTTAAGATTATTTAAAGAAGAGCTGAAGAAGCCAGGGGAAGACAAAGAACCCAATTCATCTGCTAAAGGATAAGGAGTTCCATTTGAAAAGAAAACAGGTGACTATTGATGGCAATGAAGCCGCCGCTCATATCGCGTATAAGCTTAGCGAAGTCATTGCCATCTACCCGATAACCCCCTCTTCGACGATGGGAGAGAAGGTGGATGAATGGGCATCGGCAGGCAAGAAAAATATTTGGGGAGTTATTCCTTTTATCCAAGCAATGCAGAGTGAGGCGGGAGCCGCCGGGACTCTTCATGGGGCCGCTCAAACAGGGGCGTTGACAACAACTTTTACTTCTTCTCAAGGCTTACTGTTAATGATTCCCAATATGTATAAGCTCGCCGGAGAATTAACGCCGACTGTTTTTCATGTCGCCGCCCGTTCTTTAGCTACGCACGCTTTATCTATTTTTGGGGATCATTCAGATGTGATGGCAGCTCGCGCCACAGGTTTCGCTTTGTTGTCTTCCTGTTCCGTGCAGGAGGTTATGGATTTCGCGTTGATTGCTCACGCCGCTACGCTTGAAACCAGGATACCTTTTCTCCATTTTTTTGATGGATTTCGTACTTCCCATGAAATTGCCAAAATAGAACAACTTAGTGAAGAAGATATTGGCAGTTTGATTAAGGAAGATCTTGTTCTCGCTAACCGTAAGCGGGGACTTTCTCCAGACCATCCTTTGATTCGTGGTACAGCCCAAAATCCGGATGTTTTTTTCCAGTCTAGAGAAGCCGCCAATCCTTACTATTTTAATTGTCCCAATCTTGTCCAAGGCATCATGGATCAATTTGCTCAATTAACGGGGCGTTCGTATAAACTTTTTGATTATTATGGATCCAAAGATGCCGAACGGATTATCGTGATTATGGGATCCGGGGCAGAGGCCTGTCAAGATACAGTGGATAAGCTCATTGATCAGGGAGAGAAGGTAGGCTTGCTTAAGGTGCATCTTTATCGACCATTTTCTGTCAAGCATTTTATATCCGATCTTCCTAAAACAATCAAGACAATTGCCGTGATGGATCGGACAAAAGAAGCCGGAAGCTCTGGGGAGCCTCTTTATCTGGATGTGGTCAACGCTTTATTTGAGACGGCCAAAGAAAAAAAAATTAAAGAGATGCCTTCAGTGATCGGCGGCCGGTATGGTCTTTCTTCAAAGGAATTTACGCCAGCCATGATTAAAAGTATTTTCGAGGAAATGACGAAGAAAAATCCTAAAAATCATTTTACGGTTGGCATTAAAGATGATGTCTGTCATACAAGTCTTGATTATGACGAGGATTTCACCATCGAAAGCGGCTCTGGGGTTAGAGCCATTTTTTATGGTTTGGGATCGGATGGGACAGTCAGCGCGAATAAAAATTCCATTAAAATTATCGGCGAAAATACGCCCTTTTACGCTCAGGCGTATTTTGTTTACGATTCCAAAAAATCCGGCTCAGTCACTGTTTCTCATTTGCGTTTCGGCCCCAAACCGATTCATTCCACGTATTTAATTACGAAAGCTAATTTTATCGGTTGTCATCAGTTTGGATTTCTTGAGCGATACGATGTTCTAAAAAATGCTGACGCGGGTGGAATTTTTTTGTTGAACAGCCCATTCGGGCGCGAGGAGGTGTGGGACAAATTACCGCGAGAGGTTCAGAAGCAGATTATTGATAAAGAATTAAAATTTTATACGATTGACGCGCATAAGGTTGCCCATGATTGCAAGCTGGGAGGTAGAACAAATACGATTATGCAGACGTGTTTTTTTGCTATCTCCGGGATCCTCCCTCGGGACGAGGCTGTTCTCGCCATTAAATCTTCCATCGAAAAGACATATAGCAAGAAGGGAAGAGAAATTGTTTTGATGAATTTTCACGCGGTCGATGAAGCCTTAAAACACCTTCACTGGGTCAATGTCCCCCAAGAGGTAACAAGTTCTATCACGAGAAAGACAGCAGTTTCTTCGGACGCGCCGAAATATGTCCAAAATGTCCTCTCCTCGATCATCGCCCAATGTGGAGATGAATTGCCGGTCAGTGCTTTACCTGCTGACGGGACTTTTCCTTCGGGAACATCTCAATGGGAAAAGCGTAATATCGCCGAAGAAATCCCCGTGTGGGAAAAAGATATTTGCATCCAATGCGGGAAGTGCGTTCTTGTCTGCCCTCATTCGGCTATTCGTACCAAGATTTACGATCCCAATAATTTAGTTAAAGCGCCACATACTTTTAAAACATCCTCGGTGAAAGATTTAGAATTAAAGGGGCTCAATTACACTATTCAAGTGGCTCCCGAGGATTGTACAGGTTGCGGGATTTGCGTTGATATTTGTCCCGTAAAATCAAAAGAAAAGACTGATTTTAAAGCGTTAAACATGAAATCCCAACAACCTCTCAGAGAGGAAGAAAAGAAAAATTGGGAGTTCTTTTTACAATTACCGATTATAGAAAGGGGACGCCTTAAAACAACATCGATCAGAGGAATTCAGGCGCTGGAACCTCTTTTTGAATTCTCAGGAGCCTGTTCCGGATGCGGAGAGACGCCGTATCTTAGATTAATGACACAGCTTTTTGGGGACAGGGTCATGATTGCTAATGCCACAGGCTGTTCGTCTATTTATGGAGGGAATTTGCCCACGACTCCTTGGACGAAGAACAGAGAAGGCCGCGGCCCGGCTTGGTCAAATTCTTTATTTGAGGATAATGCCGAATTCGGGTTAGGATTTCGTTTGGCCATTGATCAACAACGGGGTTTAGCCGTGCATTTGCTTCATCAAATGGAGAGTTTATTAGGCGCGACATTAGTTAAAGAACTGGTAGAGGCTAAGCAGGGGACAGAAGCTGAAATTTTCGAACAACGCCAAAGGGTAGTTGTCGTTAAAGAGAAAATCAATAAGTTAACTTCGAGTGAAGCTAAACAACTCTTGAGCGTGGCGGATATGCTTGTTAGAAAAAGTGTGTGGCTTGTCGGAGGGGATGGCTGGGCTTACGATATTGGATTTGGCGGTCTTGACCATGTTTTATCTACGGGGGCTGATGTAAATATTCTTGTTTTGGATACGGAAGTTTATTCCAATACCGGAGGCCAGATGTCCAAATCAACTCCACGTTCGGCGGTAGCTAAATTTGCCTCAGCCGGCAAGCGCACGGCTAAAAAAGATTTAGCGTTGATGGCGATGATGTATGGCCATGTGTATGTGGCGACAGTGGCTATGGGCGCGAAAGATGAGCACACTTTACGCGTTTTTCTCGAGGCGGAACGCTACAAAGGGCCTTCCCTGATTATCGCGTACAGTCATTGCATTGCCCATGGGATTGATATGACAACGGCTATGAATAATCAAAAGCAAGCTGTTTTAAGCGGTTACTGGCCGCTTTTTCGATACAATCCAGAACTTCTCGCCTTAGATCAAAATCCTCTCATCCTAGACTCCTCAGCCCCAAAAATTTCTTTTCAAGAATACGCGGAAATGGAAAATCGTTTTAAAATTCTTGCTCAAAATCAGCCCCAAGAGGCGCAGAAGCTATTTGACCTGGCCCAGCAAGATATCCTTAAACGTTGGAAATTTTACAGCATGATGGCCGCGAAGGAATCAAAAGAAGAAGTTTTTAATAAGTAAAGGTTATAAATAATATAACAAAAAAAGATTTTCTTTGCTTATGTTATTCCTTTAGACTATTTTATAGATAAACGATCGGATGACGAAGAATAGAAAAAAAAGATTGCAAGCTCGATAATATCTTTTAAGATATAACTTGTTGACCTTTAATAGCATGGAGAAAAATTAATGCCTATTAGGATGGTTGGGATAAACCACAAAATTTCATCTGTTGAGATCAGAGAAAAATTTTATTTAAGAAAAATTGAACAAGAGTTGTTGTTAAGTGAACTTAAGAACGATCCCTCTGTTATCGAGGCGATTGTTCTTTCCACCTGTAACCGTACGGAAATTTACGCTCACTTGCTTGAAGATCTCCCAGAGTTGTTATTAAGCAAACTTTTTAAAGTTAAGAATTTAACTCCCACCGACAGTCTTCAAAACCATTTTTATCAATATGGCGGCACCGAAGCCATTCAACAACTTTTTAGAGTGTCTACAGGATTAGATTCTCTCATTTTTGGCGAAAAACAGATATTAGGGCAGGTTAAAGAAGCCATTCGATTATCGGAAGAAAAAGGATTATTAGGCAAAGATTTTCATCTTTTATCCAGGCTAGCTATCCGTACGGGGAAATTGGCGCGCAGCACAACACAGATTAGCGACGGGGGATCTTCGGTCGGTTGGGCCTCCGTTGTCATGGCTCAGAAACTTTTGGGGTCATTGGAAGACAAGCGTATTTTGATTCTAGGCGCCGGCAAAATGGGAAAGTTGACTGTTCAGCAGTTTCAAAATAAGCAAATAGGCGAGCTCTTTGTGATCAATAGAAGTCAGGAAAAGGCCGAGAGTTTGGCCCAGGTGGTCGGCGCGACGGTTGTTTCTTTTTGGGATCTTAAAGAAGTATTAACTCAGGTGGATGTCTGTATTACCTGTACGGGCTGTCCGCATTATCTTCTGGAAAAGTCGTTTGTGGAAAAGATAATGGCGAAACGACCAGAGAGAAAATTAATCTGCGTCGATATTTCCGTGCCGCGCAATATTGAACCTCAGGTTAAAGATATTCCCGGCGTTACTTTAGTAAGCATTGATGATTTGGATAAAGTAGTTGAGGAAAATGAGACTATTCGACAATTAGCTGTCAGAGATGTGGAAGCGCTTATTGAGAAAAAGGTCGAGGAATTTTATGCCAAATCAGCCAAAAAAGAGGAATTATGTGGTTTATTAAAAAATTAGGGTCGGTTTATTTCGCTGTTTTTCTCTGCATTTTTCTTCTGCTTTTATTTATCCTTTCAACTTCTCTTGAGTCTCTGTGGGGAACAGAATTCGCTCAAAAAACTTTTTATCAGACGCGATGGTTTGATTTTCTTCTCTCGTTATTGTGGATCAATATTTTTTGCGCGACCATTTTAAGATTTCCTTTCCAAAAAAGTCACGCGGGTTTTTTGATTACCCATATTGGTATTCTTGGGTTATTGTTCGGAGCGCTTCTGACCCGAATTTTGGGTGTCGAGGGACAGGTTTTGTTGTATGAAAAAGAGACGACCAATATTATGCGGGTGGGAGGTCATCAATGGATGGTCACCTCGCCTGATCAAAAGTATCGGTTTTTTGAGATCGGGGAAAAGCCTTTAGATATTCCTATTTATTCTGTCACTTCGAAATTTGACCAGCATGAGGCATTTTGTCCATTAGAAAAAAAATCTTCTTCCTCGTCAGGAACGCAAGTTCAAGCGGCAGAGATAAAAGGTGAAACAAAAGAAACTTTGGGTTCTTTTAATTTGTCTACCCTTAAAGTTGTCGAAAAGGCCATCCGAGAAACTGTTTTTATCGAAGGAGGGGAAGGAACTTCTCAAAATTATGCTCTGCAGCTGCATTTGAAAAGTAAGAAAATGAATCTTGACGAAACTTTTTGGCTCGTTGAGCATGACCCCGCGAACGCGAATTCTTCCGTTCAGTTTTTAGGACCTTTAAGAGTTTTGCTTAAGAAAGAGGCCAGTCCTCAGGCTGTCACGAGTCCTTATCTGCGCGTTTTAGTGGCAAGCGGGAAAGAAGTCGTCAGCGTCAATCTTGATGAACCTATCGCGAAGGAAATTCAAAGCGGCGATAAAACTTTTCGTCTGACGAATCTTCATTATTTTCCCCACGCGCTTGTCGAAGGCAATCAGCTGATCAATGATCCGCAAAGGGCTTCTTTTAATCCGGCTGTTGAGTTTGATTTAATTGATTCCAAAGGGAATAATGAGCACCATATCCATTACGCCTTGTTTCCTGATTTTGAATCTATCCACGGGAAAAGTACAGAGCGCAGTCTAAATGTTACTGTGCGTTTAGATGTCCCTGAGCAAGAAGGCATGAATGTTTACGAAGGGTCTTCTTTAATTTTGACTGTCACTAAAGAAGGAGGGCTTGTTTCTTCAGTTGAATCCCAAAATGATTCTTTAGCCAAAGAAGAAACTGTTGAGCCCGGGAAAAGTTATCCAACCGGCTGGATGGATATTGAATTTAATGTGGAAAATTTTTTCAAGCATGCCCAGACGCAGACACACGTTGTTGAGGCGGATAAAAAATCTCCAGCGGGAAAAACAGGAAGCTACGCCGTGCAGTTCCGCGTTGAAGAGGGGTCTGAAGGCATAACCAACTGGCTGATGGAAGGGGAGGAAATTAATTTATCTCTTGCGGGAGGGGATATCCGTCTGGCCTTAGTGCAGAGACATCAATCGTTACCTTTTTCTTTAGTCTTAAAAGATTTTCGTAAAGTCGATTATCCGGGGACGAATAACCCCGCTTCTTATGAAAGCGATGTTTTATTAGATGACCAAGAGGGGAAAATTAAGATCGAGAAGACCATCAGTATGAATAAGCCGCTCGATTATAAAGGCTACCGAATTTTTCAGTCTTCGTATATCCAAGACCCCAATTATGGCGAGGCATCCATTTTTACGGTAGCGAAGAATCCCGGCATTCCTTTTATTTATTGGAGTTCTTGCATTATTTTCTTTGGCGCTTTTTTTCAGTTTTTTGTTAAGTCCGATACGAAGGACAAAAAGAAAGGGAAATCCGCATGAAGGGAAAACGATTTTTGGCCGTGCCCATTGCCTTGATTATTTTCGTTGTTTTTTATGTCGCAAGTACTTTCCAAGTGGCTAGTGATAAATTTGGTAAACTTCCTATCCAGAATAACGGCCGTATCAAACCTTTTGCCGTTTTCGCGCAGGACACGCTTAAAACGATTTCTGGGAAAACGAAGTGGGAGGGGAAATCCGCTCTTGTGTTTTTTCTTGACCATATCGCGAAACCGGAAAGTTTTTTGGAAGTTGCCTTTATTCCTATTGATTTAGAGCCGCTTAAAGAACATTTAGGCCTTCCCAAAGATCAACGATATTTTTCTTACGCAGAACTCAAACCCTCCTTTTTTGTCATTCAGTCGCTTGCCCAAAAAGCGCATGAAAAGCAAGATAACCAAATCCGCGTAACAGTGCTTGAGCAGAAAGTTCAAGTACTTTTTGGCCAGCTGATTACTGTCGGACAGCTCAGTACCGGAGAATTAATCAATGTCATCCCGCCCAAGGAAGGAATGGCGTGGGAATCTCCCTTTGTCAAGGACGCCCTTTTAACCAATGGATTGCCGGCCGCTTTGGAGGAGTGGAATAGACAATCAGCGTCCTATTTAGATGAAGTATCCAGAAAAAAAATAGATTCGGAAGTTCTCTATTACAAGCTAAAGCCTTTCTTTTTTACGTGTCTTTTTTATCTATTCGCTTTTTTACTCTTTTCGATCTCTTCCAAACAACCCTCATTAATTTTTTGGGGCGAAGCGTTGGTTCTCATCGGCTTTTTGTTCCATACGCTGGGACTTGGCTTACGAATTTATATTCTTTCCAGACCGCCCGTTTCCAATATGTACGAATCTATTCTTTTTGTCAGTTGGATGATGGTGATTTGCGCCGGAATATTTTCGATTATTAAAAAAAGCTATTTTGCTCTCACGGTGGCAAGTCTGACGGGTTTGCTAATTATGATGTTCGGAAATCTTCTCCCGATTGATCAATCTTTGGATGTGCTTGCGCCGGTTTTAAGAAGTAATTATTGGCTGGCGATTCACGTCATGACCATTGTCGCGAGCTACGGGATTTTTGCTCTAGCCATGGCGTTGGCTCATCGGCATCTTTACTGTGATGTGTTTAAAAAATTTTCTGCCGATGGGGAAAAGACATCCGCGCAAATTATGGGTAGACTTCTGCAAATCGGCATCATTGCCTTAGGCGCGGGAACGATTTTAGGCGGTGTCTGGGCCAATGAATCGTGGGGGCGTTTTTGGGGCTGGGATCCTAAAGAGACCTGGGCCTTGATTACTTTTTTGGGATATATGGTCATTATGCATTTGCGAACCGCCGAGAAATTAGATAATTTTTGGTTCGCCGTCTCAGCTATTTTAGGATTTCTTTTGGTTTTGATGACGTGGTACGGCGTTAATTTTATTTTAGGCCAAGGGCTGCATAGTTACGGAGCTGGGGCAGGCGGAGTCGTTTGGGTTAGTATCTATCTAGTGTTGGAATCTTTGTTTGTAGGGATGATGTGTTTTAGAAAGTATCGCAAATAGGGAGGATAGATTTTTGCGAACCAACCCGCATGGTTCGGAAATTTTCTTGCTCAAACGTTTAAGAAATGGTACGCTACTTTCCGAACCAATAGAAAAGGCTCGGAAAGTATATTAGTCATAACTTATTGAAAATATTATAGTTAAATATTACGTGAGTGGATCATATGGTTCGGAAAGTTCGATTAAATGAAGTAAACCCTTTAAGACGGGAAATCGAAAAGCTGCGGTCCGGGTTCGGTAACCTTATTAACGTAACTAATCGAGAGTGGTATTCCCTTTTTAAAAATGAAATACGTAATTCGATTGCTATTGAAGGTGTTTTTATTAATCGACAAGATCTTCTTGATGTTCTAGAGAATAATAAACGTACTGATAAACAGAAAGCTGCGGCTATTCTAGGTTATTACGAAGCGGCAAGCGCCATGTATGAATACGCGCATAACCAGTTTAAGGAAAATGAATTTATTTTACGGATGGCTGATATTAAACAGATTCATACGTTGTTGATGCGCTATGAAAAAAATCTAGGAACATATATCGGCGAGATAGGTGACTTTCGCAAAAACAATATTCGGGTGGCTCAAGCGACATTTCATCCGGTGGATGTGTTTTACGTACGTGAGGGGATGGAGTTATTAATTAAATGGGTTAACGAAAATTTAAAAAAGAAAATTTATAATGAGATTGAACTCGCCGCCATCACACACGTCTGGTTTGAAACGATTCATCCCTTTAGCGATGGTAACGGGCGGGTAGGAAGGATTCTTCTGTCGTATATTCTTATCGGTCAAGGGTTGGTCAACATTGCTATCAAAGGGATTTCCCAAAAAGAGCGCAGTCAATATTATGATGTTTTAGAAAAGGCTGACCGCTCTTTCGAAGAGATTGATCGACAGCTTGAGAAAGGCAAAAAATTTTCTTCCACGGAAATCAACGTCATCCTTAGAAAAGGAGAGTTTGAGCCTTTTATTCAAATGATCTTAGGATTGCTCAAAGAGGCTGTTCATCAGCTTCAGGGTGGCAAGATAACCAATTTGAATCAAGAGGCTGTGTTATCCCTGCGCAATCTCGCCCATGTGTATGATTATTCTCAAGATTATCTGCGCAATTTGATTAACCGCGGGAATCTTAAGGCGCATAAAAAAGGGAAGCTTTGGTATGTCCGTGTTCATGATTTTGTAGAGTATATCAATGAGGGTAAAAGATAAGGAGATTTTTTTAACAAAGGACTGTAATTTTTATTAACAATTTATACCAGGAGCGTAAAATGAACAACATGAAATTAGGACAAATCGGGATTTTAACTTTAGGATTAATGACAGCCTTCGCAGGTCAAAGTCTTGCTAATGTTGGGCAGTTCAAGCTTTATAAAGCGGCTTTCCCCGACGTTAAGATGCAATGCAATTATTGTCATGCCGCGGACAAACCAACCAAAGATGCGCATGAACTCAATGCTTACGGTCTGAAAGCAAAAGAATTAAGTGGAGTAGAGATGCCAACACAGGAAATTTATCAAAACCTTGGCCGCTCTGAAGATTTTAAAGCTGAGGAAGCGGTAGAAGTTCAAGAATAAAAAAATCGAGGAGGTCTTATGGGAAACAAAACAAGATGGTTCGTTAGTTTCGTTTGGTTGTTTTTTTTCTTTAGTCTGTTAGGATCGGCGCAAGCGGCAACTCCTCAAGAAGAAACCGCCTCGGATCAAGAAGCTCAATTTGTTGGCTCTGAGACTTGCGCCATGTGTCATGATAAAGAATATAAAGAATATCAGTTGTCCACGCATTCTCGAATTGAGGTTGGTTCAGATACGACCGAAGCCCAAGGCTGCGAGATGTGTCATGGCCCGGGCAGTACCCACGTCGATAACGGCGGCGGTAAAGGGACAATGATTAATCCAAAAAAGAATCCGGAAGTTTGTTTTAGCTGCCATTTAGATAAAAAGGCAGAATTCCATCTGCCATATCGTCATCCCGTTTTGGAAGGGAAAATGAGCTGCGCCGATTGTCATAATGCTCATGGATCTGAGGTAAGGCCATGGAGTTCGACAACCTTAGAAGACGTGAATGAAACTTGTTTTAAATGTCACAAAGACAAGCGCGGGCCGTTTGTTTGGGAACATGAGGCAACAAGGGAAGGATGTTCCAGCTGCCACAAGGTTCACGGTTCCATCAATGATAAGATGCTTGTTATTCGAGATAGTAATCTTTGTTTGCGCTGCCATGCTCAAACAAATTTTCCTACTATTGGGCAATCATCCCATGCTAGCCGGCTTCCGCAGGGAACTTGTTTCAGCGCTGGATGCCATACGGCTGTTCATGGTTCAAATTTTGATGATCATCTGCGTTATTAAATAGCAGAGAAGGAGGATGACATGAAAAAGATATTAGCGTTATCATTTTTATTTTTTAGTTTAACAGTGTCTTTAGCTCTCGCTGAAGAAAATAATATTTCGATAGAGCCTTATTCTGGGTATTCTACCGTTAAGGGCGATGTGCAAAAGTTCCGTCTTTTTCAATGGATGAAAGATGGATCGGTCTGGGGCATCAAAGATTTATCTTTTTCCCGTAATTTTGGTGAAGACACAACATTTTCTTTTGAGGGATCAACCATCCCTAGCGAAAATGATGTTGACGTTAATTTTTCTTTGGATAAACAACAATTAGGTTTCCTTAACTTTGATTATCAGTTATTTCGTAAATACTACGATGGCACAGGAGGGTATTATTATCCTTTTTCAACCCTTGGGGTTAATGAACTCACTCAAGATTTAAGGATGGATATCGGGCATTTAGATATCGAATTTGGACCACATCTAAGCGATGCCTTTGATTTGAGTTTTTTAGTCGAACATCACATGAAAGAGGGAGCAAAATCTCGATTAAGTTGGACAGCGGTTACAGAAACTGCAACGAGGTATATTGGCCCTTCCTGGCAGGATATCGATGAGACAACTGATGCTTATGCCCTGAGAGCTGGAACGGAATTTGCTGGATTTGATGTCAAGGGTGAGAATCGCTGGGAATTTGTTAATTCTAATTTATTTCGAGAGGAAAAATATTTGTCAACGGCATCAGGTTCAGGTACAAAGATTCGCCGCCAATGGCAGGAGCCTCGAAGCGATTTGATGACAACTACTTTGTCAGCAGGGAAATGGTTTAACGAGGAAAAATCTTTTCTTAACTTTGGTTATCGTTTTTATGACATGGATAATACGGAGTTTGAGAATTTATTTGAATACGATGAAAATGGGAATCGAAATGTGTCATATTCTAATGATAAAACTAAACCTGGGGCTACCGCGGATAACAATTATGACCTTCATACCTGGACGGGGCTGTTTAAAACAGACTTACCGCACCATCTTAGTTTTGTCGGAGATATGAAAGCAGAAATGGTTAAGCGTCAAGGAGAATCGATTTATCCAGATGATGCCGGAGATGGCGATGGTATTCCCGATACGTATGAGATTAATATCGCTGAAAATAATTTATATCGATTTGGTCAAAAAGGTTCTTTACGATACAGCGGTTTACCAAAAACAAGTCTTTATCTGGAAGGAGAATTTGAACAAACAAGAAATTGGCTAACCGAAGAGTTAAGAAATGTGTCAGGGGAAACTGCCGCTAATACTGCTAATGATTTTAATCGTGAAACATTGACCTTTATCGGCAAAAGCATTGCTACCTTAGGGGCGCGTGTTGTCCCAACGAAAGAATTTAATATTACAGCTCAAGCCCGACGGCGCATGGGAAGTAATGACTACGATGATATTATAGAAAGTTCAGCCTCCTCATCGGCACGTTCTGCTTTTATTGACGTTCAGAAAATTTATTCAAATGAATTTAATACGAAGCTAACGTACAAGCCATTGCGTTGGCTGCAATCTTCTTTTCGTTATCAATATTTGGATAATAAATATGACACTAGGGTTCAAAGTCAAGATACGCAAAAGGCTTTAATGCTTTCCCATATTTTTACCTACGATGTTTATCTTCAGCCCAAGGATCAATTTTTACTCAATGCTTCATTTTCTAACCAGGATATGAAAACTTCAACACCGGCTGGATCCATTGCCGGAACTACTCAAACGCCGGGATTTAATTCAAATGTTTCCAGTTGGCTTCTTTCAGGTAGTTATCTACCCAAGGAAAATCTAACTTTTACCAATACGATGGTTTATTCCGTGGCTAACAATTTTGATGATTTCTCCAGCTCAGGACTTGCCTTAGGCGAAGATTTTAATAAAATGGATCTTACATTGGGAATGAACTGGAAGCCTAAAGAAAATATAAATGTCGAACCCCATTATTCTTATAATGTCTATAACACGGATACAACATCCGCTGATTATGGAGATTATACCGCTCATGTTATCTGGTTGGATTTAAGTTTTGATTGGTAAAAGGATAAGATTTCTCATGCGAATATTTTCTTTATTCCTTATTGTTTTCTTTTATTCTTTAACCTTGAGCTGGGCTCAGGAAGTTCAAGATAATTCCTGCGTTGCTTGCCATTCCGATTATTGGGAAGTGATGAAGGAAAGTGTTCATTCCCAAAATAATATTCTCTGCCAGAATTGCCACGGCGGAGATTCGACCAAAGAAGATCAAGAGCAGGCGATGTCTCTGGAGGCGGGTTTTATTGGTGTTCCCGATAAAGCAAAAACCGCTCAAGTCTGCGGGAGCTGTCACGCGGATGTTGAATTTATGAATTTTTACGGCATCCAAACGGATCAGCTTGCCAGATACAAAACGAGTACTCATGGAAAAAGGCTTTTTGAGGCGGGGGACAATCGTGTCGCCGTCTGCAGTGACTGCCACGGGGCCCACGATGTCGTGGCTGTCGGAGATCCTTCTAGTCCGGTCTATCCGCTTAATGTGCCCAAAACTTGCAACCGCTGTCATGGGGATGAAAAATTGATGTCGAATTACAATCTGCCGTCGGACATCCTTAAGACTTATCAAAATAGCGTTCACGGGAAGGCGCTGTTTGAGAAAAATGATATTTCCGTGGCTCAGTGCGCGAGTTGTCATGGCAGCCATGGCGCTGTTCCTCCGGGGGTCAAAGAAGTCGGCGCGACCTGCGGTAAGTGTCATGTTAACGAGAAGAAATATTTTTCAGAGAGTGTTCACGCGCAATTACCATCTGATAAATTTTCCGAGTGCGTATCCTGCCATGGTTTTCATGGCGTCCAGCATCCCAGCGCGGATCTCTACGGCCAGGCTTGTTTACAATGTCATGACCAAGGAAGTAGCGCTTTTCATCGGGGACAGGAAATCGCAGGGATGATCAAAGAGTCTGAATTGAGTTTGGATTCCGCGGGAAATATTGTTAAGCAGGCCGCCATTGAAGGCATCTTTGTCGACGAGGAAACAGCATCTTTAGAAGAAGTGAAGACAAATGTCATCGAGATGGCCCCGGCGCAGCATTCTCTTTTGGCCGCTAAGATTTCAGAATTGAATTCCAAAGTCCTTAAGGTGACAGAAGAGGTAGAAAAGGGAGTTTCTCAGAAACGGCAGGGGTTAAAGATCCGTAAGCTTGCCCTTATTCCTCTTTGGATTTTTATTTTTGTGATGGCAGGCGCTTTCTGGACAAAATACAAACAGCTTAAAGGAAAATAATCAATGAATGAAGAAAACACGCGTAAAGAGGTCTCCCGACGGGATTTTATCGAATGGATTATTAAGGGAGGTCTTCTGGTAACGCTTGCTGGGATGGTCCTGCCCGCGCTTCAATATTTATGGCCGGTAACGAACAAAGGTCCCGCGGGAGGGATGAAGGAAGTAGCCCTTCTGGAGGATATTCCCGTCTGGGGATCCAAAAAAATTATTTTAGGGGGCAGCGCGCTTCTTCTTGTTCGGGGCCCTAATGAGGTGAAGGCCTTCTCGGCGATTTGCACGCATTTGGGGTGTATCGTGGATTGGGATGATCGCAAACACGTCATCACCTGTCCCTGCCACGCTGGTCTCTTTGATTTTCAGGGCCGAGTGGTGTCCGGCCCTCCGCCGCGGCCTCTGCCAGATTATGCCGTGAAGGTTATTGATGGGAAAATTTTTGTAACAGTTTAGCGAGGAATTTAAAACCTATGATCAAACAATCCCTTAAACGTTGGTTTGCCAAGCGCTACGATGTAGATCAATTTAATAAAGCGATTGACAAACAGCTTTCCAAACCATTGCCTAAACATATCAGCTGGTTTCACACTTTGGGCAGTATGTCTTTGTTTCTCTTTGTAAGTCAGGTGTTGACGGGGATTTTACTTTTGGTCTATTACCGCCCGACGGTCGGCGAGGCCTTTGAGAGTGTTAAATTTATCATGACCCAGGCGCACGCGGGCTGGTTGTACAGGCAGGTGCACGCGTGGGGCGCGAACTTGATGGTCATTGTGATTTTCCTGCATATGTTAAGGACATTTTTTACGGGGTCATTTAAAAAACCGCGTGAATTAACCTGGATTATTGGAGCGGCCCTTTTTATTCTGACTCTCATTTTTGGATTCACGGGTTATCTTCTGCCATGGAACCAGCTGGCTTACTGGGCGACCACCGTGGGGACGGAAATCGCCGGAGCGATTCCTTTTTTTGGGGAAGGATTAAAGACGCTTTTACGCGGCGGGGCGAATGTCGGCGGTGAGACATTATCCAGATTCTTTGTTGTCCACGCGATTGTGCTTCCCTGGACGGTCTTTTTTTTAGTGGTTCTTCATATTTTTTTGGTTCGTTATCAAGGCATCGCGACGATGGATAGGGTGGGAGAGGAAAAAGAACCCACCAAGGGACGAGGGATTCCGTTTTTCCCTGACCACGTCTTGAAAGAAGGAATAGTCTTCTTTATTCTTTTGGGAATTTTGATTAGTTTATCTGTTCTTATGCCTTTCGATTTAGGAGAGAAAGCGGATCCTCTGCAGACGCCATTTGCCATTAAACCAGAATGGTATTTTCTGCCGATGTATCAGGTCATTAAATATTTTCCTAAGTTAGCCGGGATTTTTGTTGTTTCCCTGGCGCCTTTGTTTCTTTTTGTCTGGCCGTTTCTCGATCGTAGTAAGGAACGGCATCCGTTTAAGCGGCCTATTTCGATAGCGATTGGTGTTTTGGTTATTTTTTCTTTATTGTTTTTCGGAATGTTAGGCCACTTAGCCGAGACGAAAAAAGACATTTTCGGAAAAACATACGAATTCGATATTTACGGGAAACCGCATGTTATCTCTGCAGATAAAAAAGATCAGGTTACTCCTAAGTAAGGGGTTTTAGCTCAAAAAGCGATGAGGAGATAGAGATGAAAGGCTCAAAATGGCTGTGGTTATTTTTTGCAACGCTGTTAATTTTAACAGCAAAAGTTAATCAAGTTAATGCAGAGGTGGTTGTCGGAGACCAGATTGATATTTATGTTGGGTCAAATATGCAGGCGGAGCCAGCTGCTGTTTATGAATCGGTAAATGAAAGATTTCTAGTGGTTTGGGATGAACGTCCTGAGGGAAGAGCTAGTATTTATGGCCAATTAGTTAATAGAGATAGTTCTCTTTACGCAGGACGAATAGCTATTTGTGAAGCTGCGGAAGGCCAAAATGCGTATGGGCCAAAGATTGCATTTGACCAAAGTAATCAACGTTTTTTAGTTGTGTGGGGGGATAATCATATACACCAGCCCGAATGGATTCAGGTTGCTGAAACCTATGCACAGTTTATAAATAGCGACGGAAGCCTAAGCGGCGAGAATTTTACTATTTCTCCTGATCCTATTGAAGTAGGAAGCGCATATCCTACATCCATTATTCTTGATCCTATTCTAAACAGGTTTTTCGTATTAATGTATTTAAAAAGGAATATAATCGGCCAGTTTGTTAATATTGATGGTTCCTTAATTGGTGATTATTTCCCAATAACTAATTTTGTATCTGGTTACGGCGTATTAGGCGTAAGTCTTGGCTATGATTCAAATAACGGACGTTTCTTGGTAGCATACGGTAACGGAGATAATTCCAACATCTATGGCCGAGTGCTTAATGGTGATGGAACATTTTACAGCGCAGAATTTACTATCGCTAACACGGGAGGCTATATAGTTTCTACACCCTTTGACCCAGTAAACAATAGATTTCTGGCGGTATTTAATATGGCATGGTGGCTGCACAAAGTTCAAGGGCAGTTCGTTAACGCCGATGGAAGTTTGTATGGCGATGCGATTACAATTTTTGATTATAGCGATGGAGGTTCGGCTATTTTTGACTCGGTCAATAATAAATTTTCGGTGGTGGCTACGTATGCTGACACGCGGGGACAACTCTTGAATCCTGACGGAAGCTTTTTTGGTTCTTCCTTTCTCGTAGCGCCTTTGCCTACTTATCCACCTATTCTTGCCGGTGATTATTTAAATATTGGGACTCTTGCGGTCTGGTCAGTTGATTTAGGTTATGGCACTGGGAGGGATATTGTTGGCAGGTTAATTCAATGGATTAATACCCCGCCTGTAATTAACCCTATTGGCGACAAAGAAGTAAATTCAGGAGAACTGCTTACCTTTGAAGTTTCTGGCTACGATTTAGAAGAAGATCCGCTTTCAATAACTTCGCCAGATTTGCCGCAAGGCGCAACACTCATTGACCACGGCAACGGCACTGCCATATTTTCCTGGACGCCTCAGGATTTTGTAGGCGCAGAGGCCGTGATAAATAAAAAAATAATCAATAATAATTTGCCTTCTCCTGCGCAGGGCAATTCTTTAACCAAAAAATACAATATAACTTTCAAGATCGGCGATGGCGAACTTACAGGAGAAGAAACAATTGTAATAACTGTAAGGTCAAAAAGGATAAAGGTAATACCGTATCTTAGGTAATAAGTAAGCAATAAGAAAGAAACTACTACTGTGTAACATAAATTCCTGAATTTCCTCCCCCTGAATGGGGGAGGATAGGTGGGGGTGATGATCGTCGAAAATCACCCTCCCCTAACCCCTCCCATCCCCGGCCTGCGGGGCAGGCAAAAGGGAGGGGAATCACAAAAGGATAAATGTTTAAATTGAAATTCCCCGGAGTTCCGCAGCAAATTATCAGATTAGGCATTCTTTTTTTCGCGGCCTTAACTATTTTTCTTATTGCCCGCAGTTTTTTCGTGCCGCCTAGTTTTGGCCAATACGGGCATTACCGCGCGAATGCGGTCGATGAAATTAAAGAAAGGGGAATCAAATACGCGGGCTCTGAGGTCTGCGCGGATTGCCACAGCGAAATATACGACCTTAAGGCGAAATCATATCATAAAAATGTCGCTTGCGAAGTTTGTCACGGGCCCGCCGAAAAACATGTCCAGGACCCTGGTGAATCATTGCCGGAAATCCCTCATGATCGAAGCAAATGCACGATTTGCCACGATTACAACCTGGCGCGCCCAACGGGATTTCCTCAGATTATTGCCAGCCAGCACAATCCCGGAAAATTCTGTACGCAGTGTCATCAAGCCCACAATCCCATGTTGCCTCATACCCCGGAAGATTGCAGCGCGTGTCATCGGGAAATCGCAAGTCAGAAAATGGTTTCTCATCACGCCTCCTTAGAATGCGTGAGGTGTCATGAGGTTCCGTCGGAGCATTTAATCAATCCGCGCGCGGCGGAGGTTAAAAAACCGGAGAACAAAGAATTTTGCGGCCAATGTCATGCCCGTGGCGCGAGCAGCCCCAAAGAGATTCCGCGAATCGACATCGAAACCCACGGCGGACGTTACCTCTGCTGGGATTGTCATTACCCTCATCAACCGGAGGTCAATCGATGACAAAAGAAAATATTCCTATGAGCCGCAGGGAATTTCTTGAATATTGCGTAAAAACTTTTCCATTGTTCGCGTTTTTTTCTAGCTTTTGGATTGATGAACTCCTTGCCATAAATGTCGAAGAATATGATCCGACCAAACACAATTACGCGATGGGAATCGACATCAGCAAGTGCATCGGATGCGGAAGATGCGTAACCGCCTGCAAGGAAGAAAATGATGTGCCTAAAGAACCACACTATTTTAGAACTTGGGTGGAACGGTATATAACGCCTACCGAAGGAGAGACTAAAGTTGACAGCCCCAACGGCGGGATCGATGGTTTTCCTGATTTCAACGGCGATGAAGATATTCTGAAAGCATTTTTTGTCCCTAAATTATGCAACCATTGCGAGAACCCGCCCTGCGTTCAGGTCTGTCCCGTGGGCGCGACATTTAAGAGTCGGGACGGAGTTGTCTTGGTTGATGAGAAATATTGCGTCGGCTGCCGCTACTGCATTCAAGCCTGTCCCTACGGGGCGCGTTATATGCATCCTGAAAAACACACCGTTGACAAATGCACCTTTTGTTACCATCGGATTACGAAAGGCAAACTTCCCGCGTGCGTTGAGGTTTGTCCAACGAAAGCGCGGATTTTCGGTGATTTGGGCCAGCAAAATAGTCCGATTCGCAGGTTCCTTCGTTTTAATAACACGCGGACATTAAAAGCGGAATTAAATACTAAACCAAAAGTCTTTTATGCCGGAGCGGACGGAGAGGTAAGATAACTATGCATCCTTCTTTTAGTGGATTTATCTATCCTAATGAATATGAGCTCCATTGGGGATTGTTGATTGTGATCTATCCTTATTTGACGGGGCTTGTCGCCGGAGCTTTTATTCTCGCTTCCTTAAATAGGACATTTAATGTCAAAGTGCTGGAACCCGTTTACCGTCTGGCGCTTTTGACGGCTTTGTCTTTTCTCATTGTCGCGCCATTGCCGCTTTTTTCTCACCTGGGGCATCCGGAACGTGCCCTGGAGATGCTTTGGACCCCGCACATCGGCTCCGCCATGGCCATGTTTGGTTTTGTTTACGCGTGGTATTTGCTCGTCGTCTTATTGCTTGAAATTTGGTTTGATTACCGAAAAAGTATTGTGCTCTGGTCGCGGGAAAAGAAGGGGATCGCGAAATATTTTTACCTTGCGTTAACCCTGGGGGCAACCGACATTTCTGAGAAAGCTACGCGTTTTGATGACCGCGCGGGAAAATTCATTACGATTATCGGCATCCCTTCGGCATTTTTGTTGCATGGATACGTCGGGTTTATTTTTGGTTCCGTTAAGGCGAACCCGTGGTGGAGCTCGGTTCTGATGCCGATTGTATTTCTCTTCTCCGCGATTGTTTCCGGAATCGCGATGGTTTTTTTATTACATATGATTACCGACATGTTCCGCTGGAAAACCCCGAATATGGCGTGCCTCAATAAATTAGCGGAGTTTCTGCTTTACGCGATGCTCATCGATTTTTCGCTTGAGACATTAGATTTTATCCATCGGCTCTACGAATCGGAAGAATCGATCCATATTCTAGGCGAATTAATACAAAATCGACTTTTCTTAAGCTTGATCATCACTCAGATTATGATTGGCACTCTGATGCCTATATTCGGGATCATTATGGCAAGATTTGGCAGGTTACCCGATGAAATGCGACGGATGATCTATTTTTTGTCCGCGCTTTTGGTTCAGGTGGGTATTTTCAGTACGCGCTGGAACGTGGTGATTGGAGGGCAGCTTTTTTCAAAAAGTCTAAGAGGGCTCACCGTCTATAAAACTCAAATTTTTGGGCTGGAAGGCATTTTGATGTGTATTTTCTTACTCGTATTGCCCTTCTGCATCCTGTGTGTATTGATCAAAATTTTTCCACCTTGGAGTGATTTGGAGCCTAAAAAGTCCTAAAACAAAACCTCTCATTCCCAAAAAATAAATAAAATTATTAAAATATGGAAAATAAAACAAAAGGGACACAATTTTCTCATCTCTTTTACAATAGGATTACGTATCTAGGGGTATTTCTTTCTCTTTTAGTTTTTATTATTGAAGTCTTTCTTTTCGCCCTGGATTTTATTGCTAAAGGCCACAACGTTTATCTAGGAATCTTCACGTACGTCTTACTGCCGCCGTTCCTTATTCTTGGGCTCATACTCATTCCTTTTGGGGCTTTCCGAAAAAGAAAACGTATTTCTAAAGGGTTAGTCTCATCTCAACCTAAATCGATTTATATTGATCCGACGATCCCCGCGCATCGCAATGCCATTCTTATTTTTGCCGTAGGGACGAGCATCCTTATTATTATGACGGTGATTGGTTCCTACAAGGCTTTTCATTATACCGAATCGGTTCATTTCTGCGGCCTTCTCTGCCATAAAGTTATGCATCCCCAATATACGGCTTACGCGCAGTCCTCCCACGCGAGGGTAAAATGCGTGGATTGTCATATTGGGGCAGGGGCTGATTGGTATGTGCGGTCAAAATTATCGGGTTTACGGCAAGTTTATAAAACTATTTCCGGGACATATCCTAAGCCTATTCCTAATCCGATTCAGAACTTACGTCCTGCCGCCGAGACTTGTGAGCAATGCCATTGGCCTGAAAAATTTTACGGTTCGATTGAATTACGAAAGAATTATTTCCCAGCCGCTGAGAGTGAATATTCCCGTTGGGATATCCGCATGCTGGTTCATGTCGGTGGTGAGGGAGGACAGGGCGGAGGGATTCACTCTCACATGTATATCAATAATCAAATTTACTACGCGGCTGAAGATGAAAAGCGTCAAAAAATTACATGGATCAAAAGTGTTGATGGGCAAGGGAAAGAGACCGTTTACACCAGCGATGATTCTCTTTTTAAGGATAAAGAACCATCGCCCGAATTAATTCGTAAGATGGATTGCATGGATTGCCATAACCGCCCGGCGCATCGTTTTCAAGCCCCTTTTAGATTGGTGGACAATGCTATCTCGACAGGGGAAATCGATCCTAAAATTCCTTTAATAAAAGAAAAAGCGATGGAAGCTTTATCCGCCAATTATCATTCTCAAAATGAGGCACTCGAGGCTATTCGTAAGAATTTAACAAATTATTATGAAAAAGAGCAGTCGGAATTTTATAAAGAATCAAAACAGGCGGTTGAGACAGCCGTGAATGAGATTGTCGCGCTTTATCAGAATAATTTTTTCCCTAAGATGCATACGCGCTGGGATGTTTATCCGGAAAATATCGGGCATCTTATTTCTCCGGGGTGTTTTCGATGCCATGATGGCAGTCATAAATCTTCTGAAGGTAAGACCATTTCACGTGATTGCAATATCTGCCATACGATTATCGAACAGGGGCCTCCGGGATCCGTTACCAAGAGTACCGATGGGCTTGAATTTCGTCACCCCTTTAATGACGGGGACGATTCGTGGAAAGAGATGAATTGCTCAGATTGTCATACGGGCAATTAAGAAAATAAGGATCAAAGGGAATCCTTCCCCCGTTAGCGGGGTCAGGATCCCTGCCTGTGGCAGGCAGGAAATTTGATCCGCAAATTTGAGGAGAAAAAATATGCTTCTTACTCTAGAGGAAATAAAAGAGGCCTTAAAGAAAACTCTTCCTAAATTATCTAATGAGGATATTGAGCGTGCCGCTAAGGCGATTGTTGAATCTAACGGAAAATGGCGAGAAGTTGATCTGACGGAGAATTTAGGCGCGGCCATATCCGTTCAGTGCGCCGATATCTGCTGTCTAGGAGAGGCGTATTCTAAAGGTAAACAGATAAAGGCTTTTATTTCCAATTAGGCAGGAGTAAACACCCCTTTCTTTATTCCTCTCCTTTTTACGTATTACTACGTAGCTTTTTTAGTAAAAAACCCAATATAAATTTATTAAAATTTAATCTATAATTTAAGGATAGAGATGATATTTTATCGACAATATTTTTTAGCCATATGTAAAGAGCCTTACCGTTTATTTTTTCCCTTGGGCATGGTGATTGCCGTAGGCGGGGTAGGTCATTGGGCTTTGTATGGATTCGGTTTAAGTCCGTCCTATTCAAGCCAGTTTCATTCTTTGGTGATGACCTTAGGGTATATGCCTTGTTTCATCACGGGATTTTTATTGACAGCCATGCCTCGTTTTTCAGGCACAATTTCAGCAAGGCCAGGAGAGTTATTTTATTTTTTATTGACAATCGTCGGCGTAGTTTTCTTTTTGTTTAGGCAGGAATGGATATTAGCGGAAGCTTTTTATTTGGGATGGCTTTTAGGACTTATTCGTTTTGCTCTCACTCGATTGAAATTAAGGGCTCAACAAAAATCTTCTCCATCCAGCGCGCCTAAAGAAATGATTTGGATTCCCATAGCCGTCTTGCATGGTTTAATCGGCACAATTCTTTTTATTTTGGTTCAATTGAAACTATGCCCGAGTTCTTTTATTCATATGAGTAAGCCTCTCTTAGAACAAGGATTCCTTTTGTCGATCGTCATTGGAATCGGAGGGTTTCTGATCCCTCGGCTTATGGGGACGGATGCCAAACGGGAGTGTGTGATTTCCTTTCATCTTTGCGCTGGGGTTCTTCTTTTTTTAAGTTTTTGTCTGGAAGGATTTCAATTAGAGACCATGGCTTACGCCTTGCGCGCTTTTATTGTAGGCATGGTGTTCACGCGGGCAGGGATTTTTCCGCGGCCGCCACAAACAAAAGATTTTTATGTTAAATTAGTTTGGATTTCCGCTTGGATGATCCTTTGTGGGTTTGGGTTAGTTGCCTTGTTTCCTATTTATCGCGCGGTGTTTCTTCACATTGTTTTTATCGGGGGATGGAGTTTGATGACTTTTGCCGTAGGGACAATGGTTGTGATGACTCATTCAGGAGAAATAGAAAGACTTCGCAAACAATGTAAGGTGCTTTGGTTGATCGCCTTTATTATTCTTTTAGCGTTGCTTAAAAGAATAGGAGTGATATTCTTCCCCGACGATTATTTTAGATTTTTAAGTTTTGCCGCGGTTCTTTGGATAACAGCCGCGTTTATTTGGATTATGTTTATTTTCCGTCCGTTGATAAAATTTCCAGAAACAGATAAGTTCCAAGAGATGCATGAAGAGGCTAAAAGAAGGAGAATAGAGAAATGAGGTACAAGGGGTATTCAGATGCGGTGGGTGGAGATGATTGGCGATGAGAGTATCGGGAGATGAAAATGGTTTTCAGGATTATTCGCTAATATGCTAAAAAAAATTGTTATTGTTGGGAATCCAAATGTGGGGAAATCGTTATTGTTTAACCGTCTGACGGGCCATTATGTCCATGTGGCTAACTATCCGGGCACAACCGTTGAGGTTTCTCGGAGCAAAATGAAGATAGACGGCGAGGAATTTGAAGTGATTGACACTCCCGGGATGTATTCTCTTCTTTCCATGACGGAGGATGAACGCGTGGCGCGTAGGATTCTTTTGGAAGAGCATCCCTTCCTTGTGCTCCACATCGTGGACGCGAAAAATTTAAGTCGAATGCTGCATTTGACTTTGCAGCTTTTAGAAACAGATTTAAATATTCTCCTTGTCCTTAACATGATGGATGAGGCCAAAGAAATGGGTATCAATATTAAGATCGAATCCTTAGAAGCGGAGTTAGGGATTCCGGTGGTTGGAACTATCTCAACGACAAGAGAAGGGATCGATCAGTTAAAGGAGTGTATTAAAAGGTATGCTTTTAAGCGAACAACAAAATAACACAAATATGGTTAACGATTCTGTTGAGCGGGTCGCGGCCTTACTGCAAGGCGACTACGGCGTTTCTAAGAAAACGTTGGCGCTTTTGCTTCTTGAAGGGGATGAGGAAGTTTTATCCCTTGTCCGTTCTAAAGAGAAAAATTTTCAGGAGATTTTAAATATTATTCGAGAAACAAAGGCTTTATTCAAAGAACCCATTTCCTTTGTTATTGCCCTGAGCCGTCAGCAGACCATTGATCGAATTTTAAAAGGAGGCTTTGATCACGCCCCAAGCTCAAAGGCGGCTTTCAAGGAGACATTAAGTCGATTCATGATTAGCCCACTGACGGGGCTCCCGATTCTTTTTTTTATTCTTTATTTTGGCGTTTATAAATTTGTCGGAGAGTTTGGGGCGGGAACGGTCGTCGATTTTATTGAAACAAACATTTTCGAACATAAGATTAATCCATGGATCACCCATGTTTTCTCTTGGCTTATCCCCTGGGAAGTTTTTAGAACACTTTTTGTCGGTGAGTATGGAATCATTACTTTAGGCATTCGTTACGCGGTGGCGCTCATCCTGCCGATTGTTACTTTATTTTTTATCGCTTTCGCCATTATTGAAGATACGGGATATTTACCTCGTCTAGCACTTTTAATTGACCGTGTATTTAAAAAAATTGGATTAACTGGCCGAGCGGTGATCCCGATGGTTTTAGGGTTAGGATGCGATACGATGGCCACGATGGTGACAAGAACGCTTCCCACCCAAAGGGAAAGGCTCATCGCTACGATTCTTCTGGCCTTGGCGGTTCCTTGCTCAGCTCAATTAGGCGTTATCTTGGCCCTTTTGGAGGGATATCCCACAGGATTGTGGATTTGGTTAAGCGTTGTTATCCTCGTGTTTCTCTTGATTGGATTTCTTTCCGCCCAGATTCTTCCCGGCGAACGGCCTTACTTTTACATGGAAATTCCACCGTTAAGACTTCCTAAGTTGTCCAATGTTTTTGTTAAAACATACACCCGTGTCGAGTGGTATTTTAAAGAAATTTTCCCGATGTTTATTTTAGCGAGTGTTTTTATTTGGGCAGGCCAGCTCTCGGGGCTATTTAACGCGGTTGTTAAAGTCTTAGAATATCCAATGCGCTGGATGGGGCTCCCTGAGCAGACAGCTGTTTCCTTTTTATTTGGATTTTTTCGGCGAGATTATGGCGCCGCGGGTTTGTACGATATTAAAAAAATGGGACTGTTAAATGGTGAACAGCTCGTTGTCGCTTGTGTTGTTCTGACATTATTTTTACCTTGCATCGCTCAATTTTTAATGAATGTCAAAGAACGAGGATGGAAGGTGGGTGTTGGAATTTCTGTGTTTATCCTTTTTTTCTCTTTCTCTGTCGGTATGATTTTACATTACGTATTGAAATTTTTTGCGGTATAGGAAAGTATAAAATGCTTTCCTATATAAGCCCCCCCGTTTTGATTCGCTTTTGCGAATGCAAAACGAATCAGGGGGGCAAGAAAATCGATTAAAGTTATCGGCGAAGCCGATTTTCTTGGGGTGTAACAAAATGATAACCTGTAGCCTGTGCGGTTTTAAATTTAAAGAAGAGACGGCTCAAAAGGCTTGCTGTAAATGTCCTTGGGCGAAGGGCTGTTCTCTGATTTGTTGTCCGCAGTGTGGTTTTGAAATGCCGCTCGAACCCGCGTGGTGCGCGTCTTTCAAAATGTTTTTTAAAAAGTTAGGTTTAAAGAAAAAATATTCTCAGCAATCCCTCCCGGAGAATCGTTCTCTTCTTTCCTTAGCTAATGGACAGAAGGCGAAAGTCATTTCTCTGGATACGGAGGACCAAGAGAAACTTCTTAAATTAATGGCTATTGGGATTTTCCCTGGGCGAGACATTACGCTTATCCAAAAATTCCCCTCTTATGTTTTTCAATTAGGGCATTCTCAATTTGCCATTGACCAGGAACTTGCTAAAATTATTTTCGTTAATACGCCTGCATGACTTTGTTAGTCTCCGTTAAAACGTATTAAAAGTAGGTAATCTTTTTGTTAAACAGGTTAAAATATTGCATAATTACCTACTTTATGGTATAGTTTACCTACATATGAACTCATTTTCAGAAAAATATTTAAGCCAAATTCATATCACCCCTTACTTGTTGAATTTGACCAACGCCTTGTCCGAATATAAGGGTAAAGAGGAGCTGTATTCCAGGCAATCCACGGATGTTTTAGATAAACTAGTAGAGCGGGCCAAAGTCGAAAGCGTGGAGTCATCTAATCGTATTGAAGGGATTGATGTCAAACATGACCGCCTCGTTGATATTGTTAAACAGCAATCGACTCCGCGTAACCGCCCGGAAGAAGAGGTGGCGGGTTATCGGGACGCGTTGGAGTACATCCATACAAACTACAAAACCATACCTGTTTCGCTCAACACAATTTCAATGTTCCATCAATTTTTATATAAGTATACTAACCAAACGGGAGGTGAATTTAAATGGGAAGATAATCTGATTGTCGACCGTTTGGAGAATGGGAACACGCGGGTGCGTTTTAAGCCGCCGCCAGCCAGTCAGACATATCTTTATATAACCAATTTAGTGAATGCGTATCAATGTGTGTCTAAAGAACACAACTTCTCGCCGCTGGTATTGATCCCGCTTTTTATTCTGGACTATTTATGTATTCACCCCTTTCAGGACGGTAACGGCCGCGCCTCGCGTTTGTTGTGTCTAATCTTGTTGTATCACGCGGGTTATCGAGTTGGTAAATACATTAGTTTGGAACGGATCATTGAGCAGAGCAAAGAAACATATTATGAATCTTTAGAGCGGGCGTCTCAGGGTTGGCATGAACAAAAGCACGATGTTGAACCATGGCTTCATTATTTTTATGGGGTGTTAATCGCGGCTTACAAGGAATTTGAATCCAGGGTCGGCGTGTTTCGGGAAAAGAGTTCCAAAGCGGACCAGATTAGAGAGTACGTCAGTAAAGCGGTGATACCTTTTTCTATTTCTGATATCGAGCAGGCCTGCCCTAATATTAGCCGGGAGATGATCCGCCTTATTTTGAGGGAATTGCGCGATGCTGGTATTATTTATTCGACGAGTAAGGGCCGCGGGGCCAAATGGATAAAATTCCAAAAGGATAGGATTGCGTAGTTCTACGTAACATTCTAAGTAGATAAACTGATTTACAGAATAAAGAGTCAGGATTATGCTAAATATACTAGATATAGTAGCTGTGGAGTAGCGATGATACAAGATAATGTGGTAATGGTGGTTGAATGAAAAATTTTGAATACATTTACGGGCCTGTGTATTCTTGGCGGTTGGGGGTATCTTTAGGCATTGATCCCCTTTGCGCGAAGGACAAGATTTGTAATTTTGATTGTCTGTATTGTCAGTTAGGCAAGACGCATCATTTTGAAACGGAGCGTAAAGAATTTGTCTCTGTGGAATCCATCATCAGAGAAGTGGAATTAATGCCGAAGCTTAAGATTGATTATTTTACTTTCTCTGGACGAGGGGAACCAACGTTGGCGAAAAATTTAAGGCAGATGATTCAAGCGCTCAAAGGGAAAAAAATGGGTAAAATTGCCGTCATCACCAACTCCGGCTTAATGGATCAGAGGGATGTTCAGGAAGATTTATTTCTCGCTGATTACGTCATCGCGAAGCTGGACGCCTGCAGTCAAGAAACGTTAATCAAAGTCGATAAAACCGCGGGGGATATTCAATTTGAAAATATTGTCAGAGGGATGAAATCTTTTAAACGACAATTTCAAGGTAAACTTGCTGTTCAAATTATGTTTATCAAGGAAAATAAGGTTTACGCGCGGCATATCGCGGATATTGTCAGAGACATCGCGCCTAACGAAGTTCATCTGGACACGCCTCTTCGAGCGTGTGGAGTTAATCCCTTAGACAAGGAAGAAATAGATGAACTTAAAAAATATTTTAAAGGATTATTGATCGCTTCTGTTTACGATAAGCAAGGCGGCGAAGTTAAAGCCTTTGATGACAAACAAACAATTCGCCGGCACGGCAATTTAAGAAAAAATAATCGTCTTTAAACACTAGGATAAGGAGGGGGTATGCAGCCAACGCAGACATTAATAAAAATTGTTAAAAGAAATGGCGTGGTAGAGGAATTTGATTCGCAAAAAATTACCCTAGCCATTCAGAAGGCGGGAGAGGCCACAGGAGAATTCCCGCAGCAGATGGCGGAGAAACTTGTCTTAAGAGTTTTGAATATCGCCCATCAGCTTATTGGAGATCGGGTGCCCGCAGTCGAAGAAATCCAGGATATCGTCGAGGACGTCCTTCTTTCTTCTCCTTTTAAGAGAACGGCTAAGGCGTATATTATTTATCGAGACCAGCATGCCAGAATACGAGAGATCACTTCTAAAAGTAATATTGAGCTCATTGATCAATACCTGCACAAAACAGATTGGCAGGTCAACGAAAATAGCAATATGGCCTTTTCTCTCCAGGGGCTTAATCATTATATTTCTTCGGAGATCAGTAAAGTTTATTGGTTAAATAAAATTTATCCCACCGAAATTAAAGAAGGGCATTCTAAGGGAGATTATCATATTCACGATTTAGGATTGATCAGCGTCTATTGCGTTGGATGGGATTTGCAGGATTTAATGGTCAACGGCTTTAAAGGCGCGTCGAGCAAGATGGAATCCAAGCCCGCCCGGCATTTAAGAAGCGCTTTAGGGCAGATTGTCAATTTCTTTTATACTCTTCAAGGCGAGGCTGCGGGCGCGCAGGCTTTTTCTAATTTTGATACGTTGCTAGCCCCTTTTATACGTTTTGATAATTTAAGTTACAAAGAAGTCAAACAAGCTCTGCAAGAGTTTGTTTTTAATATTAACGTGCCTACCCGCGTAGGTTTTCAAACACCCTTCACCAATATTACGATGGACTTGAACGTCCCTTCTTATTTTGCCGAGCAAGGAGTTGTTATCGGCGGAGAAATTCAAAAACAACCGTACAAGGAATTTCAGAAAGAGATGGATTTATTTAACAAGGCTTTCTTAGAGGTTATGCTCGAAGGTGACGCCAAGGGACGGGTTTTTACGTTTCCCATCCCCACCTACAATATTACCAAAGATTTTGATTGGGATAATCCTAATCTTTCGCTTTTGTGGGAGATTACAGCCAAATACGGAATTCCTTATTTCTCTAATTTTATTAATTCCGATATGAAACCCGAAGACGCCCGCAGTATGTGCTGCCGTCTGCGCCTTGACAACAGGGAATTGCGCAGTCGTGGCGGCGGATTGTTTGGGGCTTCTCCTTTGACCGGTTCCATCGGGGTTGTGACCATTAACCTGCCTCGCTTAGGGTATATTTCAGCGACCAAAGAAGAGTTTTTCGAAAGACTTACATCTCAGATGACCTTAGCCAAAAATAGTTTGGAGATTAAGCGAAAAATTCTAGAACAATTCACCGCGGAGGGATTATATCCGTACATCAGTTTTTATTTAAGAAATATGAAAGAGAGATTTAATCAATATTGGAAAAATCATTTTTCAACCATCGGGCTCATTGGCATGAATGAAGCCTGTTTAAATCTTTTAGGAGAGGGAATCGCGACGCCCAAAGGACAAGAATTCGCGGGGCAAGTTCTTGATTTTATGCGTAACAAGTTGATTCAGTTCCAAGAAGAGACAGGCAATATTTACAATCTCGAAGCGACCCCCGCGGAAGGGGCTACTTACCGTTTGTCTAAGTTAGATAAAAAACTTTTTCCTAAGATTCTTTGCGGTAATGAAAATGAATGGCAAAAAGGATGCGAACCTTTTTATACGAATTCTACGCATCTGCCTGTGGATTATTCCGATGACATTTTTGAGGTATTAGAGTTGCAGGATAATTTACAGACCCGCTATACCGGAGGAACAGTTTTGCATGGTTTTGTCGGTGAGAAAATAGACAAACCTGAAGGATTGAAATCTCTTATCAAAGTTATTTGTGAGCGTTTTAAACTCCCTTATTTTACCATTACGCCGACCTTTAGTGTGTGCCCGAATTGTGGGTATATGGCCGGAGAGCATAAAATTTGCTCTCATTGCCAGAGGACATGTGAGGTGTATTCTCGGGTCGTTGGTTATTTAAGACCTGTCCAGCAATGGAATATGGGGAAGAAGGAAGAATTTAGGGAAAGGAAGACGTATAAATTAAATGCTTGTTAAAAAATGATAAATTTCTAATTTCTAATTGCCCTAATTAATAACCAATGAGTTAAATGTCCAATAATGCAATTGGTTATTAGAAAATTAGACATTAATTAGGTCGATTAGTCATTAGAAATTTTTAAACCATGCGTATAGGAGGATTACAAAAATTTTCCTTGATTGATTACCCCGGGAAAATGGCCGCCGTGATTTTTACCCAAGGCTGCAATTTCCGCTGTCCTTATTGTCAGAACGCGCGGCTGGTGGAGCCGACCCTTTACAGTGAACTTATTCCCGAAGGGGAGGTTTTGGCTTTTTTAAAAAAACGTCAGGGAAAACTCGAGGGGATCGTCGTCTCCGGTGGCGAGCCTACACTTCAACCAGATTTAATCTCTTTTTTGGATCAACTGAAATGTTTAGGATATCTGGTTAAGTTAGATACCAACGGCAGCCATCCCGAAGTGTTAGAGAAAATTATTGATTTGAGATTGATTAATTACGTGGCCATGGATATCAAAGCCCCTCTTGAGAAATACAATACAGCAGCGGGCGTGTCTGTCAGCGTAGATTCTATTAAGGAAAGTATCCGCGTCATTATTCATTCCGGCATTGCTCATCAATTCCGCACGACTTTGGTTAAACCGCTGTGTTCAGCCGCGGATATTCAAAATATGAGATCGCTCGTGGATGGGGCACAAGAATATATCCTGCAGCCATTTATTCCCCGCGACAATATTCTCGATCAACAACTATTAACCCAACCAAACTACACGTCGAAAGAAATCCAAGAACTCCAACACGCGCTGGTTCTTCATTGATGTAGAAATGCGTTGACATATTCCATGGGAATATGTATTCTTTAAGTGAGGATATTTTTAATACATAATTAGAAATGGGTCTGGAGATTTTGGGATCTCCAGAGGATGTTGATGGTCGGGCCGCCATCTGAAATCAAATTCAGATGGCGGTTTTTTTATTTATGAAAGGGAGGGTGGAATGAAATCAGTAGACCCAGCAAACATTTTAGTGTTCTGTATAGTAATAATTTTTGTCTCTCTTGTTGCCTACGTAGCCGTTCAAAGTCGGCTCCAAGAGAAAAAGAATAAAATCAAGGATGGAAATAAAAAATAGGAGATTCTAAGGTGGAACATTACATTAATTTGGCGCTTAAAAGTATGTTTGTTGAAAATATTCTTTTGGCCTATTTCTTAGGGATGTGTTCTTTTCTGGCCTGCTCTAAAAAAATGGATACAGCTTTTGGGTTGGGAGCCGCGGTTATTTTTGTTTTAACCATCACAACCCCTATGGCATGGCTGGTCAAAAATTTTTTTCTCAAAAAAGGGGCGTTACATTGGGCGGGATTACCGAATATAGATTTAACGTTTCTAACCTTTGTTTGTTACATTGCGGTGATCGCGGCGACCGTTCAAATCGTTGAAATGATTATTGAGAAGGTCAGCCCGGCACTATACAGCTCATTGGGAATTTTCTTGCCCCTTATTGCCGTAAACTGCGCTATTTTAGGATCAGCTCTTTTTATGGATCAGCGCAACTACTCTTTCCCAGAATCCGTTGTCTTTGGTTTTGGCTCTGGGGTCGGCTGGGCGTTGGCTATCGTTTGCATGGCCGCAATCCGCAAAAAACTTGCGTATTCAAACATCCCTGCACCTTTAAGGGGACTAGGGATCGCTCTGTTTTTGACGGGATTAATGGCCATGGGTTTTATGTGTTTTGCTGGAATCAGGTTGTAAGAATAAATTGTTTCTATTAAAGGAGCGAGAATGAAAGTAGCTCTGCGTTTGATATTTTCTTTAATTACTATCGTCGCTCTCGTCGCTTTTTCATTTTCTGTCTGGCAAGCACGGCAGGAAGAGCTGCGTCTTAAGAATGAACTTGAGCGACGGGCAAGCATCATCGCTGACAGCTTAAAGATGTCGGTTGAGCCGCTACTCTTAACAGAGGATACAAAATATCTTCAACGCATTGTTGATAAATTTTCTAACAGGGAGAAATTGGTAGGAATCGCTGTCCACGATATTCAAGAGAATCTTATTTTGGCATCGACTGACCTAAAGCCAAAGTTAGATGGAAATCCTAAAATACTCGCCCCCAATATTCAAGAAGTTGAAAGAATGAATACGGAACAAGGAGATTTTATCAATTTTGGCAAAGAACAGCTGCATGCCTATTCCGTTCCTTTATTAAGCAATGAAAAAATAAGCCATGTATTGACACTTTTTCACGATTCAGCTTATATCCAAGAACGGGTGCGGCGAATGTGGATCAATAGTTTTTGGAGGGCTGGAATCCAGGCTTTTTTGATTGCCCTTATGACGGCATTTCTTGTTTACCTAAATATTATGACCCCGATTCGAAGAACGACTGAATGGATTAAGAAGGTTCGCAAAGGGGAAGCTCCTGAAAAGTTTGATCTTAAGGGACAACAACTCTTAGGTCCCCTCGCGAATGAAATTACAAAGATGGCCAAGAGTTTAGAAATGGCGAGGCTCGCTACTGAGGAAGAGGCCAGGTTGCGGCACACGACGGATTCCCGATGGACTCCTGAACGGTTAAAAGAATTTGTCCGCGAAAAATTACAGGGCAAGCCGCTTTTCGTGGTTTCAAACCGCGAACCGTATATGCATATGCACAAAGCAAAAGAGATCGAGTGTATCGTCCCAGCGAGCGGTCTTGTGACGGCGATTGAACCGGTTTTGAAAGCTTGCGGAGGGACATGGATTGCCCAGGGAAGCGGGAGCGCTGATCGGGAAACGGTGGATAAGGACGATAAATTAAAAGTTCCGCCGGAAGAACCTCAGTATGTATTGAAAAGGATTTGGGTGGATAAAGAACTCGAAAAAGGATTTTATTCCGGATTTTCCAACGAAGGGTTATGGCCGCTTTGCCACATTGCCCACACCCGGCCGATTTTTAGGGAGAAGGACTGGGAAGCCTATGTGACGGTTAATAAGAAATTTGCAACAGCGGTGTTGAAGGAATTGGAAGGGATTTCTGAACCAAATGTTCTCATTCAAGATTATCATTTTGCCTTGATCTCGGAAATGATTAAAACTAAACGGCCCGACGCGAGAGTTGCTATTTTCTGGCATATCCCCTGGCCTAACCCCGAATCATTCGGTATTTGTCCGTGGCAAAGGGAAATTTTACAGGGAATGTTGGGGGCGGATGTCATCGGTTTTCATACCCAATTTCATTGCAACAATTTTATTGAATCGGTGGATCGGTTTTTGGAGTCGCGCATTGACTATGAACATTTTACCGTCAACAGGGAAGGGCATACCGCTTGGATTAAGCCATTCCCAATAAGCATTGATTTTCATTCTTCCAATGGTGACTCTTCGGAGATTAAGGAAACAAAAGAAAGCTTTTTCAAGAAACATAATATTCAAGCCGATTACATTGGAGTGGGTGTTGATCGGCTGGATTATACCAAGGGAATCGTTGAAAGATTTCGCGCGGTGGAACATTTTCTTGAAAAAAATCCGAAGTATGTCGGGAAGTTTACCTTTGTGGAATTGGGGGCTCCCAGCAGAACCATGATTCCTAAATATAAAGAATTTATTGATGAGGTTGTTCAGTTATCTGAAAAGATTAATGAGCGTTTTAGAACCAAAAACTGGCAACCCATTTTGCTTCTGATGAAGCATCATAGCCATGCAGAAATTTCACCTTTTTATAAATTTGCCGATGTGTGCCTGGTGACCTCCCTTCATGATGGTATGAATTTGGTCGCAAAAGAATTTGTATCGGCCAAAGATAATGAACGGGGGGTTTTGGTTTTAAGCCAATTTACCGGAGCATCTCGAGAACTAAACGATGCGCTTATTATCAATCCATATGACATAGGACAGACCGCGGAAGCAATAAAGCTTGCTTTAGAGATGCCTTTGTCTGAACAAAAGGAAAGAATGCAGAGGATGAGGCAGACACTGCGGGATCATAACATCTACCGCTGGGCCAGCGAACTGGTTAGGGAACTGGCTCAGGTCAGGTTGGAAAATCAGAAAAGAGAATCCAATGGACAATCTTAATTTTTTTGATCATTGGCCTCGCGTTAAAGAATCCTTAAAGGACAAGGATATTCTTTTGTTATTAGATTATGACGGGACCCTTGCGCCTATCACCGAAACGCCGGATAAAGCCGTCATGACAGAAGATATGCGCCAAGTTTTAGTCGGGTTATCAAAATTTTCTCAATGTCATCTCGCTGTCATCAGCGGGAGGAAGCTGTCAGACCTAAAGCATATGATTGATATTCCGAATATAACTTATATCGGGAACCATGGATTTGAAATTGAGGGATCGCGTCTTGATTTTGAAAGTTTAATTTCAGCGCAATACCGGGAAGATTTGGAGACCATAAGGGGTCTTTTAAAAACAAAATTATCTTCCGTTAAAGGGATATGGTTAGAAGATAAAGAAATAATCCTGGCCGTTCATTTTCGTTTGGCTGGAGTTAAAGGATCGTCTTTGGCCAAAAAAATATTCATGAATGTATGCCAGAGTTATTTGAGGTGTCAACGCATCAGTATTATGGAAGGAAAAAAAGTGCTGGAGATTCGGCCGCCGATCAAATGGGACAAAGGCGAGGCGGCTCTCTGGATTCTTTCTAAATGGCAGCAGCAATTAGGCAAAGACCGGATTGTTACTATTTACATTGGAGATGATTTGACCGATGAGGATGCTTTTAGAATACTGGACGGGGCTGCCATGACGATTAAAATTGGTGAATCGGGGAAATCATCCGCTCATTATTTCTTAAGAACTCAAGAAGAGGTGTTTATTTTATTAAAGCAGATTTTGGCTTTAGAGAGTCAATATGTCTCATTTGATTGAGGCGAAACAGCCATTCAAATTTTATACTCGTTTGCATCTTACAGAGCTGACGGGGTTAAAGGCCGCTTCTTTAGAACAATTATTGGAATTTATCAAAGAGGTGTCTGGCTCAAGTATCTATCAGCATACTCACCGTTTTTTGCAACAACATCAATTTTTATCTCCGGAGCCGCCCAATGATTTCGCTTATTGGGTGACAACGGTTCTAGGTGAAGAAAAGCTTGGGGAAAGGTTGGCCAGCATTGATACCATACAATATTCAACTATCCGCGGTTTGCGGGAAAAGATCGCGCAAACGATACAGGATTATTTAAAAAATAAACCGCTGGCCAAACAGAAATTTGCTGATCCAGGCGAAGAATTCCATTTTATGAAATCTATTAGTTTTGTCATCCCGACGAATTATGTGGCTAGAAATCTCAAAGAGTTCGCGGAAATTTTAGATAAGATCACAATCGATTCAATATATTTTCACATCTTCGAGGCCCGCTTAAGGATTGAAAAAGGAAAGAACGATTTTTCTAACTGGGTAGAAAATTCCATAGGGGAAAAGAAATTGGCTGAAGAGATCTCAAAACTCGATCCTTACACTTACTCGATGGAAGATTTAAGGAAGAAAATAATTAAGATAGTTGAGGCAAAAATATAATATGGCAAAAATTAACGAATATATTCCCATTGTTGGTCAATCGGTTGCTGATGACCTGAAGCTTCTCGCGGAGAAGTTAAAAGGCAAAACAATTCAACATGTTAATTCGACGGCTGTCGGCGGTGGAGTTGCTGAAATTTTAAATCGGATGGTTCCGCTTCTTAACGAATTAGGGGTGAATACGAAATGGGACGTGATTAAAGGAGGCGAGCAGTTTTATGAAGTAACCAAGAAGTTTCACAACGTCTTGCATGGGCGAGAAGATGTTGTCACTGAGCAAGATTTTGATATTTTTATGGAAACAAGTCAGAAGAACATAGAGACTCTCGAGATGTGTGGTGATATTGTTTTTATTCACGATCCCCAGCCGATCGCCTTAATCAAAAAGAAAAAAGATAATAAGTGGATTTGGCGATGCCATATCGATGTCTCACATCCGCATGCAAAGGTATGGGAGTTTTTAATGGGATTCATCGTTGATTATCACGCCACAGTCTTTTCAGCCCCGGTGTTTTCGCAACAATTGCCTGTGCGGCAGTTTCTTATTGCCCCTTCCATTGATCCTTTAAGCGATAAGAATAAAGAGTTGCCCCAGGAGACAATTGACGCTGTGTTGCAAAAATACAATATTTCTGACGATAAACCACTCATCACGCAGATTTCACGTTTTGACCGTCTTAAAGATCCCATTGGCGTCATCGAAGCCTATGCCCAAGTTAAAAAATACAATGATTGCCAGTTAATTTTGGCCGGGGGAGGTGCGAGCGATGACCCTGAAGGTATCAAGGTTTTAGAAGAGGTTAAAGAGAAAGCCAAGCAGGATTCGGATATTCACATTTTGCTATTGCCTCAAAATGATATCGAAGTCAATGCTCTGCAAAGGGCGTCAACGATTATTATTCAAAAGTCGATCAAGGAAGGGTTCGGGCTGACCATTGCCGAGGCTCTCTGGAAGGCAAAGCCGGTTGTTGCTTCTAACGTTGGTGGTATTCCTTTGCAGATAACACATAAATTCTCTGGACTTTTATGTAATTCTGTTGAAGGAGCGGCCTTTGCCATTAAGCAGCTTTTAAATAGTCCGGCGTATGCTAAAAAACTAGGAGAAAATGGTCGTGAGCATATACGAAACAATTTTCTCCTAACACGTCATTTAAAGGAATACATGCTGCTTTTTCTTTCGTTGTATCATTCTGAAGATGTTGTTTATTTATAATGGAGGGCGCCATATGCGATTAAGCGGTTGGATTTTTATGATAACGGCGTGGACGATTATTTTGAGCATGGCGTTTTTTTGTTTTTCGCGAATTCTAAAAAAGGACTCAGATAAAGAAGAGTAACTAGATAGGCATGATCTTATTCGCAAGGCCGTCGGATGGATGCTGCGCATAGAAATGTACATTGACACATTTCAGGAAATGTTGTATTCTTTAGGTGGAGGTATTTTCTATGCTAAAAACAAGCCATAAAGAAAGATTAAGTATTGATGTTTTTCCTCAGCAACATAGAAAAATTAAAATTTTTGCCGCACTCCAGGGGAAAACTATTCGTCAGTATGTTCTAGAATGTGTTTTAGAAAGAGTGCAGCAAGAAAATGAAGACAAAGATTTAATGAATATTTCCTCTTCTTTAGCGCAAGATAGCGCCTTAAAAGAGGTGTGGGATAACAACGTGGATTCAGCCTATGACAAGTTATAAGCAAGGGGATGTCATTCTTGTGGAATTTCAATTTTCGGAAGGCTCTGGATCAAAAAAAAGACCCGCCCTTATTCTCAGTACGGAGGCCTACCACAAAACTCGGCAAGAAATTATTATTGCCGCTATTACAAGTAATATTACTCGAGAATTATTTGGAGATACAAAAATAGAAAACTGGAAAGAGGCTGGTCTTCTCCAGACATCTTTAGTTACTGGAATTATTCGCACAATTAAATCTAACCTAATTTTACGCAAGCTTGGTTCTCTTCCTAAAAAAGATTTCCTTGAAGTTCAAAACAGCCTTAAAGATATTCTTGGATTCTAGGACCATATCCTTGATCAAAAACTGTTAACCCAGAAAAATTACACACCTCAAGAAATCCAAGAATTCCAACACGCGCTGGCTCTTCATTGATATAATATAAAGCCATGAAGACAAATAGCGACGACGCGTTGTCTCTCCAAGAGCGCAGCAAACCCGGAGTTCGGATGACGATCTTGAGCATCGGCGTTAATGTTTTACTCGCGGTTGTCAAGGTCATCACGGGAGTCTTGGGCCATTCGTATGCCCTTATTGCCGACGGGATTGAATCAACCGTGGATATTTTTAGTTCCACGATTGTCTTAGGCGGCCTTAAGATTGGCGCACTCCCACCCGATCGTAACCATCCCTTTGGCCACGGAAAAGCTGAATCTCTAGCGGCGATGGTTGTTTCTCTCACCCTTTTAGTCGCGGCTGTTGTGATCGCCGCTCAAAGTATCAAAGAGATTATTTCCCCTCATTTTCTTCCTGCCGCGTATACTCTCATTGTTCTCGCGGGCGTTATCCTCATCAAGGAAACATTGTTTTATTACGAAATAAGAGTAGGGCAGTCTATCCAAAGTTTGTCCGTTAAGGTCGACGCTTGGCATCACCGCTTTGATGCCCTGACTTCTTTGGCTGTTTTTATCGGTATCGCGATCGCGCTTATTGGAGGCCAGGGATTTGAAAGCGCGGATGATTGGGCCGCTCTGTTGGTCAGCTGCATGATTGCCTTTAACGGTTTGCGGTTGTTGAAATTTTCCGTGGCGGAGATTATGGACGCGGCCCCTTCGCCTGAAATTGAGCGAAAGATTAGAAAGGTAGCGAACGCCGTAGAAGGGGTTAGGAGAATAGAGAAGTGCCGCGTTCGGAAAAGTGGGATTAATTTTCTGGCTGAAATCCACGTGCAGGTTGACGGTTCTATTTCTGTCGATCAAGGCCACGAGATATCCCATCGCGTGAAAGACGCCCTTTTGGGATCCTCTTTAGGTTTAATTGATGTGGTCGCGCACATTGAGCCTGCTTGAAAAATTTTTCATTTAACCCTTGACATACGGTAGGGGGGTATGGTATATTAGGAACAGCTAAAGGAGGATCCTAATATGAGTCCATTCCCCGGTCATCAAGAGGAAATTATTAGTCTTAAACGGATCGAAGGCCAGATCCGCGGCATTCAGAAGATGATTGAAGAGAAAAAGTATTGCGTGGACATTTTAACCCAGCTTCACGCGATCGTCGGTGCCATCGCGCGGGTCGAAGACGGAATCTTGCGGCGCCATATTGAAGGATGCGTTGTCAATGCCTGCAGCGGTAAATCAGAGGTGGAAAAGCAAAAGAAAATTGATGAAGTGATCCAGCTCTTAAATAAATTTCGTAGAGCTTAATAAAAGGATTCTGGATGATTGTTGAAACCTCACAGGGATTACATTCGATGGATTGGCTGTGTCTTCTCACATTTATTATTTTTCTTTTTGTTTTTGGCCTTTTAATCTTTGAAATTGTCCCGCGCATGTATCTGGCCATGTTCGGGGCGGTCATCCTTGTTGTCGTGGGAGTTTTCGATTGGCACGAAGCGATGACCTACGTCAGCTGGGAAACGATCGGATTTTTGCTCGGGATGCTTCTTTTAACGGAGATTCTCGTTGAGGCCGGATTTTTCCGCTGGATTGCCATGGTCCTGGCCAGGGCGGTGCATTACGATCCGGTAAAAATTCTAATCTTTTTTCCGCTGCTTTCCTTTTTTCTTTCCGCGATTTTAAGTTCCATCACCGTTATGGTCTTTTTATCGGTGATTACCTTTGAACTTAGTAAAATCTTAAAATTTGATCCCGTGCCCGTTATTATCAGTGAGGTGATCCTCGCCAATATTGGCGGCGCGGCGACCCTTGTGGGCGATCCGCCCAATGTAATTTTAGGAACGGTGTTAGGTTTTGGGTTTAATGACTTCCTTGTCCACAATGGGCCCATCGCTATTTTGGCGGGAATAGGAGCGCTTGCCGTCACTTTTTGGATGAATCGAAGAAATTTCGTGAGAGTTTATTCGCATAAAGAAATCGTGAGGCTCGAGCACATGCACCCTTCCGCCAATCTTAAAGATAAGCATTTGCTGGCCGCCGGTCTTTTAGGCATGACGCTTACCTTGCTGCTTTTAATCACCCGGCCCTATTTAAACAAAATGGGGATTCCGATGGATGTGGCCACCGCTTCTCTTTTCCCGGCTTTTATTATTTTGACCTTTGGGGGGAAGAAAATTTATAAACACAATTTTATTCGTAAAATTGACGCGGAAACGCTGATGTTTTTCATCGGACTTTTTATTTTGATCGGCGCGTTAGAAAAAAAACATATTATTCAGCTGGTCGTTAACACTTTGGCTTCCTCTTTCACGACCGCCTGGAGTTTTATTTCAAGCATTTTTTGGGGCTCGGCCTTTATTTCCGGCTTTGTTGACAACGTGCCGCTGGCCATGACCATGACCTCAATTATTAAGGAAAGTGTGGCTGAGGGAATCGTTCCGGCGGTTGGCATTATGGTCTGGGCCGTCAGCTTAGCTGTCGATTTAGGAGGGAACCTAACGCCGATTGGGGCTTCCGCCAATGTCGTGTCGTACGCGTATTTAGAGAAGAGTGGGGTAAAAATGAATTGGCTGCGTTGGGTGAAGTTAGCATTACTACCGAGCCTTGTCGCTCTTTTGATTAGTTATGTTGGAATCTTTTTAAAGTTTCATTTTAAATTTTGGTAAGGGGGATCTATGTGTAAAAATTTTTACCAGTTCTTTTTATTTTTTATGCTAGTCACTTTCCCAGTGTACGCGCAGGAAGCCAACACTACGACCTTAGATGATTTGATCAAAGAGGCCATTAGCAATAATCAAGAGATTCAAGCCGCGCGTCAAGAATTAGAGGCCGCGCGTCATCGCGTGCCTCAGTCCTCGGCTTTGCCTGACCCCACCGTCGGCTACGCGGTGATGGGACCAATGCTCGAGACAACTCTTGGTCCGCAGAAAGATATTTATGAATTTGAACAGATGGTTCCTTTCCCAGGGAAATTAATTGAAAAAAGAAAAATGGCCAAATCTGAAGTAGCGGCTGTTTCGGCCCGAATGAAAGAGGTCGAACGCGAAGTTACCCTGGATATTAAAGAGACGTATTACGACCTCTATGCCGCGGAGGCGAATCTTCAGATTATTCAAGAGGTTCTGGATATTTTGAAGAAATTAGAAGTGGTTGCTCAGGCGCGCTATGCCAGTAATCAAGCCGAACAGCGGGATGTGGCTAAAGCCCAGGCTAAAATTTCAGAAGTCTTACAGCAAATATTTGTCTTGCGTCAACAGCACGAGACTCTAACGGCGATGATGAATGTTTTATTGAATCGAGATACGGGATTTTTTTCGGACGGTATAGTCAAACCAGCGATTCCAGAGCTTCATTTGACACTTGAGGAACTATTAGAAGAGGCAATGGTGTCTCGTCCTGAACTTCTTCAAGCTAAAGCGATGCGAGAGCGAGAGCAGCACGCGAGTAATTTGGCTAAATATGAATATGCGCCGGATTTATCGGTCGGATTCCAATATTATCGTATTGGCAACGGAGACACAAGCATGGAAGATGATGGCCGTGATGCCTGGATGATTCCTATTAAAATAACTCTTCCTCTCTGGCAGAACAGGATTGGACCCGGCGTCTTGGAGGCTAAAAGAAATTTGGAGGCCAGTCAAGCGAATTTAAAGCAGACAGAGAATTTAACGGAATATGAAATCAAAAATGCTTATTATCAATTGACCTCGGCTGAACAAATTGTCGAATTGTATAAAAACGCCCTTATCCCTCAGGCAGAAATCGCTTTTCGTTCCGATCAAGCCGGATATGAGGCGGGGAAAACCGATGTCCTTAATTTAATTGACAGCGAGGAGGTTTATTTAAACAGCAAAATGGCTTATAATCAAGCTTTGGTTGATGCCTTGAAGGGCTTCGCGGCGTTGGAGAGAATCGTTGGCAAAGATCTTTGATTAAATTTTTAATTTCTAATTGACCTAATTTCTAGATAATACCCAATAACCAATGATTGGTCATTAGATCATTGGGGCTTAATTAGATTAATTAGTAATTAGTAATTTCTAGAGAGGAGTTGGTATGAAATTTTCTGTAAGGCAAATACTTTTTGTTTCTATTTTTGTTATTCTAGCGATAGGGATTGCTGTCTTCAATCGTAATTCCACTGACAATGTTCAACATTCGAAAGCTATTTACTATTGCCCCATGCATCCAACCTACACAAGTAACAAGCCCGGGGATTGTCCTATTTGTAATATGAAGCTGGTTAAGAAAGAAAATTCGTCGGCGATGAGTTCTCAGGAGAAAGTGGCTCAACAGCTTAAGGATATTTGTATCATGCATAATTGTGGTAAAGCCCACGATGGTAAACCTTGCCCGATGCTGGTGGTAGGGAAAGAAGGGGAGAGCGTTGATTGCCCCGTGTGCGGTAAACATATTATCGAAGGCGGTAAAGTCAAAAAAATTTTATACTGGACGGATCCGATGATTCCTGGCTACAAATCTGACAGACCAGGCAAATCGCCGATGGGCATGGATTTAGTTCCGGTTTATGAAGAGGAAACTTCATCTTCCTCTTTATCGCAAGCGCCAGAAGGATACGCGCAGGTTCTTTTAAGTCCTCAAAAACAACAGTTGATTGGTGTTAAAACAACATCTGTTGAGCGCAGAAAATTAACGAAAGCCATCCGTACCGTTGGAACGATTGCCCATGATCCTGAGCTTTATCAGGCCCAGGCCGAATATATTCAGGCGATTCAAGCGTATGAGCGTTCCAAAGAAAGCAATATCCTCGAGATTGTGGATCAATCCAAGAGATTACTTGAATCGACTAAAATTCGGCTTAAACATATGGGATTAAGCGATGATCTCATCGATGATATGGCCGCTTGGAAAGAGCCGGAGCATGGTCTTTTGTTCGCGCATCCCGGGGAGCCCGTGTGGATGTACGCGCAAATTTACGAATATGAATTGCCTCTTGTCCATGTGGGGCAAAAATTGAGGGTGGATGTTCCTTCTCTGCCCGACGAAATGTTCGAAGGAACCTTGCGGGCCATTGATCCGATGGTCGTGGCCGCCACGCGCACAACGCGTATTCGCGCGCAAGTGGAAGATCTCAAAGGTCTTTTGAAACCGGATATGTATGTCAATGTGACTATCGATATTGATCTAGGAGAAACATTAGCTATCCCCCAAGAAGCTGTTTTTAATACAGGCACAAAGCAGATTGTTTTTATTAGTAAAGGGGAAGGACTCTTTGAACCCAGAGATGTAAAGATTGGTGTCAAAGCTGAAGGATTTTTTGAATTAAAAGGCGGTGTCAGCGAAGGGGAAGAAGTCGTCACCAGCGGTAACTTTTTAATTGATTCTGAAAGCCGTTTAAAAGCCGCTTTAGAAGGGATGACAGGTGGTGGAGGACACCAGCATGGCCAATAATATTTCCATAGAAAACGAACCAGAGAAACGGGAAGGTGTTGTCGAACGGATTATCGACTTTTCCGCGCGTAACAAGTTTCTTGTTTTAATTTTTGTTGCGTGTTTAATGGTTGCCTCGGTGTGGTCGATCAAAAATATCCGCTTGGATGCGATTCCTGATCTGTCGGATACGCAGGTTATTATTTATTCCCGCTGGGATCGCAGTCCCGACATTATCGAAGATCAAGTTACCTACCCGATTGTCAGTGCCATGTTAGGCGCTCCCAACGTCAAAGCCATTCGAGGATTTTCCGATTTTGGATTTTCTTATGTCTACGTTATTTTCAAAGACGGGACCGATATTTATTGGGCCCGTAGCCGTACGCTTGAATATTTAAGCAAAATCATTCCCCGCCTTCCCGAAGGAGTGAAAACGGAATTAGGTCCTGACGCGACCGGCGTGGGATGGGTTTTTCAATACGCGCTCGTTGATAAATCAGGCAAGCAGGATCTGCAAGAACTGCGTAGTTTTCAAGACTGGTATCTGCGTTATCACTTACAAAGCGTTCCAGGTGTTGCGGAAGTCGCCTCGATCGGCGGCTTTGTTAAGCAATATCAGATTACTATCGACCCTAATCGTCTTTTGGCTTACAACATTCCTATCACGGATGTTGTTGAAGCGGTGCGTAACGGTAATCAGGAGGTGGGAGGAAGGCTTTTGGAATTCTCCGGCGCCGAATACATGGTGCGCGGGCGCGGTTATGCCAAATCCGTTGAGGATTTGGAACAAATTGTTGTGAGCGTCGATGAAAAAGGGACGCCGGTTCTCATTAAACATCTAGCGGATGTGGCCATCGGGCCGGACATCCGACGGGGGTTATCCGATTTAGATGGCAAAGGTGATGTCGTCGGCGGCACGGTGATTATGCGTTTTGGAGAAAACGCGCTTAATGTCATCAACCGTGTTAAAGCGAAACTCAAAGAAATTGAATCCTCTTTACCCGAAGGGGTCAAGATTGAGGTGGTGTATGATCGCTCAGAATTAATCTTAAGAGCCATCGAAACACTCAAGCATCAGTTAGTTGAGGAAATGCTTATTGTGAGCTTCGTGATTTTATTATTTCTTTGGCATTTCCCCTCAGCTATTATCCCGATTGTCACAATCCCCATCGCGGTTCTTTTATCTTTTATTCCTCTTCACGGAATGAATCTGACTTCTAACATTATGTCGCTTTCGGGGATTGCGATATCTATTGGTGTGCTCGTCGATGGGGCCATTGTTGAGGTCGAGAACGCGTATAAACGCCTTGAGCAATGGATTGAGGGCGGACGTAAAGGCGATTACCACGCGATCCGGCTTAAGGCGTTAAAAGAGGTTGGGCCGTCGGTCTTTTTCTCGCTTTTGGTGATTGCCGTCGCGTTCATGCCTATTTTTACTTTAGTCGATCAGGAGGGAAGACTCTTTAAACCTTTGGCTTGGGCGAAAAACCTGGCCATGGCGATCGCGGCCATTCTGGCCATTACCCTGGATCCGGCCATGCGGATGCTTTTTACCCGTATGGAGCCTATCAAAATTCGCTGGCCCTGGAGAAGGAGAGCAGAGGGTAGAGAGGATTTAACCCAATCAGAAAAATTAGCCTCCAAGGTCGCAACCACGATTGCCGTGGGAACGTATTACCCGGAAGAAAAGCATCCCATTAGCAAAGTTCTCTTTAAATTTTACGAACCGGCCTGCCGCTTTGTCCTGCGCCATCGCAAGGGCACACTCATTACCGCGCTTATTTTAGTTTTAACGACCATCCCTGTTTATTTAAGACTGGGATCCGAATTTATGCCGCCGTTGTGGGAGGGAGACATCCTGTATATGCCCACGTCTCTGCCGGGAATCTCGGTCACCGAAGCCCAGCGGCTGATGCAAAGCCAGGATCAGATTTTAAAAAGCTTTCCTGAGGTCAAGCGGGTGTTTGGAAAGGCGGGTCGCATCGAAAGCTCGACGGATCCGGCGCCGTTTTCGATGATGGAAACAGTGGTTCTTCTTAAGCCCGACAGTGAGTGGCGGAAAGTCAAACGCTGGTATTCCTGGCTGCCGAACTTTTTAGAGAAGCCCTTTCGTCCCTTCTGGCCGGATCACATCGCCCACGAGGATTTGATTAATGAAATGGACCAAGCCCTGAAAATTCCCGGCACGACGAACGCCTGGACCATGCCGATTAAGAATCGTATCGATATGCTTTCAACAGGCGTGCGAACCCCCATCGGCATTAAAATTTTAGGAGCGGACATAAATAAGATCGAAGAGATCGGCACCCACATTGAAATGATTTTAAAGGATATTAAGGGCACGCGCAGTGTCTATGCCGAACGTGTGGCTGGTGGATACTTTCTAGATTTCGAACTCAAACGCGAGGAACTGGCCCGTTATGGCCTGACCGTTGCCGACGCGCAAATGGTTATCATGTCGGCCATAGGCGGTGAAGAGATTACAACCACGATTGAAGGACGGGAACGTTATTCCGTCAATGTCCGTTATCCACGGGAATTAAGAGATGATGTGGAGAAATTAAAACGAGTATTTGTTTCAACCCCATCGGGTCAGCATATTCCTTTGGTGCAGATCGCGGATATTGTCCTGCATTCGGGGCCGGCGATGATTCGTAATGAAAATGGCCTCCTGGCCGGATATGTTTACGTGGATATCACAGGCCGGGATATTGGGGGTTACGTTAATGAAGCCAAAGAAAAAGTGGTCAAAGAGCTTAAAATGCCGGAAGGATACGCGCTTCTCTGGAGCGGACAGTTTGAGAATATGTTGCGTGTCAAAGAACGATTAAAAGTGGTATTACCTTTGACCCTTTTTATTATCTGCTTTCTTCTGTATATGAACACAAAATCCGCGATTAAGACAGGAATTGTTTTATTAGCCGTGCCATTTTCTCTCATTGGGGCGGTGTGGCTGTTGTGGATTTTGGGGTATAATGTATCGATTGCCGTGTGGGTGGGAATGATTGCCTTGATGGGCTTAGACGCTGAGACTGGTGTCTTTATGTTATTATTTTTAGATCTTTCTTACAAAGATGCCGTGCGCCGTGGTAAAATGAATACCGAACAGGATTTAGAAGAGGCCATTATTCACGGGGCGGTCAAGCGGGTGCGTCCCAAGATGATGACGGTGATGGCGGCCTTTATGGGCCTCTTGCCGATTATGTGGTCGACTGGCGCCGGGGCGGATATGATGAAACGTATTGCCGCGCCTATGATCGGAGGGCTTTTTACGTCATTTATTTTAGAGCTCTTGGTATATCCTGTTGTATATGCCATTTGGAAATGGAATTTTGAAGTAAAAAAAGGAAGAACAGCTCATTAAGAAAGGAGGGTACATGGAATTTATCAGCAATATGCAGCCAGAAGAACGTTTTACCAGAACACTGTTTGGAATCATGATGGTCGTGGCATCCTTTATTTCCTGGGGGAAGTGGATTATGCTGGTTCTAGGTGTTTTATTTTTGGTCTCAGCATGGCAGGGATATTGCCTCGCTTGCGAGATGTATAAAAAATTAAATCAGAAGAAATCAAGTTAACATAGGAGGATTAAAATGGCACAGTTTTTTTTAATGTTAGTTTTAGGTTTAGGGTTAACTCTTTTCCCGCAAAATATTTTCGCTGAAGAGGGCCATGATCATACGGGTGCCTCGGATGCGGCCGTAGAAACAATTCCTTCTGAGGGAACAACCGAAGTAGGCAATATGATTTGTCCCGTGAGTGGAGAGAAAGTTGGCGAAATGGGAGAAGCTGTTAAATACGAATATAACGGCAAAATATACAATCTCTGCTGTCCAATGTGCAAGAAGGATTTTGATAAAGACCCAGAGAAGTTTTCAAAGAAAGTGGAAGATCAGATGGTGGAAGAGCAAACGATCGAGGGAGAAATCGTTCAATAAAAGGATGTATGCTCATCTTACCTCCGCATCTGCATCCTATGTTCGTTCATTTTCCCGTGGCACTTTTTGTCAGCGCTTTAGGACTAGGGGTGGTCAGTGTTATTGGACGTAAGAATTCTTTATATCAAACAGCTATCCATTTATATATTTTGGCTGCGCTGACCACTCCTTTAGTCGTCCAGACGGGTTTATGGGAGGCAGAGCGGTTGCATCTTAAGCATCCTATTTTCGATCTTCACGAAACTTTTGGATTACTTTTGATGTTCAGTTCATTATCAAGTCTTTTGATCCTGTGGTTGAGCCATAGGTTGAGTGAAAGACACTTTAAAATTGCGTTTTTTATATTGGCTGTATTTATGACGGGTTTTGTTTCTATCACAGCGTTTTATGGAGGCAAAATGGTCTTTGAGTATGCCGTAGGAGTAGAAATATAAAAATGGATAAAGATACAATCCTCCATTGTCCCCCGCAGAATAAAGGATGGTTTAAGAATAAAAATTTAATCGCCGCTTTAATATTACTTTTATTGTTAAGCCTTTCTTATTTTTGGCCGATCCTTATTCCTTTCCGAGAAACCGTTTTGTTATACTTTGGAAGAATCTGGTGGGCTATCCTACTTGGATTGCTTATTGGCGGCCTCATGGATTATTATATCCCTCGGGAATATATTTCTTTCCTTTTGGCTCGGCCTAAAAAAAGAACGGTTTTTTATTCCGTTGGGTTGGGTTTTTTAGGCAGTGTCTGTAGTCACGGGATTCTCGCTCTTTCCATGGAATTATACAAAAAAGGCGCGTCCACCTCTTCGGTGATTGCCTTTCTTCTGGCCAGTCCCTGGGCGGGATTACCGATTACCTTGTTATTAATAAGTCTTTTCGGTCTTCTTAAGGCTTTGTATGTGATCGCCGCGGCTTTAGTGATTGCTGTTACAACAGGTCTTATTTATCAAATTCTTGAATCCAAAGGGTGGGTGGAGAGGAATAAAAATACAGTGATGGTTGATACCAATTACGCTGTTCTGGAAGATTTAAGAAAACGAATTAGAGATTATAAATTTTTTCCGGATCAATTAAGAGAAGATATGAAAGGGATTGCGCGGGGAACATGGGGTTTAGCGGATATGATTTTATGGTGGCTCATTATTGGCGTTTCTTTAGCCAGTTTGAGCGCCACGTTTATTCCGTCTTTTATTTTTCAGAAATATATGGGGCCGACCGTTCTGGGATTTTTGGTCACGTTAGGTTTGGCAACCGTGCTCGAGGTCTGTTCCGAATGTTCTTCTCCTTTGGCCTTTGAGATATTCCGTCAGACGGGAGCTTTAGGAAACAGCCTTGTTTTCTTAATGGCCGGAGTCGCTACCGACTACACCGAAATAGGACTTATTTGGCAGAATATCGGCCGAAAAGCGGCTTTGTGGCTGCCGGCCATTGCCGTTCCTCAAATTATTCTTTGGGGAATCTTGGCTAATATTATTTTTTAGGAGAAAGAATATTTATGTCCGGAATGTCTCCGCAGGATAGCCTTAGGGAATTTGTTCCTGGTCAGATTTGGATTAAAAAAATCCCTTTACGTTTTTTTGGTCTGCAGATTGGGACAAGGATGACGATCGTTCGTTTAAAGGACGGCAGTCTCTTTCTTCATTCCCCCGTACGTTTAGATAAGAATTTAAAGCAAGAATTGGACAAGTTGGGCAAGGTGCGTTTTATTGTCTCACCCAATAATTTACATCATCTATTCTTGGGCGATTATTTTAGCGAATATCCGTTAGCCCGTATCTATGCCTCACCGGGATTACCTGAAAAAAGAAGAGATTTGAAATTTCAATATGTCCTGCGCGATACCCCTGAGTCTGAATGGCAGGATGATATCAATCAAACGATTTTTTATGGGTCCTCAGGGTTTAGTGAAGTAGTGTTTTGCCACCCCGCAAGCGGCACGCTCATTCTAGCCGATCTGATTATGTATTTTGATGGTCAGAGCGCGTTTTTAACGAAAATTGCCACCCGAATTTTTGGGATGTATAACCAGCCCACCCCGCCTTTGGATGTTAAGCAATCCTTAAGTCAAAAATTTCAACAAAGATTAGTTATAGAAAGAATTTTGCAGTGGGATTTTGATAAAATTATCCTCGCCCACGGCAGACTGATTGAAAAAGATGGTAAGAAGGTCTTTAAAGAAACTTTTAGCTGGCTGTGGGAGTCTTGAATATCGCCATTACCAATATTGGATATTTTAATACAATAAAAGATAGCCGGACATTTTACAGATTTAAAATTTGATTGCAAATCTGTAAAAATTATGTTATCCTTTTTATATGATTAAACGGACGGTTGAATCACATCTTTTACGTCTGGCCAAACAGTATCCTGTAGTGACCATTACAGGTCCTAGACAGTCAGGCAAAACTACCCTTTCTCAGAGAGTCTTTCCTCAGAAGCGCTATATTTCTCTAGAAAATTTGGAGAACAGGCGAATGGCTGTTCAAGATCCTCACCGCTTTCTCTCTGATCTTCCTGAGGGAGCCATCCTTGACGAAATCCAGCGCGCCCCGGATTTATTATCATATATTCAGGGCATTGTGGATGAACGAAAAAAGGAGGGAATGTTCATTCTTACGGGGTCTCAGCAATTCGAATTAATGAACACCATCACCCAATCTTTGGCGGGGCGTACAGCGCTGGTTAAATTGCTTCCGTTGTCTTATAGGGAAGCGTATGGGTCTCAACAAAAAAAAGCGAATCTCAATACCGTATTATTTACGGGTTTCTATCCGCGTATTTTCGATAAAAAATTGAATCCCACGGAAGCGTTGGCCTTCTATGCAACAACCTATATCGAACGGGATGTTCGTTCTATTGTGCAGGTTCATGATTTATCCCGTTTTGAAATGTTTCTTAAAATTTGCGCCTCTCAAACAGGACAAATTTTGAATCTTTCTCATGTAAGTAATGAATGTGGCCTTGCTGTTAATACTATCAAAAGCTGGTTGTCTGTATTGGAGGCTAGTTACATTATTTTTCTTTTGCGGCCGCATTATAAAAATTTTAAAAAAAGATTAATCAAAGCGCCAAAGCTTTATTTTATCGATGTGGGGCTGGCTGCTTTTTTATTGGATATTCAGGATGAGGCCCATTTTAAAAATCATCCTCTACGCGGGGCTCTCTTTGAAACATTTGTTGTCACAGAGATGCTCAAAAAAAGATTTAATCATATCCAAACTAACAATATGTATTATTTTCGGGACAACGTCGGTAATGAAGTCGATGTCTTGATGGATATGGGCAGTGAAATGATTCCAGTCGAGATTAAGTCTGGACAGACAATAGCGGATGAATTTTTTAGAGGTCTTAATTATTATCGCGAACTTAATTCCGATGTTAGACAAAGTTGGCTGGTGTATGGTGGAGATAAGTCTTATAAAGAGAGTGGACATAATGTCTGTTCTTATGACAAGATTGAGGAAAATTTTTCAGAAAACGTTTAGCTGGGTGGTTGAATGAGGAAAGTGGATATTAAATTGTGACAGGTTTAGAGAGTGGCAAAAGGTTATTTTATAAAAACATCTTTGGATAAATTTGATTGTCTGATAATCGCTTGTAGGGTTCCACAAAACCATGCTGATTTAATATGCGGCAGAGGTCTTTGCCGGAAAGAACAGGCAGTTTAGGCACACGAGACCTCAAATTGCGTCACGTAAACTTCTCCATGTAGTCGCTGGTTAACTTCTTCCGGAGAAGCACTCTCCAAGAAAAGTTCAACGGCTTCCTGCAAATTTTTACGAGCCTCCTCGATAGTATTCCCTTGGCTGGCAACGTCTAATTCAGAACAAAGGGATACATAGCCATCGCCTTCTCTTTCAATAATAGCTGTTAAATGACGGGTCATGTGAAACCTCCTCTTTTAAGCTTATCTAAAGTTTACCATATTCAAGTGGGTTCATCAATAGAGAGAGAGGGTTTATTCCTTCTTATCCAAAATATGATGTTTGATGTTTTTGCCTTCGATCATGTAGATCACTTCTTCGCAGATGTTGGTCGAGTGATCGGCGATCCGCTCTAGGTTTTTGGCCACCAAAATCAAATCAATGGCGCGTTCGACTTCCGCGTCGTGGGGTTTACTGGTTAAAACTTTTTTGAAAATCACATTGTTAAAATTATCCACCACGTCATCGCGTTTGCAGACCGCTTCCGCCAGCGATGAATCTTTGTTGACAAAGGCATTCAGGCTGTCTTTGAGCATGTTTTGAGCGGCTTTAGCCATCTCGGGGATATCCGACGATGATTGGAAGGGAGGATTTTTGAGAAGATCCAATGTCCTTTGGGCAATATTGACTCCCAAATCACCAATACGCTCAAGATCGTTATTGATTCTCATCGTGGAGGTAATGAATCTTAAGTCTCCGGCCTGCGGTTGATACAAGGCGAGTAACCTTAAAGATAATTCATCAATTTCAATTTCAAAGGTATCGATGGCTTTATCCGCTTCAATGGCCTTCTCGGCAAGAGAGGCATTGCGGTCAATGAGGGCTTTAACGGAGGTATTAATCACATCCTCTACGAGGCTGCTCATCCGTAATAATTTTTCTTTGAGCTGTTGTAACTCTTCATCAAAATGTCTGTGCATGAATGGGTCTCCCTTATCAATAATTTTATGCCTAATTATCCAAAACGTCCAGTAATATAATCGTGGGTGCGTTTATCTTGAGGATTGGTAAAAATTTTTTCTGTTTTGTCGAATTCAAGAAGTTCCCCTAAAAGCATGAACCCCGTATCATCGGAAACCCGCGCCGCCTGCTGCATATTGTGCGTAACAATGACAATCGTGTAATTCGCCTTTAAAACCCGAATAAGTTCTTCAACGCGTTCGGTGGCAATCGGATCAAGCGCCGAGCAGGGTTCATCCATTAAAAGGACATCGGGTTTGATGGGAAGCAGGCGCGCGATGCAGAGCCTTTGCTGCTGCTCTAGCGAAAGATTCAAGGCATTGCGGTGAAGTTTATCTTTGAGCTCATCCCAGAGCAAAACTTCTCTTAGCGATTTTTCAATGAGCATGTCAAAATCTTTTTTATGAGCGCTGTGATGAATCCGAGGGCCGAACAAAATATTCTCGGCGACGTTGAGAGGAAAGGGGTTGGGCCGCTGAAAAACCATCCCAATTTTTTTTCGTAAATTCACTAAATCAGTTTTTTCATCGAGAATGTTTTCGCCTTCCACGAGAATTTGGCCTTTGATGGTCACGCCTTCAATCAGATCATTCATCCGGTTAATGGTCCTTAAAAAGGTGGATTTGCCGCATCCGGAAGGGCCGATCAAAGCGGTGATTTTATTTTTCTCAATGGTGACATTAACGTTTTTAAGCGCCTGAAAATCACCGTAAAACAAATCCACATTTTTGGCTTCCACGCTGATCATCCAAATCTCCCAGAAATATAATCGTTGGTTCGTTTGTCCAAAGGACTGGTAAATATTTTATCGGTACGGTCCAGCTCAATGAGATCTCCCATTAAGAAGAACGCGGTGCGGTCGCTAACGCGGGCCGCCTGTTTGGTATTGTTCGTAACGAGAATTTGCGTATATTTATTTTTAAAGCGCAGCATGGCTTCTTCAATTTTAGCGGTGGAGATGGGATCAAGCCCCGAGCAGGGTTCATCGTAAAGAATCACATCGGGATTAACCGCGAGTGTGCGCGCCAGACACAGTCGTTGCTGCTGTCCGCCGGAGAGCCGCATCGCGCCTAAGTTAAGGCGGTCTTTGACTTCATCCCAGAGGTAGGCTTCTTTGAGAGTTGATTCCACGATTTTTTCTAATTCTTTTTTATTTTTAATGCCATGCCGTCGAGGACCGTAAACAATATTTTCAAAAATGCTTAAGGGCAGTGGCACGGGAAGCGCGAAAACCATCCCCACGCGTTTTCTTAAAAGGCCGACCTCGATATCGCGGTGAATATCCTGTGAATCTAGATAAATTTTTCCACTCGTTTTAAAATGAACATCCAGATCATTGAGACGGTTTAGGCCGCGTAGGAATGTGCTTTTGCCGCTGTTGGCCGGCCCAATGACACCGAGGATCTCATTTTCGAAAACACTGAGATTGAGAGTTTTTAACGCGTGAGTTCCAGCAAACCACACGTTTAAGGCTTCCGTTTTAAGTTTATATTTTTTTTCTACCATTTCTTTAACTTTCTAAATCGTGAGCGCACGACAATCGCCAGGAAATTCATCGAAAGCACCATTAAAAGTAAAACTAAGGCTGTCCCGTAGCGCGTATGCTCAGCGACATTAGGGACCTGTGTCGAGATAACATACAAGTGATAAGGAAGCGCCATCGCCTGATCAAATACCGATTGGGGTAATTTGGGTAAAAAGAAAGCGGCGACGGTAAAAAGGATAGGCGCTGTTTCCCCTGCGGCGCGACTGACCGCTAAAATAATTCCGGTCAAAATTCCGGGAAGCGCGTGAGGTAAAACCGAGTGGCGAATCGTCTGCCATTTGCTCGCCCCTAACGAGAGGCTCACTTCGCGAAAAGACCGGGGGACACTTTCGAGCGCTTCTTTAGAGGTGGTAATGATAATGGGTAAAACCATAATGGCGAGCGTTAAAGAGCCGGCTAGAATGGACGCGCCAAATTGAAGGAAAATAACAAAAATCCCTAGACCAAATAAGCCATAGACGACGGAAGGCACGCCAGCTAAATTAATAATGGCCAATTTGACTAACCGTGTGAGCAAATTGTCTTTCGCGTATTCGGTTAAATAAATCGCGGCCAAAACGCCTAGAGGCAGAGCAAAGACCAACGTTCCTGCCACGAGATAAACGGTTCCAATAATCGCAGGGAAAATTCCTCCTTCGCGCATGCCCATGCGGGGGCTGGTCGTTAAGAATTCCCAAGAAATCGCGCTGATCCCTTTTTGAATGATGATAAAGACGATAAAAATAACCGGCAAGAGAACGAGAATAGTCGCCAGAAAGAGGAGCGCAAAGGCAATTTTTTCGGTAATGTAAGGATTTCGTTTCATTTTTTATTCACGCTTAAATCGGCGATAAGATTAATGATGAACGTAATAATAAAAAGGACAATCCCAATAGCAAAAAGGGCAAAATAATGGTCACTGCCTTGAACCGTTTCTCCCATTTCCGCGGCCACCGTCGCGGTTAATGTCCTTACCGGTTCGAAGAGAGAATGCGGAATGCGCGCGGCATTACCGGTGACCATCATGACCGCCATGGTCTCGCCGATCACGCGGCCAATGCCTAACATGACCGCCGCGACAATCCCCGATGACGCCGCTTTTAAAATCACGCGGTGAATCGCCTGCCAGCGCGTCGCCCCAAGAGCTAAGGCCGCTTCTTTATATTTACGGGGTACGGCCGTTAAGGCATCTTCGGCAATGCTCACAATGGTGGGCATCGCCATAAAGGCGAGCATCAAAGATCCCGAAAAGGCGGTTAATCCCGTCGGAAGATGAAGAATTTGCTTGGTAAAGGGGACGAGAGTGGTCATCCCGATAAATCCAATGACGACACTAGGGATGGCCGCGAGAATCTCAATCCCCGATTTAAGAATTTCTTTGGCACGCGGCGGAGCGATTTCGGCGATATAAACAGCGCTGGCAACGCCAATAGGCACGGAAATAATGGTCGCGCCGAGGGTAACAAAAAGAGAACCTAAAATCAGAGGTAAAATACCAAAAGAAGGGGGATCAGAGATCGGATACCATTTTTCTCCAGAAAGGAACGCTTTGAGAGAAACAGTTTTAAACAAAGAGAACCCTTCTTTAGCCAAGAAAACAAAAATGAGAACCACTATGAGAATGGAAATAATCCCACACAGATAAATAAGCTTTTCAATGACAAATTCTTTAACGGATTTGAGGGTCATTTTATTGTACTGGGACAAAATCAATTTGACGGACGATTTTCTGGCCTTCTTGGCTTAATGTAAAATCAAGAAATTCTTTGACCACTCCTTGAGGTGTTCCGTTGGTGTACATCAAAAGCGGCCGCGAAATATAGTAAGTATTGCTGAGTACGTTTTCAATACTGGGCGGGTAGTAAGGATTGTTTTTATCTTTAGCAATGGCTAAAACTTTTTGGCTCGGGTTCGAATATCCCATGCCGTAATAGCCGATGGCGCTAGGGTTTTGTGAAATTTCATCGGCGATGGCTTGGGAAGAAGGCATGAGAAGCGCGTTTTCGGAAAATTCTTCAGGTCCTTTTTCATTGCCATGCCGCAGCACATGTTCTTTAAAGTAGACGTGCGTCCCAGAATTAACTTCTCTGGACAGAAGAACGATTGGGCCATCTTTGCCGCCGACTTCTTTCCAATTCTTAATTTTTCCCGTGAAAATATCCGCTAATTCATCAATGGTAAGCTGGCTTACCGGATTTTGAGGATGAACAACGACTGCCAGTCCATCTAAGGCCACGGTAAATTCCACGGGATTAATACTTCTTTTTTCTGCTTGCTCGATTTCTTTTTGTTTTATTTTACGGGAAGTCTCGGTAATATCACAGGTGCCGCTTAAAAGGGCCGCGATGCCTGTTCCAGAGCCGCCGCCGGTTACGGCAACAAAGGCCTTTGGGTTTTTAGCCATAAATCCTTCCGCCCACGCCTGGCCTAAATTGACCATCGTGTCCGAACCCATGATTTGAATGGAATCTTTTGTTTTGGAAGAAGAACCTTGATTATCATTTCGACCGCAGGAGAGGGTGAAGAAGGAGAGCGCGCAAAGGGTTGCAAAGAAAAAATAGCGTTTTATTGGCATGATATATCCTTTCCTAGAAATGGTTAATGAAATTAGAATAAGTATATTAAAAACATATTAAAGACGTATTTATTTTATATTAAGATTGTGTTAAGAAAATACGGAGGGGGGGGCTCCGTTGCGATTTGAAGCTCAATAAGAATTTTTTTTAGCCCAGTTTTGAACCTTAAGCCCATGGATGGATTTGTAATGATTTTCGTTATTGGTTACAAGGGTGTAGTTTAGATACATGGCTGTTGCGGCATTTAAGAGATCGAAATCATCAACACAAAGGCCTTTCTTTTGGAGCTGTGCCTTTAGTTCACCGAAGATATCCATGATTTCTGTATTAAGTTTAATGACGGGGAATAACGCGGCGAGGCGTTTAATAGTGGCAAGGTTTTTTACTTTTTGTATAGATTTGGCCGCGCCAAAACATAATTCACCGTAGGTAATGACAGAGATAAACTTTGGGGCTTGCGCGTGGATCGTCATATTTTCCGTAACAGCTGGGAGACCTTTGAGATGGTAGATGATGATGTCAGTATCAATTAAATACATCGTTTAGAGGTTTTGGGTTGGAATGGCGCTTCCGACTTGTTTGGATTTGGTGAATGATCTTTGTCGCTGATTCAGAGCCCGCCCACGCGCCGGATAGTTTTAAGAAGTCAGCTGTGGCCTGCTCAGCGTTTTTAACAGGCTGCGATAAAAACGCTAGAATAATAGTAATAACTTCCTGACTAATGGAACGATGATCCAATCCTGCCTGACATTTTAAGGCTTCATAAAGTCCATTATCGATTCCTTTGACTTGTAATGTGGCCATTGCGTGATTTTTCCTTTCTAGAAAAAGTATACCTTAGATTCATGAAAAAGCAAGCATTTTTCATGCTCTAAGGTTTAGGGGTGACAAGGAATAAATATCGAGAAAACAGATCCTTGCCCTACGTCACTTGTCACCGTCACACGCCCGCCATGCATCTGCACGATGTGTTTGACAATGGAAAGCCCAAGGCCTGTGCCGCCTAATTCTCGCGAACGGCTTTTGTCGACTCTGTAAAAGCGTTCGAAGAGTCGTGGCAGGTGTTTTTGCTCAATGCCGATACCGGTATCTTTGATATCGATTCGGATAACTTGATTTTCCAGAACGGCGTGGATACTGATTTTTCCTTGCGGCGCGGTAAATTTAATGGCATTGTCCACAAGGTTTAAGAAAACCTGTTCCATTTTAATGCGGTCAATATCAATGGTAGGCAAATCTTCTGGGATATGGAGGGTCAATGGGAGATGTTTATTTTCTAAACGATCTTTAAATAAGTTGACTATTGGTTCAATCACGGAAGAAATAGGCATATTTTCTAAATTTAATATTTCTCCTTTATTTTCTATGGCCGAGAGGGTCAGTAAGTCGTTCACTAAATATTCAAGCCGCTGTGTATGTTTTTGAATAATATCTAAGAATTTTTTTCCTTTTTCGGGATCGTTTAAAGCCCCTTCTTTGAGGGTTTCCACAAATCCTTTAATCGTGGTCAAAGGAGTTTTGAGTTCATGCGAGACATTGGCGACAAATTCCGAACGCATTTTGGCGAGTTTTTTTAATTCGGTAATATTGTGAAAGACCGCCACAAGCCCGATGAGTTCATTAGAATCGGATAAAACCGAAGAGATTTGCATGCTGAAATGGCTTTCTTCCGGAGAATAAATCGTGATTTCTTTTTGCAGAGATTTTTTTTCTGTGAGCGCTTCCTGAATGGAAAGATTAATTTCTTCGTGGCGGATGACTTCCCAGTAGGGTTTACCTAACGTTTCTTTAGAACGCAGTTCGAGCATGTTATAAACCGGAGCGCTTAAAAGAACAATGCGCTCATCTTGGCCAACCACAATGACCCCTTCAATCATGCTCGAGAGAATCGTCTGCAATTCATTTTTATCGCGCGTGATTTCGGTTATTTTATTTTGTAATTCGCTGGAAAGTTGATTGAGGTTGCTCGCTAGACTCCCTAATTCATCGCGGCGTCTCAAAGGCAGACGGTCATTGAAATCGCCTTGAGTGATTTTTTCCGTGACTTTTTGAATTTGTTGAACGGGTTTAACCAAGAGCTGGCTGACGATCAGTGTCAGGAGAAAAGAGAGCAGAGCCGCCATGATGACCAAAAGCCAGAAGGAAAGAGGAATCTCTTTGAAGATTAATTTTAAGAGAATAAAGCTGGTCAGAAGGACAATAAATTGAGTTAAGAATAGTTGGTTGACGATTTTTTTCATGATTTTTCATCGATTTCTTTAAAGCGGTAGCCTACCCCACGTACGGTCTCGATTAAATCCGCGCCTTTTTTTAATTTTTTTCGCAGAGAGCGGACATGGACATCAACCGCGCGATCGACAATAAATTTCCCCTCGCTCCAGGCCTGATCCAATATTTGATCCCGGGAGAAAACACGTCCCGGATGGCGGGAAAGAAATTCTAAAATATTAAATTCAATGGTGGTTAATTCAATGGGCTTATTTTCGTAAATGACTTTGTGTTTTGGAATATCCATCAAGAAGGCCCCAAGATTTCTTGTCTCTTGCGGAATATCTTTCCGCGCGAAGCGGCGCAGAATTGTTTTAACGCGGGCGACCAATATCCGCGGACTAAAAGGTTTGGGGATATAATCATCCGCTCCTAATTGAAGGCCGACGATGACATCGGACTCTTCACTTTTGGCCGTGGCCATAATTACCGGAATATTTTGCGTTCGGGATTCTCCCTTAATGAGACGGCAGGCTTCCAGACCGTCCATCCCGGGGAGCATAACATCGAGCAGAATCAAGTCCGGCAAATCGGTTTTAAGAAGATTTAAGGCTTCTTCCGCCGTAGGGAGGACTTTGACGGTATAACCTTCCCGCTCCAGATTGTACTGGATCAGCTCCGCGATATCTTTTTCATCCTCGACTACAAGGATTTTGGCTTTGCGCATAATGTGACTTCTTTTATTCATTTATTATACTCGAAGAAAATAGATATATCATTAAATATTCTCATTTCGATTGTCGTTTCGATGGTGCTTGATGTCTTTGCCTTCCACTATAAAAATGACATCTTCGCAGATGTTCGTTGAAAGATCCGCGACGCGTTCTAAATTATGGGCGATACGAATTAGATTTAAAGCGCGTTCGATGGTGGTGGAGTCGGAAACCATAAAAGTGACTAATTCCCTAAAAATTCGTTCCCATAAATGATCGACTTCATTATCTTTAAGGCAGATCGTTTGGGCCAACACCGCATCTTCTTCAATGAAGGCTTTTATACTATTTTTCAACATATTCGTCGCCATGCTGGCCATGCGCGGAATATCAATCAAAGGTTTAAGTGCTGGGCGTTCGAGTAAGAATAATCCACTTTCCGCGATGTTTACACCGTGATCGCCCATGCGCTCCAGATCTTTAATAATTTGATACACCATTAAGATGGTGCGTAAGTCTTTGGCCTTAGGCTGGTATTGAGCGATAAGATAAGTGCACAAGTCATCGAGCTTCGATTCGTACTGATTCGCGCGTTTTTCTTCCTCTTCAATCACAACCTGCAGGAAATTTTTCTGGCGATTTAAAAACCCGAGGATGCTTTTATCAATCATTCCCTCAACGAGGGTAGCGAACATAATCAGTTCTTTTTTTAGACTTGCGAGTTTTTCTTGTAACATATTGTTCCTTTCGGAATCATCCAAATTTTCCTGTTAAATAGGCCTCAGTGCGTTTGTCTTGCGGCACCGTAAAGATTCGCTCCGTTGCTCCATATTCAATCAATTCTCCTAAATATAAGAACGCCGTGAAATCGGAGACACGTGCCGCCTGGGCCGTGTTGTGGGTCACAATAAGAAGGGTATATTGCTCTTTGAGTTTACCCATTAATTCTTCAATTTTCGCGGTGGCGATAGGATCAAGTGCCGAACAGGGTTCATCAAAAAGAATGACCTCAGGCTTAATGGCCAATGCCCGCGCGATACAAAGCCTCTGCTGCTGTCCGCCGGATAAAGAGAGCGCGGATTCCTCCAAACGGTCTTGGACTTCTTCCCAGAGAGCCGCCTTTTTTAAAGAGTCTTCCACCGCCTCATCCAAATATTGTTTTTGGGTAATTCCTTGAATTTTAAGCCCATAGGCAATATTTTCGTAGATGCTTTTAGGAAAAGGATTAGGCTTTTGAAACACCATCCCGATTTCCCGACGCAATTCGGTGACATCAATTTCGGCTGAATAAAGATCATCTCCTTTATACAAAATCTGTCCTTCATACTTAAACGAGGGAATCAGCTCATTCATACGATTAAAACAGCGAATGAGGGTGCTTTTCCCGCACCCGGAAGGTCCCATCAGGGCCGTCACGGTATGCTCCGCGATGGTTAAATCAATATTTTTTAAAATTTGTTTTGCCCCGTAAAAGGAATTGAATCCTTTGACTTCCAGAATTTTTGAAGACATGTTCTACCACCTTCGTTGATGTTTTAAGCGCAGATAAATGGCAACAGCATTCATCGCCAGCGTAATTATTAATAAAATAATAATGCCCGCGGCTGCGTCTGTTAAAAAACCTTTTTGCGGCCGTGAGACCCAGTTAAAAATTTGAATAGGTAAGACGGTAAAAGGATCAAGAAATCCCTGCGCGCTCAATTGAAGATAGGGAGGCGTCTCTATCCGGCTGATTGGATGAGTCGGTAAAAAGGGGATATACGTTAGAGCTCCTAAAGTAATCAAGGGAGCGGTTTCGCCGATCGCCCGTGACAGAGCTAAAATAATTCCCGTCATAATATTTCCAATGGCTGCCGGCAGAACTTGCTGGCGGATAGTCTGCCATTTGGTTGAGCCCAGAGCATACGCCGCTTCTCGAATAGAAAAGGGGACTGTCCGCAGAGCCTCGCGTGTGGCTAAAATAATGACTGGTAAAATAAGAAGAGCCAGGGTCATAGCCCCGGAGAGAACGCTGCGATCCAGACGCATCATCCGCACAAAAAGCCCCAGCCCTAAAATGCCGTAAATAACCGATGGCACGCCGGCGAGATTCGCGATATTGATTTCAATAAAATCCGTCAGCCGATTTTTAGAAGAAAATTCTTCCAGATAAATTCCCGATCCTATGCCTAGAGGAATCGCGATCACGGCGGTTGTGATCATAATCCACACGGTTCCCACCCACGCTGAGAGAATCCCGGCTTGCTCGGGCTTGCGGGAAGGGTAACGGGTGAGAAAATCGAAATTGATCCGTGAAAAACCGTCTTTAAACACATCAAAAATTAAGACAGCCAGGACAATTAATCCCAGGAGGGTAGAGAGAGCTCCAACGATTTTAAAAATTTTATCGAGTTTTTTGTAGTAATTGACTTTATTCATAAATTTCCTGGAATCGGCGTTTTAATTTAAAACTGACAAAATTTAAACCAAAGGTTAAAAGAAAAAGGGTCATCCCGCAGACAAAAATCGTTTGATATTCCAGCGTTCCATGCGGCGTATCGCCTAAGCTAATCTGCACAATGTAAGCGGTAATCGTCTCCACAGGGATCAAGGGATTGAGTGTTAAACGCGGCTGCTGGCCGGCGGCAATCGCCACAATCATGGTCTCGCCGATCGCCCGTGAGACGGCTAAAATAATTGCCGCCGTAATTCCTGAGAGCGCGGCCGGGAAAACAATTTTAAAGGCCACCTGGATTTTATGCGAACCTAACGCATATGCGCCTTCTCTTAAGCTGCCGGGCACCGCATGCATGGCATCTTCACTCAAAGAAGAAACTACTGGAATAATCATCACGCCCATAATGAGGCCCGCGGACAGCGCGTTAAAGCTTGATAGCCCGGGAATAAAATTTTTAAGAAGAGGAGTAAGAAAGGTCAGGGCGAAATATCCGTACACCACCGTCGGGACGGCCGCGAGAATTTCTAATAAGGGCTTAATGGATGTTCTTATCCTGTTAGAGGCATATTCGCTTAAGTAGACGGCTGTCACCAGACCAATGGGCACAGCGACCAAAATAGCAATCAGAGTAGTAAGCAGTGTCCCTGTCAACAAAGGAAGAATCCCGAAATGTTTTTGGGTAAACAAAGGCGTCCACTGCGTATCGGTTAAAAAATCCCAGAGAGAAACCTCTTTAAAGAAACTTAAGGATTCTGAGGCCAGGATGAAAATAATCCCCGCGGTTGTCAAAACAGAGAGGAGGCTGCAGGAAAACAGCATCCTCTCTATGATTTTTTCTTTGATCTTAAGAAAGAGTTTCTTTTTTCTTTTCATTACTTTTTCTTCAAAATTTCCACCATGGATTTGCCCTGCAAAGATTTAGCATTGGCGAAAACAGTCCCTTTTATTTCCATATTAAAGCGGGCAAGAGCGGCTTTGTAGGATTCCGGGGCTAAAGGAATGTAGCCGACTTCTTCAACCAGCGGGGCCGCGTTTTCGAGATAGAAATTGACGAATTTTTTGACGGCGTCTCTGTCGGCGGATTTTGTGCTCACGTAAATGAAGATAGGCCGGGCCAGCGGCTGATACGTATTATTCATAACTGTTTTTAAAGAAGGAGAAATTGGACCCTGTCCATTAGAAGCGTTCTCGTCATCAACGGGGACCAATTTGAGTCTGTCTTTATTTTGTTCAAAATAAGCTAAACCAAAATAACCCAATCCACCGACGTCTCCAGCGACACCTTCGACAAGCACGTTGTCATCTTCGCTCGCGGTATAATCGCCGCGGCTTGATGCGGATTTCCCGTTAATAACTTCGGTAAAGTAATCGAAAGTTCCTGAATCCGTGCCTGGTCCGTAGAGATGAATTTCTTCATTTGGGAATCCTGCGCGAACCTGGCTCCATTTGGTGATTACCCCTTGAGATTCCGGTGCCCAGATTTTTTTAAGTTCAGCCACGGTTAAATGGTCTACCCAGGTATTTTTTGGATTCACGATAACGGCTAACCCGTCATAAGCCACAGGAAGTTCGATAAATTCCACTCCGGTTTCTCGGCAAGAGGTGATTTCTTTTTCTTTGATGGGACGGGAGGCGTCGCTGATATCGATTTCGCCTCGGCAGAAACGTTTAAACCCGCCGCCGGTTCCGGAGATTCCCACCATGACCTTGACGCCTTTTATTTCTTTCTGGAATTCTTCCGACACCGCTTCGGTAATAGGGAAGACCGTGCTTGAACCGTCGACTTTAATGAGCTCAGCCGCATGACTATTTTGGGAATACACACTAAGAGTGAGTATTCCGAGTAGAATGAGTAAGTTTTTCATTGTTCGTTTCTCCTTTTTTAGAATTTAAAGTTTAAGTCTGTTTGTAAAATTGATTCGATGGCCTTATTTGCTGTAATTCGTTCAGTCCTGTAATAATCCAGGGCAAGCCAAACATTTTTGGCTAATCCGTATTCTAAAATACCCTCAAGACCCCGAACATCCGTATTCCCGCCATAAAAATCAGAATCCGGCAGGGCGTCGAGCCAGGCGTCTTTACCTAAAGAACGATAGGTCCAGGACATCTTCCACTGATTCGGCCCAGCGACTTTTTTGTCCCCAAAATAAACGCCCGCTAACCAGCCATTGTTATTGTCGTCGGGATCAGGATTGTGGATAAATTCACCGATGGCGGCAAGCCGGGCGATGGGCAGTCCAAAGGGTTTATTAAGGCCTAATTCATGACCTAAGAAAATTGTATTGTAGGTAAAATCATAGCGGCCTCCGGTGACCGTATTTGTTGAACCACGGTTGTCTAAAGTTTGTTTTGCTCCATTATCGAAAGAATTATATCCAAAGGCAAATTTATAATCCACATTGCTGTTGGGTTTCCATTCAAACCCTGGTTGCAAAATCAGCATAAAAGGATCAGACTCAGGATCAGACCCCGCAGTAGATTGTTCATCTAAAACAAAAGCATCAACGTTAGTAAAAAGTTTTAAGCTGTTGTTAAGTTGCCAGTTCCAGGCTAGAGCACCGCCTTCGGGAGTGATATCCGTATCCCACAACAAATCCCCGGGTTCCCAAAAAGGAATTTTCATTTTCCCACCGGTTAATTTAAGCCAATTGTAAGGAGTAAATTCCGCGTAGGCATAGTCTAAGACAACAGGTGTTTTATCAAAAGTATTAGAAAACGTTGTGTTTGTTGAACGATTCCCACCAGTAGTACCAGTGCCACTACCGTTGCTTGCTAAACCAGCAGCCACCTTTGTTTGATCATTGACATTTGTTTCTACTCCGAGACGATACCGAATGCGGCCTCGGCTGCGATCAACATCATTGGAATTGCTGCGGGTGTATTCATGCCGCAGACGAAAATCTCCGCTGAGTTTGGCATTTTTGACCCAGTCCGGAAGTCCTTGTTTGACAGCTTCCTCTTGGGCGATTTTTTCATCGGCCGCGATTTCTTGTTTTAAGTCCATTGCTTCCTCTTTATTAAGGATTCCTTTTTCGACCAGTTTGTTAATGAGCTTGTCGACCTGAGAGACATCGGCAAAGCTTAAAACAGGGGACCCTGCCGTCAAAAGCAGGGCGAGCGTGATGTTTAAAATTTTTTTCATTCGTTTTTCTCCTTTTTTAATTAGTTAAACAAGACTTTCTCAACCAGCGCAAATCTTTTTCCACGTTTTTAATATTCTCGTGGACGTATTCATTCAGGTGATTGTTTCTTAATAGCGGTTCTTTTTTCTCTTCTTCCAGCGAACGCAGAACATCGCTGAGAACATTCACCTGGCTGCGCAGTAAGCTGAACATCACATCTTCATTTAAATTAATTCTATCCATATTGACCTCCTCTCTTTTTGATTTATTCCTCGGGGGCCAGTATAGACAAGGATTTTTAAGACAGAATAAAGATTTGGTAAAGTTCAGATGAATTCTGTTTAATGCAATTTTCAAATCAAAAGAAGTATACGATAGTTTTGTTAATGAAATATGAGGGGAATGTTAAGTTTTAGTTAAGAGAGAAAAATTGCTTGACAAACAGCCAGTTATGTATTACATTGTTTTACGGGAGGGAAAAATATGATTAAATTGCTCAAGCCATTAAATGTGCGTATTCCCAGCGAGCTGGAAAGACAATTAAGGATGATCAGCCGTAGTGAGCATGTATTTGTGAGCGATATTGTCCGAGAATCCCTGCAGCAATACGTGGCTGTCCGTCGGTTTAGACAAATTCGTAAACAAGTTCTGCCCATTGCTGAGTCTCAGGGCTTTTTAACAGATGAGGACATTTTTAGAGAAATTTCATGAAAGTTGTTTTGGATACGAATGTTCTCATCGCCTCTTTTGCCACCAATGGACTCTGCAAAGATCTTTTTGAGTTTTGTCTTAAAGAAACAGAAATTATCCTAAGCGAGGCCATTCTCCGAGAATTAGAAAAAAATCTTTTCAAAAAGCTAAGAATACCTCATTCTAGAATTGAAACAATCAAGGGTCTTCTCTTAGAGCAAGCGTATTTAGTTCAGCCCATCCAGCTACCTTCAAATGCATGCCGTGATTCTGACGACATTGTTATTTTAGCAACGGCTGTGGCTGGGAAGGCTGATCATATTGTCACGGGAGATGAGGATTTATTAGTTCTCAAGGAATTCCGCGGGATCTCTATTTTGTCTCCCAGAGATTTTTGGAAATTTCTTTCAAGGCAAGGCCATTGGCCCAGAGAAAATGGTTGAAGTGTAGTTATGGTTAGAATTTGAAATTGAGATCCGACTGCATGATCTTTTCCTGCGCTTTATCCGCTGTGATCCTCCGGGTCTGGTAATAATCTAATGTCAGCCAGATATTTTTGGCTAGACCGTATTCAAAGATAGTTTCAGAACCCTTGACGTCGGTCGCGCCGCCGTAAGAATCCGCGTCAGGAAAGGCATCCAGCCAGGCGTCTTTTCCAAGATAATGATAATTCCAGAGAATTTTCCATTGGCCCTTGTCTTTAATTTTTTGGTCCCCCAAGGAAAAGCCGGCCATCCAGCCGTTATTATTATCCGATGGATCGGGGTTGTGGATGAATTGGCCGAAGAGGGAAAGACGCGCGATGGGTAATTTAAACGGTTTCGAAATCCCTAATTCACTGCCCACCACAATGGTATTGTACGTAAAATCATAACGGTCGCCGGTAACGGTGTTGGTGGCCGGATTAGAACGGCTGTCCAAAAGTTGTTTGGTTCCGTTATCGAAACCATTGAAGGCCACCGCAAGTTTTAAATCCGCTTGATCCCGCAATTTCCACTGCAGCCCAGGCTGAATAAAATAAAAGAACGGGTCTGATTCATCCGCGGCAATTTCATCCACGACAAAAGTCCCTAGGTTTGTGAAGATGTCAAAGGCATCATTAGCGGGCCATTGAAAATGGAGGGCCCCGCCTTCAGGAGTAATATCGGCGTCCCAGAGAAATTCACTAGGTTCCCAATAAGGATTCACTATCTTCCCTCCGGTTAATTTTAATTGCTCATTGGGGGCGAACTCTGCGTAGGCTTGGTCCAAAACAATATTGCCTTTCGCGAAAGTATTGGAAAGGCTTTGATTAGTCGAGCGAGGGGAACCGCCGTCACTTGCGATACGCACACCGATTTTGGTTTGGGCATTAATATCTGTATTGAGTCCTAAACGGTAACGGATTCTTCCTCTATTACGGTCCGCGTCTGTGCTGTCATTTCTTTTGGAATATTCCTGCCGCAGGCGGAAATCGCCGGAGGGTTTTAGACTTTTAACCCACGCTGGCAACTCGTCTTTTGAAATTTTTGCTTCGGAAGTTTGTTGGCTTTGTGGGGGGGAAGCCAACTGTTCTCCTTGGGAGAGTTCACCTAAGATTTCGGTCGCCTCGTCACGGGAAAGGACCCCTTTTCCAACAAGCTTGTTAATGAGTTTATCGACAGTGACGTCAGCGAAACTTAAAGCAGGTGACCCTGTGATCAAAAACACTGCGAGTAGGGTGCTTAAAATTTTTTTCATTTCTTTGTTCTCCCTCATTTTTCGGTTTTTAGGTAAGATCATGTAGATGATACCAGGGTCTCATTAAAAATATATTAAGCCAATATTAAGATTTGATTAATTAAGATCAGAAAAGAGCAGAAAATTATTTTCCGACAGGAATTAAATTTAACAAAGTGGTAATCAGCAGCATGGCGCAGAGTCCGATCATGACCCCCCAGCCGGTGAGGCTTCGGCCGCCGTCCTCGAGGGCATCGGGAATGAGTTCGGAGAAGACAAGATAAATCATCGCCCCGCCAGCAAATCCAAGTCCGATCGGAAGAAGGGGTTCAAACGCCCAGGTCAAGAGTGCCGCGGGGACGGCCATAATCGGCTGTGGAATGCTCGTCAAGATTGAGGCAAGTGCGCAGCGGCCGGTTGAGACACCATCCGCTTTTAAAGGGAAGGAAACAGCGATTCCTTCGGGGATATTGTGCACGGCAATGGCGATGGCCATAATCAGGCCAAAATGAAAATTCCCCGTCGCAAAGGCAACGCCAATCGCGATCCCTTCAGGAATGGAATGAATAAACATGGCAATGAAAATAAGGACACCGCGTTTAGTAAAGCCTTTTCCTAGAAAATTTTGGTAAATATGGGCGGAAGATAAACTTTTTTCCGTGTAGCGAAAGAACGCGGCTCCCAAGAGAAGTCCGATGATGACAATGTAAGGGGAGAGAGGGAATTTTTCCTTAAGGGCAATACCTTCCTGCGCCAGAGAAAAAACAGATGCTGAGATCATCATTCCGGCGGCCGCGGCTGAGGAAAAAGCGCGGACGACTTTCGATTTTTTTTGAACAAAATGAACAGGGATGGCACCTAAGCCTGTCGCTAAGGCACTGATGATACCGGTTAAGGCGGTCCAGAAAATAAGGTCTAATTGATCCATTTTAATCGGCATTGAATGTGTATCATACCATAGCCCTGGTCATTTTTTAAAATAATTTGACATTTTTAGTGCGCGTTAGTATACTTAAATTTAAACGCCACGAGGAAGTTTATTTTGTTATTCATTTGACTTCATAGAGGTATAAAATCCAGTGAGCATGATTTCAGTTTTTAGGAGTTCCAGTATTACTACTCTGAGATCAAAGAGTATCCTATTGCCAGAGGGTTGTTCGTCCCTTCGTTTTAAGATCATCGCCGCGATACGGATTGACCCACTTAGAAAACCAATGTCTTATTTTTATTTGCCATTGGATTGAGGATATGGTAAAGTTTTAAAGGAGGTAAAAGCGATGACTATTCACACAGAATATGTGGTTGATGAAAAGGGCCATAGGAAATCTGTTGTTTTGTCCATTGAAGAATATCTTAGACTTTGGGAATATATGGAAGATTTAGAGGATGCCTTAGATTTAAAAAAGGCTAAAGAATCGGCCCGAGGGTTTGTTAATTTTGAGCATATTACGAAACGTCTTAAGAAACAAGGCCGAATCCATTAATGTACAAAGCCATTGTTGAACGTAGAGCCGCTAAAGAAATTAACTCCCTTCCTGAAGAAATTATTCAAGATATCATCCTCGCTATTGAAAAACTGAAGTCAACTCCCCGACCTCAAGGTGTAAAGAAATTGGTCGGAGAAGAGGGCTGGCGTATACGAATTAAGATCTATCGCATTTTATATACTATCGACGACAATGAAAAAATTATCACGATCTATCGAGTAAAACATCGCAAAGACGCCTATCGGTAATCACGTCCATCCCCCAAGGATTGTTATTGACAAAAATGAGAGCGTCTTTATAATAAAATAAATCTTAGGAGAAGCATTAGAAAAATTTAAGTTTTAACCATGGAAGGAGTTAGGACCAAGTGAAAACATACGCTTACGGATTTCCCCGTTTAGGAAAAAATCGTGAATTCAAGAAAACAATTGAGGCCTTTTGGAGAGGGGATGCCAAAGAGGCCGCCACTCAAAAAGCCTTAGACGGCCTTCAGAAAAATATGCTGGCCACCTACAGCAAATTCGTCAAAGCCTTTCCCGTAGGAGAAATCACCGGGTATGACCAGATGTTTGATACGGCCATCATGGTCGGTTTATATAAACCTAAGAATTTGAAAGAATATTACGAGCTCTGCCGAGGGAAAAACGCGCTCGAAATGACCAAATGGTTTAACACCAATTACCACTATCTTGTGCCCAATTTTTCTTCAATTAAAAATCCTAAATTTTCGGTTAATGTCAATCGGCCGAAAAAATTTTTATCTAAATTTAAAAAGGGAATCCCGTTTCTGATTGGGCCTTTTACCTTTTTAAAGTTAAGTAAAGGCATTCCCGCCAACAAATTTAACGAATATTTACTGGAGTTAACCGCTGTTTACAAAAAACTTCTGCAAGGCTTAAAAGAAGTCCATATTGAAGAACCGGCTTTTGTTCTTGAGCTTACTCCTGCCGAAATTAAGTCAATCAAAGAGGTCTACACGATCTTAGGGAATGGAAAATCGAAAATTAACTTAATCACCTACTACGATTCCGTTGATTTTTTGAAGGAATTATTCGAGTTACCGGTTGCTGGGATTGGTCTTGATTTTGTCCACGGCAAAGAGAAAAATTTAGAACAAATTAAAAAATGTGGATTTCCCAAAGGCAAGACGCTTATCGCCGGAGTCGTTGATGGCCGTAATATCTGGCGTAATGATTTAAAATCATCCGGTGAACTTCTTAAGGAACTTTCTAAGTATACTGCGTCGCTCGTTGTTTCTAACGCCGCGCCTTTGTATCACTTGCCGATTTCTTTGCAAGGGGAGAAACTGAATCCTCAATTAGTCAAAAGGCTGGCCTTTGCGCAGGAAAAATTAGAAGAAATTAAAACGATCGCGGATATATTTGCGGGCAAAAAGAAAGTAAGCACGGTTAAATGGTCACCTTTGGGAGAGAATGCCGCTGTCCAAAATAGAATTAAACAGCTCACAGATAAAGACTTTGAGAAAGCTCTCTCGGTGGAAGAACGACGCAAATTACAGCAGGAATTGCTCCATTTACCGTTATTCCCGACGACAACCATCGGAAGTTTTCCACAGACTCAGGAAGTTCGTAAGCAAAGAGCGGATGTCCGTGCTGGGCGCATTACCCCGGAGCAATACAAGGCCTTTGTGAGAGGGAAAATTGAGGAATTAATTAAATTCCAGGAAGATTTAGGACTGGATGTCTTAGTCCACGGTGAATTTGAACGCACTGACATGGTGGAATTTTTTGCCGAGAAATTAGATGGCATTGCCACGACCGCTAATGGCTGGATTATCTCGTATGGTTCAAGAGTTTACAGGCCGCCGGTTATTTTCGCTGACATCGTCCGGCCTCAACCCATGACCGTCGATGAAATTGCTTACGCGCAGACTTTGACGAAAAAACCGGTCAAGGGAATGCTCACCGGGCCTGTTACAATTATTGCCTGGAGTTTTGTGCGTAACGATATTCCGATCGCGCAAGTGGCGTATCAGCTGGGACTTGCCCTTCAGGATGAAATCCGAGATTATGAAAAGGCCGGAATTAAGATTGTGCAGATCGATGAACCCGCCATCCGCGAGAAGGCTCCTATTAAGAGAAGAGACTGGCCGCAATATTTTGATTGGGCTATTAAATCTTTTCGTTTAGCGGCCAATACGGATCCAAAGACACAGATTCACACGCATATGTGTTATTCGGAATTCGGAGAGATTGTCAAAGAAATTGATCAGATGGATTTTGACGTGATCTCCATTGAAACCACCCGCAGCCGCGGCGATATTATCGCGAGCTTCGAGAAAATTGATTTTAAGAAGCAGATCGGCTTAGGTGTGTGGGATATCCATTCTCCGTCGGTTCCTTCGCGCGAGAAAATGAAAGAAGTCGTCGATCGCGCCCTGAAAGTCATCCCGAAGGAAAACTTCTGGATTAATCCGGATTGCGGTCTTAAGACTCGCGACTGGCCGGAGAGCACCACTTCCTTGAAGAATTTGGTGGAGGTCAGCGCTTCTTTACGTAAAGGAAGCGTTGAATCCGAATCGATGGAGCACTCCTGCTGCGGGGGTGGGTGTAGATAACAATATGTTGCAATTGACAGGAAATTTGTGGGATTACGCGATAGTGTTCTGGGCGGGAGTGTTAGTTAGTTTCACTCCTTGTGTTTATCCCGTGATGCCTTTAACGGCCAGTTTTATCGCCGGGATGAATACCACAGGCACGAAATGGAGGGGATTTTTTCTTTCTCTCCTTTACGTTTTGGGACTGGCCATCACTTACAGTGTTTTGGCTGTCTTGGCAGCTTTTACCGGGAAAATATTCGGGCAAATCCAAAACAGCCCGATTATTTTTTTGGGTGTGGCCAATATTTTTTTATTTTTTTCCCTCGTCATGTTCGATCTAATTTCTCTCCCTAGTTTTAATATCAATTTGCGGAATAAAATGAGGCCGGGTAATATCGGAATGGTTGTGCTTTTTGGAATGGCCTCCGGGTTAGTGGTCGGGCCTTGCACGGCGCCTGTCTTAGGCGCGCTTTTAGCGTATGTCGCCACAAAGCAAAATGTTCTCCATGGCGCGAGCCTTCTTTTTGTTTTTGCTTACGGTGTGGGCGCGTCTTTAATTCTGGTGGGAACCTTTACGGGGCTCTTGAGCCGTTTACCGAAGTCAGGAGCGTGGCTTGTATGGATTAAAAGAGCGTGTGGATTAATTTTATTGATCGCGGCTGAGTATTTTTTGGTGAAAGCCGGAAGCTTGATGTGATAAACCTGTTCCACACCCGGGGTGGAATAGGTTATGTTCGGAGAGCTGACAGAATTTTATTCGTTGGACTTAATTTATTCAGACAGTAGAAGTGAAGTCCCGGAGCGCCGCCGGCGAGCAAACTTTGGCATTGGCGGATGGCAAATTCAATGCCGGCTTTCAGGGTTGCCTCCGGATTGTTTTGGATGGGCTCAAAGATTTTTTTGATTTCTTCAGTAATCGTCGCTCCACAAAGACCGCAGAATCTAATCAAGCTTGGATAGTCGGTAATGGCAAGAATCCCCGGAATAACAGGGACGTTCACGCCGATTTTTTTAAGCCTTTGGACATAATCAAAATAATCCTGGTTATTAAAAAATAGCTGGGTGATCACGAAATCGGCCCCGCTGTCAATTTTTAATTTAAGATACTTCGCATCCTGTTCTCTATCTCTGCAGAGAAGATGTCCCTCGGGGAACCCGGCTACGCCAATTCCAAAATAATCTCCGAATTGGGAACGGATAAAAGCGACCAATTCACTGCTGTATTTAAAATTTTGATCCGTTGGCTGCCAATGGGGATTGTCTTTAGGTGGATCCCCGCGAAGAGCGAGAATATTGCGAATGCCGCGGGCTTTGACGTTGTCAAGAATTCTGCGGATATCTTCTTTGGTATTGAGAACACAGGTCAGGTGAGCCATCCCCGTGGTGTGATGTTTTTCTTCCAAGTGCTGAACAATATCAAAAGTTTTTTCTCGGCCACCACCTCCAGCGCCATAAGTGCAAGAAATATAATCGGGTTTTAATTGGCAGAGGTCATGAATGGTATTGAGGAGTTTTTGATATCCTTCTTCGGTTTTCGGGGGGAACAGTTCGAAGGAGTAGATGGTTTTTTTTTGTAAGATATTTTTAATCTTATCCATGGGAATTATTTTAAAATTTTAGCCTTGATAAGGGTCGCAAAGGTGGTAGTATAATATGTTTCTAACCTGTGGTCAAACATATTTGTTGAAATACTAATCTTATACCGCATTTCAAAAAATAAGATGAATGCGGTATTTATCCCGAGATTTTTGGACTTAAGGAAGTTTTGAATATTGTAAATTTTATGAAAGGAGGGATAAAGGAGACTATGAAAGTCACGCTGGTTATTCCCACATTAAATGAGATCGTCGGAATGAAGACGATCATGCCGAAGATCAAAAAAGAATGGTATGATCAGATGATCATTATCGATGGGCAATCCACGGATGGAACTTTGGAATATGCCAGAGCTCAAGGGCATGAAGTTGTGGTTCAGCAAAAGAAGGGAATGCGTAATGCCTACATGGAGGCGCTTCCCTATATCAAAGGGGATGTAATTTTGACTTTTAGTCCCGATGGCAACTCTATCCCTGAGCTTATTCCTCAATGTATCGCAAAGATGAAAGAAGGTTACGACATGGTGATTGTGTCGCGATATTTGGATGGAGCTAAGAGCTACGACGACGACGCGATTACAGGTTTTGGGAATAAATTGTTTACAACAGCTATTAATTTATGCCACAAAGGCCATTATACCGACGCGATGGTCATCTACCGGGCATATCGCAAAAGTTTGATTCAAGAATTAGATTTGGATAAAGATTCGAGTTTCGAGGTGGAAGAAAAATTATTTAAGACCAATATTAGCTGGGAACCACTCCTCTCTATTCGAGCCTCTAAAAGAAGGCTGAAAATCGCTGAAATCCCCGGAGATGAACCCGCCAGAGATGGGGGAGTCAGAAAACTCCAAGTCTTGCGCTGGGGCGCGGCGTTTATGTATGAAGTGATTCGAGAAATTTTTATTTGGAGATAGAGCTGAAGTCTTTTTATTTTGACACGGGGATTTTTATGTCAAAATAAACTTTTTATGTCCGCCTCAAATATCTATATTCTTGGAATTTCCGCTTTTTATCATGACAGCGCGGCTTGTCTTGTCCACAATGGCAAAATTATCGCCGCGGCTCAGGAAGAACGTTTTTCCCGTAGAAAACACGATGAGTCTTTTCCTAAGCAAGCCATTGAGTATTGTTTAAGCACGGCGGGCATTTCGGTCTATGATTTGAATTATGTCAGTTTTTATGAGAAGCCTTTCCTAAAATTTGAACGCTTACTCTTAACGTACTTAAATTATGCGCCGAAAGGGTTGCTTTCCTTCCTCAAAGCCATGCCTGTGTGGCTCAAACAAAAGATTTTTTTAAAAGATTTTCTTTGTCAGGAATTAAATTATCAAGGAGAAATAATTTTTCCTACGCATCACGAGTCGCACGCGGCCTCTGCCTTTTATCCTTCACCGTTTCAAGAGGCTGCTATCTTGACTATTGATGGCGTCGGCGAATGGACCACGACTAGTTTCGGCATTGGAGAGGGCAATCAATTTCATTTAGATTATGAACTGAAATTCCCCCATTCGTTGGGACTGCTCTATTCGGCTTTTACCTATTACACGGGTTTTCGTGTCAATTCTGGTGAGTATAAATTGATGGGATTGGCTCCCTACGGAGAACCCAAATATGTTGATTTGATCAAAGAGAAATTGATCGATATCAAAGAAGACGGGTCTTTTAAACTCAACATGGATTATTTTCCTTATTGCGTTGGTTTAACAATGACTAACAATAAATTTCATAAACTTTTTGGCGGGCCACCACGCAAGCCGGAGACAGAGATTCGTCAAAAAGACATGAATATCGCGCGTTCCATCCAAGAAGTCACGGAAGAGATTATGCTCAAGATCGCCAATCATGTGTTTGCGGTGACGAAGAAGGATTATTTATGTCTAGCTGGAGGGGTAGCGTTAAATTGTGTGGCCAATGGCAGGATTTTGAGGGAAAGTCCTTTTAAAAATATCTGGATTCAGCCTGCTGCCGGGGATGCTGGGGGAGCTTTAGGCGCAGCTCTTTTTGTGTGGTATCGGTATTTAAACCATCCACGGACAGTCAATAACACGGATGATCAGCAGCAAGGGTCCTTTTTAGGCCCCGCCTATAAAGATGAGGATATCAAACGTTTTATTCAGGGACAAAATTTGTCTTTTACAAGATTGTCTGATGAAGAGCTCCCTAAAAGAATCGCTGAATTAATTGCCCAGCAAAATGTAGTTGGTCTTTTCCAGGGACGAATGGAGTTTGGGCCAAGGGCATTGGGCGCGCGTAGTATCTTAGCCGACGCGCGTTCAGAAAAAATGCAATCGATTTTGAATCTTAAAATTAAATTCCGAGAATCTTTTCGTCCCTTTGCTCCCAGTGTTTTAGAAGAAAAGTGTTCGGAATATTTTGATTTAGACAAGAGCAGTCCTTATATGATGTTAGTAGCTTCCGTAGCTGAGGATAAAATTCTGTTAGAGTCCAGACATAACGGTCATAGAGGTGTTGAACAATTAAAAGTTAAGCGTTCGTCTATTCCGGCGGTTACGCACGTGGATTACTCCGCGCGTATCCAAACGGTTTCTAAGAAAACGCAGTCTGTATTTTATGGCATTATAGAAGAGTTTTTTAAATTAACTGGTTGTCCTGTCGTGATTAATACTTCATTCAATATTCGAGGGGAACCCATTGTCTGTACGCCAGAAGACGCTTACCATTGCTTTATGTTGACCGATATGGATTATCTGGTAATGGGAAATTATGTGCTTGATAAAAAGAAACAATCACATCAGGATAAGTATAAAAAAGAACAAATCATGCAAATTCTAGATTAAAATGCTCAATCCAAAAGAAAAAAAGAATTTAGCTGTTTTTAGTTACGGGCTACCCTTGATCCTTTGTATTTTTGTTTTGCTTCATGCTAGGAAACATGGGTGGATGGATAGCTCGTATATATTATTAGCTATGGTTTTTATTTCTATTTTTATTACAATGGCGTTGCCTGCTTGGCTTAAGCCTCTTTATCAACGCTGGATGTTGGCGGCTCATTTTATCAGCTCGATTGTGACTGCCATTTGTCTTTCTCTCATTTTTTATCTTCTCTTTGCCCCCATCGGAATTTTGCTGAGATTATTCAAGAAAGATTTTTTAGATCGTTTTATCGATAAAACAGTTTTGAGCTATTGGTCCAAATGTGAAAATCCTACAGAAGATATAAAACGTTATACACAGCAATTTTAAGGAGGAAAATTATGTCCAAAGTTTCTATTGTACGTGAATTCTGGGAATTTTTAAAAATTCGTAAACGGTATTGGCTGGTCCCTATTTTGTTTATACTGATTCTCTTAAGCCTTCTCATTGTTTTTACGCAAACTTCCGCTGTAGCGCCATTTATTTATACGTTGTTTTAAAATAATGCATAAAACATGGATAAGCGTTCGAAATAAGGAGTTCCTACCTTTAATTTCTCGATATTTTATTTCTTGACAAGAAATTGATCTGGCCTATAATGTTCAAAGATTGAACATTATAAATAATTTAAATATCCGTTTTATTTAATTTCACCCTTACCTATTATGGTTCAACAAGTTTTGGATGAGAGAGAATTTGAGCTCATCAACATTCTAGGTGCTCCGCTAGGTGCCAACCAGCGTGATTTATCCCGCCATATGGACCTCTCTTTAGGGATGACTAATATGCTTATCCGACGGCTTATCGCCAAAGGATTTATCCGCATCGAGCAATTGAATAAACGCAAAGTCCAGTATATTCTTACGCCTAAAGGTTTCGCGGAAAAAATGCGAAAATCCATCAAATATACTTTAAAAACCGTTAACTCTATTGGGCTGATAAAAAATCGAATCAAAGAGATTTTGCTCGATTCATATAAAAACGGTGTTAGAAATTTTTATATTTTTGGAAAGAATGATTTAAGTATGCTGGTAGAAATGGTGATTAAGGAACTTGGCTGGAAGGATTGTTCTTTCGATGTTTTGGAAGAAATCCCAACGCCAAAAGTAAATGGAGTCCTTTTAATATGCAAGGAAAATGTGGATGAGGCTTCACTTGTTGCGCATAATTATATCGATTTAATTCGGGAAATTTCTAAAAATGATTCTGAAACAATGGTTTTCAATAAAATGGGAGATTCAAAGTGAACACTCTAGAAGAAATTTTCGCAGAAAATAGTTTGCAAACAGAATATTTTAAACGGTACTGCCAATATGTTCAGAAATTGCTTTCAGAAATTGATGTCGCATCGATCAAAAAAATTGTGGATTGCTTTTTAGAAGCCCGAAGCAATAACAAGACCATTTATTTTGCCGGCAACGGCGGCAGCGCGTCAACAGCGTCACACTTTGCTCAGGATATGGGAGAGGTCGGCCGCAAGACACAAGGAAAAGGTTTTAGAACGCAGAGTATTGCTGACAATACTTCAGCGTTAACGGCGATTAGTAATGATTATAGTTATACTGATGTGTTTTCATTGCAGATTCAATACAGTTTTGATTCAGGGGATGTCCTTGTGGTTATTTCCGCTAGCGGCAATAGTCCTAATGTGATCAAGGCGGTAGAGTTGGCGAAAGAAAGAGGAGGCAGGACGGTTGCTTTGGTTGGATTTGATGGCGGACGATTAGCCCAAATTTGCGATCACGTCGTTCATATTAAGAGTAAAAAAGGAGAATACGGCCCGGTCGAAGATATCCATTTAATTTTAAATCATATGATTGTATCCTACTTAATGATGGAATTAAAAAAGGAAAATTAATGTTAAATAACAAAATAATACTCATTACAGGCGGCACGGGTTCCTTCGGGAAAAAGATGGTTCAGATTGTCTTGTCGCAATTTAAGCCAAAGAAATTAATTATTTTTAGCCGTGATGAATTAAAGCAGTTTGAAATGTCTCAAAAATTTAATCTAAAATATTATCCCTGTATTCGGTATATACTTGGTGATATTCGCGATAAAGAAAGATTATATCAGGCATTTAGTGGTGTGGACTACGTGATTCACGCGGCCGCGCTCAAACAAGTTCCAGCCGCTGAGTATAACCCCGAAGAGTTTATTAAGACCAATGTTTTAGGTGGAATGAATATTATTGACGCGTGTCTTTATAACAATGTGAAAAAGGTTATTGCTTTATCCACGGACAAAGCGTGTAACCCGATTAATCTTTACGGAGCGACAAAGCTTTGTTCGGATAAGTTATTTACGGCGGCCAATGTCTACGCGGGATCTACGAAAGAAACACGATTTGCTGTTGTGCGCTATGGAAATGTATTGGGTTCTCGAGGATCGGTAATCCCATTTTTTAAAGAGCGCGCGCAGACAGGTATTTTGCCCATCACAGATGCCAACATGACACGTTTCTGGATCACGCTTGATCAAGCGGTTCATTTTGTCTTGGCTTCCTTACAGAAAATGAAAGGTGGGGAAATATTTGTTCCGCGAATCCCCTCCATGAAGATCACGGATTTGGCTAACGCTATTGATCCTCAGTGTAAGCAGGAAATTGTTGGTATCCGTCCCGGGGAAAAGGTGCATGAAATACTTTTAAGCGAAGATGAAGCAAGAAACGCTTTTCAGTATAAGGAATGTTTTATTGTGCAGCCTAACCATCATGTCAAACAAGGTTTATCCGAATTTATGCATTTAGGCAGTAACAATGGGCAACCATGTCCAGAAGGATTTAGGTATACTTCTGATAATAATACAGAATGGTTAAAGGTCGATGATTTAAGACAATTGGTGGAGAAAATATCAGATGATTATTCCATTGAAGATTCACGTTGGGCGATGGAAGATGTCCCGGAGTAATAAGGGAAAGATATGTCCAAAAATGTTTTAGTGACAGGGGGAGCAGGATTTATAGGAAGTCATTTGGTTGATCGTTTGGTTTGCGATGGACATACGGTAACCGTCTTGGATAATTTTTCAACAGGACGAGAGGCAAATCTCGCGCATCAAAAAAGCAATATACAGATTGTCGATGCCGACATTGCGGATTTCGACAGGATTCTCCCGCACTTTAAAGGGCAGGAGATTATTTTTCATCTGGCGGCTTTGGCTGATATTGTCCCATCCATTGTGAACCCTCGGGGTTATTACGCCTCAAATGTAATGGGGACAATGAATGTTGCTGAGGCGTCACGCTTGTCAGGAGTTAAAAAGTTGGTGTATACAGCATCATCCTCTTGTTATGGAATCCCGCCTCCTCCCGAAGGGAGCCTATCGGCCAAAGGGAGCCTACCGGATGCGGGATTTTATCCCACTCCTGAAACAGCGCCCATCAATTCGCAGTATCCTTACGCCTTAACAAAATATTTAGGGGAGCAGACTGTTTTGCATTGGGGCCAAGTTTACGATCTGCCGGTTATATCTTTGCGATTATTTAATGTTTATGGTCCCCGTTCACGGACCTCTGGAACTTATGGCGCTGTGTTCGGCGTTTTTTTAGCTCAAAAACTTGATGGCAAACCTTACACGGTTGTAGGGGACGGAAATCAGACACGTGATTTTGTTTATGTGACCGATGTCGCTGACGCTTTCGCGGCTGCTGCTTTCTCTGATGTAAAAAATGAGATTTTTAACGTTGGAACGGGGAATCCACAAAGTATTAATAAATTAGTTTTGCTTTTGGAAGGTAAGAAAATCCATATTCCGAAACGTCCAGGGGAGCCTGATTGTACATGGGCCGATATTACTAAAATTAAATCCATGTTAGGATGGGAGCCAAAGGTGTCTTTTGAACAAGGCGTGGCCAAAATTCTTAAGCACATTGATTATTGGAGAGAAGCTCCGGTGTGGACGCCTCAAACTATTGAAAAAGCAACAGAAGATTGGTTTAAATATCTGGTAAAGCCTGCCTGCCGGCAGGCAGGGATTAAAAATGGAAAACGGAACTCTAAAAAAGATACAATCACCAACAGCGTTAGCTAAAATCGTTGATGATTTAAAGAAAAAGGGGAAAAGGATTGTTCTCTGCCATGGGGTGTTTGACATTGTTCATCTCGGGCACATACGCCATTTTAATCAAGCTAAGAGCCAAGGGGATATTTTAATCGCCTCGCTTACCCAAGATAAATATGTCAAGCGCGGCCCTGGACGCCCATTTTTTAATGATCGTCTGCGCGCTGAAACATTGGCTTCGTTAGCGGTCACTGATTATGTATCCATTATTGAGGCACCAACGGCAACTGATTTTATTTTTAAAGTTAAACCCGATATTTATGCCAAAGGCCCGGATTATAAAGCAAAAAATAAAGATGTTACGGGTAAAATATTCGAGGAGGAAGAAGCTATTAAGGCGGTGGGAGGCCGTATCTTCTTTACCGAAGATATTACGTTTAGTTCTTCCAAGCTCATTAATGATTATCTTGATGTGTATCCTGCTCGTACGGTCAAATATCTTAAAGCCATGGCTAAGCGCTATCCGATTGAGTACATCATTGAATCTCTTGAGGCTTTAAAGAAACTAAAAGTCCTAGTGATTGGGGATGCTATTATCGATGAATATCATTATTGCCTGCCCATGGGTAAATCATCTAAGGCAGAAATCGTCGTTAACAAGTATCGCTCTGAAGAAATGTTTGCTGGGGGGGCATTAGCAACAGCCAACAATGCTGCCAGTATTTGCGGGAGTGTGGATTTGGTTACAGTGCTTGGAGCAAAGTCTTCTCATGAAGATTTTATTCGAAAGCATTTGGGTGCTAATATAAAGCCTATTTTTTTCTATCGGTCTGATGCGGGGACTATTGTTAAAAGAAGATTTGTAAGCAGCGAATCCAATCGGAAACTGTTTGAAATTTGCTATATGCAAGATGTCGATATTGAGAAAAGTTTAGAAACAAAAATTATCAATCGCCTTAAGCAAACAATTGATAGATACGACCTTGTGATTGTTTCTGATTTTGGTCATGGGTTTTTGACAAAACGGATTATTGATTTTATCTGTTCAAAGGCAAAACATCTTGCTTTAAATGTTCAAACTAATAGTGCCAATATTGGCTTTAACCTCGTGACCAAATATCCTCGTGCTAACTGTGTATGCGTTGATGAGCTGGAATTGCGTTATGCGACCCATGAACGGTTTAGCGATCTGCGGACGCATGTTAAGAAAATATATCAACAGCTTAAGTGCGAGCACATCATTGCTACGCGCGGACCATACGGATCTTTGTGCTACTCCCAGAAGAATGGTTTTCATGAAACACCGGCTTTTGCCAGCCGCGTGATCGATGCCATCGGCGCGGGAGACGCATTTTTTGCTTATATTGCGCCGTGTTTTGCTGCGAAGATGCCTCAAGAGGTGGTCTCCTTTATCGGCAACGCCGTTGGGTCATTGGCGGTTCAAATTGTGTGCAACAGAGAGCCTGTGAGTTCAGTTGATTTAATCAAATTTATGACAAGGTTATTAAAATAGAAAGGAACATCCATGGGTGGAATAAAAACTATTTTGGTTACCGGTGGCGCTGGATATGTCGGCGCGATATTGATCCCAAAATTATTGAAGAAAGGATACAAGGTCAAAGTTTTGGATTTGTACACTTATGGAGAAAACATTTTTGATGACATCAAAGATAGATCAAATCTCGAGGAAATAAAGGGGGATATTTGCGATCAGGTGATATTGAAAACAGTTTTACAAAATTGCGATGCGGTGATCCATTTGGCCTGCATTTCCAATGACCCAAGTTTTGAATTGAATCCCGAATTAAGCCGCAAAGTAAATTTCGAAGCCTTTGAGCCGCTTGTTAAGATTAGCAAAGAGAGCGGTGTCAAAAGATTTATTTACGCCTCGACATGCAGCGTTTACGGCGTAAGCGATGCGGAAAACGTTACTGAAGATCATCCGTTAGTGCCTATCACCGATTACAATAAATACAAGGGATTATGCGAACCAATCCTTTGGGAGTATCAATCTTCGGGATTTACGGCCGTGACAATTCGTCCAGCCACTGTCTGTGGATATTCCCCCCGTCAGCGGTTCGATCTAACGGTGAATATTTTAACCAACCATGCTTATAACAACAATCATATTCTCGTTTTTGGCGGCAAGCAGGAGCGTCCGAATTTGCATATTGAGGATATGACGGATCTTTATTGCCTGCTTCTTGAATTGCCGGATGAAAAAATTGCCGGTAAAACTTACAACGCGGGATATCAAAATCGATCGGTGGGCGATATTGCTCAAATCGTCCGCCGCGTGATGGCCGAAGAGTGTCCAGAGCGACCCGAGATTACCGTAGAAACAAAGCCGTCCGATGATATTCGTTCTTACCGTATTTCCTCAGAAAAAATAAAGCGTGAATTGAATTTTATTCCGCGCCACACAATTGAAGATGCTGTCCGGGATCTGATCAAAGCGTTTAAGGCAGGGAAGTTTGAAAATCCTTTAGAAAATCCTAAGTACTACAATATTAAACTTCTAAAATCAATAGACGCAAAAAATGGAGTTTTAATTTGATGGTAAGTGAAGAATTTATAAAAAAAATGTATTTTGAAATGTTAAGATTGCGGATGATTGAAGAGAGGATCTCAACTATTTATCATATTGCGCACGAAATAAAAACACCGACTCATTTATATACTGGACAGGAAGCGGTCGCTGTTGGGGTATGCCAAAACCTTACACAAAAAGACTCCGTTTCTCCTTATCATCGTTCGCATGGTTGGTATCTTGCTAAAGGAGGGAATTTAAAACGAATGATGGCGGAATTATTCGGGAAAGAAACAGGATGTTGTAAAGGCTGGGGCGGTTCCATGCATTTGTTAGATGTTGATGCTGGTGTCATGGGCTCCTCATCGATTTTGGGGGGAACCATACCTCATGCCGTGGGATGTGCCTTGGCTTTTCAGATGAAAGATTTGCCTCACGTCGCGATTGCCCCTTGCGGAGATGCAGCGGTCGAAGAAGGTGTTTTCCATGAAAGTTTGAACTGGGCGATTATAAAAAAACTTCCGGTTGTCTTTGTCTGTGAAAATAATCTTTATTCTACCTCCACTCATCTTCGGGACCGGCAGCCGGCGGTGGAGATTTACCAGCGGATTGCCTCGCTAGGAATCCCTTCAAAAAAAGTTGATGGAAACGATATCCTTGAAGTTTATCAGGTGGCAGGCGAAGCGGTTGAAAGGGCACGCGCGGGGAAAGGTCCTTCTTTTATTGAGGCACGCACATATCGTTGGCGGGAACATGTTGGACCTAATTATGATTATGATTTAGGGTATCGCTCCAAAGAAGAACTGGATTTTTGGATGGATAAATGTCCGATAAAAACATTGCAAAAGAAAATGACACTCGAAGATTCCCAAATAGAAGATCAAATTAGTCATGAAATTGATGAGGCCATTGATTTTGCGCGCAATTCATCTTTTCCATCGATGGAGGGCGTATTATGAAGATGAAGTATTGGCAGGCGATTCATGACGCAACGGTGCAAGTGATGAGACACGACGAGCGGGTTTTTATCTGCGGGTTAGGTGTTCCTGATCCAAAAGGTGTGTTTGGAACCACTCTTGGGTTATTGGAAGAATTTGGTCCCCGGAGAGTATTTGATACTCCGGCCTGTGAAAATGCGACGGTGGGGATGCTTATTGGTGCTGCTCAGCAGGGGATGCGTCCGATTATGGTCAATCAGCGGGTTGATTTCACGCTCCTGGCTTTAGATCAAATTATCAATCATGCTTCAAAATGGAGAAGAATGTTTGGAGATGTTCAACACATCCCTTTAGTGATCCGCATGCTCGTTGGCAGAGGATGGGGGCAGGGGCCGCAGCATTCGCAAAGTATGCACGCGCTTTTTGCTCATATTCCCGGATTGAAAGTTGTCGTCCCCTCAAGTCCAAAAGATGTTAAGGGTTTGCTGATCGCTTCTATTGAAGGAGATGATCCCGTCATTTTTATTGAACACAGACGCCTTTATGATGCAGAAGGTGATGTCCCTGAAGGTATTTATCGCATCCCTCTGGGAAAAGCCAATGTTGTTTACGAAGGCAAGGATATTACCATCGTGGCCACTTCTCACATGGTGTCCGAAGTCAAAAAGGCTAGAGATATTTTATTAAAAAATGGGGTCTCTGCAGAGATTATTGATCTGCGGACGCTACGTCCTTTAGATAGCAAAACGATCATCGATTCCGTGAAAAAAACGGGTCGTTTGGTTGTTGTCGACGGAGACTGGGGGCCATGCGGGATAGCCGGTGAAATCGTGTCCATCGCAGCAGAAAATTGTTTTAATGAACTTAAATCGCCTCCCCGTCGGATCACTTGGCCGGATATGCCGGCGCCCACCAGTGTCGCTTTGGAGAGTAAGTTTTATCCAAGTATCGAAGATATTTGTTCTGTCGTTTATCAGTGTTTGGATCGACCCGTAGAAATGCTTCAGTTTGAAAGTGCCCAGCCAGAATCTTTTATTGGACCATTTTAGAAACATAAGGAGAAAATTCATGGGACATGAGATCAACTTGATGGCGCAGTATCCCCAGAGCAAAAGAGATCTGGAAGGAAGGGCAAATCAGCGCACAGAGGAAGACCGTCATATCGCCCGTCGATTCGACCAACGATTTTTTGATGGCGACCGGAAATATGGGTACGGTGGTTTTAATTATTTTCCTCGTTTTTGGCAACCGGTTATTCCCGCGTTTAAAGAACGTTACAATCTTACCTCAACAAGTAGAATTTTAGACGTGGGATGCGCCAAAGGATTTATGCTCTATGATTTTATGCAGTTAATTCCGGGTATTCAGGTCGCAGGGATCGATGTTTCCGAATATGCCATTACTCACGCCAAAGAAGAGGTCAAAGATTATGTTCAGGTTGCGGATGCCAGAAAATTGCCTTTCGAAGATCATTCCTTTGATTTGGTGATAGCCATCAACACCATTCATAATTTGGGACGGGAAGATTGCAAAAAAGCTTTGCAAGAGTTGGAACGCGTTAGTCGCGGCGGCAAATTTGTTACGATGGATGCCTATCGTAGCGACGATGAAAAAATACGTATGGATATGTGGAATTTAACGGCACTTACGTATATGCATGTGGAAGAGTGGAAGCAATTTTTCAAAGAAGCAGGTTATGCCGGTGATTACTATTGGTTTATCCCCTAAGTCATAAAATTTTAGGAAACGTTATGAGTCAAGCACAAATGGAATTAGAGAAAATGGCGCTACCAGTTAAGACTATGAAGGCAGCGATTTTGGTTGAATTAAATAAACCATTAGTTGTGGCCGAAATTGAGCTTCCCAGCCATTTATCGTTCGGCCAGGTTTTGGTGAAAGTCCATTACAGCGGCATCTGTGGTGCCCAGCTTAACGAGATTGAAGGCGCCAAAGGGCCGGATAAATTTTTGCCGCATCTCTTGGGACACGAAGGATCCGCTGTGGTTCTTGCTGTCGGCGAAGGAGTCACACGGGTCAAGCTTAATGACCGTGTTGTCCTGCATTGGCGTCAAAGTGACGGAATTCAATGTCAGACGCCGAGTTACAATTGGCAGGGGAAAAAAGTTAACTCCGGATGGGTGACAACCTTTAATGATCACGCGATTGTTTCCGAAAATAGACTCACAGTTATTCCGGATGATTTTGATATGAGATTAGCGCCGCTTTTTGGCTGCGCAGTCACAACCGCCATGGGCGTGATTAACAACGATGCTCAAGTTAAGATCGGACAATCGGTTGTCGTTTTTGGAGTGGGAGGTGTTGGATTAAATATTGTCCAGTCGGCGGCCATGGTTTCAGCTAACCCGATTGTTGGCATTGACCTTTTTGATAAGAAATTAGAGATGGCCAAGCGTTTTGGCGCCACCCATGTTTTTAATTCGAAGAACTCCAATTCTTGGAAAGAAGAAATTTCTAAGATTGTGGGGGATAAGGGAGCGGATGTTGTGATCGATACAACAGGCAATGCCCGCGTCATAGAAACAGCCTACAATATGACCCACCCGGATGGTAAAACAATTCTGGTCGGCGTTCCCCGCAAAGGAGACAACATTTCCATCTATTCTTTACCATTACATTTTAAAAAAGTTTTAAAAGGATCTCATGGCGGCAGTATTCAGCCCAATTTAGAGATTCCGCGTTATATTCGATTGTATAAGATTGGCAAATTGAAATTGGAAGGGTTAGTTACTCATCAATTTGATTTGGATAAAATTAATGATGCCATTGAACTTGTACGGTCAGGTAATGCTGGGCGCGTTCTTATATCGATGAGAAAGTAGGGGGCCAGAACAAAGAAATTGGATGGTCAAATGATGAAAAATTATAAAAGATATTTACCTCAGATATTAATAGTTGCTGTTGGAATAGTACTGGTTTTAATGAGTATATTTGCCGACCAAATCGGGATTGGCCAAGGCCCAAAAAATTTTGGTTTTTCTCAGTGGTTAATGCTTATCGCAGGTATTGTGATGACATTAATTGCCATCAATCGTCAGTTAAGTTTACTCGTAGCGATTAACTTGCTTGTTCTTATCCCAGCCTTGTTATTAGTGGATAATGTTTTGTATTTTACTAGCCCTTGGTTGCCTGGGTGTGTGGTTCGAAATTTGTCTAAAGATGCCCAAACCAAATATCTACTAAAACACTGGGAAGATATGCCCTACGTCATTCGGGATGGAGGCGCATCTTATTACAAGCCCAATTTTATTGCGCAAAAAAAAGATGGAACATATTTTTTTGATGAATTTGGTTATAGAAATCCCCCAGGCTATATTACTAAATTTAATCCAGATGTCATCTTGCTCGGAGATTCTTTTACCGAAGGGTACACAAAAACAACCATAGCCGAGTACCTCCGAATATTTTTGAGCCCATGGAAAGCATATTCTTTGGGAATCGCAGGGCAAGGCCCACAACATTGGAAAATACAGCTAAATCGATATGTCAACTCAATTTATTGTAGATCCACTCCCAAGATTGTAGTTTTAAATTTTTTTAGCGGAAATGATATAACCGATGTCACTACTTGTAAACCCGGAAAAGATCATACAAATCAAGCGTCCGATAAACCAGATCCGCCTCAACGAAAATTTTCATTTTTTGGTGAATTGGTTGCGATGGCAAGAAACGCTCTATACTATCATCGAGTCGTTGCTTATGCACAATTAGAGCCTTCTTTAGAAGAAGTGTTGGATCCTGTTGTAGCGCAAGCTTTTTTTGAATCTGTAAAGGAAATTCGAAACGCAACCGCACCTTCGACTATTATTTTGCTATCCTATATTTCTAGCGCGGAGGTCATTTATGGTTCAGGTGTGGATCGTTGTGTAAGCGCCCTTCGATCTCTTGGCAATCAAGGAGGTTATTATCGCGAGGCTTGCAAAGTTGCCGCAAGCCGACAACTAGCGAATTCAAATTTTTTACATAAATTAGCAGACGATTTAAAAATCGAATATCTTGACGCAACACCTGCTCTTCGGGAGGCTGCCAGGAAATTACTTTTACATAACGAGGGTTTGCATTTTAATGATGAGGGGAATCGTATTTATTCTGAAGAGGTCGCTGAGAAATTAAAGGAATTAATGAAGCCGTAGAAGGCGTTTCGGGCCAAAAGGTTCGAAAATTCCATGGAAAATACCCGTTATTTTAATATCAAAATGTTGAAGGTGGAACCCAATGCAATGTATCGTAAAAGTTCCTTTTGTTGATCTGGCGGCGCAAAATGGTGCGATTAAAGATGAGTTGCTATCAGCGGTGAGTCATGTTCTTGATAGCGGCCAGTTTATTCATGGCAAAGAAGTTGGAGATTTTGAACGTGCATTTGCTGACTTATGTGACGCCAAGTTTGCCTTAGGCGTCAATTCCGGCACGGACGCTCTCATTATGGCCTTAAGGGCCCTTGAGATCGGCAAGGGAGATGAGGTGATCACCGTTGCTAATTCTTATGTGACGACGGCAAGCAGCATCGCTTACGTAGGGGCAAAACCTGTTTTTATTGATGTCAAAGACGATTATACAATGGATCCTGCTTTACTCAAGCAGGCCGTTACTGAAAGAACAAAGGCCGTTATTCCTGTGCACTTGACCGGAAGGCCTGCGGATATGACAGCCATTTGCAAAATCGCCAAAGGACATGATCTATATGTTGTCGAGGATGCTGCTCAAGCCGCCTATGCCGAATTGAACGGAAAAAAGGTCGGATTATTCGGAGATATCGGCTGCTTTAGTTTTCACCCGCTGAAAGTTCTGAATGCTTGCGGTGACGGGGGAGCATTGATAACGAATAATGAGAAAATACATGAGAAGCTTCTTTTATACGGGAATAATGGGATCTTTGATCGCAATTATTGCAAAGTATGGAGTTCGAATTCCAGGTTAGACACCGTCCAGGCGGCGATCTTGCTTGTTAAAATGAAATATGTCCCTGCCTGGATCGAAGCAAGACAGAAGAACGCAAATTTGTATCGGAAATTGTTAAAGAGCGAACGTCATGTCCAATGCCCGGTTGATCAAGGCAATGAAAAGGCGACGTATCATCTTTTTGTTATTCAGGCCGATCGTCGTGATCAACTAAAAGATTATTTGGCCCAACAAGGCATCGCAACTGCCATTCATTACCCCATTCCCATTCATTTTCAGGAGGCGTCCAGGTCATTGGGTTATCAGGAGGGTAGCTTACCTGTGACAGAACGACAAAGTAAAAGGATCCTCAGTTTACCTGTTTATCCTGAATTGGGAGAAGATAATCTCAGGTATGTCGCTGATAGTATTCGTGAATTTTATCAAAAGAAAGGGGAGGAATGAAAGTCCCGTATTCCTATCTGGATAAGCAGTTTGCTCAATTAGACGAGTATTTGGATGATATTAGAAAATTGGTTAGAAGCGGAGATTTTACTTTAGGAAAGCCCGTGACCGAGTTCGAGGAACAATTCGCCCGGTTAACAGGACTGCCTTTCGCTGTTGGTGTTGGTTCCGGGACGGATGCTTTGATGCTGCCTTTAAAAGCGCTTGGTATCGGCCAGGGGGATGAAGTGATCACGGCGGCCAATACGTTTGTGGCCAGTGTTGGCGCCATTGCCATGTGCGGCGCGACACCGGTATTTGTCGACAATAACAAGCAGTATACGATTGACGTTGATCAAATTGAAAAGGTCATTACTCCCAAAACCAAGGCGATCATGCCCGTTCATTTAAGCGGCTGCCCGGCGGATATGCCGGCCATTATGAAGTTAGCCGAAAAATATGGATTAAAAGTGATTGAAGACGCCGCGCAGGCGATCCTCGCTTCCATAGACGGTCAGCATGTCGGGTCATGGGCAGATGCAGCTGGATTTAGTTTGCATCCTTTAAAAAACCTCAATGTTTGGGGGGACGGAGGCATTATTGTGACGCGTTCAGAAGAAATGCGCGACAAATTAAGGCTTCTGCGTAATCACGGCATGAAGAATCGTGATGAAATTGAAATTTTTGGTCACAACAGCCGGTTGGACAGCTTGCATGCGGTTATCGGGTTGCGTTTGATCAAGGATGTTCGCTGGATCACAGAGAAACGGATTGAATTTGCCAAACAATTCGACGAGGCTTTTAAAGATTTAAAGGAATTTATCGATATTCCTCATCGTCCCCAAAATTATAATTGGGTTTATCATACATATGTTCTGCGCGTTGAAGACCGTGACGGTCTGTTGGAATATTTACTCAGCAAAAATATTGAAGCCAAAATTCATTATCCGATCCCATTACATTTGCAAAACGCGTCACGCTATTTAGGTTATAAGAAAGGCGATTTTCCTATGGCTGAAAGGGACGCCCAAACCATGATCACGCTGCCCGTCCATCAGCATTTAACGCAAGAAGAAATGGAATATATGATCGGCCATGTCCGTCATTATTACGGGGTTTTTCATTGAGTATAACCGATACGCTTAAGAAAAAATTATATTCGGAATATTGATATTATGAAAAACAGTTCAAATTCAGAAAGGATAATAATAACCGGTGTCGGTGGGTTTATCGGCGGCGCTCTCATGGGAAAATTGAAGCGCTATGAACCCGTTGGTGTTGCATTACACTTAAAAGATCATATTCGTGGCATGAATGTTATAGAGGCAGATTTAACTAAAGAAGATAAGGTCAAAGAAATATTTGATCAATATCAACCTACAACGGTATTTCATTTTGCCGCTCTTTCCGACCCGCGCTTAAATCAGCAGCATCCCGAAATGGCCCGTGTTTCTAACTTTGTCACCGCAGAAAATATCATCAATAACTTACACAAAGATACGCATCTTATTTTTCCTTCTTCCGATAAAGTCTTTGACGGCTCGGAAAGTTATCCTGACGAATCATCACCGGTCAAACCGCTTTCCTATTACGGCGAATTGAAATGTCAATGTGAGGACTTGGTCAGAAAAAAAGTGAGAAGGCATCACATGGTCCGGCTGGCGGCCGTTCACAACTTCGAGCGATATACAAAAGTCTATAAAGGAACAGACAGGGGCGCATTTCTTGACCAGGCTCTTACTGAAATTAAGGGAGGAAAAGAAATTTCCGTATTTGGAGCGACGGCAAGATGTTTTACCAGACTCGAACAACTTATCTTTTTGTATGAGGCTTTTATTCAGGATACAAACTACGGCACCTACAATGTCGGATCAAAATTGACGTACTACTATGACAGAATCGTCGCTTTATGCGAAGAAGAAAATATCCCGTGGGAAGGGAAAATTAAGCGTATAGAAAGCAATGCAAATCCCCCCATACAAAATATGAACACGGAAAAAGTAAGAAAAACGTTTGGCATTGACCTGACATAGGTCGTTTGGAGATGATGTTGGTGAATTATCCATTAGTTTTTAAAGCCGCTATTCTCACGGGAATTGGAAAACCTTTGGTTATCGATGAAATTAAATTTAAAGGTCCTTTGGTGGATGGACAAGTTTTGGTTAAGATGAGATACAGCGGTATTTGCGGAAAACAAACCGACGAAATGGATGGGAAAGCTCCTGATCCTTTTATCCCACATCTTCTGGGGCATGAAGGAAGTGCGGAAGTCATCGATATCGGGCCTAAAGTGACAAAGACTAAAAGAGGCGATGTGGTCGTTTTGCATTGGAGGAAGGGAAGCGGAATTCAATCTGAAACGCCTCTGTATTATAGGAATGGAATTCGCGTGAATTCTGGATGGGTCACTACCTTTAATGAATATGCGGTTGTGTCTGAAAATCGTCTAACGGTCATCCCAAAAGAAAGCGATCTTCTGGTCGCCGCTTTGTTTGGTTGTGTGGCAACAACAGGCGTTGGTGTCGTTTTAAATAAGGCCAAAGTAGAATCACACGATACCGTTGTGATTTATGGTTGCGGGGGAATAGGATTGTGCGCGGTTCAGGCAGCTAATTTAAAGAAACCTAAAAAGCTCATTGCTATTGATGTTAATCCGAAAGCTCTTGATAAGGCAAAAGAATTTGGGGCAACAGATATTATTAATGCAAGTAAAGAGAACGCTTTAAAACGTGTATTAGAAATGACTGAAGGAAAAGGGGCCAGTAAGGTTTTAGTATGTGTTGGCATGATAAAGGTCTGTGAAGAAGGCGTTGAAATGACGTCCATCCCCGGAGAATGCTATATTCTTGGAGTTCCGCCTAAAGGAGCCCAGATGAAAGTAGAAGCTCATGCGGTCATGCATGAGAGAAATATTTTTGGCACCCTCGGGGGCGGCACTTATCCTGATGAGGCTATTCCAGCTTATTTTAAACTTCAAAACGAGGGCAAATTGCGGCTTAAAGAATTAGTTTCCTATGTCGGAGATTTTGAACATATTAATAAGGCGATAGAAAAGATGAGAGGTGATATCCCTGGTCGTTGCGTTGTCAAATTTTAAAAATAACAAAAGGATATTTTCATGGATTTAGGCATTAAAGGAAAAAGAGTTTTAATTACGGGAGGCAGTAGGGGAATCGGTGCGGCTATCGCTAAAGATCTTGCCGCCGAAGGCTGCAAGGTATCGATTGTTTCCCGCGATGAAGCGAGTTTAAAACAAAAACTCAAAGAAATAGGCGGCCGGGCCAAGGGCCATGATTACATTGTTTCAAATTTACGAGAGGATGGAGAGCCAACGCGTGTTGCCGAGGAATTGTTAGCGAAACACAAAAAAATTGATATTGCCGTTCACAACGTCGGGGGCGGGCTCGCTCAAAAAAATCTCTTCGCAAAAGTCGAAGATTGGAACATGGTTTGGCAGTTTAACGTCGGGATAGCCATTGAAATGAATGCTGTTTTAATTCCTGCGATGAAAAAACAGGGCTGGGGGCGGGTCATTCATATCTCTTCCATTGTCGGAGAATTAGGAGAGCCCGCGATAGAATCTTTGGGCGGGGCTCTTCCGTATGCGGCCGCAAAAGCGTATCTTAATGCTTATATAAAAGGCCTCGGGAATGCGCTGGCTAAAGATAATGTTGTTGTGGCGGGTGTCATGCCCGGCGTTGTTCTTTCAAAAGGTAAGCATTGGGAGAAATTGAAGAAGGAAAATCCAAAGCTTGTTCAAAAATTCTTGGATCGATATTATCCCATCGGGCGGTTCGGATGCGCCGAAGAAATATCGCCGTTTGTGGTTTTGCTCGCCTCGGAGAAAGCTTCTTTTGCGGCTGGTTCAATTATTCCGATAAGCGGGGGAAGAGTTTAAGGGGCATAAATGCGAATAGGAATTGATTTTGACAATACAATAGTGGATTACAGCGATATTTTTACGAAACAGGCATACCGACTTGGCTGGATCAAGGCCAATGCCAAGAAAACAAAGCAGGAAGTGCATGATCTGATCAAGAAATTACCTGACGGAGAAATGAAGTGGAAGAAATTGCAAGGTCTGGTTTATGGAAAATTCATAATTGATGCGGATCCTTTCGAAGGAGTAATTAAATTTATCCAGAGATGCCGTTCGGAGCACGTCGATGTTTTTATCGTTAGCCATAAAACGGAATATGTCGAAGGCTTGGAGGAGAAAATCAATTTAAGAGAAGCAGCTTTAAAGTGGCTTCGAGCCAAAGGTTTTTTAGATAGTGATAAGTTTTGTTTGAGGGAAGACAGAGTATTTTTTGAACATCCGAGAGAAGATAAGCTTAACCGCATTGCTGAGCTTAAATGCACGCATTTTATCGATGACCTGGAAGATGTTTTGTTAGAGCCGCAATTTCCGGCAAATGTTATCAGGATATTATTTTCCAATCAAGGTGAACGTTTTAATAATAGGCCATTTGCGGTGTGCCATCATTGGCGGGAAATGGAAGCCCTGGTATTTGAAAATGCACAGTTTCGACAGTAACAATCAGGAAGTAAAGGACATCGCCAGGTCTCTTTGCGGGACAGCGACTGCGGATGTTTCTCCGATTGAAGGTGGAAGAAACAGCCGCATTTATCGCGTAGAAAGTGATGGCCATGTTTTTGTTTTGAAGTTTTTTAGGCCGGACAAGGATGGAAAAACGGAAAGATTGGAAGCGGAGACGGCCGCGTTGTCTTTGTTTGCAGAAAGTGGAATTGAGGTAACCCCCCGTGTCATTGCCAAAGACAAGCTGAATAATTGCGTGTTGATGGAATGGATCGAAGGTGAACGGGTCGATAACTACGGTGTAGAAGAAATAAATGCATTGGTTTCATTTATTCAAGCTGTGCATGATATTAGCTGTAAAGGACTTAATCAAAAAATTAGACGCGCGACGGAGGCTTGTTTAAACGGCAATGAAATTGTCAGGCAAATCAACTTACGGTTAAGCCGATTGGATGCCTCAAAAAGTACGTATCCTGAGTTGCGAGAATTTATTGATGCGGAATTTACGCCGGCATTCAATGAAATTTCTCAATGGAGTCAAAGGCAATATCAATGCTTTGGATTAAGTTTTGACGAAAATATTTTCTTTGAACAACAGACTCTTAGCGTTGTCGACCTTGGCTTTCACAATGTTTTGCGGAAGAATAATAAGTTCTATTTTCTGGATTTCGAATTCTTTGGTTGGGATGATCCGGCGAAGCTCGTTGCCGATACCCTTCAGCATCCAGGGATGGCGCTGGATGCTGAAAAGAGGCAGATTTTGTTTTTAGGCTTTGCGAAGATTTTCGATAAAGATGAAATGTTTTTGACAAGGCTTAAATTATTATATCCTTTGTTCGGATTGAAGTGGTGTATGATTATGCTTAATCAATTTTTGTCTGGATATAAGCCACTTGCGGGACAAGGTGTCGTGGAAAAAGAAAAACAGCTTGAGCGTGTTAGAAGCTTGGTTAAATCTATTCACGAAAATTATCAGGAATTTTTTTATGACAGAAAGCACAGTGAAGTTAGTTGAAGAAGCAAAAAAGATTAGGCTGGACCAAAGGTCCAAATATCTGCGGCAGCTTGTATTGCAGGGGTTACAAGGAGCGGGAAAAGGGCATATTGGCTCAGCGATGTCATTTGTAGAAATCGTTAGAGTTCTCTATGACCATATTATGCAGTACAGGGCTAATGATCCTCTTTGGCCGGAAAGGGACAGATTTATTTTGAGTAAAGGGCATGGATGCTTGGGACTTTACGCTGTTTTAGCGGATAAAGGATTTTTTCCTAAAGAAGAGCTGAAAACTTATACTCTCAAAGGCTCGCGGTTGGGGGGGTGCTGTGAAATTATCGCCCCAGGGATAGAGGCTACGACCGGAGCTTTAGGACATGGTTTGTCGGTAGGGATTGGAATGGCTATGGGGGCTTTAATGAGAGGTAGAAAAAATAAGGTTTATGTCTTATTAGGTGACGGGGAATTGGGAGAAGGGGCGATTTGGGAAGCGGCTTTGTGCGCTTTTAAACACAAATTGTCTAACTTGGTTACGATTATTGATTACAATAAAGTTCAACTTGCTGGTTTTACTCAGGACATTTCATGCCTTGAACCATTAACCGACAAATGGAGAAGCTTTGGATTTGAACCGATCGAGGTTAATGGCCATGATGTCCGTCAACTTAAGACGGTATTTGAAAGCCCGACCGAAAAACCTAAGGTTGTTATTTGTCATACTGTCAAAGGGAAAGGAATCCCTTTTGCCGAAGAAAGCGCAGAGTGGCATTGGAAAAATAAAATTGACGCAGACTTGATAGGTAGAATGTCCACGGCCTTGGAGGAATATTAATGCTTAGAGCGTGCATGAATATGATTTGTCAAATGGCCAAGGCAAACCCCAACGTTGTTTTGATTTGTTGTGATCAGGGTCCTGGAGTAGAATTCGAAGGGACTACTGCCAGCAGGTATTTTATGGAGCCAATATCTGAGGCCAATATTGTGGGTATGGCAGCGGGTTTAGCGGCTGAAGGATATATCCCTTATATATTAAATCATGCGACTTTTAATACCAGAAAAACTTATGAACAGATCGCGCTCGATGCCTGTTTACAGAAGCGGCCCATTAGACTCATAGGAATGGGGGGTGGTTTATCTACGGCTCATCTAGGGCCAACGCATACGGCTATTGAGGATGTGGCCATTATGCGCGCCATTCCCAACATGACGGTTATCGTTCCCTGCGATGCCGATGAGGTTAATCGGTTAATGCCCCAGACACTCAATTGGCCGGGTTCAATATACATTAGAATGGCCAAGTATGGTAAGCCCATCGTCAGCAAAAATGAGGCTGGTTTTGAAATCGGGAAAGCTATTCTGATGCGGGAGGGGGATGTTCTTATTATTACTAACGGGGCTATGACGCATAGGGCAATATCGGCGGCTGAACTCCTTTCCGCGAAGGGTATAAAATGTGGAATTTTGCACGTCCATACCGTAAAGCCTTTAGACAAAAATATCGTAGAACACGTTAAAAAAGTTAAAATGGTGATAATGATTGAAGAACATACGTTAGTTGGGGGATTGGGAAGCGCATGTCTGGAGCTTCTGGTAGATAATCTTAATCCTGCGGATATTCCTCCAATTTTCCGTTTTGGACTACCGGATGCCTTTGTGCAGGACTATGGGGATCAGGACTCTTTACTGGAAGAATATGGCTTACAGCCTAACCAAATAGCTGAGAAGATTGGGGACTTGGCTAGGAAAGGGAAGCCAGTAGAGATGGCTTATACAAAGAAGCTATGATAACAACTGAAGCGAAAATAGTTAAGTTGATATTAGCGGCATTGGCGCTGCCATTTGTTGTGTTGATGAGGATATTGTCTCCATTTGTGATTGTAAGGATTTGTATTCTGGATCTTGGCAGAATTGGAGCCGTTTTGCCGCATTTTGACATGTATATTTCCAGTCGTGATGCAGGTCAGGAGGGCCATCGCAATTTTGATATTTATTGTTTTAATCAAGGCAAGATTGCTAATTATCAGATAAAAAGAATGGTGGAAAGGGCCATTCCCATATGCCCTTTTGCCTTTTGGATAGATAAAGTTAACAAGCGCATTCCCGGATGGGAAAAGCATGTTGTTATGGGCAGAAGCAGATTCTACTATGATTTTATCGACAAGGCATTGCCTAACTTACGTTTTACCGAAAAAGAGCTTCAATATGGTCAGGAGGAACTTCAAAAATTAGGAGTGCCGCGCAATAATCCTTATATTTGTTTTCATGCCCGCGATGACTCCTATTTAAAGATACATCAACCGCAAATAAATTGGGATTATCATTCCTATCGGAACGCCGATATAGACAACTATGTTCTTGCCGTTGAGAAATTAGTGAGTAAAGGTTATTTCGCGATCAGAATGGGACGATTTGTTGCCAAAAAAATCAAGACAGATAACCCCAAAATTATTGACTATGCCGCCAAGGGCGGGACGGACTTTCTTGATATGTATTTGAGCGCGTATTGCCGTTTTTTTATAGCTGGATCCGATGGGTTGGCCGAGATACCCACCATATTTAGGCGTCCGGTTATTTGGATAGATTTTATACCTTTTAGCGCCGTACATTTAGTTGCAAGGGGACAATTGTTTATTCCAAAGAAACTTTGGTCATTAAAAGAAAAACGTTTTTTGACTTTTGACGAAATGTTTAATACAGAAGTCGCTAAATATGGTAGGACCGAATATTATCAGAAAGCAGGCATAGAGGTGATCAACAATTCTCCGGAGGAAATTCTGGATGTGGCGATGGAAATGGAAGAACGTTTAAATGGAGCATGGGATGAAACAGAAGAAGATGAAGATTTGCAGCAAAGATTTCGGAGGATTGTTGGTGGTGATGGGCGAAAGTTTTTTGGGCTAATTGGGGCTACGTTTTTAAAACAGCATAAGGAATTGCTCGGGTTATCGTGCAGACCAGAAAGTATGATGTCTCCAAAATGATAATGTTTAAGAAAAACATATTATTTTTTTATCATCAGATTAATCAGATCCGCAAGGGGGGAGTGCATGTTTTGTGTGAAAAAATCAAGAAGGTTTTTTGGTTATTGTTTATGAATATTTTCGCGCCTTTAGTGGCGCATTTTGAAATGAATTGGCCAAAAGCATATTACTTCCTTGGAATAAAGAATTTCAGAAAGCTAAAAAAGCTTCGCACACAACCAAACCCGAATGAGTTAGTAATTAAAAAGATTGAGGATCAAACGATTGAATATTTTAAAACGATTGTTGATCGTGGACCTGCGTTAGTCAATAAACAGGATTGGAGAGAAGCGAGTCGATTTTTGGCGGGATTATATTTTCACCCAGGGAGAATGAGAGAGATGAGTGATGTGTTTCAAAAAGCGGCAGAGGTTCAGCGTAGCCTGGCTGAGGAGCATCAATTTGACCAATTGGGAATTGAATTTCTTCCAAGATATTTACCTATCGGCAGTATTGGCAATTATGAAAGTCTTGATGTTTATATTAAGGCTGGAATGCTTGGATTGCTCCCTTCTAAAAGGTTAATCTTGCTTATTGATCCTAAAGCTTCTGTTATTAATCCTTGCTATCTTCGTTATTGGAGCCGCTATATAACCGTTATATCGGATCCCTTATTAGTTGAAATGCTTACTCCGCTAGAAAAGCAGCTTACAGTTCCGTTAAACTTATATATGCTTCTCCGCGAAAAAATGTACAAAAGTTTTTTGGCCCTCGGGATTATACGTGAACAATGGATCCAAGATAAACGTCCACCGATCTTAACTCTTTCGGATGAAGATTGTGAGCGCGGCTGGCAATGTTTGAAATCTTTGGGCATGCGGCAAGGCGACTGGTTTGTTTGTCTGCATGTCAGAGAAAGAGGGTGGAAGGATCACAATTCTTCAGCAGAAGATTTTCGCAATGCAGATATTAGCACGTATAAACTCGCGATAAAAGCGGTTACGGACGCAGGCGGATGGGTTGTTCGCATGGGGGATGCCACAATGAAGCCGTTGCCCAAAATGCCCCGAGTCATTGATTATGCTCATAGTGATGTAAAAAGTGATTGGATGGATGTTTTTTTATGCGCTCAATGCCGATTTTTTATAGGGACATCTTCTGGATTATTTACTTTTGCGATGGCTTTTGGGACGCCTGTGGTCATGACCAACCTTCTACCTACTTGTGGTGCATATTATTTGACAAGCAATGATTTGTTTATTCCTAGGATTTGTAAGTTTAAGGAGAAAAATCGTTTCTTAAATTTTGCAGAATTATTTTCTCCTTCGATGGGGACAGCGGCTGTTCAATGTATTTATGATTTTAAGAAAATCGAAATTATCGAAAATTCAGAGGAAGAAATTAAGGATTTGGTTGAAGAGATGCTGGAAAGATGTAATGGGCGTTTGAAATATAGCGAAGAAGATGAAGAATTGCAAGGATGTTTTCAATCGATGACATTAGACTGCGGCAAGGGCTATGGAGAGGAAAATGCGGTCGTGAATGCCCGTATAGGTCAGGGATTTTTGCGCAAATACGCGGCGCTTTTGTCATCTAAAGCAAAAATAGAATCTGTCATTTAGCAATGAAGTGATTCACATCAACGATACGGCATATTCAACAAATTGCTGAGAATTGGCGAGAACAAGCAAACATTGTAGAGGGGATGAGTAAGTGAGAAAGAAATCCTTTGACGAGGTGACTATTTTTAGAAGGTTTCTACGTATTTCAAAAAAAATAGTTCGTTATTTTTTAGAAAAGGCCGTCAACGTTATTATCTTTCTTTCCGAGTGCGCAAGAGTTCGATTGGAATTGAGGAATTATTCCAGTCGGTATTTTGATGAATATTACTTGAGGCATGATTATTCAAAATTAATATCAAAAATTTTTACCGAAAAAATAATTCATTTGGATGTAGGCGCATCCGGAGGTCCTCTTCCAATCGTTCAAAAGTATCCAAGCCTCTTCGAGATAATACTCTGTGAACCTGCTCAGGAAGAAGCGGAGCATTTACGAAAAAAAGGATACAAGGTCATCGATAAAGCGTTATTCAAAGAGGTTGGGGAAATTACTCTTTTTGAGACACAGTTGCCCTACGGCTCTTCAATTTACAAGCCTCAGGGACCATATTTGGATTTTTATAATCCAGATCCAGATTATATTGCTTTATACGATACTATTAGAGAAACCATTGTGCAGTGTTCTACCATTTCAAAAGAATTTTCTGATTTGAAAATCTCAGAGCTTGATTTCTTAAAGCTGGATACACAGGGTTCTGAATTGGATATTTTGAAAGGGCTGGGAGATTATCGGCCGTTAATAATCATGACAGAAATAGAGTATTTGCCGCTTTATCATGGACAACCCAATGCCTATGAAGTTTGTCAACATCTTTTTAAATTAGGATATATCTCTTTCGCGTTGACATCTACTTCTGCTCCAACTTTGTGCCCGATTTACGGCGATGGATATTTTATGCCTAGCTGGGTAGAGCCTGAAGGGATTAAATTAATTCAATCCCGAGAAGAAAAATATATTGCGTTAATGCTTATGTTTGGGCAAGGGAAAATACTTAAGTTTGTAAACAAGAAGATTGAATTGAAAAACAAGAAATTTATCGAATCTCTTAATGTATAATTTGAAGAATCTTTACCTAATCCTCTTAATGAGTATGGACGCCAGAAGGCGGAAGTTGAGTCCCACATGAAAGAGATTTGTACCAGGGGAAATTATCTGATCATCCGTATATCCAAGGTTTTTTCTTTTGACAAAGGTGATGGGATCCTTTTTGACGAAATGGCTTCCATTCTAGTGTCGGGCGGGCTTCTGCGGGCAGCACACGATCAGATTTTTTCGCCTGTTTTTGTTCTTGATTTGGTTAATCTTGTAACAATTCTGCAGACGAAAGGCGTTACCGGCGTGATCAATATTAACTCCTCGGAGATATGGTCCAGGTATGATCTGGCGTTAGTTTTGGCTCAACGCATGGGAGTGAGTTCCGACCATGTCGAGAAGATCTCGCTGGTTGATCTTCAGGAGGCTTTTAGCCGGCCGAAAAATACGATCATGAAAACGGATAAACTAATGCGGGAAACCGGCTATAAGTTCACGCCAACGATACAGTACATCAAAAGAATTGCTGAAAATTGGAAAGAGAGCGATGTTGAAGCAAAGGAAATAAGCGCATGACGATCAAAGAGACCCATCCTTACGTTGATTTTTATAAAAAGCATAAGATTTCGCCCGTTTCTCAAGATATTTCTGATCTGAAAAAACACTATGACAAGCGGGAATATTTATACCGGCGCTTAGGTATTATTTCATCCTTGATCCGGGATAAATCTGTCATCGAATTTGGTCCCGGCAGCGGACATAATGCCCTTTACACATACAGCTTGGACCCTTCACGATATGTGCTTGTTGACGGGAATCCTACGGGTTTGCGCGAGTGCGAAAGATTGTTTCGTAATCATTTTGTTCAAGAAAAAAAGTATGAGTTCGTGGAGTGCCTGGTCGAAGAATTTCAAAGTGATGAGTTGTTCGATGTCGTGATTTGCGAAGGGTTAATTCCTGCTCAAAAGGACCCAAAGCAATTTGCAAAAACCGTTGCGCGATTTGCCAAGCCCGGAGGGGTATGCGTTGTGACTTGTCACGATGAGGTGGGGATGTTGACCGATTTGTTGCGGTGCTTGATTGGGTCCATTGTGATAGAGGAGAGCATGCCTTTTGAGGAAAAGAGGGATGTTTTAGTGGCAGTTTTTGAAAAGCACTTGAAGAATTTGAAGGGGATGAGCAGGCCATGCCAAGATTGGGTTGTAGACCAAATTCTTCATAAAGCATTCTGGTGTGGCAGTCATTTCTTTTCCGTAGAGGACGCGATCGATGCGCTTGAGGATTCGTTTGATGTGTATGGGGCATCGCCTTTTTTCTTGACGGATTGGCGCTGGTATAAAGATGTTTTCGGCGATCAACGGGCGTTTAACGCAACAGGAAAAGATTGCTATCTTAAGAATATCCATAATTTTCTGGATTATCACTATGAGTTCCCAGCGAGGTCCATTGCAGATAACAAGCAACTGATAAACCATTGCCGCAAGATAAGAAAGTGCATCTCGGGCTATGGATTTGAGCGCAAGAAGGAATATATTGATGAGATTTGTCGGAAAATAGTTAAATTGCAAGCAATGGTTAGTTCGTTTTCGCCTGGTACGGCAGAGGCGTTAGCAGATTTTGGGCATGCGCTTAAAAAGTATCCGAAGATAGGCCCTCAGACGGATTGGGGCCGCTTTGCTGCTTGGTGGGGTCGGGGAATGCAATACTTGAGTTTTATCCGCTTAGGTCAAATTGATGAGATGAAAAATGAACTTTAATCGGACCTTTCAAAAAATATTTTATTTGCTCTCTCTTGAGGGAAAAAAAAGGCTTTATTGGTTGATTTTGGCTGTTGTTGGTATGGCCGTGCTTGACATGGTAGGTGTCGCATCAATCTTTCCTTTTTTGACTGTTATATCTAATCCCGATGTCATCCAGACAAATTCGCAATTAAAGTGGGTTAAAGATCGTTTCAATTTTCCAAATCGAGATGTTTTTCTTGTCGCACTTGGAGTGTGTTCATTTATTATTTTAGTGATTAATAATGTTTTACGTGCGCAAATTTCTGTTGCTTTGATTAGGTTTTCTTATTTCAAACGTTATATTCTATCGAAGGCATTGATAGAGAAATACCTTTATGAGCCGTATGCCTTTTTTCTCAATCGGAATACCTCGGAGTTAACAACCTATTTAGCTAGTGAAATTGCGCGGATTGTTAGTGGCGTTCTCATCCCTTGTTTGCAAGTGTTTGCCAAATCATTGATGGCCTTTCTCATAATCGTTTTATTAGTTGTAGTTAATCCCGCTATTGCTTCTGTAATTACTATTATTATTGGTGGAGGTTATGTAATAATTTATTTTTTACTAAGGAAGATACTTGCTCGCATAGGGATGGATATTACGAAATACAGTAAGGAAATATTTAAGGTCCTCAATGAAGCTTTTGGCGGAATTAAGGATATAAAAATTTTAGGTAAGGAACAAATCTTTATTGATAGGTTCTCTGCTTCCGTAAAGAAAAGCAGTGATTGTAGTTGTTGGCAATTTATTATTTTTCAGATGCCTAGATATGTTTTTGAAATATTAGTTTTTGGTGGAATATTGTTTATTGCTATTTTTATTGCGGTTATTCAAAGGAATTATCAGGGCGTCATTCCTATCGTGGGGTTGTACGCATTTGCTGCATACCGCCTGATGCCGACATTACAACAAATCTATCAGGACGTCGCGAGCATACGTTCCTCATTATTCGCGTTAGAGGTGGTCTATCAGGATTATATTACCTGCTCGGGAAATCGTGGAAAGGATCAAATCGATCCCAATCTAATATTCCCGTTTTCAAAAAGAATTGAGTTTCGTAATATAGCATTTCAATATCCAAAGGCGCAAGGATTAGTTATTGAAAATCTTAATCTTTCTATTAAGGCAAACACAATAGTAGGCTTGGTTGGCGGTTCTGGGGCAGGAAAGACAACCCTTGTGGATATTCTTCTTGGATTGTTGCGTCCTTTGCGTGGGGAGCTTATTGTAGATGGACAAATGATTAAAGATGAAAATTTACGTGCGTGGCAAGCAAATATTGGATATGTTCCGCAAAATATTTATCTGTGTGATGATACAGTGGCACGTAATATAGCCTTTGGTGTGCCAGATCAGCAGATTGATCTAGAAGCGGTGAGGTGTGCGGCTAAATTGGCGAATATCCATGATTTTATTGAAAAGGAACTTCCTCACGGGTATGAAACGGAGGTTGGCGAACGCGGTATTCGTTTAAGTGGCGGACAAAGGCAAAGGATTGGGATTGCCAGGGCACTGTATTACGACCCTTCCTTACTTGTGTTTGATGAGGCAACGAGCGCTCTTGATGGGATTACGGAGGATGCGATTCTCGATGCCATTCATAATTTAGCTCATAAAAAAACAATCATTATCGTTGCGCATAGGCTTACGACAGTAAAGGAGTGCGATATCATTTATTTGTTAGAGCAAGGCAGAATCATCGGGCAAGGTACGTATCAGGAGCTTATAACAAATAATCAACAATTTCGTAGAATGGCTAAAGTAGTCAGTGAAAAAAACACTTTTTCTGTAGATGGTGCTCATTAACAGAAGGATTTCTTTATGAACTCAATAGATAGTATTCCTTATGGGCGTCAATCGATTGATGAGGAAGATATTAACGCGGTGGTGGATGTTTTAAAGTCAGAAGCTCTCACTAAGGGGCCGAAAATTCATGAATTTGAATCAGCCCTTTGTCAGGCAACAGATGCCTCTTTTGCCAGCGCGGTTAATTCCGGGACATCGGCTTTGCATATCGCCTGTTTGGCTGCCGGAATTGCTCCCGGGGATGAGGTGATTACATCACCCAATACATTTGTGGCCTCTGCCAATTGTGTTGTCTATTGCGGCGGGAAACCTATTTTTGTGGATATTGATCCGCGTACGTACAATATATCCCCGCAAGAAATGGAAAAAAGAATTAATGCCCGAACCAAAGTCATTATTCCTGTGCATTTTGCCGGCCAAAGTGCTGATATGGCCGTTATACAAGAGATTGTCAGAGCCGCTCAAAAGAAATATGGACATAAAATATACATTATCGAAGATGCCTGCCATGCCCTTGGCTCGCGTTATAGGGAAACGAAAGTGGGTTCGTGCGCTTATTCAGACATGGCGGTTATGAGCTTTCATCCGGTTAAGCACATTACAACAGGTGAAGGAGGAGCTGTTTTAACCAATGACAAAGAATTGCAAAGAAAATTAAACTATTTCCGTTCCCATGGGATTACCAGCGCTCCTGAGGAATTCCTTTATAAAGAGAACGCCTTTGAAAAAGGCAAGGAAAAGGGGGGAGCTGGCCTAGTGAACCCCTGGTATTACGAACAGCATTGTTTAGGATACAATTATCGAATTACTGATATTCAATGCGCCCTGGGTATTTCCCAATTGAAAAAATTAGATAAATTCCGCCGAAGAAGACGGGAAATCGTCGGTCAGTACAATAAGGCATTGGAAGGCATTGCCCAGTTTAAAATCCCTTATGAAGAGAGCTTTTGCGATAGTAATTTCCACCTGTATGTCCTTCAATTTGATTTTGAGAAAATGGGGACTTCTCGGGCCCAAGTCATGATCGCATTGAAAAAGAGGGGAATCTTGACGCAGGTCCATTATATCCCTGTCTATACGCAGCCTTTTTACAGAAAGAATTTCGGGACCCAGTGGGGAGATTGTCCGATTAGCGAACAATATTATCAAAAATGTCTGTCTATTCCGCTTTTTCCCGCAATGTCAGACGATGATGTAAAAGATGTTATTGATGCCATCAAGGGGTTGGTGAAATAAATGAAAGATAGTAAATCCACTATATATTATATCGAGAATCTTACTGCCTATTCCTGGGTATTTTCTATTTTGCCATATTTTTTGAGAAAGAGGATGAAGGCATCGCAAGATGCGCAGCCAATATATTATTTTAACAATTCCAAGATGGGTAGATGGCTGGCGAATTTGAGTTTACGGTTTATAAGAATGCGGATTGAAAGAGTCAAGTTCAGCCAGGGAGATATGCGGGATCAAGATGGTAATTTAATTTGGCTGAAAACAACAAAGGATACCTTGTCCATTCAAGAGGAGATTAAAAACAACGCGGAATTTCAAAAAGCAGTAGGAAGTTGTGGAATGGCAAATAGCTTACATTTATTTTTAGGCAAGTGGGCTATGTGCTGCGATTCAATAACCACAGACGTATTTTTGATGCTAAAATTTATTTTTTTCATTCGCATTGTGGAACATCGAGAGAATCTGAATGATCCCATGAGAACTTCCCAGCGAGACGTCTTTCTTTTTATGCAGGCAAGACCATGGTTTGTTGAAATCGAAAGATTTGCGCAATCCAAAGGAATAAACATCATACCCGCAAGGAATATCCAGTTACATCTTAAGGCCTTTTTTTTGAGATTCGATAGCTTAAAATCTTTCATTAAAGAATTTTGCAAGAAGACAAGCTATTATTGGATGGTTACACAATACAAACTGAAAGAACTGATATTTTTAAGAAGATCAAATAATGTTCAAGGGGCACATGATTTTATCAAGAATAAGGGCAATGATTCCGGAAGATCACAACTACGTATAGCCATCGAGCATTACGGATATCTTAATTTTGATTCCCCCGAGTTGTTTTCAGATTTATTCTTTTTTCAAAAATCATCTCTGCGCGCGCAGGATATTTTAGTTTATTTTGGTCTTTCCAATGCCCCGATCACGGATAAAGAGTGGAGCGAACTCAGCAAGCGTGGAATATTTGCCATCGCTATTAATCCTCAGGCAGCAGCCACGCCGGATGTGCCTATTTTTAATCATAAACGAGGAACAATCAAGATAGATTGGTTCAAGAGTACAGCCAGGGACAAAAAAAATATTTTTACCCATAACTGGTTATGCCAGCATATTTTGAATTATCACCAGCGATACAATTATTGGGTTGATTTTATCACACAACACCGTGTTAAAATACATGTTACCTGGTTTAAATATAGCCCTGATCATTGTGCCATACTTGATGCTTTACAAAATTTGGGGGGAGTGGGAGTCGTTTATCAACGATCATTTGATCCTTTCCTAGCCCCGGGGACGTTTACAACGGCAGATGTAGTTTTTGGTTTTTCAAAATTGGGGGCGCATATAGGAGAAGATAAGCATTCTATCATTCCCTATTATGTGGTTAGTGGATATTTAGGCGATTATAGGTTCAGTCTTTTACAAAAACGGAGTAATGATGTTCGAAATTTACTTAGAAGTCACGGGGCTCAGAGGATTTTAGCTTATTTTGATGAACATGCCACCAATCATCCTCAGTGGGATTTAGCTTACAAAGTAACAATTAGAAATTATTCTTATTTACTCAACAAGGTTTTGGAGAATCCCTGGTTCGGTCTTATTTTGAAACCAAAAGTTCCTTCAACTTTACGATCGAAGAGATTAGGATCTGTCTGGGAACTCTTACATCAGGCTGAAAAAACGGGGCGGTGTTTTATTTTTGAGGATACAAACCTTCAAAGCTCGTTCCCTCCTGCGGCTGCCTCACTGGGGGCAGATATAGCTATTCATGGACATCTTTTTGCGGCCACAGCCGGAGTCGAATCAGCTTTGACAGGGACTCCTACGCTTTTATTGGATTGTGAAGGAATTTCGGATAGTCCATTACGCATTTTAGGGGAGCGTGTTATTTTTAAAGATATCGAGCCTCTCTGGCGAAGCTGCGTGGAGCACTGGAATCGTCCGGGAGGGATTCCGGGATTTGCTGATTGGTCTGGCATATTAGACCAGTTAGATCCTTTTCGAGATGGCCGGGCTGCTGAAAGGATGGGAATTTATTTAGAATGGTTGATAGAAGGTTTTAAGGCGGGGTTGCCGCGGGAAACTGTTTTGGCTGATGCCGCTGAGCGATATGCCCGGATATGGGGAAAAGACAAGATTTTATCCGTCAATTGTCCCAAAAAAATGGAAGGATTAGCAAAAATTGCCTAGCTCTAACACTAATACTCAAAAGAATATTACTAAAAGTTTTTTTGTGGGGAATCATCATATTGGCGTTGATCCCTGTTATATTATCGCCGAGATCGGCTCTAATCATGACCGGGACAAAAGAAGGGCTTTTGAATTGATCCGTCGTGCTGCCCAAGGCGGTGCCAATGCGGTAAAATTTCAACTTTTTAAGGCAAGTCAAATCGCGGCCAATATTGATTTTCCTGAAACCCGTTTGGATGGCCCTTTTGCGAAATTCGGAAAAAATGTTTATGATCTTTACAAAGGAATAGAGCTGCCGGATTCCTGGTTAAAAGAACTTAATGCCTGCTGCAAAGAGCATAAAGTCGATTTTCTTATCACGCCTTTCGATGAAAAAAGCGCAGATCAGGTCGCTGCCATCGGAGTTCCGGCCATAAAAATTGCGTCATTTGAAATCACCCATATTCCTCTTTTAAAGCATGTCGCGAAACTTAAGCTGCCCGTTCTTTTATCCACGGGAATGGCTGATCTTGATGAGACTGATCTAGCCGTTAAAACAATTTATGAGGCCGGAGAACAAAGAGTGGCTCTTTTTCATTGTGGTATTGATTATCCGGCTCCCTTTCACAGTGTCAATTTAAAATCTTTAGAAACACTAAAGACCGCTTTTGATTGCCCTGTGGGATATTCTGATCATACTCCCGGTATATCGGTTCCGATTGCCGCGGTGGCTTTGGGGGCCAAATTATATGAAAAACACGTCACTTTGCCTGGCGGAAAATCTCCGGACCATAGTTTTGCATTAAGCATGGATGAATTCGCGTGCATGGTGAAAGGTATCAGGCAATGCGAAGAAGCTTTAGGCAGTCCCATTAAGAAAGTTCAAGAAAATGAGCTCCCGTATCGCCTAAAGGGACGCCGTTCCATTTTTGTTATTAAGGATATTAAAAGGGGAGATGTCTTTAATGAAGACAGCCTGGCTGTGTTGCGTCCGGGAAACGGGCTTTCCCCAGTACACTATGAAGAAGTGATGGGAAAAAGTGCTGTCCGCGATATCAAAGCTCCGGCTCCCTTAAAAGATGGCGATTGGGAAAAAGCGGCATGAAAGCCGTTTTCTTTACAGAAGGGGGTAAGAAGTTTGGCTTTGGTCATATCGTCAGATGCGCGGCACTCCAGGAGGCCTTTGAGGAAAAAGGGATTGCTTCGGAACTCGTCGTTAATGCCGATAATACGGTGACGGGAATACTGAAAAATGTTCATTATCGCATATGCGATTGGTTGAAGGATCAAGACCATGTCCTGCGCACGATTGACAAAGAAGATGTTGTCGTTATTGATTCATACTTTGCAGATTTTGGATTTTATAAAAAAGTATCCAAAAGAGCTCAAAAGACGGCGTACCTTGATGATTATCAACGACTCAATTATCCGGAAGGAATCATTATCAACAGTGCGATTTATGCTCCGAAGCTCATCTATCCCCGAGAAGATAAAAGTATGTATTTGCTAGGGACCCAATATAGTGCTTTGCGCAAGGAATTCTGGGATATTTCTGAAAGGAAAAGAGTTGCAGGGGGCCGAAGAATTTTAGTTACATTTGGGGGCATGGATTATTCCGATTTGATTCATAAAATCGTGAATTATTTTAATGATAAATTTCAGTACACCTTCGAATGTGTTGATTTCAATAAGAACAAGATGAACTCTTTAAATTTTCTCCAGCGGATCCTGGAATCGGATTTGTGTATTTCGGGTGGAGGCCAGACCATTTATAATCTCGCACGATGCGGTCTGCCGACAATCGGGGTTTGTCTTTCTGATTATCAATTGTTGAATTTAAAAGCGTGGGGCAAAACGAGATTCTTGAAGTTTATTGGCGATTATAAAGATAATGACCTTTTCGTTAAACTCGAACGGTTTTTTGGCTCGTCGGAGTTTGACGAATTTCTAGGTAGAGGAAGTATCGGTCAGAAATATATTGATGGGCAGGGTGCAAGAAGGGTAGTTCAAGCAATTTTATCAAACATGGATTAGGCATGTTCACAGTCATTTCGTTTTTTAATGTTCTGGTCCTTAAATATCGATGGTGGAGCTAAAAGGAGAGGTCATGAAAGTCAGTTTCAGGAGTATCAAGCAGGCAGATCTCGAGATGATAATGAACTGGAAGAACCAGGAGCGGATTCTAAAAAATTCTCGTGACCGGCGGGTACTTACGATGGAGGACCAGTTAAAATGGTTTCAAAGGATCGCCAGTCCCGGAACCGAGGATATGTCCATTGTCTTGCGGGGTGGTCTGCCGATTGGGGTATGCGGTTTAGGGCGCATAAACCGGCAGGACCGCACCGCGGAGATTACTTATTATCTGGGTATACAAAGTAATCCCGCTATCGATATCATGGTTGGTGTTCATGTCTATGCTTTCCTTAAGAAAAAGGGATTTAAGGAGTATAACTTAAACCGCTTGCATGGTGAAGCGTTTGGTTTTAATGAAGGCGGCATCTGGCTCGCTTATCAATGCGGTTTTAAAAAAGAGGGTGTCAAAAGGCAAAGTATTTTTTGGGACGGGAAATATTGGGATAGTATCATGGTGGGGTTGTTGGCCGAAGAATATCAAATGCAGGAAGCAGAAAAGATGAAAGTCGTCATCATTGTTCAAGCGAGGACTGGTTCCACCCGTTTGCCGGGGAAGATTCTTAAAGAAGTTATGGGCAAGCCTTTATTGGCTTATTTATTGGAACGACTAAAGCGTGTGGAGCTCTGTAGTGAAATTTGTGTGGCGACGACAACAAAACCCCAGGATCAACCCATATTGAACATTTGTTCCGCAATGTCGGTTAAAACATTTCGTGGTTCGGAAGAAGATGTTTTGCAAAGATATTTTTTGGCGGCTCAGGAACTCAATGCTGATGCGGTCGTAAGGGTTACGTCGGATTGTCCTTTGATTGATCCTGCGGAAATTGATCGGTTGATTGAATATTACATGGAACATTTGGGAAGATATGATTATGTGGCTGACTGCAGGGAGCGCAGTTATCCGTTGGGAATGAGTGCCGAAATTTTTTCTTTTAAAGCATTGCAGCAGGCTCACGAAAATGGAAAGTCTAATCCTGAGAGAGAGCATGTGACGCCTTATTTGTACCTGCATCCCGAAATTTTTCGTTTAGGAAATATCTCTTATAAAGAGAACCAAAGAGATCATCGATGGACGGTCGATACCCCGGAGGATTTGCAATTAATCTCCAAGATTATTGAGAGTCTCTATCCAATTAAGCCCGATTTTTCCATTCAAGACATTTTTAACCTTTTGCAAGAGAATCCTGAATGGGAGGAGATCAACAGTCACGTGAAACAGAAAACAATTTGAGAATAAATGATGATTTGGAGGTGGATAGATAATGTCAGAACATAAGGTATCTCTCGAATTTATAGAAAGGTTTAAGGAATATTTATCTTCTGCAGAATTTGAAAAGATTCCAGATTATTCGAAAACCGAATATTGGCGGTATCATTCTAGAGCCATCGATATCGCTATTTCCGGTGACAACATAATCATGAAAGGCGAGTCAGGATTTTATGTTCCCCCAACGAGGAATATCATAAAAAAGATCATTAAGGCAATGAAGTCGCCATCTTTACTAATGGCATTTGTTAAAAACTATTTGAAATCCTCCATGAACTCAAAAATTGTATTAATGAATTATTTTGATGCTTTTGAAAGGGTTATGGGTCATGACTCTATAACCGACCCCATTTTATCACCTTATCGAATTAATTTTAAGGCATTAAAATTAAAAAAGGGTAGCATAGGATCTATTAACGACATGCGAAAGGATTTTTTTGCAAAAGATAAATACAATTTAAATCATTCTATAATTTTAGCTTATTATACTTATAACATCTTCAATGGATACATTGGATTAGGGGATATAAGGTCCGTATTGGAAATAGGTGCTGGCAACGGCACTTTAGCCGCATTACTACATAATAAGATCAAGAAGTTAACTTATGTCATTGTAGATTTGCCTGAAACAATTTGTCTATCCATGGTATTTTTAACGGAGTTATTCCCTGATGCGAGAATATTAATGCCACACGAAGAGAGAGCACATGGTTTTAACGAGTATGATTTTATCTTCCTGACTCCGGAGCAAATTAATACCTTAGAGGATAATTGCGTCGATTTGGCAATTAATAATTATTCATTCCAGGAAATGAGTCATGCGCAAATTGCAGAATATTTTAAATTGATTCAAAGATGTTCCAAGAAAGGTGCCTATTTCTATACCTCCAATAGAGTTGAGAAGATTCCCTCTGCCCCCAATGATGGGAAAGAAACGTTAGAACTGCCGCAAAGATTTTCCGAGTATCCATGGGTGCGGTTTAATAAAATATTAGTTCATGAAATATGTAGACTAATGAGATTGGTCCAATTGGATAATATATATGTTCATTTAGAGAAAATCGAGAAATAGGGTTTTACGGGAATAGTTATTAAAATTGTGGCGTTTTGAAAAAGAACTGTTGAAAAATAAAATACAAAAAAATAAGCCAATTTGCGGATTTGACCCTCTTGTCGGATTTTGGGGAATACCCAATTTGAGACAGAGAATTTGCCCGGGACAGGACCCTAATATTGAAATAGAAATTGTGCATAACGAGTATGGGATGAGGGAGGTTTCTCTAAATCCTTCAGCTTCTAAAGAGGCGATCCTTTGTTTGGGGGGGTCGCATACGTGGGGCGGCGGTGTCACTCAAGAAGAGCGTTATAGCGATCTTCTAGCGCGTCGCACGGGTTGCAAAGTTATTAATATGGGACATTGTAGCCTTGGAATTGATCAGATTGCCATCGTTATTCTGAAAAGAGCCAAGGAATTTAATCCTAAAATTATTGTCGTTGAACAGTATCCCTGGGCTGTTGTCAGAATATTAAATAATTGTTTGGATGGTTTCGTCAGACCCTTTTTTTCCCTTGATTCCAAAGGTCAGCTGCGGTTGAGAAAAGTGCCTTGGATTGCCCGCTTTGTTTTGTTCAGAAAAATTATCGGATCGTTTTATACCTATCGAAAAGAGCTTCGAGAATTTCAGGGGGGGATTAATCTTAAGGAAGGTTATGATCCGCTGACCGACCCGATTTTTTGTTATTGGAAGACGCCATATTACAATTATATTTACGATCTCCTTCAAGAAATTATTGTTGTCATCAGGGATTTCTGTCTTCAGAATGATATTCGGCTTCTTTTTAGTCTTGGGGCGATTTCCCAGCAGTTTTCCGGTTCAAGCAAATCAAGTCTGCTGGATTATGATCTTCCCAGAAAAAGGTTAAAGACGATTCTAGAGGAATTAGGTGTTCCTTATGTGGACATAGCTGACGCGATGCTAGCAGGTCACTCCCAAAGTGATCCGGTTATCTTCCCTGATGGACATATTAACGCGAAAGGGCATAGTATTTTTGCCTCTGTCCTTCAAAAGGATCTGGAAAAGAGAGGCTGGATATGAAGACAAATTTAATGAAAGATATATTTGGCTTGGCGTTCACAAAAAAAAGTTTTTTGGAAAAATTGATTTATTTATTCAAGGGGATTATTTTTTTGCCTATCTTGATTAGCGAAAACAGGCCCCGTAGAGAGAAAAACAACAATACCTCTGATGTCAGTGTGGCGGGTGACGACGTTTATCCATTATTCTAATGAAGCGTAAAACGATTCTTATCTTAGGAGATTCAACAAGCATGACGATCGGCATGGAAAAAGAAATGTATCCCTATCATCTTGCTGATATGAAAATTTGGGCTCCGGGGACGAGGATTGTCAATTGTTCGCTTCCTGGCTTTACGTCGGCAGATGCTTGCGCCTTTTTCTTTAGAAACAAGAAAAACTTGGAACCGCTGGCGGCGGTTGTTATTTACATCGGCCATTGCGATGCCATCTCATCGGAATTACGGAAAGGGAAGTATTCGTTGTTTCGTCAATGGGTAGATGGAATCCGCTCAAAAAAAGTTAAGACGCGTTTGAAGAATCGGCTTTACCATTTTGAGTGGAATAATGATTTTGATGGCGCCATTGAGGCCCCAGAAGATCCAGAAGATTATCACTACAATATATCCCGAATTGTTCGCGCCTTGGAACACAGGCATATTCCCGTGATTCTTATCCGTCCACAGGCGCATGTCTTGTTTCCTGCGGGTATTGGCAAAGGGAATTTTGTTTATTATAAATATTGCGGGATTTATGACCGCATTGCCGATCGGATTTCCATCGAGGATGTACGCTTTAAGGAAGCGCTGCGATTGCAGGAAAATCGTGAATTCAGTAAGGCCATGACGGTTTATAAAGACATTTTATCTATACCTGGACCGAACTCAGCCAACCTGGAATTCCAAACTATTGTTGTCAATAATTATGCTGTATGCGCGGCCGAAACGAACGCCATCGATGAAGCAGAATATCTTTTAAACCTTTTACTGAAAGAGAGAGGGGTACGCAAAGAGATTATTCTTTATAATCTTGCCCAAATCTCACGGTTAAGAAACAATGAGGAAGAATATCTGTATCGTTTAACGCAGAGTTACGAAGCCGATCAATCCATGTACCGTATCCGCGAACCGTATCAACTAGCTATTGATTCCATTGCCAGTCAATTCAAGAATGTCAGCGTTATTAATTTAAAAGAATTTATTGCCGATGGGAATTATGTGGACCATTGTCATCCACTTCCCGAAAGCCAGAAATTAATAGCCAGACAAATTGTCGAAAAACTTCAAATTCCAGAATTGCAAGGTAATCAGCCGTTGAAGATTGAAAACTGGCTTTACAATCCTGAGTACGCACTCGGGAATTCAGTCGAATTTCATTCCTATTTTAAAACTTTCGCTTCTTTTTCTCCTGATGAAATTGAAAATTTTATTTCCAGAGTCAAAATAGCTTCCCAAACTAATGAAAAATTAGCCGATAATTGGGAGGGGACAGGAGAAGATGTTCCTGAAACAATTCAGATAGCCTTGAAGTATCATTTGAAACATCCTTGTTTCCCGGGGATTCAAGATATAATTGTAGCTGGCCCGTTTCTCCCATCGGATGTGGGTCGTTTCCCTGAATATTTTCTCTTTCGTTATCTTATCCCTTATTTAAAGGTCGCTGAGAAATCCCAGGAATTATCAGAACTTTTTTCTAAAAAGATACATTTATTGAGAACATCAGAAGAATTCCTTTCGATTCTTCCAAATTCGGCGAAAGAGAGCATTGAGAAAAATAAATTTATTTTTAACTTAGATTATGAGCAAACAAGACTGCCAGCTATTTTGCAAAAAGTTAATAAAAAGCTTATTGAACATCTCCAGCAAGGCAATCAAATCTATAATCGTCTAAAAACAACCATATACTGGTATTTCAGGGAAACGCTTAGATTTGGATCACATTCAAGAATTTCAATGAGGTATGAGAGAATTCCACTTGAATTTATGGCCGAAGCCTTGGCCGTTGCGGCAGTTTTAGATTTTCATATGGGTAGTAAGATGCGTTTTGAAATTCAGCGTTTGATAGAATGGCTTGAGGAAACAGTCCAAACTCATGAATATTTTTGCCGTCAATTTTCTTTAGAACATAATTGTGGTGATCTTCTTAATCAATATGATTTCAAGCTAATGGATATCGCCAGGAGAATGGAAGCATCCATTTCCCATAGGGCATCTCAAGAAATGGAGAGTGGAAAATGTTTATCCTAGGAATTTCCGCCTTTTATCATGACAGTGCCGCTTGTATTATCCGAGATGGGGAGATTATTGCCGCGGCCCAAGAAGAACGTTTTACGAGAAAAAAACACGACGCCTCTTTCCCTAAATATGCTATTCAATTTTGTCTTAGAGAAGCTAAGGTTTCAGCTAAAGACGTAGACTACGTGACTTTTTATGAAAGTTCGCCTTTAAAAATGGATCGACTCCTCAAAACATATTTGATGTATGCTCCTCGTGGAGTAGTCTCTTTTTTAAAAGCCATGCCCCTTTGGTTAAAAGAAAAGCTTTGGTTGGAAGGTTATATTCGTAAAGAGTTGGAGTTTAAGGGCAAGATTATATGTCCGGAGCACCACGAGTCGCATGCGGCGGGAGCTTTTTATCCATCTCCTTTTGATCGGGCCGCGTTTCTTACGATGGATGGCGTTGGAGAATGGGCAACTTTAAGTTACGGTATTGGACAGGGAAATGCATTGGAGATTAAGAAAGAACTTCATTTCCCTCATTCCCTTGGATTACTTTATTCGGCTTTCACTTATTATACAGGATTTAAGGTAAATTCAGGAGAATACAAAGTTATGGGACTTGCACCCTACGGAAAACCTAGATATGTGGATAAAATTTTTGACAACCTAATTGATTTAAAAGAAGATGGCTCTTTTCGGCTTAATATGGATTATTTTAATTATTGTACGGGCTTTACCATGACCAATGACAAATTTCATAAGCTTTTTGGCCGCTTACCAAGAAAGCCTGAGACTCAGATTTCAGAAATGGATATGGATTTGGCCAGTTCAATCCAAAAAGTTACGGAAGATATTGTGTTAAGAATTGGCCGACACATCCATCAAGAGACAGGGGAGCAGAATTTGTGTATGTCCGGAGGGGTTGCGTTAAATTGTGTGGCCAACGGTCGTCTTTATAGAGAAGGCCCTTTTGAACGTCTTTGGATCCAGCCAGCCGCTGGCGATGCCGGAAGTTCTCTGGGGGCGGCTCTGTGGATTTGGTATAAGCATTTAGGCAACCCACGAAAAAGTATAACAAAACTTGACCGGCAAAAAGGTTCTTATTTAGGAACGGCTTACTCGGATCCATCTATTGAAGAATTTTTAAAAGCCCGGAATTACCCATTTTTTCATCTAGAGGGCGAGAATTTGTTTACTGAAGTGGCTGCCAAAATAGCGCAAGGTAATGTCATTGGATGGTTTGATGGGAGAATGGAATTCGGTCCCCGTGCTCTTGGGGCTAGAAGTATCTTGGGGGATCCTCGTTCAGAAAATATGCAGTCGATCATGAATTTAAAAATTAAATATCGGGAAAGTTTTCGGCCGTTTGCCCCTGCGGTCCTTTACGAAGAAATGAGGGATTGGTTTCAAGTCGAAGGCCAGCGGAAAAACGAGAACGGTTTTATATCCCCCTATATGCTTATGACTGTTCAGGTCCATCCCAGCAAGAGAAAAAAGGAGATAACCGATTTAAAGGGTTTAAACCGGGTCAAGGCCGTGCGTTCGGAAATTCCAGCTATTACTCACGTAGATAATTCCGCAAGAATCCAAACCGTTCATGAGGAGTTTAATCCAAATTTTTACCAATTACTTAAGAAATTTAAAGAATTAACTGGGTGTCCCGTTCTCATCAATACCTCATTTAATGTCAGGGGAGAACCGATTGTCGAAAGTCCTGAAGATGCCTACAGGTGCTTTATGCGCACCGAGATGGATTATTTGGTTATAGGTTCATTTCTCCTTGATAAAAAAAAGCAGCCAGTCTTTATGGAAAAAAAGGATTGGCGCAAAGAATTTCAACTGGATTAGCCATGGACAAAGTTATCAATTTTATTTTTAGAGTTTTCTTTTTTATCATTTTTTTTTTGATTGTGACGCCGATTGGAATTTTATTAAGATTGGCAGGCATCGATTATCTTCAGCGCCAGCTTGAAAAAGGAAGAAATAGTTACTGGATTAAGAAAGAGAGGTTAAAGGATGTTAGAAATCGATAAAGAAAGTAAAGAACATAAAGTGGAGTTAGGAACTCAAGCCATTCTTGAAGATATTCTCAATCACTTAGCGAATACAAATCGTAACATTGTCAGTGATGAGTTTGAAGAAGGTCTAAATTATTTAAGCAAATATATCGACATCAAAGTTCACCGCTATAAGACAGGTTCAAAATGCTGGACATGGGAAGTCCCGCCTAAATGGAGAATCAGAGATGGTTATATCAGGAGTGGAGGGAAAGATATTGTTTCCTTTAAAGAGAATCCTTTGCATGTGATGAGTTATTCTATGCCTGTTCAAGCAGAAATGAAGGGGCACGAACTACTTAAACATGTTCACGTTCATCCTGTTCTCGCTGATGCGATTCCCTATGAATTTTCTTTTTATAAACGTCGCTGGGCGTTTTGTCTAAAACATGCGCAAAGAGATCTTATTCAAGAGCAAGAAACTTACGAAGTACGTATTGATAGTGAGTTTATTAACGACTATTTATCAGTGGGAGAGTATACAGTTCCCGGCACCAGCGATGAGCATATTTTCTTTTTGTGCCATATCGACCATCCCTATCAAGTTAATGATGGTTTGATTGGGGTGGCAGTCAATGTGGCTATGGCCAAACGATTGGAGAATGAAAAGCCCTATTACAATTATACGTTTCTCTTCGTCCCAGAAACGATAGGAAGTATTGCTTATTTAAGTCATAATGAGCAGTTAATCCCTAAAATTCGTTATGCTATTTTCGTTGAAATGATAGGATTAGAAAATCCTCTAATTCTACAAAAAAGTTATAATGAACAGGCTCTTATTAATAGTTATGCGCTGTATGCCTTGCGAAAAAGGCAGGGAAAAAGCCAAGGATATCGATTCTTGAGTGTTGCAAGTAATGACGAAAAAGTTTTCGATGGACCTGGGATCCAAATTCCAACTATCTCCATAACGCGAATTGATCAGGAAAAGCGCTTGCAGGAAAATCCGAATGGAGCTCAAGGAGAATATTTTTTGCCTTACCCGCAATATCATTCACATTTGGATAACCTTGAACTTGTTAACTCTCAGAATGTTAACCAGGCACTTGATTGCCTGCAGGATCTGGTTACTATCCTTGAGATGGATTTTATCCCAATACGGAAATTTAAAGCACCAATTTTTCTCTTGAAGTACAACTTGTGGATCGATTGGCGTGTAGATCCGAAAATGAACGAAAAAATGGTGTTATTGATGTATTTCATGGAAGGAAAGATGACGGCTTTTCAGATAGCAGATAAATTAGATTTAGATTTTGAAAAAGTTCTTGATATTCTTAATAAATTTTATGATAAAGGACTCATTGAAAAGAAAAATGTACCCATTGATTTTGATCGATGATTAAAAGGAAGTATTTTGTGAGAACCAGCGGAACTTAACAATCCAAAACAGGTATATTATTGATAATAAATACAAGAAAGGAGCAATTTGATGATCACGGAACAGAAGGTACGACAAATTATTCATGAATCGCTTCAAAAGATTGTTGATTCTAAAATGGTCCCTAAAGAATTCCCAATTAATGATGAGACCTCTTTGATTGGGATTGGAGCAAATCTTGATTCCGTAGCTTTTGTCGCGTTTGCCACGGATGTTGAGGAGCGGATTGAAGAAGAAATTGGCAGAGAATTTATCTTGAGGCTTCAAGAAATTCATGATCTTAATGAATCCAAAAATGCGCTCATTGCAGGTGACATGGCTCGATTAGTAACAAAGATTGTTAACCGAAAGACAGCAGATGTCCGAAAAGAAGCAAAACGATAGACGGGTTATTGTTATCACCGGGACCAGCCGGGGTATCGGGCGCGGTGTGGCAGAGCATTTTCTCTCGAAAGGCTGGACGGTTGAAGGGTGCGCGCGGGGGGTAGGCGCGATCACCGATCTTCGTTATCATCATACGCAGGTTAATGTGGCTGACGAAGAAGCTGTACGTTCATGGGTCCGGGCCATTAAACGCCGCCATGGGCAAATTGATGTTCTTTTCAATAATGCGGGTCTAGCCCCAGCGGCGATTGCGGCCCTCCTAATACCAGGCTCACTTATCGACGATGTTTTAAAAACAAATGTAATGGGTTCATTTTTAGTGACTCGCGAGGCAGCCCTGGTTATGACGACAAAAAAATATGGCCGTATCATTAATGTTTCATCCATGGCTGTGGGATTGCATGAAGAAGGCACGGCCATTTATTCAGCCTCCAAGAGTGCTATTGTTGAGTTTACACGCATCATGGCTAAGGAACTGGCGCCGTTTAACATCACGTGTAATGTTGTTGCGCCATCGATGTTTATGACAACAGCTGTTGAGGCGCTTGGCCAGGAGGTTATTAACCGCGCTTTAAGCAAGTTAACCATCAAGCGGACGATTACAATGGAAGAAATCTGCCATGTGCTGGATTTTTTGGTCAGCCCATTGGGAGGCATCATCACCGGCCAGACGATTCATATGGGACTCATTTCGGGGTAAGAACAAAATGTATAAATCGGACATCACTGAAGAATTGATTAGTTTGATGCGGGGATTTTTTACGATGCCCGTTATTGGAACCTTAGGGAAACTGGGCGTGATTGAGGAAATGCTTCGCCAGGAGGAATTCCAGTGCCAGGATTTTACGGCGGTTACAAATAAAGAAGTGCTTCTTAAAAGTTTTCGTTACTTAAGTCGCCTTGGATTGTTGCAAGTAAGGGATCCCGAGAAACAATTTTTCAAGGTCACTGATTTTGGAAGAGAGATTTTTCAGCGGTATAGGTCCTTCTTTGTGCCGCATTCGTATCATAGTTACATGCATTCATTTGAAGACCTTCTCAAAAATAGTGCCGTAGATTGTTCCAAGATTGACAGATTAGAAAACGTGGTGGGAAGCGGGTTAACTCATCAACGTTATTTCTTGCCGGCCATTTCTTTTTTGAAACGCCGGGTGCGATTTGACCTTCTGGCCGATATCGGCTGCGGCAACGGATATTTTTTAAAAGAGGCATTAAAGGTAATTTCAGTCAAATCGGCTGTGGGCGTTGATCTTTCTCAGATTTCGGTAAGTGTTACAGAAAATAATCTTAAAAAAGAATTTCCCAACCGTGAGGTGAGTGTCATTTGTTCGGATGCCATCGAGGTGAAAAATTGGGGGAAGCAGTTAAAACAAATCGCGGGAGATAGAAAAATCGCCTTATCGATGTGGTTTCTTATTCATGAAATCTCAAAAAGCGAGCCCCAGCGGATTATTGACTTTTTAAAAACTATTCATGGCTATTTTCCAAAAAGTTCTATCGTGCTGGGTGAATTGGTTCGTCATCCTGAAGAGATTTTGGCTAAGGAACACGCGGGCACAATCATGCCCGAATATCTCTTTTTTCATGAACTCTCGGGCCAGGGAATTCTCTCGTGGGATGAATATCAGCAAATTTTACAGGCTATTCCTTATAAACTTTCTTCTGAACGATTATTTGATGAATTATCCGATGGGAATGGCGCTATGATTCCAAGCGCCTTTGTCTGGTGCCTTGAACCAAAGATAGATTAATAAATATGAAAAATAACGTAAATGAAGGGATAGGAATTACAGCTGTAGGGAAATATATCCCACGAAAATTAATGACGACAGAAGATGTGGCCAAGCGCTGTGGCTCAACCTCGCAATGGATTATGGAACGCACAGGGATCGAAACGCGTTATTTTGTCGAGGATGGTGATACAGCTTCAGGAATTTCAGCCAGGGCTGCCCAGCAGGCGTTAGAGCGCGCTGGAATATCGGCGCAAGCTTTGGATTTGATTATCGGTTGTACATTTTCTGGCGATTACCGTTTTCCAGCGATGGCAGCGAAGGTTCAAGATCTATTAGGCGCGCGCAAGGCCGGGGCTTTCGATGTGCTGGCTAATTGCACAGGATTTCAAATTGGTTTAACGATAGCGGCCGACCGAATGCGTTCTGATGAAACGCTAAATCACGTGCTCGTATTAGGCACCGCCGTGCAATCGCCCTATTTGAATTGGAGCGACCCGGAAACGTCAATGTTCTTCGGTGATGGCGCGGGTGCCGCGATTGTCTCGCGTGTGCCGATCGGTTACGGACTTTTATCTGCGCAGATCAATTGCAATGGCCAGGTTTACGATGCGGTGCGCTTACGCGGTGGAGGATCCAGTCATCCGTTAACAGTTGAGAATATCAGCAATGGGCTGCAATATTACGAAATGGATGGAATGGAAACCTGGAAACAATTGATTCAGCACCAGCCTGTAGCCATTGAGCAGTCTTTAGGAAAAGCTGGTTTATCGGTGAGCGATGTAAACATGTTTATTTTTCATCAGGCCAATTTAAAGCTCATTCAATATCTTATGGGAAAAATGAAATTGCCGATGTCAAAGACGTATACCAATGTCGAGCGCTTAGGAAACACGGCGGATGCGTCTTTAGCCATTGCCTTATGCGAGGCGGTTGAAGAAAATCGGATTAAGCGCGATGATATCGTGGTTATCTCGGGGGTGGGTGCCGGGTATATTTTTGGGGCAAGTGTTTTTAAATGGTATTAATATGACAAAAATGGATTTTGATTTCATTAAGGTTGGCGATAGCCGCGAATTCACGCATCAGTTGACGATTGAAGATATCCAAAAATTTGCGGATCTTTCAGGCGACTATAACCCGTTGCATCTGAAAGTCGAATTTGCGCAGAAGACAGATTTTCGTAAACCCATCGCCCATGGCATGCTCTCAGCTTCATTTATTTCTACGATGATTGGGATGCATCTACCCGGAGAAGGAGCGTTGTGGTTGTCGCAGTCTTTGAAATTCCTTCGTCAGGCCTATGTCGGCGATACCTTAAGGATTGTGGCTAAGGTCAAACAAAAGTCTGAATCCACCCGGATTCTTGTTTTAGAAACGGGTGTTTACAATCAGCGTAATGAAGAGTTAATCGTGGGCGAAGCTCAGGTTCGGGTGTTAGAATTAGGGAGGGAGAATGAATCCATGGAAAAAAAAATTAAAGTTGTTCTTGTAACGGGTGCCAGCCGTGGTATTGGCGCGGCGGTGGCGCGACAATTAGCCAAGGATGGCCATGCAGTCGCGGTCAATTATTTTAAAAGTAAAGATGAGGCTTTTAAAGTGGTTCAATCCATTCAAAAAGAGGGTGGCAAAGCGATTGCTGTAGAAGGTAACATCACCAAGAAAGAAGACGTCGAGAAGATGTGCGATCAAGTGAACCGGGAATTGGGATCTATTGATGCCTTGGTATCCAATGCCTCAGGGCCAATTGTTCTTAAATCTTTTGAAGAAATGGTTTGGGAAGATTTTCAGGCGCATTTAGATGTGCAGGTTAAAGGCTCTTTCAACTGCATGCAGGCAGTTCTACCGGGGATGCTTAAAGAGGGTGGTAATGTAGTTTTTATTGGTTCCATTGCTGCTGATGGTGTGCCGCCAACCAAGCAAAGTGATTATGTGGTAAGCAAATCGGCACTGGGTGCTTTAGCGCGATCGCTTGCCGTTGAATACGGCCCTAAAAATATCCGTGTGAATGTGGTTGCCCCGGGAATGACCCAGACGGATTTGACCGCTCAACTGCCGCAAAAAGCCAAGGAGTTAACCCGAATGACAACACCACTTCGTCGGCTAGGTTCGGTGGAAGATGTCGCCAGTGTTGTTTCATTCCTTATAAGTCCGGCGGCAAGACATATAACAGGAGAGACAATCCGTGTCTGTGGCGGATCCGTAATGATATGAGTCCTATATTGTACCCTGAATTTTCCAAAATCATCAGTGAGGTCAAACGGATTAATCCCTTGCAGGCTAAGAGGCTTTCACATTTTGTTTCCCAGCAAGATAAGAATTACTGGGAATTCTGTGAGGATTTAAGTCGCATGCTCAATAAGAGCTTGTTTGCCGGCGGAAAACTCAAGGAGGCCATTGAATCTTACAATGAACTTTGCCTGCGGATGCTCGCTGACCAAATTCAGTTTCGTAAAACGGGTGTCTATGAAACGAAAGACTCAGCTGTGGCCCAAAAAGAGGTGTACGAAAATTCGATATTTATGCACCGCTATATGCTTGGATTGCTTTTAACTCAGATGTTATGGCCCAATCATTATCAACTGTTTAGATTTTTTCAGTCGTATTTGGCGCATAGCCGTCCACAGCGGTATCTTGAAATCGGGGCTGGCCACGGGCTTTTTTTGATGGAAGCCAAACGCTGTTTTCCCGCGCTTAAAGCGGCTGTTTGTGATGTCAGTCAGACCTCAATTGATATTTGTCGCCAGATGGTAGAGGCCTTTGGCATGGACCCGAATACCGTAGAATTCTGTTGTGAAGATTTCTTTAAAGCTGATTTGGGGGACCAACCTTTTGATTTTGTAACCGTTGGTGAAGTTTTGGAGCATGTTAATGATGCCCCGAAATTTTTAAGGCGTTTAGGGGAATTTGTTGATCCTCAAGGTTGTATGTATTTGTCGACATGTGCCAATTGCCCCGCGCCGGATCATGTGTATCATTTTCGTAATATCGATGAAATTCGCGGTCTTATTCGGAGTTCAGGTTTTACCATTGAGCAGGAAATTTTTTTACCAGCCGAGGATGTGCCGGTGGAATTATGGGAAGTAAAGCTTGTAACGGTTAATTACGCGGCGATCTTAAAACCAAAGAGGAAATAATGAATCTAAGCCTTAACAAAGTAACGGAAAGTCTCAAGCGATTAGATCAGGATGCTTCTTACAGCAGCTATGTGGCGCTTTCCAATGCGATCAGCAATGTGGGGATAGAAGAAAGTCCATGGCCAATCTTGAAGGTTGCAGTAATACGCAATTTCACCATCGAGCCACTTCTTCCTATTCTCAAAGGTGAAATCTTACGCATGGGATTTTTCCCCCAATTTTATATAGGGGATTACGACACGATTATAAACGAGGTCATGTCAGCAGAAAGTGGTTTATATCAATTTAACCCCGATGTAATTATTTTGGCGCAGTGGTTGGAAGCACTAGCTCCACGATTCACTCAGAGATTTGCTTCTTTCTCGAGAGAAGAAGTCAATCTTGAAACAGAGCGCATTTTAAAGACGATCAAAAGTCAGATTGAAAATATCCGTAAGTATTGTGCGGCCCCCGTTCTAATTAATAATTTCCCTATTCCTTATCCAACGGTTGGCATTTTAGATACATCTGAATTTGGACAGATGAATATAATGCACTCTCTTAATAAAGAGTTGAGTGTGCGAATGAAACCCTTTCTTAATGTTTTTTTTGTTGATTATGAAGCTCTTATGGCTAACATCGGCTATACTCAAGGCTTTGATGAACGCTATTGGCATGCTGGTAAGTCGCCGTTTTCTCGCCACGCTTTAATCCCTGTGGCCAAAGAATATATCCGTTTCATAAGGGCTTTAAAAGGAAAAACACATAAGTGTCTTATTCTAGACTGCGACAACACGTTATGGGGGGGCATTATCGGTGAGGATGGTTTTGATAATATTAAACTGGGTCCTGAGTATCCGGGTTCCTGTTATATGGCCTTTCAAAATGAAGTTCTAAACTTACACGATCGTGGAATTATCCTTGCTTTATGCAGTAAAAATAACGAAGAAGATGTCCTTGAAGTGTTAGAGAAACATCCCTATACAGTCATTAGAAAAGAGCATTTGGTCACTTGGCGGATTAATTGGGATGACAAGGTCCAAAACATCCGCGCCATTGTGGAAGAACTTAATATTGGTATGGACAGCGTCGTTTTTGTCGATGACAATGCGTATGAAATCGGATTGGTCAAGCATCAGATTCCGGAAATTACAGCTATTCAACTCCCTCTAGAACCTTCGCAGATACGTGGCGAGCTCCTCAAACAAGGATTTTTTGATTCTTTATCTTTTTCTCAAGAAGACAAACGCCGTACCCAAATGTATCGAGAGGAAGCGCGGCGAAAACAAATGGCTGTTCAGGCAAGCTCGGTAAAGGAGTATTTAAAAGAATTAGAAATCCAGGTGGAAATCAGCTCACCTCAGAATTTTCATATCCCGCGTATCGCCCAACTGACGCAGAAAACCAATCAGTTTAATCTAACAACACGGCGTTATACGGAAGATAATATTCGCCAATTTGCTGAAGATTCAAACTGGGATGTTTGGTACCTGCAGCTTCAGGATAAAATTTCGGATATGGGAATTGTGGGTGTGATAATGGTGCGATACGATGGTATAATGGGGGAAATCGATAGTTTTCTTTTGAGCTGCCGCGCACTTGGCCGTGGGATTGAGAATGCTTTTTTAATTCATGTGATTAACTCAACGCAGGCCCGGGGCATAAAAATATTAAAAGGGGAATATATCCCTACGGTTAAGAATAAACAGGCCGCGGAATTTTATAAAAAACATGGATTTACCAATAGCAAAGATTCTATGAAGTGGGAATTAAATTTGAAAGAATATGCGGGGAAAATGCCAGAATGGATTAAGGTCAACTCACAAGTAAGGAGCGCTGTCTGATGGAATTCAAAGAAGAGGAGCTTAAACAAGTTTTAAGTGATGTTTTTAATATCCCGCGCGATTCTGTGGGAGAAAACACCTCCATTGATACAGTAGAAATGTGGGATTCTCTTAAGCACTTGGAGCTTGTGCTTGCTTTAGAGGCCCAATTTAATATTACTTTTACTCATGAGGAAACAACCGAGATCCTTAATTATAATTTAATACATATGATTCTTGAGAAACACGGTATAAAATTCAAAGAAAACGAGCTAGATAAGATACGATAAGTTAATAAGTGACGCCATGTGCAAGTTTCTTAAGTAAAAGTTATAAAAAAAGGGAGCCTATGGTAATGTTAATTGTCATAAACAAAAACCATAAGGAGGCTCCCAATGTTACTCATAGACTTTATCATAACTGTTTTCTGCAAGATAGATGATATGTTAAAAAATATTTTTAAAAATAACCGCCTGCGGCAACGCGGCCCGCAACCGAAGCTCAGTGACTCAGAAGTCATCACGATAGAAATCGTCGGCGAATTTCTTGGCAAAGATTGCGATAAAGATATCCATTCGTATTTCAAGACGCATTGGTCGAATTTATTTCCTCGTATTCCTGAACGGAGTGTCTTTGCGCGTCAGTCAGCCAATTTATGGGCCGTCAAACAGAAGCTACGGCAACAATTTTTAAAAACACTATTCTCTGAGAATACGGGTCTTCGCATCATCGATGGATTGCCTATGCCGGTCTGCAATTTCCGTCGGGCATACTTTTCTAAAAATTTTAAAGGAGCGGCTGCTTACGGCTATTGCGCCAGTAAAAATTTAACCTATTACGGTCTCAAAGGTCATCTACTGGTCGATCCTTACGGCGTTATCGTGGACATGACGATGACAGCCGCTAACGTTGATGAGCGGGAAGCTTTTTTTGATCTGGCTCACCAAGTCCCTTGCAAAGCCTTGGGAGACAAAGGATACATTCTCCGAAAAACGCACAAGCAAGACCTCCAGCGCATCGGAATAGAACTAGAAACGCCACTTCGAGACAATATGCAGGACACCAGACCACCAAAATATGTGCGTTTGTTGAACAAGACTCGTCGTATTATTGAAACTGTTATTGGACAATTGACAGATCGTTTAAACATTGAGAAAATTCGTGCCAGAGATTTATGGCATTTAACCAATCGCATCGGCCGTAAACTCTTGTCTCATACTGTAGCTCATTTCATTGCTCGAGCTCAGGGTATTATAGGGTTACGTTTCGATGACTTGATCACCATTTAAAAAACTTGCACATGGCGTTTTATTTTTGTTCCTGAGACGATTGGTTCAATAGCGTACTTAAGCCATAACGAAAATTTAATCCCCAAGATCAGGTATGCGATTTTTAACGAGGCCACAGGGTTAGACAATCCGCTTGTTTTGCAGAAGAGTTATGACGACAAAGGGCTTATTAATGAATATGCTTTGTACGCGATGAGAAAATTGCAGGGTGAGAGTAAGGCCTACCCTTATTTAAGGGTGTTGGCCAACGATGAAAAAATATTTAATTCTCCGGGCGTGAATATTTCTTCCATTTCCATGACCAGAATTAATCAGGAAAACCGGTTATTGAAAGCAAAAGAAAAGGCAGAAGACAATATTCTCATTTGGCCTTACCCCGAATATCATTCTCATTTGGATAACCTTGCCCTGGTGAATTTTAAGCGCGTGGAGGAGACGGTGGATTGTTTGCATAGGATTACCCTTATGATAGAGAAGGATTTCATTCCGAAAAGAAAATTTAAAGGACCTATTTTTTTGTCAAAATATGATCTATGGATTGATTGGCGCGAGGATTATGACCTGGCTGAAAATTTAACGTGGCTGATATACTGCCTGGAGGGAGACATGAGCGTTTTTCAAATAGCTAACAAACTAAATTTAGATTTTGAAAAAGTCCTTGATATCCTTAATAAATTTTATGACAAAGGGTTAATTGAAAAGAAAAGGATTCCCATCGATTTTGATCGGTAAACGATAAAGTAAAATTATTAGTAACTGATGACGAGACTATTACTTGACGGATACTTTAACCATTGATACCATATACTCGAATCGTTTCAACAAAAAGCGCTGGTAGATCGAAGGCTGTGTAGGATGAAGCGCGGAGTTTTTAGCGGAGGTAAGGAAAATTCCATGAAACCACTTTTTTATTCCCATACAGATAAGATAGAAGGGTTAAATTTTGAATCTACCAAAAGAGGTTTTGTCGCGATTGGCGAAAGTGATGGTACAAACGATGTGCATCCTTTGGCTCTGGCGTTGTTTACTATTCGCTTGGCTTTAAGGCTGGGGATTAAATTGCCGACCTTAGAAGGGGCTCATAGTCTTCCGTACTCATCCGGGGAGTATCATCAAAGTCACGGGCATACCCTTACTCCTACGATGTCTTCTTCTTCAGAGAAAAGGAGTCAAGAGAGAGAGGGTATTACTTCTCTTGATCCTGTGAGGCTTCGTGAAAGTGATAATTTGTTATTTGATGCTCCTTTAATGAGTTTAGTTGTAGGCAGAAGAATAAGATTTTTAAGAGGTTGGAATCGTTATGATAGTTGCGTGAAAGGATTTAATGCCCTGGGGTTATTGGTTGAACATGTTTTGAAAGAAATGAATAAATTACAGCGTTTAACACCAGAGTATCTTTTTAAAGAGAAATTGAATTTTTTGCGAACTAAGGCCTATCGGGATGAACAATCAGGAGAATATACGCCCTACTTTTCCGAAGAGGAATTGTCTTCCTTCAAGGAAGAGGAATTATCGGAAGTGACCCATTTGGATTTAGCCATTTGGAAGGCCTATGCTCAAAGGCCCATATTTTGTTCCACCTCCTCAAACATGGGGATTTCTTTGCATCAAGTGATGAGGGATATGCAGAAAAGTTATATGGCGGTCAGAGATAAGCAGGTGCCTCTTTTAAATGAAAATGAAGGATGGCTTGTGATCTGGTGCCCTGATGAACAAGCTGATTTTATGAATAGCGAGAAAACAGAAACTTTAAGAGCCTTAGAAACAGAACAGCCGCCGCTGACAACGTTGCATACCTACATCAATAGGTTGCAACGAGATCCAGGTGCTTTAAAAGATGCCTTGGTAGATGGCGGTTACTTTTTTCCAACCAATCCTCAGTCTAAGGAAGAAATGCAGAACCTCCTTTTTATTTCTTTAAACAATATGGCCAAGGAAAGAAATACGATACCTTCTGAGATATTGAAGGATCCGAAAGTGATTCAAGCTCTGGAGAGTCTTGATTGTAAGATTCAAGGGGATAAGGTTGTCGTCACCCAAGGGGTTGAAGGAGGGCTTTATGGACTGATGGTTCCTTACTTGTTTATGTTAGAGGAGACCTTACAATTGAATGATACAAAAGCGGTGTCTACGTGGAATCAAGCATCTATCGGGGCCGCTTTGGCAGCAACTGTTCTTGTGGATACCTATTTAAGGTCGCCCTCAAGATTAGATAAGGCCATACTCTCTGAAATCAATGAATTATGTCCTTCTGTAAGCAAGTATTTAAAGGGTAATCGATTGGGGAAACACGTAAAAACGTGTATTCATGGCGTATTTGATCTTGCTAATTTACAATCCTTGGCTCAGTTATTAGGTGTTGTTGTGGAACGGCATCTTTCCGGCCGGGGGACAGCATTGGTTGGCCTTGGCTCAAGTTCCTATGCGAACGGGAATCGCTGTTACGAAATCTTAAAGCAAAGTATGGATCATGGCGGGGCCTTTAAAGGCAAAGAGACATTTCATTTGGTAACACATACACTGATTCCCATTGCTCAGGCCCTTATTTATGCGGAAGATTTAATTCGTGCTATATCCTTTGAAGGATTCGATCAATTCAATGAGGAGGATAAAGTTACCTTTATTGCCCGGCATGTTGTTAAATCTGAACCAGCGGGTGCGGCGGCTGTTGCTGGTTATCTTCTGGCGAGACTGGATTCGGATACTTTATCTTTTTTAGAAATCACATATGCTTTAAAATTGGCTGGTTTTACAAAAGGTAATTTTCTTACCTTCGCCGGATACGCGGATGGCAAAAAAGGTACCGATGAATTTGTTCAACAAGCATTTGAAGAAGGCGATTATATGGGGCAATTGGCAGCGAATGTTCTTAGTGTTTTGGATTGGGATTTAGAGAAATTAGAAGATAAGGTTAAAAAAGAAAGAATCCATAGTCGATTAAATTATCGTCTTAATTTTCTTGATACGGATAGTTTTGAAGCCCTTAACCCGGCGATCAATATCTATCTGACCGGTGATAATACCAGACAGCCGATGAGAAATTTTATTCGGGAGATGATGACAAGGACTTTGGCGTATAGAAAAATGACGGAAAGTGTTTTAGAGGAGGATATGAAAATAAGACAAAGGACTCAGGCCTTTGACCTAGTCATGGCCGTGAAGATATTTTTCTCAATTTGTAGTGGGTGTTTAAATTCGGCCCAAAAAGGCGTATATCAGTTAAAGAACTCCCTGGTTTGTTTTATTGTAAAACGTCTCGTTGATAAAGAGATGAGACATCAGCATTCAGAAAAATTAAAATTTACGCGTATTAAAACGGATGAATTATGTCTCAAACATTAGTCATTGATCAGATAGAAAAAGTTTTTAAGGAATATCAGGATTCCATTTTTCTGATTGAAGAGCCGTTAGGAACACATTTGACCTATCAGGAATTCTGTCAATTGACCCTTAAGGCGGCAGAGTTGTTGAAGAAGCGGGGAATTCGAAAAGGGGATAAGGTTGCGATTATATTAACGAATTGTGTTGAATTCGTGGCGTTTTATTTCGGATTACTGAGGATTGGCGCTATAGCTGTTCCGATCAACCAGACCTTGCATCCTAAAGAAATAAATTATATTTTGTCTTGTATCGATGTTCGTCTCATTGTTTTTTCGATGTCTACCAGGCCCCTTGTCTTAGCGGCTAATCTAGGTATCAGCTGTCCCCAGCTCTGTTTACTTTTAAGGCAGGAGAAGGTTATCCATCCAGAAGAAATAGAGTTATTTTCTTTAGAAATAGAGAATGTGGAAGGGACAAAAGGGAATGATGTTTTTGGCGCTATGGGTGAGGATGTTTTTACCATAACGTTTACTTCGGGGACGACCAGTCGGCCGAAAGGGGTGATGCATCGCGTTGAGTCACAGTTTGCCAGCGCCAGGGCATTTAATTCAGAATTAGAAATAAATCCTCATAACCGTTTTATTAATTTCTGGCCCATGGCCTATAGTACAGGGATTCTTAATAATTTATTGTGCCCTTTTATGGCGGGCGCAAGTGTCGTAATCTCAAATGTCTTTGATGCACAGACACTCCTCAATTTTTGGAAGCCTATTATAACGCATCATGTGAATACGATATGGCTGTCTCCTTCTATGCTGGCTGCTTTATTCCATGTGGATCGTAATCCGGAGGGCATAAAATATTGCGCAGAAAACAAACTGACTATATGCGTGGGAACAGCCCCGTTACCCTTGAAACTAAAAAAAGATTTTGAGAGTAAATATCAAGTGACCGTTTTTGAAAGCTATGGTTTATCAGAACTTTTATTCATATCGACAAATTCTAGAAAATTTCCTCAAAAAGAAAAATCTGTTGGGCATCTTTTACCGGGGGTCAATATCGAAATTGTTGATAATGAGGGCAATATCCTCAACGGCCCTTCAGGGGGAGAAATCGTTGTGCGAACGCCATTTATTATGAAAGGGTATTTAAGTTTTGAGTCAAATCAGCCAGCTAAGATATACACCCAAGAGGATCAGTTCCCGACAGGGGATATTGGTTATATGGACGAAGAGGGAGATGTGTTCATTACGGGGAGGAAAAAAGATCTAATTATTCGCGGCGGATTAAACATTAGTCCGCGGGTGATCGAAGAAGTTATTTTGTCTCATGAGGCAGTCCAACAAGTTTGTGTCTTGGGGATCCCTCATGAGTACTATGGGGAAGAGATTGTCGCCGTTATCCAATGCAAAGAGGGTTATAACTTTGAAGAAGCAAGGCCATCTTTATTGCAATTATGTCGAGCTAACCTTAACGGGGCGTCTATGCCAACGCGGTTTATTCCCAAAGATAAATTTTCTATCACAGTGACAGGAAAAATTCAAAAACAAAAAATCCGGGAAGAAGTGATCCAATTACTTCGATGAGCACTATGAATAACCATATCGAAACCATCTGTTCCAGAAGATTGATAAAATCTTTTTTAGAACGATTGCAAAATGAGCCCTCAGCCATCTTTGGGTACTATTATAGAGACTGTGATACGGTTCAGTCCCTAACCTTTCAGGATTTGTCCCTTTTGATGGTTGACAAGGCACAGACCCTTTGGGCTCAAACGAAGACAAGCGATCTTGTTTTTATTGTTTCAGGTGATCCCCTCAAACAGCTTTTGTGGTGGCTAGCCTCTCTTTGCGTAGGGACAACCCCTGGGATCTTAACGCCTCTGACGCCTAAATTAGATCAACAAAAATATTTTTCTGAATTTAAGAATACCATTCTTCAATATAAGAACTCTAAAATTCTCCTTGATGATATTGGGGTAAATAATTCATACGCCCATATGATTCCTGAAGAGCAAAGGATAAAGACTTTTTCCGATAACAAAAAGGGTAGGAAAGAAAATAAGTTTTTATTAGATTTTTTAAGATCCTCTGATGGCCCGGTTGTCTTTCAGCAATCTTCCGGGACAACGCGTATGCGAAAAGGCATCCTTTTATCTGAGACCTGTGTCCTTAATCAATTAGAGGCTTATAAAAAGGCTATTCAGTTAACGGAAAATGATGTGATGATCAGTTGGTTACCCTTTTATCATGATATGGGGCTGGTTGCGTGCCTCATGCAAAGTGTTTATAATGGTATTCCGCTAGTTTTCTGTTCGCCTTTTGTTTGGTTACAAAGTCCTGACTGGTTGATTAAGGCTACCGAGCGGCATCAGGCGACCTTATGTTGGCTTCCCAACTTTGCATTTAATGTTATGGCCGACAGGGTTGATCCAGTATCTTTTGAAAAGAATGCCTTAAAATCCTTAAGATTAATTGTGAGTTGTGCTGAACCAATTATGGCATCCTCTCTAAGAAGATTTTATGAACGTTTTAAGGTCCTAGGCTTAGCCTATGATGCTCTTTCCAGCTCCTATGCTTTAGCGGAGAATACCTTTGCGGCAACGCAGACGCTGATAGATTTTCCAATCGTCACAGAAAAAATTAATAAAATCACTTTAGAAAAAGATCAGGTAGCGGTCATGGATGAGACAGGAAGCGAGATGGTAAGTTCCGGCGTTCCTCTAGAGAATGTAGATATTAAAATTTTACGTCAGCAGATGGTTTGTGAAGAAGGACAGGTCGGCGAGATTTTCTTAAAAAGCAATTGTATGATGGATGGTTATTTTGGTGTGGGCCAGGATAGAAACCCTATGGATAGGGATGGTTGGTACGCCACAGGCGATCTTGGTTATTTCCGCGGCTCAAATCTTTTTGTTATCGGTCGTAAAGACGATCTCATTATTAGAGCCGGAAGGAATATTAATCCGACAGATATTGAAGAAGTTGTTAATGGGGTATCTGAGGTTAAGCCAGGTCGCATCGTTGCCTTTGGTCAGTACAGGGAAGAAGAAGGCACGCAGGACATCGTTGTGATGGCTGAATTTGGAGGTAAACGTGTAGGAGATGCGGATAAGTTAAGAAAGGATATGAGCCAGGCTCTAGTTTCTGAACTTGGTTTATCCACCCAGAATATAGAAATCGTTCGTTCTAATTGGCTAGTGAAAAGTTCTAGCGGGAAGATCTCGAGGGCAGGTTGCCATCAAAAGTATCAACAACTCAGAGAAAGAAGGAAGATCAAAGAGCTGGTGATCAGCGATTATGCTTCTAATATACCGGAAGAGAGTAAAGATAGTTTTGCCTATTTTGGTGATTATTCTGTGATTTTGACGCCAACGGAAATTCTTCATCCGGGGCGCATTAAAATTGGTTCGTGGGTACGATTAGGAAGGCATGGGAAAATTACCATGTGTACGGACTTTACTACCCGTAAGATATATGCGCAGCAACACTACCCCGAGGTTCAACACCATTATGATGATCCCGTTTATGGCAAGCGAGACTCTTATCTTGAAATAGGAGATGGTTCTAGTTTAGGAGACTACTTTTTTATCAGTTGCACCTGCTCAATTATTATTGGGAAACATGTTCTTTTCTCGGATCGTGTCTTTATTATGGATTCTACGCATATTTATGAACATCCTGATTTGCCTATTACTTTGCAATCCAATACATTGGGGACTCCTGTGACCATCGGGGATCATGGGTGGATCGGTATCAATGTGGTGATCCTCGAAGGCGTCAAGATTGGTCGGCATGCCGTTGTTTCATCCAACTCCGTTGTGACTCAAGATGTCCCAGACTTTGCCGTCGTTGCGGGGAATCCGGCACGCGTTGTTAAATTTATTCATCCGGGAAAGCAAGAGATGGATTGTCGACTCAAGATGACTTTAAATGACCAAAGGGCTCAAACGGACCAGGCAGATTTAGTGGCCATTCTTACCGCGTATATTCATCAAGAGACAGGATTTACTGTCAATCCTAATGAGAGTTTATTCACATCAGGATTGATTGACTCAATTGAGAGTCTAAAACTTCTGATGTTTTTAGAAGAAAGACTAGGAATCCATATTAGAGGTGATATTTTCTTTAAGAATAAACCCGATACTATTTTTGAGATTATCCAACAGATTCAAAAAAGGAATTATTAATAGTGATTCTAGATATTGACCATGTTGCTCTGGCAGTAAGAAATCTTGAACAGGATATCAAATGGATTGAGGCGTTGGGCTATAAGCCGAGTTTTATCGAAAAGGGAATTCCGAACCCTTTTATTAAAAAAGAATTGATGCGGCGTTTTCAGAAGCAGCAGAGTTTAGCTCTTTTGACGCGTGAGGGTAGTTTAAGTATTGAATTATTGGATCATGGCTGTGTACCCAAAAGACGTTCTTATTATACTCCTGTCTTTGAATGTCTTCCCAGCGACTGGATTGAGAAAATGGGCAGACAGAGACATTTCGATATCTCTTTGAGAGAAATCGAAATCAAAAATTTGGGTGTGGATGCTTATCTCAAAGAAAGCGATGGACAAAAGAATTTTCAGTTCAATAAGATCATTGTTAAAAGTAGAGATCTGAAACAAAGTATTCGTTTTTGGCAATGTTTCGGCCTCCAGGTGGTTAACCAAGATGATTCTTTGGCTCTGATGCAGTTTTCATCAGTTTTTCATAAGCAAAATTATCAACTTTATGTGCAAAACGAAGCAGGTTTTAATGATTTCCCCTTATTGGACGATGGAAGTTTTAATTGTTTAGCATTTATTAGCCATTCAGTCCGCCAGGAGAGAGAGAGCCTAAGAAAACAAGGGATTAAGGTTACAGATATTGAAAGTCTTTATCTTAACGCGAAATGGTTAGAAGTCTTTTTCGCCCAAGGGATTTGCGGAGAACTTATTGAGATTGTGGGAGTTTGCCCTTCCCTGAAGAAAATAAAGGAGTCATAATATGAAATCCACTTTAGAAAAACAAAAATGGACAAAAGCTTTTCAGGGGCATTCCATGGCTTATCCCGCGGAATATGTTATCCGTATTTTTAAAGGAACATATCCGCGTTTAAAGTTAAGCCAGAATGTCTTTACTAATAAAAAAATTTGTGACATTGGCTGCGGGGATGGGCGTAACATGGCTTTCTTAAAAACCCGCGGCTTTGATATCTACGGAATGGAAATTACCCCCGAGATTGTAGATAAAACACGAGAGAATTTGCGCAAGGCCGGGATTGTCGATGCGATTATTAAAGTCGGTACCAATGATTCTATCGATTTTAAAGATAATTTTTTTGATTATCTCCTTTCATGGAATTCCTGCTATTACATGGGAGAAGGAAGAGATTTTTCTCTCCATGTCAGGGAATATGCTAGGATTTTAAAGAAGGGAGGATGGCTGGTTCTTTCCATCCCTAAAAAAACTTGTTTTATTTACAAGGGAAGCCGCAAATTGAAGAATGGATATCGAGTCATTCTTAAAGATCCTTTCCATGTGCGTAATGGGGATGTTTTAAAGTGTTTTGAGGGAGAGAAGGATATCCGGAAGAACTTTCCAAATTTTAAGAATTTTATTTTTGCTTCGGTTGAAGATGATTGTTTTGGGTTTAACTATCATTCGTATTTAGTGGTCTGTCAAAAAATATGAGCAAAGAACCTACAATTATTGATTTAACTCATCCTATCGAAGAGGGGATGCTTACCTTTGGTGCGCCTTGGCATCCAAAAGTTAAGATAAAACAATTAGGCCGCATTGAGGTTGAAGGTCGGGAAACTCGAGAAATACATTTAGGTACCCATACAGGGACACATATGGATGCGCCGCTGCATTTTTTAAAGGGAATAAGGACAATTGATGAGATTTCTCTCCATAAATTAATCGGACCGGTTACCATTTTTGATTTCTCTCATCTGGAGGAGAATGCTGCTGTTACTGCGGAGATGTTGAAGCCTCTTAAGCTTTCTAAGAGATTGATTTTTAGATTTGGCTGGGGAAAGCATTGGGGTACTAGTCATTTTTATATCGGATGGCCTTTCTTTTCAAGAGATGCGGCGGAATATTTTGTGAGCCAGGATGTTCAATTAATTGGCATGGACAGTCCTTCTCCTGATGATAGCCGCATCAAATTGGGAAGTCCTGAGGATTCCCATATTCATAAAATTCTTCTTAAGGCTGAGGTTGTCCTTGTTGAATATCTGGCGAATCTTGATTGCGTTTCAGATTTAACTGGTTGGAAAATTATAGCGCTGCCTTTAAAGATTAAGGGGGGTGACGGATCCCCATCAAGGGTTTGTCTTTATAGAGAGTAAAAAGTATGCATTCTACCAATAACTTACGCGAAGTTTCCAAAGAGCAAGAAATTAAAAATTGGATTGTCCATTGGTTCCAGGAAAATTCCGGAATTCAAGAAGAAGAAATCCTTAAAAATTTAAATTTGAATTACCTTGAAAAGGGTTGGATGGATTCTTTTGCCTTCATTGGTTTTATTACTCATATTGAGCAACAATTTGGCATTGCTTTTTTGAATGATGAGTTCCAGGACCGTTCTTTCGCGACCGTTGATGGGCTAACCAAAATCATTAAGCGCAAAATTGATGTTGAAAAGTGATTTATATCCTTATACCCGGCAAGATATTGTTCAGTCCTTGAGAGAAGCTGGTGTTTGCCAGGGAGATCATCTCTTCATCCATAGTAATATCGGCTTTTTTGGAGCATCTTCGATCGGCGGTAACCCGCAGGATTATTATCGAATATTTAAAGAAGCGATCTTTGAAGTCATTGGATCTTTGGGGACATTGGTTGTGCCTACCTTTAGTTACAGTTTTTGTAGAAATCAGATTTTTGATAAGGTTGCTACTCCTAGTGTATGTGGTTTTTTTTCAGAAGCTGTTAGAAAAGACACAACCTCTTTGCGCTCAGAAGATGCGAATTTTTCAGTTGCGGCGATCGGGTGCAAGGCCAGAGAGTTAACGGAAGATGTATCACCATATTCCTTTGGGCGGGGTTCATTTTGGGATCGTTTTTATCAGCTGAAGGGAAAGTTTTGTAATTTTAATTTTGATTCGGGTTCGACATTTTTTCATTATGCGGAAAGATGTTTTAAAGTGAGCTATCGTTACGACAAACCTTTTCCTGGAATTGTTATAGAAAATGGGAAAAGGGTTAAAAAAGTATTTTATCACTTTGTTTATGACCTCAATAAGCCTCAGGATATGCCTGACTTTGTGAAGTTTGACAAAAAAGCTAAGGCTTTAGGGTTAACAAAAACGTCTAATTTGGGCCGGGGTCAAATTGTCAGCGTATCCGCTGAAGATGTTTTTGATCTGATTAAAGAAAGTTTAAAAGAGGATCCCCGTTTTCTTATTCAGGGAGATCTCATGCTTAAAGAAAAGGTTTAATGCCAATGAATTTTCAGGAAACAGTTGATTGTAAGCAAGGGAAGGGGAGCATTAATAACAAACAGGATCCAGTCTATATTTTTGAAACTGTCTCGATGGTCTCTTGGATTGTTTATATTTTTCCTTTTTTGGTGAAGAAACGCTTTCTGGTTAAGCAAGAAATCAAAAAACTCTACTATATTGATGGATCAAGGCTAGGTGTTGGTTTGGTTTCTTTCACCTTAAAAATTTTTAGGGCCCACCTTGAACAGTTGAAATTCCAATTGTTTGATCTCAGAGACAAGAAAAATGATTTATATTGGGTTCATATAGTTGCTGAAGAGTTACCGGTTTTTCAGCATAAGATCAAGAATAGTGACATTTATCAGAAAATTATAAATCAATTTAAGGCAGAGAATAGACTCCCAGAATATTTATTCAAAAAGATTTTAGAAATTGATCCAACAGTTACCAATAGAAGACTTATTCAGCTTCTCTTAATGTCCGAGGTCATTACTTCAAAGATTAAGGATAGAGGAAAATTATGCCTGATTATCAGGCACACCTTATGGTTAACAGAAATAAGAAATTTCTTCGAAACCAAAGGTGTGGATATCATGACCTTAGAGAAGGTCAACCTAAGAATTCTGTTGTATGAATTCTTAAGAAAACCGATATTTAAAAAATATTATCACACACTTATTTATTATTGGAGAAGGCTGCAGATTTTTATAGCCTCAAGGAGGCCTTTTACTCAGATGGATAAGCAATATTTACCCAAAGATAAAAATTTGATGCCGCAGACTTCTTCATCCAACCATCATTCAAAGTTAGCCGTAGAATACTACGGACATTTGAATTTAGGCGTCCCAGAATTGCATTCTGATTTATTTTTTTGGCAGACTTCTCGTCTCTCAGGAGACGATATTGTCATTTGCTTCCAACATGCTCAAGACCCCCTTGATGCTAGGAAGTTTCAGGAAATCCTGAAACATAAATTTCATCCTTTGGCATTAAATTTAAAAGCGGTCACATCTCCCTACGCACCTATTTTTCATCGCTCAAATGGGATAAAACGTGAGAGTCGCACAATGTTAGATGGAAAATTGACGCAAGGGCATTCTCCCGAGGAACGATGGTTGAAAAAAACCATATTAGGATATCAAAGAGATCTTGAATATTGGGAGGACCTTTTTAGCCAGCACGATATTAAAATATGGGTTGCTTGGTATAAATTTGATGCGAATCATATCATTACGGCCGATGCCTTAAAAGCTATGGGAGGAGTGAGTGTGATTTATCAGCGTTCTTTTGAAGGCTTTTTCTTCCCTGGTTTTGCGATGAATACGGATGTGGCATTCGCGTTCTCTCCTTTAAGTTCATCGATAGGGAAGGACTCGGATTCTGTTGTACCGTATTTTGTGGTCACTGGATATTTGGGAGATCATCGGTTTGCTTTATTAAAAAAATATTCACAACACGCGAGGAACTCACTTATGAGCAACGGCGCTAAGAGAAGCGTAGCTTATCTTGATGAAAGTTCTTCCGATGACGGTCGATGGTATTTTGGGCATGACTTAACGCGTAAAAATTATATTTTTTTGCTTCAAAAAATATTGGAGAATCCTGATCTTGGTCTTATTCTTAAGCCAAAAGTGCCTTTGACATTGAGAAGGAGATTAGGTCCCGTTGCTGAATTATTAAGTGAAACGCAGAAAACAGGACGCTGTTTTATTTATGAGGACGGAGTGCTGCAAGGATCTTATCCTCCGGCAGTGGCTGCGTTGGGTGCGGATATTGCCATTCATGGACACTTGATGGCGGGTTCCGCGGGCGTGGAAGCAGCTCTTACAGGCACGCCAACACTTTTGTTAAATCAAGAAGGATGCTCTGTGAGTTCTTTGTGCCAATTGGAGGAAGGACGAGTTATTTTCAGGAATTGTGATGATTTATGGAAAGCCTGTGAGGACTATTGGAGAAGTCCAAAAGGTATCCCCGGGTTTGGAGATTGGTCATCTATCCTTGATCAGATTGATCCATTTCGAGACGGACGTGCCGCCGAACGCATGGGGACGTATCTCAGTTGGATGTTAGAGGGGTTTAAAGGTGGTTTATCCAGGGACACTGTTTTAGCCGATGCGGCTGAAAGATATCGTAAAGCCTGGGGAAAAGATAAGGTTTTTTCGGTTAATTGTTAGAAATGGAATAAAGAATGTCACCCATGAATAACGGGGGAATAAAAATGAATATATTAAAAAAAGCATTACAGCAGAATAAAGTAACTTATGGATGCTGGGTAACCCTAGCGCATCCGCTTATTCCTGAGATTTTATCACGGGCAGGCTTTGACTGGTTAACCATAGATATGGAACATAGTTCAATCGAGTTAAAAGACGTGCTCTCGCTTGTTATTTCTATTGAAGCCAATGGCATGGTTCCACTCGTTCGTGTTGGTGAAAATAACGCGAACTTAATCAAACGAGTGATGGATGCCGGGGCCTATGGAGTGATTGTTCCTAATATATGCAGCGCTCAAGAGGCTCAGCAAGCGGTTTCCGCCGTTAAGTATCCGCCTTTAGGAACGCGGGGAGTGGGGTTATATAGAGCCCAGCGATATGGCGCTCGATTTGAAGAATATAAGAAATGGTTGGAGAAAGAGAGTATTGTTATTATCCAAATTGAACATATCAACGCGGTTAATAATATCGATGAGATATTTTCTATTAAAGGAATCGATGCTTTTATGATCGGTCCCTATGATTTATCCGGATCTATGGGCAAGCCGGGGGCATTGCATGATAAAGATGTCGAGGCCGCTGTCAAGAAAGTTATGCGGGCCGCTCAAAAATATAAAATTGTTGCCGGGTATCATTGTGTCCCATCGGATCCAAGGGAAGTTATTAAGAGGCGCAAACAAGGATTTAAATTCTTAGGTTATTGTATTGATGGGTTATTTCTAGGAGATGTTGCCAGTCAATCATTAGCCTTGGTAAAAAAAGAGAAGTAATCAAAATCATGATTAATATTTTTCGATTTTAGAGCACGATATGAAGATTGTTGGCATAATACCCGCGCGAATGGGATCTTCACGTTTCCCTGGTAAGCCGCTAGCCAAAATCTGTGGCATGCCGATGATTGAACATGTCTACAGACGATGTATTCAATCTAAACTTCTTTCGGATGTGTATGTGGCTACCTGTGATGAGGAAATTAGGCAGACAGTGGAGGCGTTTGATGGGAAGGTTATTATGACAAAAAATACCCACCTAAGGGCATCGGATAGGGTTGCCGAGGCCATGCTGAAAGTGGAGGCGGCCGTGGGTAAGAAAATCGATATTTTAGTGATGATTCAGGGAGATGAACCCATGGTTTATCCCCAGATGATTGATGAATCCATTAAGCCGTTGGTAGAAGATGAGAAAATTAAAGTTTCTAACCTTATGGCTCCCATTAAAAGTGAAGAAGAACATGCCGATCCTAATACGATCAAAGTTGTCATTGATCAACAGGATTTTGCGCTTTATTTTTCCAGGTTGCCAATTCCTTCCCGAGAACACGCTGATGGGAACATCCCGATGTTTAAACAGATTTGTATTATTCCCTTTCAAAGGGACTATTTATTAGAATTTAGCGGATTAGCCCAAACGCCGCTTGAAAGAGCGGAGTCGGTTGATATGATGCGTGTACTCGAGCATGGACAGAAGGTCAAAATGGTTCTCACCAGTTATCAAACCCACAGCGTTGATACGCCAGGTGATTTGGATAAAGTATCCGCGTTAATGGGAAATGACGAGTTATTTTTAAGCTACAAGAAATAAAGAGTATTTAGATATGAGTAAAAAATATTTAGTTACTGGAGCGGCCGGGTTTATTGGTTCTTTTGTCGCTCAACATTTAAAAGAACAAGGGCATGAGGTTTGGACCATTGATAATTTAAGCACGGGATATCGTGAAAATATTCCTCAAGGGATTATTTTTATTGAAGGAGGATGTCAAGATCAATCCAGCATTGATCGGCTCAACTCAACCCGTTTTGATGCCATATTACATATCGCTGGTCAATCTTCAGGAGAGATCAGTTTTAGTGATCCCGTTTATGATTTACGGTCCAACACGGAATCAACATTGCGATTAATGGAGTATGGGTTAAAGCATGGATGCAGACGTTTTATTTATGCCAGTTCCATGTCGGTGTACGGACAAACTTCACAGGAGCGAGTTTCCGAACAGCTCGAGCCTAGGCCATTATCATTTTACGGAGTGGGCAAGCTCGCCAGCGAACATTATCTGCGTATTTATGAAGGCAGGGGATTAAAGCCGACCGCATTAAGACTTTTTAATGTTTATGGCCCTGGCCAGAATATGGCGAATCTCAAACAAGGAATGGTTAGCATTTATCTGGCTTAATTATTAAATTGTGATAAGGTTGTTGTGAAGGGAGCGAAAGACCATTCGTGAACATGGGCGTTCCGTCAGTAGATCTGAGCATGGCCGGCGTGACCTTGAAGAAATAAAAGAACTTGCCGGAAAAAATATTAACCAATTTGTTAATGTAAAATTCTCCGAGGCTGAAATCAGCCTGTTTTGCCGCGCCAATTATGATGAAGGCAGCTTGACGGCTGCCGAATTTGAGACGGCCGTGGACATAACCCAAAGAGTATATGGGAATTTATCGCCAGTGAAATCATGACAGATGAGTAACAGAAATGAAAGAAGCTGAGATAAGACCACAAGCCATTTTTGAAGAGTACTTAAAGTTAAGCGCTCAAGATGCCGAGACCATGTTGTTAGATGGATCAGAACAATTTGTTGATATTTTGTGCCCTGCGTGTGAGTCTCGGAATAGGAAAGATTATTGTCGGAAGAATGGTTTTACAATAAAGCAATGTGTAGATTGCGGCAGTATATTTTGCTCCCCTCGGCCAGCGATGAATCAATTACAGCAATTTTACATGAATAGCTCCTCATCTAAATTTTGGGTGCAGGAATTCTTGCCGGCGGTGATGGAAGCGCGCCGAGAGAAACTTTTTAGACCTAAAGCCAAACAAATCCACGATTTGCTTTTATCGCGCGGTTTTCAGCCAAAGAGTATCTGTGATGTTGGGGCTGGGCATGGCTTACTTCTAGAAGAGCTGCAAAGATTCTGGGATAAAGCGGCGCTTTATGCTATAGAGCCAGGCCAGGAATCAGCCGCTATCTGCCGGAAGAAAGGATTTAAAGTATTGGAGAAAATGGTGGAAGAGGCTCACGAATGGAGCGTATTGGTAGATTTGGTCACTTGTTTTGAAGTTATTGAGCATGTCTTTAATCCTAAAAATTTTATCGCTTCCATTTACCGGTTAGTTAAAAAGGGAGGATTCTGTCTGATTACAGGATTAGGGGGAGATGGGTTCGATATTCAGACGCTGGGAGCAAAGTCAAGGAGCATTTTCCCCCCGCATCATTTAAATTTTATGAGCGTTCGGGGGTTGGAGCAACTTTTTACGAATGTTGGATTTTTCCATGTGGAAGTAACCACACCAGGGAAGCTAGATGTCGATATCGTTAAGAATGCAGCGCAAGAACAAGACGTCGAAATTCCTTTAGTCATCCAGACGATTCTTAACCGAGGGGAGTCGGCTTGTGAACAATTACAAGAATATTTGGTTGAGCATAAATTAAGCTCACATGTATGGATTCTCGCCTGTAAATAAAATGAAGCAAATAAGGCCTGATCTCCTAGGTTGATCATATGAAAGTATTTCTTTCTAATGTTCCAAGTTTTATTCTTGCTCAAGAATTACAAAGAAATTCCATTAAGAGATGGATTTACTTTGGGACAGATGATTCTGTCCTAAAGAAATTAGAACGTGTTTTTAATGGGAAAGCGGAACAGGTTAGTTATGGTAAAAAATTATATGAGATAACCAAAACTAAGAGAAATCAATTTATATTGTGGATTGACCAAGTTGCCGCTTGTTTTTTAGATAGAAAAGAGTGGTTGTTTTCTGTCCCAGCAGTAAAGAATACTTACATAAGCAATCTTTTTCTTTATACCTGTTACTTGTCCTTTTTAGAAGATTTTATTAAAGAGGGGAAACAGGTGGATTTTATATTAGTCGACTCACCGGCATTGGCCAGTACTTTCGAAGAGAATTTTTCCGATTCAATCACGATTTCGCCGATTAACAGATGGCTAAATTTAGATTTTTATTTTAATGTTTTTATCAAATCAATTTTACGTTTAGGCAAATATTTCATAGAGTTTGGGCGCAGATTTATATCCGCCAAGATTGTTTTAAAGAATCGCGGCAGGCAATTGTTGAAAGGCAAGAAGAATCTTGTCCTTATTAGAAATTTTATGATAGGTGAGTTTTCTGATACGCCTGATGATTTCTTGGAAAGTCACTATTTCCAGGGGTTATATGATTATCTAGGAAAGAAGAATTATACACCATTTTTCTTTCCAGTTATTACGAAGGCTTCTAACTATCGACGGTTATATCGAAAAGTTTCTAAAAGCAAGAAAACCATTATATTTCCCGAAGAATTTTTGAAGCTGCGAGATTATTTGTATGCTTTTTTGGCTCCTTTAAGGGCATTAAGCTTAAGATTACCCGCACCTTGCTATGGACAATATCAGTTAGGACGTCTATTAAAAGAAGAGTACTATTCCAATCTTACGGAACATGGATTTCTATACGCGACATTGCTTTCTTGTTCAGGCAAGCGTTTTAAAGAACACAATTTGGCCCCTTTAGGAATTATTAATTGGATGGAGAATCAGTCATTGGAGAAGGGATTGATTAAAGGGTTTAAAGAACATTTTCCAGACCTTTATGTGATAGGAAGTCAACCTTTTTTTATTCAAGAGAATTATCTTGCCCCCGTGTCATCAAACCAAGAAAAGCAGTCAGGATTGTTACCGGAAAAGATCGTTGTCTTAGGCCCCGCAGGGAAAAAATTGGCGACTGAATTTATCAAAGATATACAGGTCGATTATTCTCCACCCTTTCGTTATGCTTCGGTTGTTCCAGAGCCTTTAGCCAATAATCAAGGGAATAATTTACTTGTTTTATTCACAATTGATTTCAAAAATGCCATCGATATGATGCAGATTTTATTAAAGATTGGGCCTCATTTGGAGTCTTTTGACCGCATTATGATTAAATTACATCCAGCTGCATCTTTTGATGAAAAAAAATTAGTTAAAGCCTTAGGGCAGAATCTTTCGAGCCAATATGAATTTTTCCATGGAAGAATAGAAGAATATCTTCATAAAACCGCTATAGGATTCTGTGCTGGAGCAAGCAGCGCGGTGGTTCAACTGGTGATGAGAGGGATACAGGTTATTACCCTTGGAGAACCGTATGCTTTAACACTAGAGTGTTTATTTTGTAAAAAGGACTCAGATATATGGCAAGTTTGTTTTTCTTGCGAAGATGTTGTTGAAGCAATAAATTATTTTAAGATAATAAAAAAAGAAAGGCCGCAAGATTTAATCCAGAAAGCCAAAGAATTCCGTCGCTTTTTTATAGCAGATCCTAGTGAAAAATATTGGGAAAATTATTTAATTGAGAATTCATATCATGATCCTCAAAAAGTATAAAGTTTGTATTTTTTGATAAAAAACAAGCATAATGCCCTTTAAAATAGGGGTACTGTCCGGTGAAAGAATTCCAGGATTATATCCTTTGAAGGGAGTTTTGTTGTATTGTGACTATTCTAAAAAAAGATAATATGACATTGAAAGAAAAGCTAAGAAATAAAAAATTGTCTATAGGATCATGGATAACCATAGGTGATAATGCAATCGCTGAGATTATGTCTAAGGCAGGCTTTGACTGGCTGGCTGTTGATATGGAGCATTCTGCACTAAGTGCGGATCAATGTCAGGAGCTGGTCAGAGTAATAGATCTTTGTCAGATTGCCCCCCTTGTACGGGTTGGAGCCAATGATCCATTATTAATAAAACGGGCTATGGATGCTGGAGCCCACGGCGTGATTGTCCCCATGATCAATTTCCGGCAAGATGCGGAAATGGCGGTCAAAGCCGTTAAATATCCCCCTCAAGGGAGCAGAGGTGTTGGTCTCTCTCGGGCCCAAGGATATGGGACTTCTTTTCATGAGTATAAAAAATGGCTGGAAGCGGAAAGTGTGGTTATTGCTCAGATTGAACACATTGATGGTGTAAATAATCTAGATGAGATTATAGAAGTTGAGGGGATCGATGCCCTTATGGTCGGCCCGTATGACCTTTCCGGGTCTCTAAGAATTCCCGGGAATTTTGAGGATAGAAAAATGCTTCAAGCCCTTGGGAAAATTCAAAAGCTGGTTTTTAAAAAAGGAATCCCTCTAGGGTATCATGTTGTTTCTTCGGATCCTAAGCTTGTGGAAAAAAAGATTAAAGAAGGTTACCTATTTATTGCCTTTGGAGTAGACTTTCTCTTTTTGGGGGATAATTGTCGATCCGGGTTAAAGGTTCTTAATGATGACAAAAACACTTAAAGTAGCTATTATCGGCTTCGGGAAGATGGGAAAAATACGCTTAGCTAGCATGCAGAAGCGTTCCGATTTAGCTCTTGTGGGAATTTGTGAGCCAAATCCCATGGGAATTCCTGAAGGCGTCGGTGTTTTTCAAGATTATAAGGAGTTAATACGCTTAGATCCTGATATTGTTTTTGTGTGCACGCCTAATAAATTTCTATCTGAAATTGTTTGTTTTTTTTTAAATAAAAAAGTGCATGTGTTTTGTGAAAAACCGCCGGGAAGAAACAAAGAGGATGTGCTAAAAATGCTTGAAGCTCAAGAAAATAATCGTGAAATTAAATTAAAATTCGGATTTAATCACCGTTATCATCAGGCTGTTTTAGACGCTCAAGCCATCGTCGCTAAAGGTCGATTAGGGAAGGTTTTATGGATGAGGGGTGTTTATGGGAAAGGCGGGGGCCCCCGGTATGACCGCAATTGGAGAAATGACAAAAATATTGCCGGAGGAGGCATTTTGATAGACCAGGGAATACACATGGTGGATTTATTTCGGCTTTTCTGCGGAGAGTTTAATGATGTCAAATCGTTTATCGGGCAATCCTATTGGCCGGGGGAGATAGAAGATAATGCCTTTGTGTTACTTCGTAATGACCAGGGACAGGTGGGTGCGCTGCACTCCTCGGCCACGCAATGGCAGTATAAATTTCTTTTAGAGATTTATTTGGAGAAAGGCTATATTACCATTCAGGGAATATTATCGTCGACTAAGAATTATGGGACGGAAACGTTAAAAATTGCACGTTGCGTTTATGATGAGGAAGGTTACCCTTTGCCCAATCCAGAAGAGACAATTTCTTATTACGAAGAGGACATTTCTTGGGTTAAAGAACTGGAAGAATTTATAACTTGCATTGAAAAAGATGAACCAATTAAGGTAGGATGTTGTCAAGAAGCCTATAAAACCATGGCATTAATTGAGCAGATTTATCAGGCAGATTTTAAATGGAATGACAGAAGCATTAAAAAGGGGGGTATTGCTTATGAAGACAGTCGTCTTGACTAATGACTTGGCTCCTTCTGATATCATTGATAGTGAGATATATCAACAGTATGAGAAACTTTTAGAAAAAGACATTAAAACGTATTTTTCGGCTCCTAGTGCATTGGTCAATGTGCCTTGCCCAGGGGATAAAAATGCTCCGGGTGTGAATATTTTTGAGAAACTTGGTCTGACCTATCAGAAAAGCACCACCTGTCAGTCGTGGTACGTAAACCCTAGGCCTAAAGCGGAATTGTTGGAACAATTTTATGCCCAATCCAACGCCTGTCGATTCTGGCGAGAAGAAACTTTCAAACTGTCAGATGCGCAGTTGTATTATCTGTGTGGATCTCGCGTGCATTGGGTTATGGAATGTGTTGATGAATATTTATCTGGTCCGCTTACTTTATTGGACTATGAAACGAAGTATCCTAATTTGATAACGCATTTAAATGCTGAACGCACGTTTAAAAATATAATTGTTTTTAAGCCAAAGTTGTATGAGCATATTCATTTGTTACCCAGGGAGGTTGCTATCGCGCAATATGATGATATGGTTAATCAAGTGGATGTTGTCACAGCTTTTGAAACGATAGAAAGAATGTTTGATACCTGTCGATTATTTTTGGATGCAGCCCAATTCTGTCGTAAGGGCGGGTTATTATTATTTACAACAGCAAGCTGTACCGGATTAGAATATCAGGTGTTAGGGAAAGATGCCCCCACGCTTAATCCGATTAATCGCATGAATTTATTATCCATTGAAGCTTTGGCGGCGCATGTTGAGAAAGCTGGCTTTGAAATTTTAGAATTGAGTACGCCGGGTCGTTTGGATGTCAATATTGTAAAGCAGGTTCTGGAACAGAAAAAGGATTTAAAGACTGATTCTTTCTGGCGTTATATTTTTGAATCACGCGGTGAAAAGACCTTGCAGGGCTTGCAAAATTTTCTACAGGAAAATAGATTAAGTTCACACGTACGGATTGCTGCAAGAAAACTATAAATAATATTTCATTGTATCGGAATTTCAAAGTTACAATTCCGATACAATCTCTGCGATTGTTTCGCGCCCGCCCCGCCGCTTCGCGGCGAAAGCTGCTGGCCGAGGAAGCGAAACAGCAGGGGATAGTGCACTCGCGCAGCGAGTGCTTATCTTGTCACATTGGAATTAACACCTATCTTAAGGAAAAAGACACCGTATGAAGACAGTCTGTATCATTCCAGCTCGCATGGAAAGCTCAAGGTTTTATGGGAAACCTATCAAAAAAATTTTGGGGTACCCTATGATTGAGCATGTTTTTCGCAGAGTCAAAACTGCCAGACATATTGATGAAGTCTATATGGCGACATGCAATCACCAGATCAGAGAAGTCGCAGAAGCGTTTGGGGCAAGAGTCATTATGACTTCTGACAAGCATACAAGAGGAACGGATAGGGTGGCTGAGGCAGCATCAGACATCGAGGCGGATATCGTAATGAATGTGCAGGGGGATGAACCCCTTGTTGACCCGGAATCGTTAGATAGGGCCATTGAAATGATGAGAAATAATGGGGCCACTCAATGTATTAATTTAGTCTCGCCCATTTATGAGTGGGATATTTTTTCGGACATTAATGTCGTTAAGGCTGAAATCGACAATCAAAATAGAGTCCTGAAATTTTTCCGCCGGCTCCAAATGGAGCCTAATCGGCCGGATGCGGCAAATAGTGAAAAAGTTTTTAAAAGGGGGATAAAACAGATAGGGATATATCTGTTTAGAAAACCGTTGCTGATGCAGTTTGCCTCATGGGCTGAAACACCTCTCGAAAAACAGATAGGGGTGGATATGATGCGGATTCTCGAAAACGGTTTCTCAATTGACACGTGCATGTCCAAAGATATGGTCAGCGTTGACACCCCTCAAGAGCTAGAAAAAATGGAGTGCTTATTACAAAAGGATTTGTTATTCCAAAAACTTTTTAAAGGTACAGATAGAAATGACTTTATTTAAGGGAATAAAAGTATTTATAGGGCCTTCGAGTTTTGGGGTGGAAGACCAAAGACCATTGAACCTTTTAAAGGCGGCTGGTTTTGAAATTATAGAAAATGTTTATAAACGACGGCTGACCAAAGAAGAATTATTGAAATTTTTAACAGATGATGTAGTAGGACTCATCGCTGGCTTAGAGACTATTGATCGAGAAGTTTTGGAAAGAACAAACCTCAAAGTTATTTCACGTTGCGGGGCAGGGATATCGAATGTTGATCTGAAAGTAGCTAGGGAATTGGACATAAAGGTTTGTTATACGCCTTTTGGTCCGACAACGGCAGTGGCTGAACTAACGGTTGGCGCACTGCTTAGCCTTTTAAGGTCGGTGCATATCATGAATGATTGTTTACATCACGGTCAATGGACAAAAATAACAGGTTATCAATTGGAAGGTAAAACTGTGGCTATCATTGGTTTTGGTCGCATTGGAAGAAAAGTAGCCTCATTACTCGTGCCTTTTGCAGTAAAGATTATTGCCGTTGATACGAATGTAGGCGAGAAAATAGATGGTGTAAAATTCTGTTCGCTGGATGAAGCCTGCGCCCAGGCAGATATCATCAGTATTCATATAAGTGGAGATAATGAAATTATAGGAAAAAATGAGTTTAATCTTATGAAAAAAGGAGTTTTCTTGCTGAATGCCGCACGAGGCGAAGTCGTTAACGGCGATTCTTTAATACAGGCTTTAGAAAGTGGAAAAATTCAGGGAGCATGGATTGATGCGTTTGTTAACGAGCCATATTCCGGACGCTTGCAGGAATATCCTCAGGTACTTTTGACTCCCCACGTTGGTTCGTATACGGTAGAAGGCCGCGCGAAAATGGAAATGGACACAGTCCATAATTTAATAGCCGCCTTTAATAAAGAAAAAATATGATCGCATCTCAAACAGAACTTCACACATATCTATCGATTGCTAAAGAAGCTGCTTTATTGGCTGGTAACTTTTTATTTGAGCGCAGTCAATCAAACTTGAAGGTTAATTTTGCCGAAGGTAAAGATATCAAAATAGCCGCTGATGTCAATTCGGAAAAGATTATTTGTAAACATCTAACACAACACTCTCCATTTTCGATCCTCTCAGAAGAAAAGGGATTTCTGCAAAGAGAGAATAAAGATTATATGTGGATAGTTGATCCATTGGACGGTACCATGAATTATTTAAGGAATATCCCTCTATGTTGTGTTTCCATAGGCCTATGGCATAAAAGTGAGCCTTTATTAGGGGTTGTTAATAATTTCAATACGAATGAACTCTATTGCGGAATAATGAATCAAGGGGCATGGATAAATGATGTCGCGATAACCGTTGGTGATACTCATGCCAAGAAGGAGGCTGTATTGTGTACAGGGTTTCCGGCCCAGGGTGATTTTTCACCTGATGCCCTTAAAAATTTTATTGCGAACGTCCGCTTATATAAAAAGATTAGAATGATAGGTTCTGCCGCTCTTTCTATTTGTTATGTGGCTTCTGGTAAGACAGACGTTTATTATGAAAGAGATATAATGTTCTGGGATATTGCCGCTGGGATCCCTATTGTTTTGGGTGCAGGGGGTTCAGCTCATTATAACCAGACACAGCGAGAATATTCGTATAATGTGCATGTCTCTAATGGAGAGTATGTGCGTGAGGATCACGGCAAATGCCTGAAAGTTGGAGGAATGGTTAGAAAAGGAAAGAGGAAATGAGTGAACCCTTGGTGACAGTCTTAATGGCTGTTTATAACGGCGGGAATTATTTGAAAGAAGCCATTGAGAGTGTATTGAATCAAACTTATAAAGATTTTGAATTTTTGATTATTGATGACTGCAGTACAGATAATACCTGCGCAATTATTCAAGGTTGCCCTGACTCTCGAATTCGTCTTTATAAAAATAGTCAAAATATACAACAGACAGCGTCATTAAATGTTGGGCTTGGGATAGCGAGAGGAGAATATATCGCGCGTATTGATGCAGATGATGCGGCTAATCCGCGGTGGCTGGAATCGCATATCAATTATCTTCAGGGACATCCCGAGTGTGAAGTTATATCATCAGATGCTCTTGTCATGGATGAGTCTGGTAGGAAGAAACGTATTTTAAATATTTCTCATGATCAAAAGAATATGATGATCCGTTCTTTAGTTGCTACGCCTATTCATCATGGAGGGTGTTTAATGAAGAGGGATATGATTTTAAAATATGGTAAATATAATGAAAATTTTAGAATCGCTTTCGATTATGAATTATGGTCTCGGTTGTTACGCAAGGGTGTTTGCTTTGGAGCACATCGATATGTGGGAATGAAGGTACGATTTCATGCCCAATCCACAAGTGTAGAGGAAAGAAGAACCAAAGAACTCCCGGACATGGTTCAGGTTATGGTGGATAATGTTCATTATTATACAACTGTCTGTTTGGATGGAGCGAGCCAAGCATTATACTGGCGGTTATGTTACGAGGTAGAGGTTTTATCGGATGATGAATTTGATCAGGGGATGCGTTTAATCGAAGATATTTATTATTCTCTAAGACCGGAATTTAATAATTTGGCATGTACGGCTGAAGCTTATTTAGATTATCAGAAAAAGATCATATTGGTTAAGCGGATATTCAGTTTAGCCCGTCAACAAAGAATTCTACAGATACGTTTTCTTTGCTGGGGTTATATCCAAAAACGAGGGATTTTTAATGTATTTGCTCTTATGGCAATGACTTCTTTGCTAGGGGCTAAAAGTATTGAATTCCTGCGACAAGGCTATTATTCCATTCGAAAATTAAGAGTTAGGATGTGTTAATTGTTTATGGAAAGAATCGTTGAGATGCATTAGAAACATATCGGAACAATGAAAATTTTAATAGCGCATAATTATTACCGAACTCCCGGGGGAGAAGACGCGGTTTTTAGATCCGAATGTGAACTTCTTAAAAATTTTGGCGAAGAAGTTATTCTGTATGAACGAAACAACGCGGAATTGGATGCCTTATCAAATTTTAGAAAGTTTAAATATTTTTTTTCTTTAGGATATTCACGAAGGACATACAATGAAATACGGGCACTCATAAAAAAGTTCAGACCAGATGTCGCTCATTTTCATAACATTTTTTTCCTTATTACGCCCGCCGCTTACTTTGCCTGCAAAGATGAAGGCGTCGCGGTTGTTCAAACTCAACACAATTTTAGGCTTTTGTGCTCTAACGCTTTATTTTACAGAAATAATAAGCCTTGCGAGGATTGTCTCCAGAAAAATTTATGGCAAGGAGTCCGACATAAATGTTATCGGAATTCAAGATTATTGACTGGTTTTTTAGCCTGGACGATCGATAGACATTGGAGGAATAAGACATGGATGGAAAAAGTGGACATGTATATTGCTGCCGCTGAATTTACCCGACAGAAATATCTCCAGAGAGGAATTCCCCAAAAAAAGATTGTCCTAAAACCTCATTTTTTCAGTAAGGATCCAGGGCAAAGGAATGGTCATAAATCTTATGTTCTTTATGTGGGGCGGTTGAGCCAAGAAAAAGGAGTGAATGTTCTTATTGAAGCCTGGAAATCATTGAAAAATATTCCGCTTAAAATTATTGGACACGGTGATCAGTGGAATGCTCTGAGGGAATTAGCCAAAAATAATTCAGCTATTGAATTTTTAGGCCACGTTTCGCAAGTGGAATGCGAAAAATATCTCAAAGAAGCTTATTTTTTGATTATCCCTTCTCTTTGTTACGAAAATTTCCCGAGGGTTTTAGTTGAAGCATACGCTCATGGCCTACCTGTTATCGCAAGCCGTTTGGGAAGTCTTGCTGAGCTTATTGTTGATGGCAAAACGGGTTTATTATTTGAACCAGGGGACGCTCAAGATTTAGCAAGAAAGGTGCGTTTTTTGATGGATGATGAAAATAAGCGTTTAGCCATGGAAAGAGAAGCGCGGTTGGAATATGAACAGAAATATACCCCAGAGAGAAATTATAAACAGCTCATGGCTATTTATAAAAAGGCTATTGAGGTGGCGCGAACTTCATAATTTGGTGGCCTGTCAACTATCAGGCTCAATCGGATGTGGTGCGGGAGATATCGTCTTTGGTCTAAAAAAGGGGAGGCAATATTTATGCAAAAACCAAAAGTCGTTATTTTATGCGGTGGAAAAGGAACCAGGCTTCAGGAAGAAACAGAATTTAAGCCTAAGGGATTAGTGGCTATAGGCGAAAAACCGATTTTATGGCATATTATGAAGACCTACGCTCATTTTGGGTTTAATGATTTTATTCTTTGCCTGGGGTACAAAGGCGATCTTATCAAAGAATTCTTTTTAAGGTATAACACCAACACGCACGATTTTAATTTGAATTTAAAAAAGAGGACGATTGAGATATATGATAATAATATAGAAGACTGGAATATTACTTTCGCGAACACGGGACTGACATCTGAGACGGGAAGCCGGCTTAAACAAATCGAGCAATATATTACAGAAGATAATTTTTTTATGACCTATGGTGATTGTTTGTGCGATGTGAACATTAAGGATTTGCTAGAATATCATCTCCACCACAATAAAATTGGGACCGTGACGGCTGTAAGACCAGTTGTAAAACTAGGGAAGCTCGACCTTCGCGATGACACGATCATTGATTTTACAAAGAAACCTTTGACGCAAGAGACGAGGATAGACGGAGGATTTTGCGTCTTCAGAAAAGATTTTTTTAAATACTTAAAGACTGATGAAAACTGTGTTTTAGAAGATGTCCCTTTAAAAACATTAGCCAAGGACAGAGAGTTTATGGCGTATAAACATGATGGTTTCTGGCAATGTATGGATACGATTAGTCAGACACAATATCTTAATAGTTTATGGGAAAACGAAGAAGCCTTGTGGAAAGTATGGTAAATTTCGATATTTATAAGGACAAAAAAATTCTAGTCACCGGTCACACAGGCTTTAAGGGGGCTTGGTTGTCGATATGGTTGCATGAAATAGGTGCAAAGGTTATTGGATTCTCACTCGAACAGTATGATAATGATTACATTTTTGAGAGTTCAGATTTGAAGAATTTGATCGTTGATGAAAGAGGAGATATTTGTAATATTGATAGGTTAAAAAAAATTTTCGCTGAGCATAAACCCGATATAGTCTTTCACTTAGCAGCCCAATCTCTTGTACGAAGATCGTATAAAAGCCCTCTTGAAACAATCAATGTCAATGTGATGGGAACAGCCAATATTCTTGAATGTATCAGGGAAAGCACTTCTGTTAAAGCAGGTATTATGGTAACAACGGATAAATGTTACAAAAACAAGGAAAGCAGGTCAGGGTACATGGAAACAGATGAGTTAGGAGGCTATGATTTGTATAGTATAAGTAAAGTGTGCGATGAACTTATTATAGAATCCTATAGAAATCTTTTTTTCTCCAGTAAACTTATAGCATCAGCCAGGGCAGGAAATGTGATCGGAGGCGGAGATTTTGCTGAGGACAGAATTGTCCCTGATTGCATAAGAGCTCTAAAAAAGAATAAATCTATTCAGATCAGAAATCCCTATTCGGTAAGACCATGGCAGCATGTTCTTGATGTAGTGAATGGTTATTTATTATTGGGAAAGAGGCTTTTAGAAGGAGATAAGAATTTTTCACAGGCATGGAATTTCGCTCCCAATCTTGAGTCAGTTGTAACAGTCAAAGATATTGTTAATTTGGTCATAGAACAGTGGGGAACAGGGCGATGGGTTGAATCAAAGAGCAAAGAGGGAATGGTCGAAACAAAAATCCTTACCCTTAATGCCAATAAAGCTAAAAAATTATTAGGATGGAATCCAAAATTGGATATTAAAGAGGCTGTCAAAAAAACCGTTGAGTGGTATAAAAAGAGCCAAAATAGCAATTCTTATGAATTATGCGCCAAGCAGATTAGAGAGCATATGGAATCGGTGTTAATCAATGAGTAAGATATTAATAGCTGGCGTAAGGAGCATAATACCTAAAATTTATGAAAATTAAGAGTGAAAAATTAGATACCTTGAGAGAAGAAATTATGGGAAGAATTGAGAAATACTCTCAAGAGTTCGAAAAAGTCTCTGTAAGAAAAAATGTGCCTGTTTCGGGGAAGAAAATAGGGAAAGAAGAATTTAAGGCCGCCGTTAACGCGATTCTCGACGGACATTGGACGGACGGACCCTACACAAAAAGATTCGAGAGAATGCTACGAGATTATGTCGGTGTTACGTATGCGAATTTTGTTAATTCAGGATCTTCGGCCAATCTTTTGGCTTTAACGGCTTTGTTGTCTCCTAAAATGGGAAAAAGACAAATTAAAAAAGGCGATGAGGTTATTACGACGGCTTGCAGTTTTCCAACGACAGTTAATCCGATCATACAGAATTCCCTTGTCCCTGTTTTTTGCGACATGGATTTAGGGACGTATGGCATTAATATTGATGATTTAAAGAATACCATCACTGAAAAATCAAGGGCTGTTTTTATTGCCCATACTCTGGGAAATCCTTTTAATATTAAAGCTGTCAAAGAGATATGTGATCAGTATAACTTATTTCTGATTGAGGATTGTTGTGATGCCTTGGGAAGTTCTTACGACGGTCGAATGGTGGGAACATATGGAGACATGGCCACGTATAGTTTTTATCCAGCCCATCACATTACCTCCATTGAGGGGGGAGCGATCCTGACCAATGACGCGACATTGAATACTGTTATCGTCTCGCTAAGGGATTGGGGGAGAGATTGCTATTGCCTTACAGGAAAGGATAATACCTGCGGAAAACGTTTTGATCATCAGAAAGGCAATCTTCCTCGAGGGTATGACCATAAATATATTTACTCTGAATTGGGCTATAATCTTAAAGCGACAGATATTAATGCGGCCATTGGTATTGAGCAGTTGAAGAAAATTGAGAGTTTTCACCAAAGAAGGGAGAGAAATTTCAATAGACTTTACGATGGTTTAAAAGATTTGGAGGATATTTTTATATTGCCAGAGAGCCAGAAAAACGCAAAGCCCTCATGGTTTGGTTTTATTCTAACTTTAAAAAATAATTGTACGTTTACAAGAAGAGAACTGCTAAAATTCCTTGATGAAAAAGGCATCGCCAGCAGGCTTATTTTCGCGGGGAATATTACAAAACAGCCTTATTTTATCGACTATGGTATTCAATATAGGCAAGTCAGTGATCTTGTTAATACCGATATTATTATGAACAACACATTTTGGATTGGAATTAATCAGTTGCTCGATGATGCGAATATAGATTATGTCATTGAATCAATTAAAGAATTTTGTCATGTCAGCAGCGAGACCAAAGTATGAAAATTAAGACAGCGGTTATTGGAACAGGAAATATTGGAACGGATCTTCTTATTAAAATCCAGAAATCTGAGTATCTAGAATGCGCGATGTTTACGGGACAGAATTCTGACTCGAAAGGCATTAGGCGAGCAAAGCAGATGGGTATCCCGACTTCCTACGATTCTATTAAGGCGATAGTGGATAATCCTGATTGTTGTGATATCGTTTTTGATTGTACGTCCGCGCGGGCCCACAGGTACCATGCGTCCATACTCGAAAAATTAGGGAAATTTACCATTGATCTAACGCCTTCTCAGATAGGAAGTATGTGTGTCCCTATGATTAATCTGAATGGATGTTTAAAAGAGAAAAATGTTAATGTTATTTCATGCGGAGGCCAGGCTATTATTCCCATCGCGCATGCTATTATGAAAGTACATCCTGAAACAGAATATTTGGAGCTTGTATCAAGTATCTCATCAAGGTCTGCCGGCGCTGGAACAAGAATCAACATTGATGAGTATACGCAAATAACAAAAGACGCCCTATTAAAATTTACAGGTGTAAAAAAAGCTAAAGCTATAATAATATTAAATCCTGTAGAACCTCCAGCTGTGATGCACAATACAATTTATGCCGTTATCAAGAAACCAAAGATAAAAGAAATAAAGAATGAAATAGAGAAGGTGGAACAACAGATAAAGAGATATGTTCCCCATTATGAAATCACGCGGGGGCCTATTTCTGAAAACGGTAGAGTTACGACAATGGTTGAAGTTATTGGGCTTGGGGATTTCCTCCCCAAATACGCAGGAAATTTGGATATCATCAATTGTGCCGCGCTAAATATAGCGGAACAATACGCAAAAAATAAAATGTCGGAAAGAAAAAATGAACAATATTCAGTTTTTTGATTCAACATTAAGAGACGGCTCGCATGCGATAGCTCATCAGCTAACTATTGAGAATATAAGAGATTTTTGTAGTAAGGCTGATGATGCGGGACTTTATGTGATAACCGTTGGACATGGCAATGGCCTGGGAGCTTCTTCTCTTCAGGTAGGATTGTCTAAACTAACAGATGCCGAGATGTTAGCTACAGCCAGAAAATATCTTAAACACACAAGACTTGGCGCATTCTTTATTCCAGGTTTTGGAACGATCAAAGATGATATTCAACCAGCGATAGATCAAGATGTTGATGTATTTTCTATTGGTACACACTGTACCGAGGCAGATGTTACAAGGCAGCATATTGAATACGTAAGGAAGAAGGGCAAGGAAGTCATAGGTGTGCTCATGATGTACCATATGATTGATGCCGATAGTTTACTCAAACAGGCTAAATTAATGGAAAGTTACGGCGCGCAAGGAATACTTATCATGGATAGCGCTGGGGCCTCCACCCCTGAAATGGTTCAGGAGAGGATATCTCTTCTTACAAAGAATCTTAAAGTTAAAGTTGGCTTTCATGCGCATCATAATCTTGGGCTTGCTGTTTCGAATTCCTATGAGGCTGTTAAAGCAGGCGCGGTTTTTATTGACGGAACAATAAGAGGTTTTGGCGCAGGGGCAGGCAATTGCCAGCTTGAGGCGCTTGCGGCGCTTCTACAAAAAGTTGGCGTTAAAACTAATTTAGACTTGTATAAGCTTCAAGATGTGAGCGAAAAAGTGGTTAGAAAATTCATGAAAACACCTTTAGAAATAAATTCTATAGTCATCACCAGTGGCCTCGCTGGAGTTTTTTCAGGATTTAAACCACATGTCATGAAAGCGGCGAAAAGATTCAATGTTGATCCACGAGACATATTCATGGAGCTGGGAAAAAGAAAAATGATTGCCGGCCAAGAAGATTTTATTGTAGATATCGCTATGTATCTAGCCGAGCAGAAAAGAAGCAAGGTAGAAAATTACAGTATCGAATCATTGTTATAGGTAGTCTAAGAGATAAATATCAGGGAGGTGTAAAATTGAAAGTAGCAGATTACATTTTTAAATTTTTATCAGACAGGGGTGTTAATAGCGCCTATATGGTATCTGGGGGACAGGCCATGTTCCTTAATGACGCTCTTTGTCGCAATAAGAATTTTCATACAATCTGTACTCACCACGAACAGGCTGCCGGTATGAGTGCTGAGAGTTACTCGAGAATTACGGGGAAGCCTTCTGTCGCGCTTGTTACGGCTGGGCCTGGGAGTATAAATGTTTTGAATGGTGTGGTGGGGGCCTGGACAGATTCCTCTCCTATATTTGTTATTTCTGGCCAGTCTGGGCTTAGTTTCGTGGAATATCAGGAAAAGACAGGGATAAGGCAGTACGGTGTTCAGGGGATTTATATAAAACCGATTGTTCAGAGTGTTACCAAATATTTTAAGACCATTGACGATCCATGCAAAATACAATATTACATGCAAAAAGCCTATCATTTAGCAACGACTGGAAGGCCAGGCCCTGTGTGGCTAGATGTACCCCTGGATATACAGAAACAAGAAATTCCTGAAAGCAACTTAGAAGAATTTATTCCAGAGGATGATTTTGATATTGATATCGTTATGAATAATGCTAACAAAGTCACCGCGATGCTTAAGGCATCAAAAAGACCGATCATTCTAGCTGGGCAGGGTGTGAGACTCAGTCGAGCAGTGGAAAAATTTCATGAATTAGTCAACATTTTAAAAATTCCCGTACTCACATCAAGACTTGGCATAGATTTAATTGAATCAGACCATGAGTATTATATTGGACGGCCGGGTACTTACGGTGAAAGAGCTGCCAATTTTGCCGTACAAAATGCCGATTTAATTTTTGCTATCGGAAGCAGGCTGGCAACCTCCTTAACTGGACATAATCCAAAAGATTTCGGGAGACATGCAAAGAAAATTATGGTAGATATTGATAGTAAAGAGCTGGATAAGCCCGGAGTTGAAATTGATTTAAGAGTTAATTGTGACGCGAAAATTTTTATAGGGGAATTGTTGAAAACGTATGATCCAAAAGAAAATAGAAATGATTATAAAAACTGGATTAAGAAATGCATTTATTGGAAAAAGAATTATCCAGTTGTCCTGGGGGAGTATAAAAAAGAGAAGCCAATAAATTCTTACCATTTTACGGATAGACTTAGTCATTTTGCCGCGAAGGACGACGTTGTTCTTGTCGATACGGGATCGTGTTTTCATGTGGCCTGTCAAGTTTGGAAAATAAAAAAAGGCCAGCGGTTTCTTACCACGGGAGGCCTTTCTTCAATGGGATATTGGGTGGCAGGCATTGGCGGATGTATGGCAAATAATAGAAAAAGGACCATTGTTATAACCGGAGATGGCAGTTTACAGATGAATATTCAGGAATTCGCGACAATCAAACATAATAATCTTCCCATAAAAGTTTTTATATTTAACAATAATGGATATTTACTAATCAGGCATACACAGAAAAATTTTATGGAAGGGAGACTTTTTGGTGAGGGGCCAGAAACTGGTGTGTGGTGTCCCGATTCGATGAAGATAGCCTCCGCTTATGAAATAAAGGGAGTGCAAATAAAAGATCCTAGTGAAGTCGATGAAAAAATAAAAGAAGTCATGGATTATGATGGGCCTGTTATTTGTGATGTGATTAACCCGGAGTGGCAGCTTATTATCCCGAGAATTTCGTCTGAGAAACTACCCGACGGCAGGCTTGTATCAAAGCCTTATGAAGATATGTTCCCATTCTTAGACAAGGATATTCTTAAAAAGGAAATGATAGCTGAGCACGAATCTGCCCTCTCCTTAGATAAGGAAGTCCTTAGAAAGGAAATCGTAGCTGAAGATGAATAATGTTCTTGTGACAGGTGGAAGTGGTTTTATTGGAAAGAATTTAATTGAATACCTGAGAGATAAGTTCGAAGTCCAATGTCCCGCTCATTCAGAATTAGAACTTATTGATAAGGAAAAAGTCGATAAATATTTTGCGTCAAATCATGTTGATGTCATTGTGCATTGTGCCAGTAAAGGCGGGACAAGGAAGATACTGAATGAACAGGATAACCTAAAATTCAACCTTAGGATATTTTTTAACCTGGCCGCCCAAGGGTGCCGGATGATATTTTTAGGCAGCGGGGCTGAATATGATAGGTCACGAGAGATAAAAAATATCAGTGAAGAGCAATTTGGCCTACATTGTCCTAAAGATGATTATGGCTTTTACAAGTATGTTTGTTCAAAGTATATAGAAAAAAGCGATGGGATTGTTAACTTAAGATTATTTGGCGTGTTTGGCAAATATGAAGATTATGAAATTCGGTTTATATCCAATATTATGGCAAGGGTTCTCTTGGGCCTTAAGGTTGAGATAACCCAAAATATGTTCCTTGATTACACGGATGTCAGAGATGTCTGCCGAATTGTTGAGCGTTTTATTATCCACGAGCCCAAAGAGAAATTTTATAACGTTGGTGCGTGTCATGGCCTTGATCTTTTGAGTATTGTTAAGATCATACAAGATATCAGTGGCAAGAAATTTGAAATAGAGGTTAAAAAAAAGGGGCTCAATCGAGAATATACCTGTGACAACAAGAAGCTTCTTAATGAGAGCAAGGATTTTAAATTCACCAAGCCTGAAGATTCAATAAAGTTTTTATTCGATTGGCTTGTTTCTAGTAAAGAAAAAATAAATAAAGAAAATTTATTAAAATATTAAAAAACTATCAAAGGACACAAAATGGAAAAAAAATAAATATCTCGTTCTCATCCCTTGTTTAAATGCTGCCTTAACAGTAACAGAGGTCATGCTTGAATTAAAGAAATTGGATCTCCCATTTGATGTTGTCGTCATCGATAATGCAAGCAAAGACGGAACTTTAGACGTTGTTCAGACCGCTATTAAAAAACATGATTTAAAAGGCTATTATTTGATCAGGAATATACGGAATTTGGGTTACGGGGCATCGAATAAAGTAGCATTGAATTTTGGAATATATAATGGCTATGAGAAATTGATTATTATACATGCGGATAATCAGTATCCTGTCAATTACATGCCGGAGTTGATCAAAGTTAATTTGGAAACAAAAGCGGCAATGACTGTTGGTACAAGATTAGGCCATAAAGACGTAAAAGAAATTATGCCCAAATGGAGATATTGGGGGAATTACGTTCTTAGTGCAGTCAATAGATGGGCGTATGATCTTCAATTGGATGAGTTTAATTCTGAATTCAGGATATATGATTTAGAGTTTATGCATAAAAAGGCAAAGTTTGAGAGATGTGGCGATGTCGCAAATTACACGCTTGATAGTATATTAGCAATAAGGGCTGCAAAAGGTGAAATAAATCAAATTGTTATTCCCTGCAGTTACCCCCCCCGATGCTCATCACCCTGCTCTTTGGGACTTATTGGTATATGCCGCTTATAATTTTTATAAGGCATTAGAGTTTAAGTTATTCCACAAATTAACGTAGGAATTTCGAAAACTTCTCATTAAGCGCAAACGCAATTGCAGCGATGAAGAGGGGAGCAATGGGCAGGGAATATCTGGTTAAAGTCATGGCGAGGGAATACAAACCGATAAATAACATTAGGAAAAAGAATAAAAAGAATAAGCATTGATGTTTCTGGTCCTGCGCGTCATAGATCTTTCGGTGGTTTTTTAACATGTACACGCCAACGTAAACGATAGAGAATAAGGTTATTAGAGCCATCAGAAGCCTCAGGGTATTTTTAACAAGAATGTTGTCGTGAATATTTGTCAGCCATTGAGGATAAATGACGAATCCGATTTTTGTGGACTCCCAAAAAAACATTTTTAAGGATTCAAGAAAATAAAAAAGAGAATATTGAAAAGGATTTGATAAGGCTTGTTTCATTGATGAAAAAGTGAGTATCCTGTCAATTTTCTCTTGGGAAATTTTATTGCTGAGTAGTTCATTTCTTTTTTGAGATTCTAGATAGCCACTGTTATAAAACCAGTCATCGCAGACCGCCTGCCCATGAAATGAGCGGCAGACGTTTTGCCCGGGGATGGATGAAAGCGCGATGGATAAATGTTCTTTTGTCAATGGAGCCGTGCGCTTAAAAGCAAGAGTATATAACATTGACACTCCACGGTTATCAGCAAAAGTGTAGTACCCGTGATGTTTTTTGTTTAAAGATTTATATCCGTTAGTAGTAGTGTTAAAAATTGTGAAAAAAATAATTAAAAAAATAATAGCACATTGTGCTTGTTTCTTTTTTCTTTTTACAAAGGAGAGGACCAATATGATTATAAAAGGAAAAGTAAATATTGGGTAAAGAATAAGTAATACAGCCTTTGAAAAAACAGCAACTGTGGCGGTTAAAGAGAAAAGGAGAGCATGCAGGGCAAGAGGTTTTATGTCCTCTAGCAGTAAGAAGTGCCAGGTTTTACTAATGAGAAGGACGGATAATAAAATAAAAGGTAAGGTAGCGATTTCTGAATAAAGATCAAAACCACAGCTGATGAGGCCTGGCGAAAACCCATAATATAACAAGGCGATGGTTGTAACTGTTTCATTTAGTTTAAGGAGGAGAAGTACTCGATATAAAAGAATCTGGCCCAAAAATAACAAGAGGATTTGCAAGCATGTTTGGACTTTTTTATAATCCACATGAAGTCTATCGGCAAGCTTCATTGAAAGTGAAATCGAATAAGCATACAAGGGTTCTTTTTGGGGGCCATTCTTAAGATATCCGCGCAGTCCCTCTGACTTTAGAATTCTTCCATTGTTTTCAAAGCCAATAGAATCAAAAGCTATGGTCATATGAGAGGAAAAAGCAAGGTAGATCCAGAATACAAAAGGCAAGATAAAAGCGAAGATTATTTTTTTATGAGTGATTATAGACATGTAGTTTAGTATACTCGCCAGTTCAATTATTGTAAAATAAAAAAATAAGGATTTTCAGTAGAATCATGCCAACAGTTTAACTCATAAAAATTAGGATATTGAAGTAGAACTATTTCTGGAAATTTTTTCAATCTACCTTATAATATATTCTTATCCATCAAGGATTATAAATATATGATCGACTTATTTTTATTAGTTGAAAGAGAGAGCCGCGATGATTAATTCAAATAAAAGACAACATGTTTTGGATTCGCTAGGGTTAATACTGATCGGATTATTTTCCTTGGGATATATAATTTTTGCCAGACTATTTGCTGAGATGCACCTTCAGCTTCCTTTTTTAAATTTTCCTATTTTTGTCGGGGAAATATTGCTGTTTATCTGTTTGATTTTATTTTTTGCTAAATATCGTCATGATCCACAAAAATTAACGAGATGGCATTACTTGATCATTGGTTATTTTATCTTTGTTCTTATCAAAGCCTTATACGGCTATTTGATGTGTGGGCCGTTAGCCCTTCGCCACGCAGCGCTTTTGTACTACCCCGCATTTGCTGTTTTTGGTTATGCTTTTTATCGAAGAGATTTTTTTAGCAGGAAAACAAGCTTTTTATTAGTACTTTTGATTATCTATATATTTGTTGCTACAAGGTATCACAGTTATTATACACTAACTCTGGTGGCTTTAGGACTCATTCTCATCGCATCGTATTCCCATAAAATAATAAAAATTTTATTGCTGTTGCTTTTTTTTATTTTTATCCCTTACAAAGAATTTTTTCTTACATCCCGTATGATGATTGTAGCTAACCTTTTGTCAGGGCTATATTTAGCAGGGGTGCTTCCTATTATTTTAAAGATCAAAAAAGGATTAAAACTCCTACTAATTGTCTTAATCATAGGGATTGTTATTTTTGGAGTATATAAATTTGCGCCTCACGCGGCTTTGAAGTCAATTGTTAATTTTAAAAGAATGGCGGAAGTGTTTAATACTGGCGATCGTAAAATACAAGCTGAAATCAACGATTTTAAAATCGAAGAACATAAGAACGTGGGGTTATATAATCCTGACAAGAAAATTAGTGCCCCAACCAAGAAGGTTATTATTGAACAGAAAGAGATTATCTCTGAAGAGATGATGAAGATGCAAATAAGAAAAACCATTGTTGAGCAGGTGAAAGAAAAAAATAAGGGATTTTCCTTTGATGAAGTCCCCGAGATGCCGCAAGAGGCTGTGGTTGAGGAAGTGAAGAAGGCGGAACCGGAGTTGGTTGTAGCAAAGGTTGAATCAGAAGAGGTTCCGAACCCATCCGAGGTGCCGGTAGCAGTGGTAACCGAAGAGGCGGTAGTAACAGATACACCGAAAGCGGTAGAAGCAGTCGCCGATACAGCCAAAGAGGTTGCGGTTGAGGAGGTGAAGAAAGAGCCGGAATTGGATTTTGCGAAAGCTGAATCGCAGGAGGCAGCGAAAACTTTAGAGGAAGTGGGTGCAACGGTTACCGAGATGCCGCAAGAGGGTGTGGTTCAAGAGGTGAAGAAGACGGAACCGGAGTTGGTTGTAGCAAAGATTGAATCAGAAGAAGTGCCGAAATTATCTGATGTGCCGGTAGCGGCAGTAACAGATACAGCGAAAGCGGTAGAAGCAGTCCCCGATACAGCCAAAGAGGGTGTGGTTGAGGAAGTGAAGAAGGCGGAACCGGAGTTGGTTGTAGCAAAGGTTGAATCAGCAGAAGTGCCGAAATTATCTGATGTGCCGGTAGCGGTGGTAACCGAAGAGGCGGCAGTAACAGATACAGCGAAAGCGGTAGAAGCAGTCCCCGATACAGCCAAAGAGGTTGCGGTTGAGGAGGCGAAGAAGACGGAACCGGAGTTGGTTGTAGCGAAGGTTGAATTAGAAGAGGTTCCGAAAGTTTTGGAGGATCCAGTAATAGTAACCGTAGAGGCAATGGTCGCTACCGATACACCGAAAGAAGAGGTGGCCGTTACGGAAGAACTGAAAGCGATTGTGGCTGAAGAAGAGAAAAAAGAAGGAATACGGCAAATTCTTTTTGAGAAGATTAAGCAAGAAATACAAACAGCTTCTGTTGAGCAGGTCAATGAAGAAATCTCTCCGGGCATTGTTGCGAAGGTTAAAGAGGAGATGCAAGTAGACCTTGAGAAAAGATTTGGACGAAAAATGTCAGGCTTAGGCGAACACGTTGATAGTCTTGGAAAACTTTCTACGTATTTAAATCCCCTTAATATAATTAAAATAAATAATACACAAGGGTGGACTGATAACGATAATGCGGTTTTCCGGCTTTATATATGGAGAGATATGTTGGTCGATTTGGCCAAGAAAAAACCAATTTTGGGTTTCGATTTCGGTAAACCGTTTCGTTCAAAAAGCCTTGAAATCCTTCATTGGGGAGATGGAGACTGGGCTCGAGATGGCTGGATTGGAGCGCATAATTCCTATTTGGAAATAATTTATAGAATGGGTATAATCGGGATTTTATTGATTTTGAGTCTTTTGATCCTTCTCTTTAAAATGATCAAACAATTTATTCAATGCAAATCATTCACAGGCATTTTACTTTGCGCCATTATTATCAATTGGTTCGCGGCCGCTAATTTTTTGTTAATTTTTGAATTGCCTTATACGGCTATACCTATCTGGACTATATATGGGTTGACATTTGCTTATTATCAGAAGAAGACCAGCATCCCTCGCTCAACCCAATATGTATAAGTCAAAAGTAACGATCTTGGTTTATACTGGGGTTAGGAAGTATAAGATCTTCGGCTTGGTAATTTTTTTCACAACTTTAATTCTTTGTTTACTCTTTCTGGAGGGTTTTTTGAGATTTTTTGGGCCGAGTTGGCTTAAAACCCGTATGAAAGAGGTAGGCATTAAGAATGCCACAGGAATTCCAGAAAATTTCGGTTCGGACAAAAATTGGCCTGTGGAAAAAAAAGAAGGAAAGTTTGTGCAATTTACACCGCAAACACAATTTTTTGTCCAGCATTATGAATATGAGAATATCGCGCATATTGATCAATGGGGAGGACGTCAAACAGAAAATTTGAGGGATCCAGTATCTTCCGAGTTTGTTCCATTCCTAGGAGATTCATTTACTTTTGGCGTTGGGGTAGAAGATAGGGAAGTTTTTGTAAACTTGTTAAAAAAACGTTTGGGCTATCAGTTCCTTAATCTGGGCGTACCCGGATCCTGCATTGTAAATCATGAGGATATTATAAGTTTTCGTCATCAACAATTAGGAGAGCCGTCTGTTTATATCTTTAGTTTTTTTATCGGAAACGATTTAACCAATTTATTCGAATACTCTCCGGATAAGGATAATCATGCCCAGGCAACCAGATTAAAGCCTTTGCGCGGGGAGAAGTCCACGCAAATTTTGGAAATGGTCAATGATTTTGTTCGCCAGAATAAATTTTTAAGGAAAGTTTATTTTATTCAGTTTATTAAATCGAAACTGCTTATTCTTTATAATAGATATTTGGCTTCCCAAGGGATTATTCGTCGCATGGATGATGAGATATTCCATGTTATTCAGGATGATAAATATTTCTCTGAAATGCTTAAATTCCTGGATGTTCAGTTAGAAAATTTGGTTCAATTATCTCAAGACTTGCATTTCCAGCCAGTGTTTGTTCTTATCCCAGATAAGCATCAGATAGACGCACACCTATTGAATGATAAAATTAAATATTATGGTCTTGAGCTCGATCAGGTGAAAATCGAACTTCTTAATGAAACTTTAGGTAAGAAGCTTGATAACCTTCGCATCCCCTCTATTGATATTTTGGGATGTCTGCGTCGTTTTTATCAAGAAGCTGGCAATCCAAAATTATATTATGTCTTAGATAACCATTTGACGGCCGAGGGCCATGAGGCGGTCGCGCAATGTTTGGAAGACCCCTTAAATCAAATTCTATCAAACATCCATCTTAATTAATTCACGGCCATTATGAAGCAAATTATTGCGGATTTTTTCCAATTGGGGCATTTAAGATTATTTTCCCGTATACTGACGGGTTTGAGGGGGCTGTTTATTATCTCTTTTTTGTCTCCGCAGAGTTTGGGGGAGTATACCATTTGGTTATTGTTTGTTGTCTATTTCAGTTTGTTAGATTTTAACATCCTCTACGCGCTTGAGCGAGATATTCCTTTCTATCGAGGGCAAAATAATGGAGAGAAAGTTAAGGAGATTACCATCACGGGGAGGAGCACGTATTTTATTTTAACGTTATTAGCCACAGTTTCTTTGTACGTGGTAAGTTATTTTATCTATAGAGATGGGATGATGTCTTTACTTTTGAGCCTGTATTTGTTAACGGATAAAATATGCAGAATTTATGACTCATGTTCAAGGATCGAATCTCTTTATCGAGCTAATGGTTTAGCTGAACTTATTAAAGCCGTAAGTAGTTTAGTTTTGATTTTAATTTTACTCCCTCGTTATGGAATTTATGGAATTTTTTTGACCTTCATTGGGTCTTCTTTGCTTAGCATCGCGTATCTTTATCGAAAATGTCTATTGGAATTTTCTTGGTATGTGAACTTGAAAAAACAATTAGCGTATATCCAAGGCGCATTATCTTTGGCGGTTGTATATTATTCTTATGAAATTTTTCAAGCCGTTGCCATAACAGTTCTAGCCTGGCAGTGGGACAAACAAACATTAGGTTATTTTGTGTTCGCCTTTCGTGTCTATCAAATTTGTTTGGACATATTTCCCGCGGTGATTGCCGATGTCTTGAGAACGCGTTTGTATTTTTATGCCGCTCAAATAAAGGCCATGGATGATCCTTTTGAAAAAATATATCGTCCTTTGAAGGTGTATGCGATGGTTGCTGCTTTTTTTTGGCTTATTGTTTATTGGTGGGGCAATTGGGGTATTCAACGATTTTTTCCTAATTACGTTCAATCCACGATGGCGCTTAAATTATTAATGTTAGCCTTGATCCCCATGGGCATTGTTAAAGTTTTAAGTCAATATCTGTGTTCGTCAATATTTAAAAGGATGCCATGGATAATTATGGCGTGGACGGCCAGTATTTTTACTCAAGCGACCCTTTTCTTTATCTTTCCTTTAACGTCTGAAAACATTACGGCTATGTCCTCGGTGATTTATCTTTCCTCCACTTTTCTGATTTATATATCTATTGGTTTCTGCGCTTTCGGCTTCGGCTTAAAAGAAAAATTTTATAATACTATCTCCAAAATGGTCTCCCTTTTGATTCCTTTAAGTATTATTCTTATGGTTGTCGGAATCATTCGCTTCTCAGGGCATTGGCTCCCTACAGGAAATTTTTATATGAATATTCTGCCTTTTGGTCTTTCGGTTTTAGGGACGGGTATTCTTATGTATTTTGTTTATTTTTTTGAAAGGCCAGTTAACTTTAAGTTCTCGCTATTTAAGCGTCATATTATGATATAATAAAATTTTTTTTCGTAGTAGCTTATCAAACCTTTAAGAAAATATTTACGAGGAGAATTATTTGGCGGCTTCTGGACTAAAAATTTCGCTCTTAGGTGATATCGTTATTCCACAAAAGCAAGTACGCATTGAGTGCGCCTTGAATACTCCTGTTATTGCGAATTGGGAGGCTCCTTTAGTCGGGCAGTCGAATCTCGCATTGAGACCCAAGGCAGGGTCCTATTTAAAATCTTATGGTATTCCTGACCTTTTTAAGGAGAGTATTTTTTGTTTAGCCAACAATCATATCATGGATTTTGGAGATATGGGCTTGCAGCAGACTCTTCTTGATTGTCGAAAGAGACAAATTGCCACTGTAGGAGCCGGTAAAAATCTTCAAGAGGCCAGGACTCCAGTAATATTAGAAAAGGAAGGAATCAGGATAGGAGTTTTGGCGCGGTGTGAAAGTCAATTTGGTATTGCCACAACAACACGTTCAGGGGTGGCCCCTTTGGACGCGACCATTTACGCTTCTATTCGGGATCTTAAATCCCAAGTGGATATAGTTATCGTTTCTGTTCACGGAGCTGCCGAGATGTGTCCATGGCCATCTCCTCCATGGCAGGATTTATTACGCTCATTCATTGATGCTGGCGCGACCATTGTTCATGGCCATCATGCTCATATCCCGCAGGGTTTTGAGGAATATAAAAGCGGCTTGATTTTTTACGGGCTGGGAAATTTTTGTGTTGATCCTGCATGCTGGAGGAATTGTAAGGATGCTTTATGGTCGCTTGTCATTGATCTTCAAGTTTCAAGGGAAGGTATTGAGCAATATGCCGTAAGAACAGTAGGCATGGAAGAGGAAGATGGGGCCATTTTTATTAGAGACAGTATTTTTCAAGAAGAGAATTACCGTCGAGAATATTTGGAAGAGATTAATAACCCTTTGAGAAATCGGATACTTTTACTCGGTCTTTGGCAGGAATTCTCGATAAGAGAGTATTACAAAACTTATGCCCGGTGGCTTGGTTTTGAATCAGGTTATTTTTTATATAAATTAAAAAGAATTTTTAAAAAAGTTATTAAGGTTAGCCTGAATGATCGATTGCTACGGTATCATCTTTTTAGTTGCGAAAGTCATCGAGAGGCGATCACAACCGCTTTAGGAGTCTTGAGCGGTGAACTAGAGGATCTAAGAACTAAAGAGAGCCGAATTTTGTCAGATCAATTCATGCCTTGGACTAAATCCGTTAAGGTTTAATTCTTTAAAAGAATATTTTATGAACAGACTATTGTTTAATTCAGGAAGAAATACCAAAGGAGCTGTGGGGTTCTGTTTAACTTCTGTTTTGTCAACGGACACCCAGCAGAGAGCGGTACGTGCCTGTAATCAGGCGTTAGGCCATTTCCCTTGGTTAATACGGATGAAGTTAAACCAAGGAAGTGCCCAGTTGGAGGTTTGGAGTCATCATGAGGGAGAAGAATCTGTTTATTTTGACCAAAGGGGAAATTTATTTGCTTTAATTGGTTCACCAATGAATTCAATTGCGTGGGAAGAGGCGATCAAGCTTCTTGAGAAGAAGGGAGATGAGAATTTTGAACTGCCCTGGGAAGGGCGCTGTATTTTGATTAAAATCTTTCCTGATGGCCAAAATTGGACGATGTGGAATGATTGGTGCGGAAGTATCCCTGTTTTTCATGCGGAAACAAAAGAAGGTAGTATCGTTAGTTCCTTAGAGCCGGTGGTGGTTTCTGCGTTTGGTTTTACAGAGGAAGATTTCTCCAAGCGGGGTCTTGTGGAAATGTTGTTGCATGGGCATTTTTTGGGAACAGACACTTTATTTGAAAAGATGAATGTCCTCCCGGCTGATTCGTTCTCTTCTTGGAAGAATGGAAAATTTAATGGTTCCAAAAAATTATGGACAGTTCGACCCTCGGATGCCCTGTGGGATATATCTGAAGATAAGCTTATCCCACAGATGTATGAGTTAACGGTTCAAATTATTAGGGAAGCAGCAAAATATAAAAATCAGTGGATATTACCTTTATCTGGGGGCATGGATTCCAGATTGATGGCCTGCCTAGGGAAAGAACAAGGCGTAGATATTCGAGCGTTTACCTATGGTCCAGAAAATTGGAATGAGGTTGTATACGCACGGCAGATAGCCAGGGAATTAAATATCCCTTGGGAAAGGATTGATTTAGGAACAAATTACTTGGCGGATTACACGTTGATGTGGCTGCAATGGTTTGGGACTTCCTTACATGCTCATGGGATGTATCAGTTGCCTTTTCTCGCGCATGTTAAGAATTTGACTGGAGTCATTCCCGATGGATGGTATGGCAATAACTGCGCGGGAGGGAATCATCCTTCTAAAGTTTTATTGGATAATCATAAATCTGTATGGCTGGGATTTTATAAAGGATATAACAGCATGTGGTCTATAGAGGAGTTAAGACAACTTCTCAATTTTGATGTTGATCCCGTCATCGAAGAAATCACTTCCTTGATTGATTCTCAGATTACACGGGTAAAAGATTGGCCGCATTATCATCAGCGCAATGCTGTGGATATGTGGAACCGACAGCAGCGCTTTGTTTTTTACCAACCCATGATGTATGATTACTGGAAGGGCAGTCTCACCCCCTTTATGAATAGGGCTTATGCCCGGTTTTGTTTCTCTTTACCTATCGGGGCACTCGATATTCGTTATTTACAGCGGTTGATGCTTAAACAGTATTGGCCGAAATTAGCCGATATTGGCGGTACGTATGAAGAAGTCTCTTTTTCAAATAAACATTATGCGTATATTAAACAATTATTCACGCGATTTTTCCCTTGGGAAATTCTGGCTGGCTTGAGTCAATTGCTTGGAAAAGTTCCCAATACTATGGAGTTAGATTGTTTAAGGAAAGATGGCCTAAAAGCACTGTTCCCATTATCACAGGAGTTCTCTCAACAAGAGATTTTTAATGGCAAGGTAGTTCGGGCTACCATACAGCGGGCTTTGAGTTATAGCCAAAAAGATTATTCTAAATTAAGCGCACTGCAACCGATCTTTCATTTTTTACTTAATCAAGGTTCCCGAGCCTCTCAAAAAAGATATTCCGAAAGCATGGTACAGGTCCTCTGATGATGAAATTTATTAAAAGAATAGAATGGATTTTTCATTATATTTCCTGGTTGTATCGATATTTAAGGATACAGTTAGGATTTAATGTTTTGCAGGATATTAAAGTCCTTTCCATTGAGTTTTCTTCGGTCTGCAATTTGCGCTGCAAATATTGTTATCTTGATCAACTGGACCGTCCGAAAATATTAGATATTCATGTTTATGAAAAACTTATTAGAGAGGTTAGTGAAAATCCTCAATATCATATTAAGACTATGGAATGGCCAATTAGCGGAGAGTTTTTTGTCTATCCTCATTACAAAGAGGTCATTGAAATTACCAAACTTTATATGGATAAATATCCTCATTTTCGTCCATGGGTGATTTTAAATGAAAATTTAATGCTCATGGATGAGGAACGTATGGATCTCGTTCTTAACTCAGGTGTGGTGAAGCAGCTTATCTGCAGCATCGATGGACATGATGTTGCCACTTTTGAGAACATGCGTCCTCCCGCCAAGTTTAATATTATTTTAGAACGGATACGTATGCTTAAGAAGAAAAATGAGGAGTCGGGTCATTTAGTTCATATCCAAATTAATAATGGCCGGGATGGGAATTCTTTGCAGAAGGAATTCAGTGCTGAAATGAAAGAAATTTTACGGACAGGCGATTCTGTCACTCAATGGCAGCCTAAATATTGGAATGAATCTTTTAACAAGCCTAAGCGGGTTTATAAGCCGGCCAAAGGATTCTGTACGTTCGTTTTTAATAATGTTACGTTAAGTAGTTCAGGTTTTATCTCCAAATGTTGTATGGATTTAAGGGGACAAACACAATATGCCGATTTGCGCAAAAATTCCCTTAGCAATATCTGGCATTCGCAGATACGTAAAGAGTTTCTGGCTTTGATGTTCCGCAATAGACGCGGCATGATTAAAGGATGCAGTTCCTGCGCCATTACCAGCACAAACAACAATAATCGAGCGGATAGTTTCCGGCGAAATGCCAAGCAGAAGATCAAGCAGTGGCTTAAGGGCAGGGAATATTTTCTTGAAACTATTTAATGGGGAAATTAGACAATGCGTATAAAAATAAAATTAAGAAATATTTTGGAACGCAAAGCCCCTGCATTTTGGTGCGATTTTCTTTCCAATGTGATCTCTTGGTTTAACGGTCTTCAATGGATAAGAATCCAAAGAATAAGGAAAATTATTAAAGATAAACCATTAATTCTTGCGATTGAAACGATCAGCGCCTGTAATGCGCGGTGTATTTTTTGCGCTTATCCAACGATGAAGCGTAAACATGAAGTCATGCCGATGTCAATTTTTGAGAAAATTATTAAGGAATATTCTCAGATGGGGGGAGGAGCTCTATCGTTAACCCCAGTCATGGGTGATCCTCTTTTAGATCCCGAATTTCTCCAGCGATTTAAAATTCTTGAATCCTATCAAAATATTAACCAAATTAGCTTTACAACCAATGGGATTGCATTGCATAAATTCACCGATGAGCAAGTTCAATATATTCTTAGTCAAATATTTGTTATCCAATTCAGTATCGGAGGGCTTGATGAAGAGACATATCAACACCTCTATCAAGTAGATAAATTCCAAGAAGTCATGGGTTCTGTTTTCCGGGTCATAAGACTTAAAAAAGACAATACGCTGAAGGTTCATATCATCCTTGCTTTTAGAACTAATAATTCCAATTTTGAACATGATTATGCGCAGAAATTAAAAGAATTAAGGCAGCAAGGAGTATGGATATCACACATCGCTACGTATAACAATTATGGGGGTGAAATTAAGACTGAAGAAGTTAGAATTAAAAAAAATCGGATTTCTGTTAAAAAATTGTCTTGTGCCCTTCCTTTGCTTCATGCCCATGCTTATTCAAATGGAAAAATAACAAACTGTGGTTGTGTCGATGCGAATGGAAATGGTCTTGTGATCGGGGATGATTCTCAAGAGACGATAGGACAAGCGTGGGGTGGCGAAAAGAGGCGCCGGATTATCAATTCTTTTTCTCAAGGGAAACCTCCCCAATTATGCCAAGATTGCAATGCCTACCGTTCTTCAACGTTTTTGGGAGCAGATATTTTTAGAAAGGTGGGACGCCAAAATTACCTCCCCTTTAAATTTTACCTAAATTTTTTTGGAGGATAAAGTTATCTCCACTCCCAAATTAAAATTCGCCACGATGAAGGGGATCCAATAAGAATGAATGAACAGAAGAAAGTCGCTTTTGTAACTAATATGTGCACGCATTATGTTGTTAAGCTTTTTGAGCTTTTATCCAAAGAGTATAAGGTAGATTTTTATTTTACAGGTGGAGATGAAGATTATTGGGACAAGCGTAATAATCTATGGACAGGAAATTTTAATGGCCAGTATTTAAGAGGGTTCCGTATATTTAAAAAATTTAAAATAACTCCACAATTATTAGAACTGTGGTATAAAGATTATGATTTTTTTATAAAAACAATCGAAAATCGTTTTGCGTTGCCTTTTGTTTTTCTGACAGCCAAGATAAAAAAAAGGCCTTTTATCCTGTGGACTCAATTATGGATGCACCCCAGAACTTTTTTCCACAGATTTTTTTATGGTTTTATGAAGTTCATTTATCGGCATTGTGATGCGATTATTGTTTATGGTCCGCATGTGAAGAACTATCTTATGGATTTAAAAATTCCAGAGCATAAAATTTTTATCGCTCCTCAGTCGATGGACAATGAACAATTTAATAGGCCGGTGGGAGATGAAGAAAAACAGCGGTTACTTCAGGAATTAAATTTGTCGGGTAAAAAAATTGTCCTCTATGTTGGGAGGCTAGAGGAGTGCAAAGGGTTGATTTATCTAATGGAAGCCATCTCATGGCTTGAAGATTTGAATGTTTCTTTGCTTCTTATTGGGACAGGCACGCAAAAAAGTTTCTTGGAGAAGAAAAGTAAAGAATTATCTGTGCGCACTCTTTTTCTGGGCCATATTTCTAATGAGGAACTTTATCGTTATTATGCCTTAACCGATGTGTTTGTCCTCCCTTCCATAACTACAGCAAATTTTAAAGAGCCGTGGGGAATCGTTGTTAATGAAGCTATGAATCAAGGATGTCCTGTTGTGGCCACTGATGCTGTTGGAGCAGCCGTCGGGGGGTTGGTTATCCAGGGAAAGAACGGTTTTGTGGTTCCTGAAAGAAATTCGTTTGCCTTGAAGGAAGCCTTAGAAAAAATTTTGAAAGATGATGTCTTAAAATCTCAAATGGCTGCGGAGTCAAAGAAAAATATCGAAGATTGGACACCCCGGCAAACTTTAAAGGGTTTTATAAAGGCTATTGAATTTGCTTGCGGCGCGACCCAAAAATCCTAGATTACCATGCTAACCAACAATAATGTTTTTGGAACTCGATCTGGTCAGTTGTCGCTGTTAAGCGCTCCCGTTGGGATTGTTTTTATTCTCTGTTTTATCTATTGGATATATCTGGCCTTGACTTCTCGAATGTCGATTGTGTATGACGCGGAAACATTTGAGAGGCTTGGGAAGATGATCTATCATTCCGGCTGGATCGAATTCTTTAAAACAGGCCCTCACAATGAACCGGTGTTTCCTCTGCTGATTGCCTTTTCCATGAGAGTGGCTGGTGCTTTGTCTATTTCTTATCAAACCGTTCAAGTCTGCTTGCATATATTCATTTTGTTCTCTACTCAGCTTTTGACACTCCTGATTCTCAAGCAAATACGTATCTCTAATGGGATCACAGCTCTCATTATTTTGTATATTGGGATTTCTCCGGCACTTATTAACGCGACCTTTAGTTTGTGGTCTGAAATCATCACGTTCCCAGGGATATTAGGGATTATTCTCCTTAGCGTTAAATCGTGGGGACTGATTTTAAGCGGCCAATATAAAAAGGTCATTCTTTGGGGAGTTTATCTCGCGTTTATTTTTATAATCATCACGCTAATCAAAGCTTTGTTTGAATATATATTTATCGCCTTGATGGCCCCGTATTTCATCCTCATGATCAAATCCATCATCAAAAGAGAAAAGAAAATTTTGATAAGCACCCTTTTATTCTTTTTAACAGTTTTATCCCTTTTTAATGCGGCTCTCTTTTTACATAAATCCTTTAATCAGAAGTATAATGGCCATTTTATGCTTGCAGATAGGGGGCCTTATATTGTCTATGGGAATGCCGCCAGACGTTCAGAGCCACTGACTTTAAAACGTTTTTTAACATGTTTAGCTTTTATCCCTGGGGATAATGTTTGTTACAAGCTTTTTGGTAAAGATGAGTGTTATTTTTGGTCCATGTTTACTGTAGAAGATTATGGGCACGCAAAATTAACAGAGCTGGAAAATAGAGGTGTCCCCGACAGCAAAATTGATTCTATGATGGTGACTCTGGCTAAGGAAAAAATGTTGGAAAGGCCTTTTCAGCAAACGTTGTTGGTATTTACTGAAAGTCTTAAAATGCTTTTCTGGGAGTCAACCGCAGGGTTTGTATTGTATCCTCCATGGCTCCAAAGGCTTTTTGGGTTCACTCCATTCAAAAATAGCTTGAGATTCCTATTATTTTTGATAACATTCATTTCAATCGGATATATTCTGCGTTATGTTTTCAAGAATAAAGATCAATTATTCCATCCTCAAAATCCACAGAATCGTGGGATTCATATTTTTTTCTTTATCTTAATTTTTATAATAAGTTATGTTGGGTTTTATTCACTATTTAACGTTAGCAATCGCAATGCTTCGCCAATAGTTTCTCTTTATTTGAGCATGATTGCTTTTACAATACAAAATATGTTTAAGCAAAAGTTGAAGGAGGGATGATTTTTCGTGAAAGTTGAGCATATCCAATATAATGGTGATACATTTGCGATTATTTTTTACAATCGCCCGATTGATCCCGGCGTGCATTTTTTTACGGATAACCACAGTAGCTTGCAGGTAGGCAAACAGCGGCGAATAAAGGGAGAGATTATAAAACCGCATAAACATGTAGCTGTGAAAGTAGAGCGAGTAGAAACTTTGCAAGAGGTTTTGTATATTGAAAAGGGGAAGGTGAAAATAACCTTTTATGACGATGGCAGGAAACCTTTGGAGAATCGCGTATTAGGGCAAGGGGACATGACTCTTCTTATCAAAGGCGGCCATGGATTTGAGTTCTTAGAAGAGACAGAAATGATTGAGATAAAACAGGGCCCGTATGACCCTAAAAGTACAGAGAGGCTGGAGGTTAGAGAATAGAATGATCCCCGTCTGCACCCCATCCCTAGGAGGAAAAGAGCGGGAATATATCTTGGATTGTCTGCAAACAAATTGGATCTCTTCCAATGGAAAATATATTTCCTCTTTTGAAGAAGCCTTTAGCTCTTATTGCGGTCAAAAGTATGGGATCACGACCACCAATGGAACGACAGCCCTGCACTTAGCTCTTGTGGCTCTAGGAATAAAACCACAAGATGAGGTCATTATGCCTTCCTTTACTATTGCTTCGACGGCTTTTGCCGTGATTTATTGCGGAGCCAAGCCTGTATTCGTTGATTCCGAATTCGATACCTGGAATATCGATCCTTCTTTAATTGAATCCAAAATAACAAAAAAGACAAAAGCGATTATGCCCGTTCATATCTATGGGCATCCTTGTGATATGGCGCCAATTATGGCTTTGGCAAAAAAATATAAACTTGCCGTTATTGAAGACGCCGCCGAAGCGCACGGAGCTGAATATAAAAAACAGAAAGTAGGCAGCTTCGGGATCTTGAGTTGTTTTAGTTTTTATGGAAATAAAATTATTACGACAGGAGAGGGTGGTATGGTATTGACAAGTAACAAAAAATTGGCCCAGCGATGCCGCTATCTTAAGAATTTAACTTTTCAGGAACCCAAACGTTTCTGGCATAAAGAAATTGGTTTTAATTATCGGATGACTAATCTACAGGCTGCCTTAGGACTGGCTCAGTTTGAACAAATCAATCGATTTGTAGAGAATAGGCGCGCTAACGCGCAATTGTATAATACGCTTTTATCGGGGATCCCGGGGATCAGGTTACCCATAGAACGTCCCACGATGAAGAATGTCTATTGGATGTATGGAATAGTTTTAGAGAAGAAATTCGGTCTCTCCAGAGAGCAATTGCGAAGCAGTCTTAAAGAACGGGGCATTGAGACAAGGAATTTTTTTATTCCGATGCACCAACAGCCGATTATAAAAAAGATGGGCCTTGTGTCTTCAAGGGAACGTTATCCGATAGCCGAAGAGCTTGGCCGTAGGGGAATGTATTTGCCTTCAGGGAGTGATTTAAAAGAAAAAGAAGTTGAATATATTTGTGCGTCAATCAAAGAGATCCAGCGCAAACCCCGTTAGAGAACTTTATTCTCTAACGAGGCAAAGGTTAGTTATGGTCTTTAATCAGTATGCTTCATTTTATGACATTTTTTACCAAGGGAAAAATTATAAAAAAGAATGTAATTCCCTTGAGCAGTTATTTGTTCGGCACATGAAAGGAAGGCCAAAAACCATCCTGGATTTAGGCTGTGGGACGGGAGGGCATATGCTCCCTTTGACCCAAAGAGGGTACGCTGTTACAGGAGTTGATGCTTCTTTGAAAATGTTGTCGCTGGCTCGTGAAAAGTTCGCGAAGAAGAATCTAAAGGCCGAGTTTTTAAGAAGTAGAATACAATTTTTTAAAGTGGCCAAAAAATTTGATGCGATTGTCTGCATGTTTTCGGTTGTTGATTATTTGACGCGGGATAAAGATCTCCGTAAGACATTCCGCAACGTGGCGGCTCATATGAAGAAGACGTCTATTTTTATTTTTGATTTTTGGAGGGCTGAAGCTGTTGAGAAGTATTTTTTGCCTGAAAAGAATAAGGCTTTTAGATCCAGGGATGGGATAGTTGAACGTCATTCTTCAACAAAAATTAACCAAAAAAAACATTTGTGTGAAGTAAATTATAAAATTCAAGTTCAAGGCAATGGCGATCCCAGGAGAAGTTTTCAAGAAAAACATGTGTTGCGCTATTTTTCTATTGATGAGATAAGAAATTTTCTTCAAAAGGCAGGGTTAAATATTTTAGGCCTGCATCCGTTCTCAAATATCAATGGAACCATTCGAAATAATACTTGGGACGTAACGGTTGTCGCGGGGAAAAGATAATCCCTTGGACTTTCGCGTTTGATCTGTTCGCTCACACGAAACGTTCTTTTCTAAATAAATTTAAGGGTGAACTGGTTTCAAAGTTCGCCGCACAGACAAACGCGAAACTCCTGATTCCAATGAAAATTATTATTTCCGCCAAAAGTGTCTATCCATTCCATCCCTTCGGGGGTGTTCAAAAATATGTATATTATTTCGCGAAGCATCTTGTAACCCAAGGGGCGGATGTCGAGATTGTAGCGCCATGTGATTCAGGTAAGTCTCGTCAGGAAATTTTTGAAGGTATCCGTTATACGCTCCTTAAACCTACTATTTATCATTACCTCGAATATCCCATCGGCTGGCTGGGTGTCCATTTGTTCAGCCTCTCTCTAGCTAAGTATCTGCGCAATAAAGATTTTGACATCCTTCACAGTTTTGATATGACGGCCTATCAATACGCGCGGCAAAAGAACCATCGGCCTGTCATAGCTCAGATATTTACTGATAATTACCTTTGCAATCCAATTAGTTCTCTTAATCCCTTAAAATTTTTTCATTTTACGGGAACTCAGTTTGCCAATATTAAGGATCAGAAAATTGTTCTTTCCCGTTCGTCGAGGCTGTCGGTCAAGATAAAATATTTTTTGCAGTATTGGCTTAAAATAAAGCCTATGCGTAAATTGTTACGCGAAAGCGCCCGTGTTTTTGTCGAGGCGGAAACTTTTAAGAAGGATATTGTTTCTTTATTTGAGTTGGAGGAAGCTAAATGCAGTGTCCTTGCCCTGGGAGTTGATTTCGCCGCGATTCAGACGGCTTGTAAGGATGCGCCGCTCACGCGTGAAGATATCGGTCTTAAAAAAGAGAATTGTGTTTTAATCACCGTTAACCGCCTGGCCGCGGATAAGGGGGTGGATAAAATTATTTTGGCTATGGCGCAAATCGTGCCGCGGAACCCTCAAGTTAAATTAATCATTATTGGCTCGGGATACCAAGAGAAGGAAATTGCGCAGTTGATTCAGCGTCATAATCTGTCACAGCATGTCATTCATATAAAAAATATTGATGAGAAAAAGTTATATTCATTTTATAAAATTTCTGATATATTTATATGCGCTTTTTCTTACCCTGGATCAAGTATGAGTACGTTGGAGGCCATGGCATCTGGACTTGCGGTCATAACGACGGCACAATCATGGTTGGTTAGAGAAGATGCAAATGGTCTTTTTTTAGATAGCAATAGTCCTGAAATTATCGCGCGGGCGGTTGTTTGGTTGATAAAGGAAGATCGGTTTCGTGAACGTGGGAAACTTTCCCAAGAAATTGTCCAGCAGTATACGTGGTCTTCAATCGCTCAAAGAGCGATAAAAGAGTATGAACGTCTCCTTGTGAATTCTCCAAGAATGGATAGTTTTGTAGTATCGGAAACTGAAAGTTTCCCACACGGCCATAAAATAGTTGCGCGAAGCGCCTATTTTGATGTCTGCGGTGTCCCTGTCAGCGCGATTAATTTACAGGAAGCCTGCCGACAAATTGATGAGTGGATTAAAAAGAAAGAACAGCGCTATATTTGTATTGCTCCGGTTGCCACCATTGTTGATGTTCAAGGGAATGAGGACTATCGTCAAGTTGTGACACGTGCGGATATGATTACCCCTGATGGGATGCCGCTCGTGTGGATTGGCCGGCTTAAAGGCAAACGTCATGTCGGTCGCACGTACGGTCCGGATTTGCTGGAAGCGCTTTGCAAGGAAGGGGAGACAAAAGGATATCGGCATTATTTTTACGGGGGGACGAGGGAAACCAGCGAGCGGCTGGAAATAAATTTAAAAAGACGATTCCCCGATATCCAGATTGCCGGTCGTTATGTCCCTGGGCAAATGTCGATTCATTTTTTAGAAAAAGAGGAGATTTTAAAGGGTATTGATCAAAGTGGCGCGGACATTCTCTGGATCGGTTTAGGATCCCCAAAGCAGGATTTTTGGATGGCCGAACATCGTAACCGGTTAAATGTGCCTGTTATGATTGGCGTAGGCGCCGCCTTTGATTTTTTGGCTGGGACAAAACCGCAGGCCCCGCGTTGGATACGTCAATTGGGGTTGGAATGGTTTTATCGTTTTTGTTCTGAACCAAGAAGATTGTGGAAACGATATTTGATCGGGAATTCGCAATTTATTTATTATCTATTAAAAAGTTTTTTTAAAAAAAAGGATCAATAATTTAAATGACGCGCAAGCTAAGGCTCTCAGCTATAAAAATTGCCTACATTTTTATAGATATTTTTTTTGTGAGTCTTGCTATTTATTTAGCCAGCTGCATCCGAGGGTCATCTCTCCCGTATCCTGTGACAGTTTACAATTTATTTATTAATTCCGAGAATCCTTTTAGAGCAATTTTCCTTTTTTGGATCCTTGTAACGATCTTGTTGGCCAATTCTTACGGCCTTTATAAAACAAAACGCGAGATTTCTGAATGGATTGAGGTTTGGCAGGTCATCAAATCTGTTTTTTTAGCGATAACCATCACGATTGTCGCCATTTATTTGGCAAAAGTCCAAGAGCTCCCAAGATCGATCTTGGGCTGGAGTTTCTTTTTTATCTCATCTTTTTTCTGTGCGTGGAGGGTTTTTAAACGTTTTTTTGTTAATTGGTTGGTAGGCCAAGGATACAATAATTTTAACGCTTTGATTATCGGGGCGGGGAAAATTGGGCAAGCCCTGGCTTGTGAAATCAGACAAAAACCAGGGTTTGGAATCAAGATAGTCGGTTTTCTTGATGATTTCAAAACCAGCGGTCCAGACGAAAAGGGCACTCAAATCCTTGGAAAAATTTCAGATTTCGTTGATATCACCCGCAGAGAATTCGTTAATAAAGTTTTTATCACCATCCATCATGACAGCCGTGTTTTTTTGCAATTATTAGAGCAGGCTAAGGAATTAGGGATCGCTGTGCGCGTGGTGCCGCAAGGCTTCGAAATAATGCCCGGTGAATTTTGTAAATACAATATTGGTTTTATCCCTATTCTAGAATATTGCGACGCGGAAAGTTCATATAAACAGGTAGGGAAAAGATTGTTTGATTTTTTCATGACTTTCTTGGGAGCTATTTTTTTACTCCCGGTTTTTGTTGTCATTGTAGTTTTGATTAAAATAGATTCTCCCGGGTCTGTATTTTATCAGTCTAAACGGTATGGCCGCAAGGGACGCATTTTTTATATGTATAAATTCAGGAGTATGGTTTGCGATGCCGATAAGCTTTTAGAGCAAATGCGGCATAAAAACGAAGTTGATGGCCCTATTTTTAAAATCAAAGAAGATCCGCGAATAACCCGGTTGGGAAAATTTTTAAGAAAATACAGTTTGGATGAACTTCCGCAAGTTTTCAATGTGCTTAAAGGAGATATGAGTTTAGTGGGCCCGCGGCCTTTTCCTATCAGCCAGATTGAAAAACAAGACCTGCGGCAACTGGCGCGACTTGAAGTCCGTCCAGGGATAACGGGTTTATGGCAGATTCGCGGACGCAGTGATTTATCATTTAGCCGTTTGGTAAAATGGGATGTCTGGTATATTAATAACTGGTCGTTTTGGCTGGATTTAAATATTTTAGTTCAGACAATCCCTGTTGTTTTCAAGAGTAAAGGGGCTTATTAACATTAAGAATGGATGGGTTCAATGAAAGGAAGCAAACGGGCACTCATTACTGGCATCACGGGTCAAGACGGTTCTTATTTGTCAGAATTTCTTCTTGAAAAGAATTATGAAGTTTATGGCCTTATCAGGCGATCTAGTTCGTTTAATACGGGGCGCATTGATCATCTTTATCAAGATCCTCACGAAAAAGGGATTCGGTTAAAGTTGGTTTATGGAGATTTAAATGACGCCAGTTCTTTAAATCAAATCATAAAAACGATTCAACCCGACGAGATTTACAATCTAGGCGCCCAAAGTCATGTGAAGGTTAGTTTTGGAGTCCCGGAATATACGGGGGATGTAACCGCTTTAGGGACAACCAGATTGTTAGAAGCGATTCGAGAATCGGGTATAAAAACAAAATTTTATCAGGCCTCCAGTTCTGAAATGTATGGGAATATTAAACAGTTTCCTCAAAATGAAAAGACGCCTTTTTATCCCCGCAGCCCGTATGGAGTAGCCAAAGTGTATGCCTACTGGATGACGGTCAATTATCGAGAGGCCTACGATATGTTTGCCTGCAATGGAATTTTGTTCAATCACGAATCTCCTCGGCGTGGGGAAACCTTTGTCACGAGGAAAATCACTTTAGCGCTCGCGAGGATTAAGCATGGGGTGCAAAAGAAATTATATTTGGGCAATCTGAATGCCCAAAGAGACTGGGGGTATGCCGGAGATTATGTGGAGGCTATGTGGTTAATGTTGCAGCAAAAAAAGGCGGATGACTATGTGATTGCCACGGGGAAAACGTTTTTGGTTAAAGAATTTCTGCAAGAGGCGTTTGATTACGCGGGTTTGAGTTGGAAAAAATATGTCGAAATTGACAAAAGATATTTTCGCCCCACTGAAGTGGATTGTTTGATTGGAGATAGTTCTAAGGCCCTGAAAATTTTAAAGTGGAAACCGAAAGTGAATTTTTCCCAATTGGTGCGGATGATGGTCGATTCCGATATGAAATTAGTCGCTAAAGAATTGTATGGGATCAAGGGGGAACAGAAATGAATTTTTGGTCAGATAAACGGGTCATCGTAACGGGAGGAGCGGGTTTTTTGGGTAGACACGTCGTTAGTCTTTTGAGACGCCGGGGATGTAGAAAAATTTTCGTTCCACGCAGCCAAGAATATGATTTAAGAAAAGAAGAGGCTATAAAACGATTATTTCAAAGAACGAAACCAAATTTTATTATTCATTTAGCGGCGGCCGTAGGAGGGATTGGAGCGAATCAAAAAAATCCCGGAAGTTTTTTTTACGACAATTTGATCATGGGCGTTCAGCTCATGGAACAGGCAAGGAAGTCTAACATCGAGAAATTTGTGGCCGTTGGAACAATTTGCGCGTATCCTAAATTTACCGCAGTTCCTTTCAAAGAAAAAGATTTGTGGAAAGGTTACCCGGAAGAGACCAATGCCGCCTATGGGCTGGCTAAGAAAATGTTGCTAGTTCAATCCCAATCTTATCGACAACAATATGGTTTTAATTCTATTTATTTATTGCCCGTCAATTTGTATGGGCCTGGGGATAATTTTATTCCTGAGTATTCATCCCACGTAATCCCCGCGATTATAAAAAAATGCTTGGATGCTAAACAGTCGGGTAGAAATTCTATTACGGTTTGGGGAACAGGAAAGCCAACAAGGGAATTTTTATATGTGGATGATGCTGCGCGAGCGATTATTCTGGCGGCAGAAAAATATAATAAACCAGAACCCATGAATCTGGGCGCGGGTTTTGAGATTTCTATTAAAGATTTGGTAAAATTGATTGTTAAATTAACAGATTTTAAAGGACAGGTTATTTGGGATACGACTAAACCTGATGGACAGCCACGACGGCGTTTGGATATTTCTCGCGCCAAGAAGGAAATTGGTTTTCAATCTAAAACAAAATTGGAAGAAGGACTAAGAAAAACAATCGCGTGGTATAAGCAACAAAAGTATTTGTCCTCCTGAGACTAAAAAAGATGACTCTTACAAGGTTAATAGGTGGTTTTGATAAGGCCATATTTGTTTCCCTATGCGCTTTAATTTATTTCTTGCCCATTTCAATCGCTCTGGTTGAAACATTTAGTGCTTTTGTTGTCTTTTTCTATCTTCTGAAAAGAGGGGCCCTGTTTTATGACCAAATCCAAAATGGATCTATTCCTCTGGGCTCGGTGTCACTTTTAAGAAGGATTTTTTTATTCTTTCAATCGTTTAAGCCTGCAGAAAATTTTTTAAATCGGCCTATTGCTATCTTTTTATTTTTTACTTTTATGTCAGTTATTTTTAGTCAAATCCCACTGTTAAGCTTAAGAGGTTATGTTGGCAAAACACTGGAGTTCGTTTTTTTATATTTTAGTTTTCTTGAATGCATGAATTCAAAGAGGCGAATCAAAATATTTTTAACTGTTTATTTCATTTCCTTTGCTTTAATTTGTATTAATGGGATTTTTCAGTATTTCGCAGGATGGGAATTTATCCATGGGCATCTGGGGGAAGGGGGAAGGATTTTCTCCAGCTTGCGGCAGTCTAATGATTTTGGAGCTTATCTTATTATTTTTATCCCTGTGTTATTTTTCTTGTCTGTTTTTAGCGGTGGAAAAAGAACAGGTATGCCCGAAAAACCTCTAGTCTCTATATCGCTAATAGCTAGGGTAGCCATGTCCCTTCTTTTTATTGTTTCGCTTGCTTGCTTAGGATTAACATTTTCACGGGGAGCTTGGCTTGCGTTTGTTTTAAGTTTATTTCTCGCGGGATGTAAGAAATTAAAATTTTTTATACCCTGTTGCATCTTAATTGTTACTTTCTTGGGCACAGCTACTCCGAATTTAAAGGAAAGGGGTGATGGAATGTCCCAGTACATTAACAGGTTTATGAAGGCTGCTAATCAGGATGATCGAAAGGCGGTTTTGTGGCAATTTATTGATTATGATAATAACAGAATGGTTTATTGGCGAGGCACTAAAAAAATTATCAAGGATTATCCTTTTTTTGGTACAGGATTAAACACGTATTCACAGATCGTCGGTAGATATAAAGACACCTGGGGTGGTTATGCGCATAATTGTTATCTGCAGATGACGGTCGAGACAGGATTGTTTGGTATCATGTCCTTTCTTTGGGTGCTATTTGTCTTTTTCAGGAATTCTCTGAAAGGTCTTCGTTTGATTGAAGATCAAGTTCATTGGGTATTGTTATTTGGTTTTTTAACAGGTCTTTTGGCGTTTTTGATCCATAGTTTTGTGGATACCAATTTTTATTCCACTCAACTGGCGAGTCTAATGTGGATAATCATGGGTGTCATTGTGGCTTTGCAGAAAATAAATGAGGATAAATTAAGGCATTCTAATTAATAAGAGGTTAGAGTATGAACAAGCTTACTGTAAAAGATATCGATCTAAAGAATAAAAAAGTAATCATCCGCTGTGATTTTAATGTCCCTTTGGATGAAAAATTTAATATTACCGATGATCGGCGCATCCAGGAATCTTTGCCTACGATAAAATATATCTTAGAACAGAAGCCTCTTAAGCTTATTCTGATGAGCCATTTAGGACGGCCTGATGGGAAAGTGGCGGAATCTCTGCGATTAACGCCTGTGGCCAAACGCTTAGAGGAACTTCTTAAAGAAAAAGTTTTAAAGACAGAGGATTGTATTGGGAATTCAGTTCAGCAAGCTATTGAAAAGAGTCAAGAACGCGTTATTCTTTTAGAGAATTTAAGATTTCATAAAGAGGAAGAGAAGAACGATCCCATCTTTGCTAAATCTTTGGCTTCCTTGGCAGATATTTACCCCGTCAGAGGAAAGTCCTCTAACGGGGTTTACGTCAACGATGCGTTTGGGACAGCGCACCGAGCGCATGCCTCGACGGAGGGGATCACCAAATATCTTCCCGCCGTCGCGGGATTTCTTTTGGAGAAGGAAATTAAGTATTTGGGACAAGCGGTTCAAAATCCTCAGAGGCCGTTGGTTATTATTTTAGGGGGAGCCAAAGTTTCTGATAAAATCCTTTTAATTGACAATCTGCTTTCTCGAGCCAATACGATTCTGATTGGCGGCGGCATGGCCTACACCTTTTTAAAGGCGTTAGGAAACAATGTCGGGAATTCGAAATTAGAAGCAGATAAGGTTGAAACTGCCAAACAGCTCTTAGAAAAAGCCAAAAAAGTTAACGTTAATATTGAATTGACCTCTGATTTTGTTATTGTCAAAGATTTTAATCAGCCAGAGACAAAGAAAATTGTTAAGGAAATTCCGGATGGATGGATGAGCTTAGATATTGGCCCGGAAACACGAAAACGTTTTAAGGATATCCTTTCCAAAGCTAAAACGGTTGTCTGGAATGGCCCGTTAGGGGTCTTCGAGCAGGATGCCTATGCTGAAGGGACTAAGGAAATCGCGCAACATTTAGCCTCGCTTAAAGGCGTTACCACCATTGTTGGCGGAGGGGATTCAGCGGCGGCTGTTAGTAAATTTAAGTTGGATGATAAATTTACGCATATTTCAACAGGAGGCGGGGCGTCTCTCGAATTTTTGGAAGGGAAAACTTTGCCCGGCATCGCGGCGCTTAAGGAGAAAATATGAGAAAACCAATTATCGCGGGAAACTGGAAATTAAATAAAACCTCTCAAGAGGCCGTTGAACTTATCACGCTTCTCATGCGGGATTTAAGTGAAGTAACGGACGTGGATATTGTGGTGTGCCCGGTTCTTACATCTCTTTCGGATGTTCAAGACGCTTTAAACGAATCGAACATCCATTTGGGCGCCCAAAATTTATATTGGGAAGATTCCGGCGCCTTTACCGGAGAAGTCTCCGCGCCGTTACTTAAACATATCGGCGTGGAGTATTGCATTATCGGACATTCCGAGAGACGCCAATATTTTTTTGAGACCAATGAAACGGTTAACAAAAAAATTAAAGCGGCTTTGAAGCACGATTTGACACCTATTGTCTGCGTGGGAGAAAATCTTAAAGAGAGGGAAGCCAACAAGACTTTTGATGTCGTAAGAAACCATTGCCAGGAAGGTTTAAAAGGTTTTACGGCAGAAGAAATAAAAAGAATCATTATTGCCTACGAACCCGTTTGGGCGATCGGCACGGGAAAGACCGCGACCCCTGCGCAAGCCCAAGAAGTGCACAAATTTATTCGCGATTTGTTAAAACTGATGTATAATGAAGAAACAGCCAATACGATTCGTATCCAATACGGCGGGAGTGTGAATGCCGAAAATATTTCTTCTTTAATGGCAGAAAAAGATATTGATGGCGCCCTTGTCGGAGGAGCGAGCTTAAAGGCGGATTCATTTATTAAAATCGTTAAAAGTTGCAGTGGAGTAAAATCGCTATGATCCCATTCATTACTGTTTTGCACGCACTTGTTTGTATTCTTCTGATCGTCATTATCCTCATGCAAACGGGAAGACGCGGTGGATTGACGGAAAGCATGATCGCGGCTGAGTCACTTTTTGGAGCTCAGACAAATGCCTTTATGGTCAAAGCGACTACGATTTTCGCGACCCTTTTCCTTGTGACTTGTTTGAGTTTAGCTTTTTTTTCCTCAAAACAAAATCAGTCTTTGATGTCTAATAAAGGAATCGAAGGGGGTGTTTCAAAACAAGCGGGTCCAGAGCAGGAGAATCCTTCGGTCCCGGCAGAGGTACCCCCAAGCGCGGAAGAGCCGTTGCCACCAACAAACGCAGCACCACCGACTAATTAAAAAAAATTGAGGAAAAACGTTTTTCCCATAAATTTGCGTCCGCGTTTATTATTTCCGTTATTCTTTTTTTTATTCCTTTACCCCTTTGCTTGTTTCGCGCTTGAAGATCAGAGTTCTCTGCGCGGCACTAAACGCGGAGGGCAATTGATTGCCTCCACCACATCTGATCCCAAATCTTTCAATGATATTACTGCCCAAGAAACTTCAACAACGCTTGTTACAGGTCATATCTTCGAAGGGTTAACGACCATTAATCCTTTTGATCTAACCGTTGAACCACACTTGGCGGAAAGGTGGGAAACAAGCGAAGATGGACTTAACTGGGTCTTTTATTTGCGTCGTGATGTGCGCTGGAATGATGGCAAGCCCTTTACCGCGCAAGATGTGGTTTTTACCTTCAATGACCTTGTCTATAATCCTAATATCCCCAATTCCGCCCGTGATATTTTTACCATCGATGGTCAAATATTTAAAGTCGAGAAAATCGATGATTACACGGTTCAATTTACGCTGCCTGTTAAATTCGCTCCTTTTTTAAGAGGAATGGCGCAGGCGATTCTCCCCAAACATAAATTAGAACAAGCCGTTAAGGAAGGCCGATTCCCCTACACGTGGGGCATTGATACCAAGCCTCAAGAAATTGTTGGGTCCGGTCCTTTTAAATTGGTTGAATACAAATCGGGTCAGCGTTTGGTGTTTGAGCGTAATCCTTATTATTGGAAAAAGTCAAAGGCAGGCGATTCCTTGCCCTATTTAGATAAAATTATTTATCTTATTGTACAGAGCCAGGACATCGAGGTCTTAAAATTTATGGATGGGGAACTTGACTATATCGACGTGCGGCCGATGGATTATCCTTTAGTCAAGCCACTAGAGAGCAAAGAAAATTTTACAATTTATGACATTGGGCCGGGATTTGGAACCAATTTTATCACATTCAATCAAAACAAGGATATCAACGCGGCGGCTAAAAAACCATTCGTTGATCCCAAGAAATTATCATGGTTCACAAATCTTCAATTCCGCCGGGCTGTCGCCCACGCTATTGATAAGAAAAAAATTATTGAGATCGTCATGAATGGATTAGGGTATCCTCAGGACTCACAGATGAGTCCAAGCGCCGGCTTTTTTTATAGCCCTGACGTCGTGAAATATGAGTATGATTTAGAAGGAGCTAAAGCCTTGCTTCAAGAAGCGGGATTTATTGACCGCAATCAAGATGGAATCATTGAAGACGCTCAAGGGAATCAAGTTGAATTTAATTTATATACTAATGCAGGGGCGGAGGAGCGAATCCAAATCGCGTCTCTGATTCGTCACGACTTGACTGAGTTAGGGATGAAGGTTAATTTTCTGGCTTTGGAATTTAATAATTTAGTGAGTAAGCTCACCTCAACTTTTGAGTGGGATGCCATTATTATCGGTTTAACCGGAGGCATTGAGCCGCATTTTGGAAAGAATGTCTGGGTTTCCGATGGTGGTCTTCATCTGTGGTATCCTAAGCAGTCGACCCCAGCGACGGATTGGGAGAAAAGAATTGATGAAATTTTTAGCTTAGGCGTTCAGGAATTAGATGAAAATAAAAGAAAAATTTATTACGATGAGTTTCAGCGTATTGTTTCAGAGCAGTTACCGGTGATTTATACTGTTTTAGAGCCGCGTATTTTTGCCGTGCGCAATAAATTTGGCAATTTAAAACCCAGTCCAAACGGAATTTTTCATAATTTGGAAGAGATTTATGTGAGGAAGGAGTAGTACTCTGTAACATTAATTTTTGAACTTCCTCCCCCTCGCGATGGGGGAGGATAGGTGGGGGTACAAACTGGTAACATAGTTTACAAAACAGACTGGGTACATGGTTTACACTATATGGCAAGGAGGACATCCTATGCCATGGAAAGTGATAAACCAAATGGACCTAAAAATTCAGCTTGT
>Ga0082335_1000137_pt1 | contig 193635 bp, 196 predicted proteins | sample Subgrocontami58m_FD_72375 | JGI IMG/M metagenome (GOLD analysis project Ga0082335, IMG submission 72375) | Subsurface groundwater microbial communities from S. Glens Falls, New York, USA - GMW37 contaminated, 5.8 m (SPADES assembly) (version 2) ... | reverse complement strand
GAATTGATGGTGATCCAATTGAGTTTCCTTGCTTGTCTGTTGGATAGGTTACAATTTTGTCAAGGTATTTGATTGTCATTGTTGGAGATGTTGGCGAGATGACGATGTTATCAGAGCCTATCCAGTACTTGTCTTTTGGTGCAGGTGTCTGTGGCGAACCTGGCGGTCCATATACAAATTGTGTTGGGTATGGAGGACCTGCTGACAGATAATCTACTGGCTTTAGTCCAAAACTTGTTTTGTTTATGGTAAGATGCCAATTGCCGCCATCGCTAGGGTCCCATTTAACGAATTTTACAAACTGACTCCAAGGATCTGCATGAAACCATTCATTCTTATTTGTTATTACATCGCCTATGTAAACGCCATTTGGCAAGCCAGAGAAATCTATTGTCAGTGTTGTTCCATCTCTCGTTATCGGTATATATGGTTGATTGCCATTTGTTGCTGCATGAAAATCATGCCAGCCATCTGATCCTCCAGCTAACATGTAAATTTTATTAACATCTTGCAAAGGCCTGACACTACCTGCTCCGATATCAGAAACTCTCATTTTGTCTATATAGTGAATTTTAAAAACAAACCCGTTTATTTCCAGATTATCGCTGCCTGTAGAATAGCTAATTTTCCCTGGAATTAATGGAAGATATATTCTATCGCTTCCGCCAATATCAGAATATTGTGGCGTTATCACTTGTTTTTTCTCTATTCGGTTTCCTGTGAACTTGAGCAGGGAGTTTCCTTTCTTTTCAAAAACTATCCAATAACCTTTGTCGCCTGTATAACTCGGATCAATTCTCTGTATGTAATTATTTGTCCTTATATCATCGCTTAAAAAGGTATAGTCTATGCTTGCTACGTCTATTCCAAGCCAATCATCCCTAGTTGGATTTGCTTCTGTAACAATTGAAAAGGCATATACTCCATCTGGTAGACCCGTAAAATCTGCTACAATGTCTGTTCCCTGCCTGACTGCTTCTTTCGTTCTTCTCCAGCCATCGAGAGCTCCTACTAAATAATATTTTCTTGCAGACCAGTCTGGAAGAATTGATGGTGATCCAATTGAGTTTCCTTGCTTGTCTGTTGGATAGGTTACAATTTTGTCAAGGTATTTGATTGTCATTGTTGGAGATGTTGGCGAGATGACGATGTTATCAGAGCCTATATGATAACTGCATTTTATTGTCTCCTCTGCTGGTTTTTGAACCCCCATTTCACAAAGCGAGCCTGGTTTTTTTACATACTCCTTTATCCGGATACCATTAGATGGACATGTTGAAGGTGAGATGATATATACCCAATCATTTATTGTGCATAGAGATGGTGGATTCTGTACGGAAAATAATGTTCTTCTTCCTGTATAAGTTTTTCCACCAAAAACTATTGTTCCAGATTCCAGAACATTGCCTGTAACAACCGCGTTTATAACCTGCATGTATGTTATATTGGATCTTGTTATTGTGGATCCTGTAATTGTAGAGTCTACAACATTAGAGGCTGTGATGGTTGATGTTGTTACACTTGATGGATCTACAAAAGAATCTGATATTTTTGAATTTGAAATATTTGAATTTATTATATTGGAGTTTGAAACACTCGAAGACTGCATAGAGGAGCTTTTGGATGTTGACAAAATAACAGAGGAGTCTGCTGAAACTTTGGAATCCACAGAAATTATCGAGCCTTCTGTCTCTGGCAGCTGGTTTATTTTCAATGCAACAGGATTAGAATTAACAGAAGTGCCATCAGAGTCTGTTGCAGTGAAAACAGTTGTTCTTTGCCCATAGAAATCTTTGTTTGGTTTGAGCGCTGCGATGCCGCCAACAACATCAATTTTTATATTTTGCACCGGAGGAATTGAAAATGTTTTTATCCCTTCTACATCTGAAAAATATTGGTTTAGATTAATAATGTCTGTTGTATCTTCATCCCAATTTTGGTCTGGAATATTTGAAATCAATTTAGGTAAATCATTCACTGGTGTAATATTTACTAATATCTCATCTGATAAAGAAAGAAAACCATCAGAAGCTGTAAATGTTACAGTGGCTTGGCCATTGAAATCTTGCGATAGCCTGATTGTAACCTGGGCCCCATTTATAGATGCAAAAACCTCTGGTCTAGAGGATACAGTAGTGTAAGTTAGTTGCGAATCTATATCTGAAAAATAATTGTTAAGATTTATAGAGGAATCGAAGACATCCTCCTGGAATGTTTTGTCAGGGATGTTTTGCTTCGGTGTTGGCGGATCATTTACTGGAGAAACTGTTAAATTTACAGAATTACTTTCTGTGGAGGCTCCATCTGAATCACTCGCAGTGAAAACAACAGACCTTTGCCCATAAAAATCTTTATCTGGAGTTAATGTAGCAATACCGTCTGTTATTTGGATCTGAATATTTTGAACAGGTGAAGCAGAAAAGGAAAGGCCTCCATCATCTGAAAAGAAAGTGTTTAGGTCAATTGTCTTAATTCCATCTTCGTTCCAATTTTGGTTTGGAATGTTTTGTTTCAAAACAGGGGGCAAATTACATGAAAGTGTTTCATCTGCTGGTTTTTGACCTTCGCAGTTTGCTCCAGAATTTTTAGAATATGTTTTTGTCTGAAAACTTCTTGTACAATCAGAGAGAGATGGTGTCCAGTCGTTTGGAATGCATGGCCTGATATATGTACAGCTAACTTCTTTTGTTTTAGTCTGCTGGCCAGAACAACTCTCTATTTTTGTATAAGTTTCTATTTTCTTTCCGTTTGACTGACAAATGCCTGAACTAGAAAGAAGATAATCAGAGTCTTTACATAATTGTGTCCAAACCTTTCTCTTGCATTCAAGTTCTGTTTTGAATGTCTGTGTGCTATCTGCTCCACAGCCGCTGCCGCATGTATTAAGTTTGCAATCGTTTGTCAATTCATATAAAGGTGTGCAAACCTCTGGACAAACTTGATTTTGTTGTGGTGTGTAGATACACACCTGTCTCGCAAGAGGCTGATCACCATCACAGTTGGTGTTTGTTTTTTTGTATAAACCATTTTGCCAGCCACCCTGACACTCAGACCATTTTTCAAAAACAAAATCATTATCGCTGCATTTTGTTTGTGTTACTGGAGATTGAGTGGGTGTGAGTTGGATTTGTGCAGAAGGAAGTTGTGTGGGTGTTGGAACCGGGGCTTGTGCTGATGGAATTGGAGAGGGAGAAGGTGTTGGATTTTGTGACTGTGTTGGTTGGTTTGTAACAGGGGTTGGTGCTGGCTGAGGTGTACATGACTTTTCTGTTTCAACTGAAGGCGATCCAGTGCAGCTTTTGGATTTTGACCATGTTCGAGTTTGTTTTCCCTGAGAACATTGAGACCATTCACCATAGGTAAAATCAGAAGGATTGCAGGTAGGAAGGCATCCGCGCTGTTTCTCTATGTTTGTTTCGCCTGCACACTTTCTGTTGCTAACCTTTGTTAGTGTTCTTGTCTGCAAGCCATCTTTAGAGCAGGCAGTCCAGTCAGATATTATAAAATCTTTTTCTTCACATGGTGGTGTGTATGTTCTTGTTTCGTCAGTTGGTTTGCCTGAAATGCCTGAACAAGCCCCTCTGTTTACATATGTTCTTGTTTGTGTGCATTCACTATTACAGCTAGCAGGTGTCCAGTCGGTTGGCTGCCAGCTATAATAACATGTCTGCTTAGCCACGCATGCTTTGGTTTCTGGCGGCTTGAATTGTGTATTGCAGCTGTTCAGGTCAACGCATTTTCTTGATGTCTGAAAGTTTGAACAGTCAGACCACCCAGAACATTCCCATTTAGGGCTGCATTGCGCTGAGGCTGTCACCTGGAAAAAAACAACAGCTGACAAAAACACCAGTAAAATTAACACCAAATTTATTTTCATCTTATCTGCCCTCGAACTCGCTCATGTCAGTATCTTGAAGCAGTCCGTAAAGTGCGCGCAGAGCTTCTAGTTCATCTTGTTGTGGTTTGGTAATTGTTGGCGATATTGGACCGTCTAAAAGCAAGTAAGAGGGATGACCCTCTGTTGGTTTAAGGCCAATGGAAAGCCCTAACCCTCTCAATATATTTGTCTTTAAAAGGTCGTCAGGAAGGCTGCTGCTTACTTCTATCTCCCCTATCTGTGTTATATTTGCTGGCGGCAATACAGACAAGTCCCCACCGCCCGATGTTGATAATGGATAATTTAAAAAGATTCCGGGAGGATATTGTGTTAGTGTAGTGTCATCCCAACCAACAGGCGCTTGCTTCTCGTCAAACAAGTTTAGCCCACTTTCCTTTTCCCAGACATTTATTGACTGCCTGGCAAAATCAACAAGGTCATTGACACCATTTTTATCAATATCCCTACCAGGCGCAGCTTGTTCTGCACTTGTTGAATTGCTGTTGTTGTTTAGGAAAATAGGCACAGGCAAAGAGGCCCACCTCTGTGTTTTTGGGCTTGTCTGTGTTCCTGATGTGTGCCTGAAAAATACCAAAAAATCAGGGATCCCTGTCCTGTCCAAATATTTTGTTGAACTGCTCGCAACCCTCGCTATTTTCAAGTTCTGTATGTTTTCCATGGCATCTTGAGAAATTCTGATAATATGTTTTCTATCATACACTTTTGTAAAACCATCACTGGTTTCAACAACATAATCGCCTGTTAGAAGGTTGCCAAACTTATAGCTGCCACTTGAATCTGTCGTAATCGCGCCTATGCCTTTTATTAAAACAGAAACATTTTGCAGAGGCTTGCCATCTAAATCAACTATCTTTCCAGACAATGTATATCTAGGCTCAATAACCTTTAGGTCAAATTGCTGGCTCACCTTCCTGCCTGTTGTATCCTCTACTTCTACATCTATACTATATGTCCCTAAAGCAGGGTTGTCCCACTCAATTAGACCAGTAGCAGAGTTTATGCGTAAGCCATTGTTGACAGCTGTTTTGATGCCTAATGCATATTTTAGGGTTGAAGTCTGTCCTGTGTCGGGATCGTTGGCATCTACCTTGTATGCGTATTTCCTGCCTTCTGTGGCTTGTGCGATCGGGTTAGAACCTATTATAGGATTGTCTGAAAAATCATCTATAACATCAACAACAAAAGATTCATTATCTGACCCTCCCCTTCCATCAGAAGCCCCGATCCACACTGTTTGTCTGCCTGTCTGATAATCCCCAGGGGTCCATTCAAATTTATTACCGCTAAATCTGGCATTATAGGGGCTATTTGCTCTTAAAGTTATTGGATCCCCGTCAGGGTCTGATGCAGAAATATTTGTTGTAAAATATGTGTTCTCATTTGCTGTGTAATTTTGAATAGGGTCTATTGTGGGTGGCCTGTTTGGAGATCTGTCCTTATTGCCGCAGCCAAAAGGTATAGACAAAGCTGAGAACAAAAACAGCCTTGTTGCCAAGCTTGACATCACACCTAATCTCATAGTTTCCCTCTCTTGTAAAAATAGACAAAAACTCCCACAGAAAAAATCATAATTGGTATAGTAATAATGTCATTCTTAAACCCCGTAAGTTTTAGTATACCAAAAACTAGAAGAAGTATAGCTGCCAAAAGAATAATACTAGTGTCTATCAAGCTTCTTTTTTGCCTCATCCAATCCCCATATCTACCACTATTCCCTAGTTGAGCTTTGACAGTAGGTAATAAATAGGCATGGTTTACTTCTCTAAGAAATCTAAACTAAAAGGTTTAAAGCCTCATGTCATCAGCTTAAGTTCAAACTATCTACCACTAATTCTTTTTAATGTGTTCACAGCGTTCAGTACTCCCTGTATAGCTGCCCTTGTCTGCGGACTCTTTGCTGCTTGATAAAGTCTGTTTACTTGTGTGCTTATAGAATCTATATTACTCTTCATGCTTGCAATCCATCTGGTGCTTTTTCCAACTATATTATGTTTCAATTGCTGAGCTATCCCTGATGCACTTTGTTTGAGAGACTCTGCCTGTTGTACCAAATACCAATCAGACGGTGTTTTCTGCGCCTGTGCTTGTTGTGGTAATACTGCTCCTATTGATAGAACAAATACCAATGCGACAAATACCGTCATTATTTTTCTCATAATATCACCCCCCTTTATTAGAACTTACCTTTTTTGTAGTGGTAATCGAAAATGCCAGTTTTTGCACTCACGCTCTGTTTTGAATGTCTGTATGTTGTCTGCTCCGCATCCGCTGCCACATTTATTAAGCTTGCAATCATTTGCTAATTCATATAAAGGTGTGCAGACTTTCGGACACATCTGGGGTGTCTTTGTTGGCGCTGGAGATGGTTTTTTACATTCGCCTTTATACAGAACAGACACGCCAGCTCTTGAAGCATAGCAGTCATTGGAGTATGTTTTTTTGTCTGATCCACAGACTGGATCGTAAACAGCTAAACAGTACGCGGGTGTTGGTTTCGGGTCTTTCCTTTTCCAGGACTGGTCCAATTTCTGGGCTTCCACAGAAACAGAGACTATTAGTGCGACTAAAAAAACAGCCAAAATTAAAATAGCAGACGTTTTTATTCCAATCCCCATATAGATGCCTGTATCTAACAAATCTAATTGAAACTTAACACCATGTCATAAATAGCCATTGTTTATTTTTCCAAAAAACTCAACCAAAAGGTTTATAAGCCTAAACAAAAAGGTTTAGTATGTTGCTTCCGAAGCTCGACAAAAGAGAAGGCAGTATAAAGGAACTGGTTATTGACTCTTTGGGTTCTCAGTGGCCTCAAACAGCTAAAGGCTTATACAATATAGTCAAAACAAAAGGAATATTAGTAACTTACCAAGCTGTATACAAAACAATAAAGGATCTGGAGGCCGACGGAATGCTCTCAAAAACCGAGAAAGGTTACCAGCTTAGTGTCGAGTGGATAAAACACTTGAAGCATCTAAGCACAAAGCTAGAAAACGCTTATACAAAACAGATAATGATTGGGAGCGACAAGCCAACAACTTTAACATTCGAGTCCCTTTGGGACATGTACATGTTTATTCTTCGTATCTATATTGAAGACACGTTTAAAATGGGCGATAAAAGCATCTGCTTCCAAAGCCAGCACATATGGTACAGTTTAGCAGGGACAGAAAAGGAGTGGGGAGCCCTAGAGCAATTCATGAAAACACATAAACTGTATGCAGTTACAAGATCCAACACAATCCTTGATAAAATCTTTCAGAAAAATTGGGAAAGGACAGGCATGAAGTTTAAGTTGGGTGCAGATGTACAATCAACAACAATAATGAGGGACACCGTGATAGTTGGAGACTATGTTATACAAATGTTTTTCCCAGACGCCCTGATAAGAGAGGAGAATGGGCTGTATAAAAAAATTAAGAAAATTGAGGACATAAACACAGCAGAGTTACACGCCTTTTTCTGGAAGAAGTACAAGTGGATAAATGTTATAATACACAAAAACAAGGACGTAGCAGATCAAATAAGGAAGGAGACAGAAACTTATTTTAGATAATGATTTGTTTAGAATGCGCAACTATTTAAATAGGTTATACTAAGTATAACTAGGTGAAGAATATGGCAGAAGCTGTTTTAGAAACTAAGAAGTGGGGCAACTCTGTGGGCCTTGTTTTGCCAAAGGAAATACTTGAACAAGAGAACATAAAAGGCGAGCACGAAAGACTTTTTGTCCTTATAAGAAAAGAGAACAGCACACCTTCATCTACATTTGGTTTGTTGAAAGGAAGAATAAAAAAATCAACACAGGAAATTAAGGATGAGTTAAGAAAAGACCTATATGACTGATGTATTGTTTTTTTGACTCTTATGCCATTATAGAAATTATTAAAGGCAGCAAGGCATATCAGAAATTCAAAGACAATATAATTATTACAACAAAACTGAATCTATTCGAGGTATACTATTACTTACTAAGAGACTTTGGTGTTGAGGTCGCCAACCACTTCCTTGAAGAGTATTCAAGATTTTCTATGGAGTTTGGTAACAATATAATAAGGTCTGCTGCGGCATTTAGATTGGAGTACAAATCCAGAAACTCGCCTATCACAGTTTCTATGACAGACAGCATAGGTTATAAGTTAGCTGAATATCTTGGCATAAAGTTTTTAACTGGCGATGATCAATTTAAGGGTTTGTCAAATGTAGAATTTGTCAAATAAAGTTATGCAGCTTTTATCTATATTTAATATCCTTCTCAAAGAGTATGGTTTCCAATCTTGGTGGCCAACAACTCCAGAAGGGGAAATAAAACCCAAATATACAGGAGGACCAAAAAACGACAAGCAAAGACTTGAAGTTGCAATTGGCGCAATCCTCACACAAAACACCTCGTGGAAAAATGTTGAGAAAGCGATTGTGAATCTAAACAGAGAGAATTTGATTGATGTAGAAAAGTTGAAAAAAATAAAAAAAGAAAATTTGGAAGAAATAATAAGACCTTCCGGGTTCTACAAACAGAAAGCAAAGAGTCTGAAAACATTTGTAGATTTTATTTCTGGCAAAAAATTTTCTGAATTTACAAGAGAAGATTTGCTGAAGATAAAGGGTATAGGACCAGAAACAGCAGACTCAATACTTCTGTATGCTTGCGAAAAATCAGAGTTTGTTGTCGACGCTTACACAAAAAGAATTTTTAACAGACTCGGTTTGATAAAAACAGAAAACTATCAGGAGATACAAAACTTCTTCCAAAATAATCTGCCAAAAGATGTAAAATTATACCAGGAATTTCACGCATTGATTGTTGAGCATGCGAAAAGATTTTGTAAAAAAGAACCTGAGTGTGGAAAGTGTCCACTAAAGGGGCATTGTAAGTATTATAAATCTAAATCTTCAAGATAAATTATGGGCGAACTTCGAGACAGCATACTTAAACAACAATTGCAAAGGGAAATAGATTTGGCCAGGAAACGTGAGGCTGAAGGCAAGCAAAAAGAGGCGTCAACACATTATTCAAAAGCCGCATCCTTGTACAAAATGCTGGGTTATAAGGAAACGGCCACACAATATGAGACTTTGGGGAAAAAAATAACAGAGCCTACAGACAACGATGAAGAGAAAGTAAAAAGCCTCATAGACAGTTTGATTGTAACGCAAAAACCAGACACAAAATGGGAGGATATAGGAAACCTTGAGGAAGCCAAAACCACCCTTAAAGAAGCCATTATTTTACCTTTTATCAAGAAAAAGCCTGATTTTGTACGTTCCACCCGCACAATCCTTCTATACGGACCGCCAGGCACAGGCAAGACATTGCTCGCAAAAGCATCAAGTCACACTCTAAACGCCAGTTTTTTTGAAGCCCAAGCCTCCACCTTGCTGAGCAAATATTATGGTGAATCAAACAAAATTTTATCCGCCCTTTTCCTCAAAGCTAGGGAAGTGCAACCGTCCCTTATATTCATGGATGAAATAGATTCTATTGTTCTGAACAGGGATACTGACGTCCATGAAGCAACAAGACGTGTTATAGGCCAGCTGCTATCGGAATTGGAAGGTTTCAGCACAAAAAAAGAAGACAAAATAATTTTTATCGGCGCCACAAATAGGCCTTGGGATTTAGACGATGCTTTGCTTTCCAGGTTTGAAAGGAAAATATACGTTCCACTTCCTGAAGTCTCGGCAAGAAAAACAATTTTCCAAATTCACACCAAAGGAACCATTTTAGATGGAATAACTTTTGATGATCTAGCCAATCTAACAGAGAGTTTCTCTGGAAGGGACATAGCAAATGTGTGCAGGGAAGCTGTTGCGAGCATGATCAGGGAACAGAACCAGGACTTGCAGGACTTGACTTCGCAACAAATAGATGGTTATACACTAAAACACAGGCCTTTGACGAAAAAGGACTTTGACACTTCATTTAAAAAAATAAAACCAGTCTCAAAACCAGACGATTTGAGAAGGTTTGAGAAGTGGAGAGCAGACTTTGGTGAGTAAATAACCTAATAAGTATATCTCACTAACTATAAAATAGAGGTTTCCTCTTCTCTTTGTGTAAATAATGAGGGAAGGTTAGAGAAACCGTAGGTTTCCTAATGGCAGCTGGAAGAAGACTTTTAAATCCACAGGGACTAAGTTTGAGCGGTTTGTGCAGTATTTGCAGTGGCCAAGCAAGGCCAGCCTATACGTGTAACACATGCGGATCCACTGTTTGTTTGAGTTGTTACCAACACAACATAGGGATGTGCACCAGCTGCACAAGCAAAAAATTTAGAAAATAGATTATCACAAAATAATTTCTAAGTAATTTTGGGTTAGCGCCACCACCCGGAACTTCGGTCTTGAGTCTTGTGTTTTCAGTCTTGTTATTTGGCTCAACTGTACATGTAAATCGTTTCTTTGGGTACTGTAGACTTTCTTTTTGAAAGAAAGGCTAGACACTCGAACCGGGATATCCCAACCTCGGGCGAAAACATGTTTATCGTTTTCGACCTGTAAAGGAAACAGGCTTGCTGACAACTTCCAGGCTTACGCCAAGTGTTAAACACTCGTCTGCGCAGTGCCATTGTGCCATGGTGGCTTTAATCATTATGTTAAGTTTAAGGACTTTTTAAGGTCACGTTCCTTTTTAAAATGATAAAAACCAATTTTCTCATAAAATAACTTTCTAACCTCTTTTTAATGATCCACAAGAATATAAAGGCTTCTATTAAGACGCGTTAGAACTCCGCCACCTCGGCAAGCAATAATATCATTAGTAATTAATAATAATAGTAATTAATAATAGTATATAATAAGGGAAACATATAATTATATAAGGTATGGGGGGGATATGGTAGCTAGTCGTCACAATCTTTTGCATGTTCTAGTCATAGTAGTAATGCTTCTATACACTATAATACTTGTAACTGCATTCCACAAACTTCTTGGCTATTTTTTTGTTTTTGCGGTTTCTATTGCCGCAATATACCTGATAACAAGATTTTTCAAAATCCATGTAGGCATTTTCACTGTAACCACATCCCTTATACTGGTTCTAATAAGCCTCTACGCATTCCTTACAATCAATATTTTCTATCTCTACTATTACATAATAGGGCTGACTGCTGTCCTAATTTCTGTTTACGTAATAGGGAAGTATACAAGGATACAGTTCAAAAATCATCACAGAATTGATGTGGCTTTGATTGCTTCAGTTGTTATTTATGGGCTTCTAATAACCCAATATCTCACAGCGCAAGTCATAGGAACTGAGCTCAAGTTCTCAGACAACCTGACCTTAACATCTTCTTCTGACCTTAACTATACTTGGTACCCTGAAAACAAAGGCAAGTTAAACAGCCTAAAACTTTCTGGTGAGTTGTCTGGTAATGTGAAGGTTTACTTGGTTGATGAGGACACCAAAACAAATTATTTGATTTTAGATTCTGCTTCAGTAAAAGCTTCTAAAGCGCCTTCGCAGACTTCTATTATATCCACACCAACAGTTGAAATTCCAGTAGCCCCAACAACTTCTCCTTCGCCCACTGAGACAATAACAGAGCCAACACCTAGTCCAGAAACCACAACAATTGAAACGCCATCGTTTACAACAAGTCCAATAGTTTCACCCGAAAACAATCCAACTCCTTCACCAACTACCACAGCAAGTCCGACAATCACACCTTCACCAACACCACAAATATCCCCAGAAACAACAGTCACAGCTTCCAGCAGTTTATCTGGTTTATCCTTCTCATCCAATTCAAACAAAATAAGATTCCAGGATTTGACATCCCCCACACCATCACCAGAATTGACACAAACAATCACATCATCACCCGAATCGTCACCCACATTTTTTCCAGCAACCGAATCCCCTGTCTTAACAGAAACCACAAGCCCCTCACCAGAAGTAACTGCACAAATACTAGAACCATCTCCAACAGAACTTTCGCCTACACAAGAACTTGTTACACAAAGCCCAATAAGCGCTTCACCAGAAGTTTCTCCTGTACTTACAACAACTTCCCAACCCCCCTCTACAGAAAAAATAACCTTCAAAGACTTCTGTTCTGATACATGCAATCTACCAGACCTGAAAGGCAAAAAATACACAATAAAAGTTGTAATTGAAGGTCAAGGTGAAGTAAGGTTGGACTCGATAGATTACACAATTCTAAAGAAAACCAAGACAATTAGTATATCTGTTAAAGACAGCGAAGGAAAACAGTTCGGTGATTATAATATAACAGAGAGGAGAGACGGTAAATTTGATCTAGACCTTGATCTGAACGAGTCTGAAACACCAGATAAAAAGGATTTTGATATAACTGCTCTTGTTATTGCTGAGCCTGTATCAGAAAAAGCAAGCGAAACTTTCGATGTTCAAATAAAAGGCCTTGTAGATCCGCCAGCTATAATAGAAGCTAAGATAGACTCTGTTTCAGATCCTCAAATAAAAACAGATGCATTCGCAATGGAGCCACTAGAATTTGATAATGCAACAATAACCTTGCCCAAAAAAGGTAGAGTAGACAAAATATTTTCTTGCGCAAATTTTGATTCAGATTTCTTTGAATGTCCAAGATGGGAACAAACCAATATACCATTCACAGATAACGGCAATACAGTAACCTTTACCGTCACACATTTCTCAGCTTATGCAGGTGGGATAATAAATATCACCAGGGCGCACCATTTAGATTCTAATAGAACGGTGATTTCAGATATTTTCAATGAAACAAAAACCCTAGACGGTGTCTGGTCTGAAACCATCCCTTCAGGCGATTATGTGAGGGTTGCTTTCGAGAAAAACCTGACAAATAAAAATGATATCACTGTGTATCCTAGAGCAGTTAATGGGACACCAAGAGTTGAAATTTATGAAATAAATGGCACAAGCCTGCTAGCAGAATTCACATCCTTAAACGACAACCAATACAACAAAGTCTACTTGACCAATCTCCAAGGAACCCAGGACAAATTTGATCTGAAAATACTTAACGGCTCTTTACAATTTGATCACATAGTAGATCCAAGCACATCAGCAACACAAAATATATCATTTGTTGATCCAACACTAGCCAATGCATCTATATTGACCAAAAACGTAATAATAAACACATCTATAGAAGATCCAAACCTAAACAGTCTAATTTACAATTGGAACGGTACCAATTATACAATTTTTAACAATTCTTTGGTAGTTCTGTATAACATGAATAATGTCTCGGCATTAGGGGAGAATCAAACCTATGTTGTTGATATGGCTGGATTTGATTTTAATGCAACAGCAACAGGTGCAGGCGCTAATCCAACAACTGATGGAAAGTTTGGTGGAGGTTATAGTTTTAACGGTGCTCAATGGTTGAATCTGCCTAATAGCACATCACCCAATAACTTGACACAATTCTTTTCTACAAATGAGGCAACTTTGATACTTTGGGTTAAAGCAAATTCTGCAAATCCGTCGTCTTCACTATCTGGTATATTTTGGTTAGGTAATAGTGCTTTGAGTTCACATTATCCTTATACAGATGGGCTACTACATTTCGATACTTTTAGAAATAATAGGATATCGTTTTCCCCTTCTAGTTCTGTTACAAGGACAAACTGGCATATGATCGCTATAACTCAGAAACCAGGGGGAAATGGATGGAAATTTTATCAGAATGATATACTCGTAAGTAGTACGACTGGAGATTCGGTAGTTTCCTTCCCGGCTACTCCTTTTTTGGGTAGAAGCCAAGCTTCAAATAGGCTCTTTTCTGGTTCGATGGACCAGTTCATGCTATGGAATAGAGAATTCTCTGCCGACGAAATCAGACAAATGTATATGATTGGTTTATCCAGATTAAACCAAACGCAATGGAATTTATATATTAACCAAAATCAAAACTCAACCGCAATACTTCCAAGAGGCAATTATACTTATCAAGTTTTTGAATCTAATGGCACCAGTGAAGTAAGCACTGAACAAAAAACTATTACCATCAATAACATTGCCCCTAACGAACCAATACTAAACTCCCCAAAAAACGCAACAACACATTCAGCAACATTTAGGCTCTTAAATGTCACAGTTTCAGACAATAATACTGATTCAAACATAATTAAAATGAGCGTCTCCATCTATGGCGATAACACAACATCACCAAACAGTTTAATTGCTTTTTTCCAAAACGTTCTAAACGTAACAACACTTACCTACAACTGGACAGCTCCTACACTCGGCTATTACTATACAGGAAATCCTAATTTAGTGGCCTATTGGAAACTGGATCAACATGCCAACGATTCTAGTGTATATAGCAATAACGGAACTTTTGCTGGACAGGCATTCATCAATACAACAGGAGGAAAGTTAGGAGGTGCAGGGCAGTTTGATGGGAGTGGAGATTATATTTCAACCACATATAATTCAAACCTAAACCTTTCTAATAAATCCTTCTCAATGTCTGCATGGGTGAAATTCAGTTCAGTGGGAGGCTGGCAAGGGATTGCTGGCCAGGACACAAATAATTGGACTTCTAATAACGGTGCACTTGGTTTTCAAAAAGTCACTCATACTGGCACACCAGGTTGTGGAAGATCCATTAATAGGTTCATTTTAGCAATTCCATACGGGACAAATTGTAATTTTAATTTTGCTCAATCAACTACTGTTGCTACAACAAATACTTGGTATCATGTGGTTGGGGTTTATAATGGAACCCATATTTTAATGTATGTTAATGGTGCTTTGGAAAACACTTCAGTTTCAAATAGCAGTATAGCTAATCAGGTCGGTAATTTTGTTATAGGCAGCGATTATTACAATGATGGGGTTACAGACAGTTTTAATGGAGTAATCGATGATGTAGCCATCTTTAACATGTCTCTTTCAGCATCAGAAATAGCATCCCTTTATACTTTAGGTAATGGGACTTATTACTGGAAAACAACAGCAGACGATAGTTTGGCTACAACAACATCTGTGACTAATCAGTTTACAGTTGCAAACACTGCACCAAATGCGCCAACATTAAATGCACCTACAAATGCAACAACTGCAGCAGCCACATTCAGGCTTCTTAACATAACAGTCACAGATCCAGAAGCAGAAGACGCAATGACCGTTTCCATCTACGGAGACAATTCAACAGCTTCAAATCTTATTGCTTTCTTCCAAAACCAAGCAAATGGAACAACGTTGACTTACAATTGGACAGCCCCAACAATAGGTTCAATATACGCAAATGATAACAATTTACTTGGTTATTGGAAATTTGATTCTGATGTACGGGATTATTCTGGTAAAGGAAGAAACGGGACTTTAGTAGGTAATGCTTTAGTAAATGGGACTGGCGGATATTTTGGAGGTGCAGGACAATTTGATGGAGCTGGAGATTGGGTAACAGTTCCAAACGTAGGACTTAATGAAACAACAACAGCCATGACAGTTTCCATGTGGGTGAAATCTAATGTACTTCTCAATGCAACTACCGCCTATCGTGCAATAGAAAAAAGTGATAGTGGCTTCTTTATTTTGTCAGGATATTCTGGCAGTCTTGCTTTTCTTGTAAAAAAAGGCGGCGTAAATAAAGCTGCAAAAATGGCTGATGCGGATATCCAACCTAATATATGGTATCTTGCAGTAGGAACTTTCAACGGAACACACATCAAAGGATACCTCAATGGAGTACTGAATGAAACAACAGCTACCGGAGGAACAATAGATGGTAGTGGTGGTTTACTTTACATAGGTTCAGATGACGGAGCTATTGAGTGGAATGGTACAATAGACGATGTAGCTATATGGAATCGTTCTCTTTCAGATTCAGAAGTACTGAATTTATACAGATTAGGCAATGGCACCTATTACTGGAAAGCAGACGCTAATGATGGCATAGCTACAACAACATCGGCAACAAGACAATTCCTTGTAGGCAATGCGCCTACTGTTGCTCTTAATTCTCCAGCAAATGCAGGAACATCAACTTCCAGTTCAGTTGACTTTGCTTACACACCAACAGCAGGAACAAATTCTATAAGCAGTTGTACACTTTATCTAAATAGTACAGGAACCTTTGCTGCCAACAAAACAATATCCCCTATCACATCAGGACAGGAAAATACCATTACTCAAACATTAGGCAATGGCGGATATTTGTGGAATGTCGAGTGTGCGGATTCCTCAGGATTTACAGCTTTTGCTTCAAGTAATAGAACACTGACAGTTAATGTTGCTGGCGGCGATACAACAGCTCCAACAGTCACTTATCAAGGCACAACACCTGGAGCTGGTGTCAACCAGTCTTCAACTTCAGTAATGGTTAATGTAAGTGTTTCTGACACAGCGTCCAACATAGATATTTGTATCCTTGAGTGGGCCGGAACCAACGAGTCCATGACAACAGTGGGTTCTGGAACTTCTGTATCCTGTCACAAAACAAAATCCAGCTTGGTCGATGGGTCTTACACATTCAAAGTTTATTCCAACGACTCCGCCAGCAATATGGGTTCCACGTCTTCTAGAAGCGTTACAATTGATTCCACAAACCCTTCAGTCCTCGCCAACGCAACAATATATCCAGCTGGTCAATCCAGTGCAACCAACGGACAAACAGTGACCCTAATCACAACAGCAACAGATTCAGCAATTGACAGAGTAAGAGTAGATGCATCAACACTAGGCTGTTCAGCAACACTAGCAATGTCTTTATCCAATTCTGTTTACACAGCTACATGCGCTTTAAGCGGCGCAACAACCTCAACACAAAACCTAACAGTCACAGCAAATGATACAGCAGGAAATAGCAATGCAACCACAACATTATCAGTTGTAGTCGACGCAACATCACCCACAAGCCTTACATTCAACCCCCCAACCCCAGCACCAGGAGCCAACTTATCCCAAAACTATTATTTTGTAAACCTATCCTTCACAGAAACCAATCCAAATAATTGTTTATTAGAAGTGAATGGAGCCAATGTCTCAATGACACGAACAGGAAATTACTGCTTCAAAAACCAAACACCCCAAGACGACAACACATACACATACAAGGTCTGGGTCAATGACACAGCAGGAAATATTGTCGCATCAGCATCACAAATAGTCAAGCTAGACACAACAAAACCAGCTGTCAATCTAAACAGCCCAGCTGACAATGCAATCCAATCCTCATCAACAGTCACATTCCAAGCAGGAGTAGCCGACAACAATCTCAAGAATGTTTCCCTATATGTAGACGGCTCATTTAACCAAATGAATATATCAGGAGCCAACGGAACCTATACATTCACAGTGTCATCCCTATCAGATGCACAGCATGGCTGGTACATAATTGCATTTGATCACGCAGGAAACTCAAACCAATCAGCGTCAAGAGGAATAACAATCGACACAGCTAACCCCTCTATCTCAATCACCAGTCCAGTGGCAGGCGCCAATCTTTCAGCCTCAACAATATCAATCCTAGGCACAGCGTCTGATACAAACACAGGTTCAGTTGTCATAAACGACACAAGGTTTGGAACAAACACAGGAACATATGGTTCTTGGAACTTCACCAACTCAACAATTGCAGAGGGAACATACTCCCTAACAGTCACAGCAAATGATACAGCAGGAAATACTAATACATCAACAAGAACATTTACAATTGATAGAACAGCGCCTTCTAGCCTTTCTTTCGTTTCCCCAACCCCAGCACCAGGAGCCAACTTATCCCAAAACTATTATTTTGTAAACCTATCCTTCACAGAAACCAATCCAAATAATTGTCTATTAGAAGTGAATGGAGCCAATGTCTCAATGACCCGAACAGAAAATTACTGCTTCAAAAACCAAACACCCCAAGACGACAACACCTACACATACAAAGTCTGGGTAAATGACACAGCGGGAAATATTGTCGCATCAACTTCACAAACAGTCAAACTGGACACAACAAATCCAGCTGTCTTAGCAAATAGCACAGTTTACCCAGGAACCCAAACAGCAGCCACAAACACACAAACAGTGACCCTAAATGTCACAGCAACAGATTCAGCAATTGACAAAGTCACAGTCAATGCAAACAGTCTTGGCTGTTCCACAACATTAGCCATGTCTTTATCCAACTCAGTCTACACAGCCACCTGTGCCCTGAACGGCGCAACAACAGGAACCAAATCCCTGTTAGTCACAGCAAACGACACAGCAGGAAATGTAAACAACACAATCTCTTTATCAGTGGTAGTCGACGCAACATCACCAAGTGTATTAGCTTACCAATCACCAACCCCATCAAACGGAGCCAACCTCTCCCGATCCTATTATGAAGTAAATCTCAGTTTCACAGAAACAAACCCAAACAATTGTTTACTGGAAGCCAACGGAGCCAATGTCTCAATGACATTATCTGGATCAACTTGCTTCAAAAACCAAACATCCCAGTTAGAAAACACCTACACATACAAGGTCTGGGTCAATGACACAGCAGGAAATATTGTCGCATCAGCATCACAAATAGTCAAGCTAGACACAACAAAACCAGCTGTCAATCTAAACAGCCCAGCTGACAATGCAATCCAATCCTCATCAACAGTCACATTCCAAGCAGGAGTAGCCGACAACAATCTCAAGAATGTTTCCCTATATGTAGACGGCTCATTTAACCAAATGAATATATCAGGAGCCAACGGAACCTATACATTCACAGTGTCATCCCTATCAGATGCACAGCATGGCTGGTACATAATTGCATTTGATCACGCAGGAAACTCAAACCAATCAGCGTCAAGAGGAATAACAATCGACACAGCTAACCCCTCTATCTCAATCACCAGTCCAGTGGCAGGCGCCAATCTTTCAGCCTCAACAATATCAATCCTAGGCACAGCGTCTGATACAAACACAGGTTCAGTTGTCATAAACGACACAAGGTTTGGAACAAACACAGGAACATATGGTTCTTGGAACTTCACCAACTCAACAATTGCAGAGGGAACATACTCCCTAACAGTCACAGCAAATGATACAGCAGGAAATACTAATACATCAACAAGAACATTTACAATAGACAGGACAGCACCAACATGGTCAGCAAACAAAACCAACTTAACAACATCAACACCTCTAGGAGAATCAGTATACTTTAATATAACACTCGGTGATCAAATGCCTGCTTACTATACATTTAGTTGGTACAATGGAACAGCATGGGTAAATAATACGCCAGCAATTTATACAAATAACCAAGAAATCCAAGTAATAAAAACAATTAACATCGACGTTGCAACAATAAACTGGACTTGGTACTTTAACGATACTGCAGGAAACCAAAATCAAACAAATATCTGGTCTATACTTCTTGTAGCAGACGATGTAACAGCACCAACAATAACAATCGCTTCACCAACTAACACGACATACACAACACAAAACATCACTCTTAACGTTTCAGCAAATGAAGAAATTAGTGCATGGAAATATTCTCTTAATGGTGCAGCAAACATAACATTCACACCAAACACGACAATAATCCCAGTAGCAGGTTCTAACACACTCAAAGTTTATGCAAACGACACAGCAGGTAATGTAGGAAATTCAACAGTTGTATTTAGTGCAAACATCTGCGGCGCAACGATATCATCTGATTTAACTTTAACACAAAACCTAACATCAGCAGGAACCTGTTTCACTCTGGGCGCAAATAATATTGTAATAGATGGTGCTGGTTACAAAATAACAGGTGACACAACATTATATGGAATAAATACAAATGGCAAGGACAATGTAACAATCAAAAACTTCGCAGGAATAAATAATTTCACAACTGGAATCTATGGTTCAGAAACAATTGATTCAACAATATTTAATAATATAATAGTTGCAGCGAATGTATCATATGGTTATGGAATCAATTTACTGTCCACTTCAAATTCAAATAACATCTCTTCCAATACAATAACAACTTCAGGGAGTGATGGCTTTGGAATTCTTCTTTCTAGCAGTTCACATACTATTGTATCAAATAATACAGTAACAACATCAGCTCCTAGTGCTATCGCTATTAGATCAGTTGTATCGACAAACAACACCTTTGATAATAACATTATAAAGACTTCTGGTAGTTTTGCCTATGGGATACAATCTGGTGCCAGTGATGCCAATGATACAGTCAAAAACAACAATATCACTACACAAGGATCGAGTGGATATGGTATATTTGTACAATCTAAAAACATCTTATCCACTAACAATAAAATCAGAACTTCTGGAAATTCTGCAAACGGTCTCTATGGGTATGGTGCTTTAAACTCAACATTTATTAACGATGCCATTATAGTTACAGATTTTAATACAAAAGACGTATTTGCAATGGCAGATTCTGGCTCTGCGGATCTTACCCTAATTAATGTAACTTTCAATAAATACAATATAGGATTTGGTTCTGGAAAAGCGAATATAACAGTTAAATGGTACTTAGACGTAACAGTACAAAACACAACTGGTTCAAACATGGAGAGTGCAAATGTTTCAATTTACAATGTTTCTAATAGCCTTCTATTCAACGGTTTAACAGCAGCTGATGGAACAATAACAAGGCAAACTCTAACAGAATTTGTACAGAACGCAACACTCAAAACTCTCCACACACCGCACACAATAAACACAACACTTTCAAGCTATGAAACAAATACAACATCAATAAATTTAACAGCAACTAGTTCAACATCCATAATAATAAATTTAACCAAGGATACAACACCGCCAACAATAACAATCGCTTCACCAACTAACACAACATACACAACACAAAACATCACTCTTAACGTTTCAGCAAATGAAGAAATTAGTGCATGGAAATATTCTCTTAATGGTGCAGCAAACATAACATTCACACCAAATACAACAATAGTCCCAGTAGGCGGTTCTAATACAATCATAGTTTATGCAAATGATAGTTCAAATAATGTAGGAAATTCAACCGTGGTATTCACAGCAAACATCTGCGGCGCAACAATATCGTCTGACCTAACTTTAACAACTAACCTAACTTCAACAGGCACCTGTTTCACCTTGGGTGCAAATAATATTGTAATAAACGGTGCTGGTTACAAAATAACAGGCAACACATCTGGCTATGGAATTAACACAAACGGCAAGGATAATGTAACAATCAAAAACTTTGCTGGAATAAACAATTTCACAAACGGAGTATATGCATCTGGAACAATTAATTCCACAATATTTAATAACACTATAGTTGCTGCGAGTGTGTCAAACGGACATGGAATGTATTTATTATCTTCTTCAAACTCAAATAATCTATCTTCTAACACCATCACCACCTCAGGCATGTCTGGCAACGGCATCACCCTCTCCCTTTCATCCAACTCCAACACCCTCACCTCCAACACCATCACCACCTCAGACAGCTTTGGCATCGGCGTCTACCTCGATACATCCAACTCCAACACCCTCACCTCCAACACCATCACCACCTCAAACAGCTCTAGCCGCGGCATCCAACTCGATTCATCCAACTCCAACACCCTCACCTCCAACACCATCACCACCTCAGGCAGCTCTGGCCACGGCATCACCCTCACCCTTTCATCCACCTCCAACACCCTCACCTCCAACACCATCACCACCTCAGGTAGCACTGGCTACGGCATCTACATCTCATCCAACTCCAACACCCTCACCTCCAACACCATCACCACCTCAGGTAGCACTGGCTACGGCATCTACATCTCATCCAACTCCAACACCCTCACCTCCAACACAATAAATGTAACAAACACTGGGGATGCCATACGCCTTGAAATTGCCAACACAAACAACATTACAAATAACATCATAACAAGATCCAGCACAGGGGAAGGGTTTTACCTCATCTCTTCTGACAGTAATCAGATATTGTCAAACAACATAACAACAACAGGCACGACATCAGACGGCATAGAACTTACTACATCAAGTAACCTTAACAATATCACATCAAACAAGATTGTAACTTCTGGCAGCAGTTCAGATGGCATATATATTTCAAGCATCTCCGCTTCAAACAACACTTTCTCTTCAAACAACATATCTACATCAAGCACTACAGCCTATGGCATCTATGGTTTTTCAGCTGCCACAAACAACACATTTACAAACGACATCATCTCAGCAACAAGCTCAAGTGACATAGCAATTGACGACAGCAAGATAATACTAGTTAATGTGACTTACAACAGGACAGACATAGCTTTTATTACGTCACCTACTGGAGACGTTACAGTCAGATGGTATTTAGATCTAACTGTCAAAAACACAACAAATTCGGTTCTCCAAAATGCCAACGTAACAATATTCAATGTAACAAACTCGCAATTATTCAATGGTCTAACAGCAGCCGATGGAACAGTAGCAAGACAAACTCTAACAGAATTTGTACAGAACGCAACACTCAAAACTCTCCACACACCGCACACAATTAATGGAACACTGTTGAAATATTTAGACAATTCAACAACTGTTAACCTAACAACTACAGGCTCAACCAACCTAATTCTGGTACTTCCAGATGATAGAGTGGCTCCAGCAAACATAACTTTTGTCTCCCCAACACAAAACAACAATGCAGTAGTCTCGGTTAATTACTATACAGTTAATGCGACTTTTATCGAACCTCAACCAGAAGCATGTTTACTGGAGGTGGTGAGTGGGTCAAACATTTCAATGACAATGATAGGATCATCTTGCTACATCAATAGGACAGGTCAATCCCAAGGAACATACACCTACAAAGTTCATGTAAATGATTCTGTAGGAAACAGAGGGACTAGCTCTACGAGGACAATAACTCTGGATACTACAGTACCGTCAGTAACATTACCGCAAGTTAATATCAGTGAAAGTGTACCTGTAACAACACAAATTAAAATAAATGTAACAGTAACAGACAGTTCTGGAATTTCGGCTGTCTTAGTTGGGAACGCAACTAATGTAACAATGTCTTCAATAGGCTTTAACAGATATCAGGTAAACACAACACCTTCAGCCTTAGGCTGCTATTCAAACCAGGCAACATGTTTGTTAAGATTCTATGCAAACGACACCGCAGGCAATCTAAATTCCACAACAACCTTAACCCTCAACATCTTCGGCTGCGGCCAGACATTAACATCATCTTCAACACTAACAAGCAGTCTAACAAGCGCCGGTTCCTGCTTCACAATTGGCGCAGATAATTTAGTAATAAATGGTGCTGGATATTCTGTAACAGGAAATGGCTCTGGAACAGCAGTTAATGTAATCACATTCACTAATGTGACAATTGCTAATCTAACAATAAACAACTTTACAACAGACGTTCTTGTTACAACTGGATCTGCGGCACTGCTAAACACGACATTTAGTAGGCAAAAAACAACTGTTTTAGCTACAGGAAACTTGACAGCAAAGTGGTATGTAGACAATGTAGTAAGAGAATGGGGCTTTGATTATTTTGAGGGACAATCTGGAGGAGCTGGATATTGTGGAGATTCAAAATGTGGTCAGGGCGAAGATTATTATAAATGTTCAGTGGATTGTCCATTAACTGGAGGAACAACAGAAACATGTGGAAACAGCTTCTGTGGATATGGAGAAACATCAACAAATTGTGCAGGAGATTGTGGTGGTGGAGCTGCATATTGTGGAAATGGTGTGTGTAACCAGGGGGAAAGTTATTCTACATGTTCGGTAGATTGTCCAAACACTGGCGGTGGCGGGCAATGCAATTTAAGATCTGATTATTGTGCTGTTGATATTACTACATGCGGCCAGAAAACGCCGCCTTGTGGATGGACAGGAAGCCAATGTCAAATATATAATCAATCTTTCTGTTCTTCCAGAACTACAGATTCCATCTGTAATGGCCAATCAGCCTGCCAGTGGACATCTGGTGAAGTTTGTGGTAATAGTGTATGCGGCGGAGGAGAAACAGCTGCTACTTGTCCAGTAGATTGTGGCAGCGCCAATTATTGTGGAAATGGGGTTTGCGCAGGAAATGAAACTACTTTCACTTGCGCATCTGATTGTGGAAAACCAACACCACCTGGGGTTTCTGGGGCCAATGTGACTATATATGATACTTCTGGAAATTTGGTGTATAATGGCGTAACAGACACAAGCGGTAGAATACCAAAATTAGAGCTGACAGAATTTATACAAAATTCAGCAGCAAAAACATTATACACAGTCCACTCCATTAACATAACAAAATCTGGGTATCAAAAATTTTCAAGATTGGTTAACTTGTCGTCAACAGGAAGCGTTTCACTAGAAAATGTATTAAACAATCCATTCAACAATTGCGGCCAGTATGCAGGCAACCAAACAAAATGTACAGCTTCTAAATGTAAGTGGGAGAATGATACAAGTTTGTGTAAACCAGATTCAACTACACTAGACTGCGACCAGTTTTGCGGTAGATGTACTACACAGGTTGTATGCCAAGGTAGTACAAAGAGTTGTACATGGGAGTCTGGTGGTTTCTGTAGGGATAATTTCAACATCTTTACATACGGAACAGGCGGCACAACAAATTCTTCTGGATCCTTTAACTTTATGCCTATAGACTGCTCGAAGGAACCGCAGAGCTGCGATTCAAGATATGATGTAGATAAAGGATACTATAAATTTGAGACATTGTGTTCAGATGGGATAGATAATGATTTAGACGGCACAGTAGACTGTTCAGATTCTGACTGTACTATATGGTCGCAATGCGCAAGTTCTTATAGCGCAGCAAACGATACCACTCCACCTCAAATAACAAACTGCAAGACAGATCTAGATGCAAGCTCAGCAAGCATTTCGTGTACTACAACAGAGCCAACAAATCTAACATTGAATTATTATGGAACAAGCAGTAGTTGTGCGTCTGTTACTTCAAGTATAAGTGAAAATAATTTAGCAAACTGTTCGTTAGATGATTACACAGTATGGCATCATGTAACTATAGACAATACAACAGCGGCCCTTTCAGCTGGAACAATATACTATTATAAAGTGTATGGATTTGACAGGGCAAACCTAAAATATGAAACTGGCTGTTTGAACTTCACTACAAAATCAACAGTCCAGACATTCAATTTCAGGATGTTTGTACCCGGGGAGTTTGTTCAGATGAAACCGTCAACGTCTACAAGTTTCACCAACTACAATTTCAGCACCAGTGCCAGTGAGTTTAGTAGATATAAGAACGCGGAAATGAATTTTGCTGGACATGGAATAACTTTAAGAGGGGTAGACATATCTACATCAAAATCTATCAACTTCACAAACGCTTTTGTATCAGGTAACAGAAGCAATTTCGGGACCAAATTCCAAGGATTAAATTCATCTAATTGGCTAGAAACAGCCCAATCTTTAGGCATGTCTCCGTCTGATAATGTGTCTTTAACAATAGAATCCGCTGGTAACAGGCTATACAAATGCGATGATAGCGGAGGGAGTTGTTCGCAATTAACAGAATGTTATAGTGTGACATCAAAAAATGCTACTCACACAACAATAGACTTGGCTGCAGCCGCAGGATTCTCTGCATATACAGTTTCAGATAATGCACAGCTATTAACATGGGATCAAACAGACAGTAATGCCAGTTTATATGGCGCATCAGGGGCATCAAAAACAACAGCAGATACAACTACTTTCTATGCCAACTATTCTAATGTCACTTCAGGAGCACCAATAAACATTACAGGCTCCTATTGCGAATTCAATACAACTGGGATTAGTCCAGTTAACATGACCTATGGGTCGTCTTTGGGTTTGTACAGCTACTCAACGCAAATAAGCGCTGCTGGAACACATAGCTGGACATCTAGATGTATTGGTGGTGGGACACTTGATAATTTGAATGCGACAGATAATGTGACAATTGGTTCTGCCCCTGGAGCAGCGCCTTCAACTGGCGGAGGCGGAAGTAGCGGTACATCACCAACACCAACCAGTATAGTTGCTACACCAACACCCACAGTAATAGAAGAGCCTGTAAACTTTGTACTGAACAAAGACTTGATAAAATTAGCGCTAAGACAAGGCCAATCTGAAAAAACAGCATTTATAATAGAAAATAAAGGTGGAAAAGCGGATGTAGAAATATCTGTGGTAGGTATTGAGAATTTAGTATTTTTAGACACAAAGAAATTGACACTAAACAAAAACGAAGGTATGGAAATCAAAGGCAATATAGTTGTTCTAGAGTCTACAAAACCAGGTGTGTATACTGGTAAAATAAGTGTTAAAGCTGGCACTCTTGAAAAAATAGTAAATGTTATTGTTGAAGTCAGTTCGAAAAGGGCTCTGTTTGATGTAAGATTGGATTTACCATCAGATCAAAGATCAATTATTGTTGGCACAGGACAAGGTTTGATAACACCAACAATTACTTTGATAAATATCGGTGATCTCGAAAAGGTGGATGTTGTTTTGAGATATGTGGTAAAAGACAGTGAAAACAATATAATTTCTGAGACAATAGAAACCAAAGGCATTGAGAAGCAGCTGTCCTTTGCGCGTGACCTGGAGATACCATCATATGCAAAACAAGATAATTATGTGGCTTATGTTCAGGTGGAATATCAGGATTCTGTTGCAGTTGCAAGCCAGCTATTCAGCGTACAGAGAAGCGAAGGTATTCTCAAACCAATAGAGTCTATTTACCTCTACATAATTGTGATAATAATCATAGTGGTTGCTATTTTAGGACTTAAATTAAATATTAAAAGGAAAGGCTTGGAAAGAAAAATCCGAAGAGGGAGAAAGTAGATTCATATGAAATGGAGTTGGAAGTTCTTGGTAGTTATTATAACTCTAGTTACTTATATGGGATTTTTTATCAATACAGTAGACTCACAAGAAGCCACCTTTGAAATTAATCAGAAACTCACAATAGTCAATTTGAGAACAGGGGAAACAGTAAATAAGAACATAGGAATCACGAATAAAGGAAGCGCTCAAATACCAATAAGTATTGAAATAGAAGGCAGTAGCGATGTTTTGAAGCTAACAGAAAGTAGTTTTAATTTAGAGCCCCAAGAACACAAACAAGTAGAGGTTACATTCCTTTCAACTAAACCAGGCATTCACACAGGCAAGTTTGTGATAAAATCTGGAGAAACAAAAAAAGAACTGCCATTTATTCTTGAAGTGTGGTCATCAACAGACTATGTTGCCAAAATAGACATACCAGCGGAGTTTAGGGAGGCGCAGGCAAGTTCTGATTTAACCTTCAGGTTATCTATAATATCAAACAAGCAACAAGAAGCTTCTAAAGTGAACGTAAACTATCAAATACTGGATTTTGATAATAAGGTCTTGTCGGAAAAAACAGAAGATTTCACAATATTAGATACGATATCTGTGCTTCGCAAAATATCAATACCATCACTTCCTCCGGGAGACTATATAGTTGGTATAGTTATTAGAAGCAATGCCACACTGTCAACAAACACAAGAATCTTTACTGTAGAAAAGCCAAAAACTGACATAGTTTCCTTGTTTTCAGACAACCTTCTCTATATTCTGGTAACTGTAGTAATAGTCGTCACTGTCCTGCTATACGTAAATTATGGGAAACTGGTAGACATAGAAAAGAAAAGACCTTCAAGAAATATCATCAAAAGGATAACCAAGATCCAGAAAATAACAAAGATTCAATACAAGACAGTTAAAAATAAAGAATCCACTGAGGATTTACAAAGATCCAAACAAAGGCTGGAAAAGCAGCTTGCAAGCCTTGAAGCAGGCTATAAGGCCGGTTACATCAAGAAAGACGCATATTCGAAAGGTAAGGAAAGGCTAGAGAAGCTAATTAGCCCAATAGACAAAAAGCTTAAAAGGGGTTGAAAACATAATATATTATTATGGTTCTTGGTGTGTGATACAATGGTGGCTAAAAAACTTAAAAAGTCTAAAATCGACATGAATGGCCTTCTAGAAAAAAGGTCTATTTTTAAGGAAGCGCTGAAAGATATACAGCAGGAACTAGATCACTTGAGAGGCGAAAAAAGATCATTTGAACTCCAGTTGCAGTCTACAAAATCCAATCTCAGCCAGACACAGACGCAGGAGATGTCTCTGAGGGACAAATTAAACGCTCTTGCCAATAAAGAAACCCAGCTCTCATCCAAAAAAGACAAATTAGAAGAAAAACTATCTGAGATGAAGGAAAAGATAGAAAAAGTAAAGAAGATAGAAAGCGAGCTCGAGGAAGTGTAGATTTATAGTTTACTAAAACACTAGTTCTATATGAAGGTCTCAATCAACAGCTGTTTTTCCGGAGCTCAAAAATCAAAAGGCATAGCTGTCATAATAGATGTGATCAGCGCAAGCAGCACAATTGTTAATTTATTTGAAGCCGGCGTGAAAACTGTTATTCCAGTCAATTCCATAAAAAAGGCAAAAGATCTGAAGACGCGGACTAAAAACTCTTTAATTTGTGCAGAGCTCAGACACAAAATGAGAGGCATTGATTTCTTGAACTCTCCAATTGTGCCAGAAAATTTGGAAGGCAAAACAATCATAATCAAAACAAATGCGGGAACAAAAGGCCTTTTAGGCGCAAAAAAAGCTGACCAAATTATTGTTGGATGTTTTCTAAATTCTGGAGCTGTTGTAGATTATATAAAAAGACTAAAACCAAATGAGGTCAGCCTTGTTCCAATGGGGAATAGCGGTAAAACACCCGCCGCTGAGGATGAAGCTTGCGCAGTTTATTTGAGGGAATTGTTACAAAATAAAGAAGTAAATTTTGAGAAGGTGAAAGAAAAAATAATAAAAGGAAGCTTAAAAAACTTGTTGAGGTCTGTTATAACACCTGAAAATATGGACAGTGTTTTGCAATTGGATACTTCTAAAATAGTGCCAGAATTAGTGGATGGTAGGATTGTTGCTAAGTAACTACGCGGCGGTTTATTTATAAGACAGCCAAACTATAATTAACTATGAAACTCACCATAGTTTTGGAAAAACAGAAAGAAGGCGGATATACTGTATTTGTCCCTTCATTGCCTGGTTGTATATCTCAAGGTGAAACAAGGCAAGAGTGTCTAAAGAACATAAAGGAAGCCATTGAATTATATTTGGAAGCAGATGAAAATGAACTGGTTGCGTACAAGGGCCAAGTCGAAGCAATAAAGGTATGAAGTTGCCTCAAATTTCTGGCATTGATCTAATTAAGAGACTACAGTATCGCGGTTTTGTTGTTGTCAGGCAAAAAGGTTCGCACATAAGGCTTGAGAAAAATACACCAGAAGGGACAATAAAAATTACAGTTCCAAATCATCCAACCCTCAAGAAAGGGACTTTACATCGTATCCTCAAAGATGCTGGTTTGCAATCTGAAGATATTTTATAAGTTAGCAGCCGCTAGTGACCATTAACATGATTAAAAACATTGTTGTGAAGGAAACGAAAAATAAAGGCAGGGGAGTTTTCGCTTTAAAAGATTTTAAAAAAGGAGATGTTGTAGTTGACTGGTCTACTTGTTCTACCATATTATCAGAAATAAATGTAAAAAGACTTCCAAAAAACAAGAAGAAGTATACTTCTTATCTTGGCAAAAGGAAATGGGTTCTTTTTCGATCGCCTGGAAAGTATATGAACCATTCCTGCGATCCAAATACCAAAGCCATCAAAGGGGCAGATGTTGCTGTGAGGCCAATAAATAAGGGTGAGGAGATCACAGTAGATTATATTTATGAAAAAGTACCAGTTGGAAAAATGAAATGTATTTGTGGAAGCAGAAACTGTAAAGGCTATATTACCAGTGATTTCTTTACTTTGCCTGAAAAATCACAAAGGCTATACCTTCCATATACCTTAAAACCAATAAAAACAGAGTATAGAAAGCGCCAAAAAACGCAGAAAAAGCTTTAAAAATAAGCCTTTATAATAATATAAATCCTTTTTATATAGCTATATAGTATATATAAGATAATTCGAAGGAAGACGGAAATAGAAGATCTATTTCAACCTTTAGTTTATGAAGGTAGCTGTTCATGGAATTGATGGAAAGAGAACAGGGGAAATTGAATTAGGCAAAGCCTTCTCTAACAAAACCAGAGCTGACCTTGTTCTAAGGGCCTTTTTAGCTGAACGGTCACAGAAAAGGCAGGCATATGGAGCAGACCCTTTAGCCGGTAAAAGAACATCAGCCCACTATCATGGTGAAAGAGGTGGCAGGTGGGCAATGATGAACAAGGAGATGGCAAGATCAAAAAGAATCCATAACCAAGGCAACCTAAATTACACTGCAAGGTTTGTTCCTCAAGCAGTAAAAGGTCGAGCAACCCATCCCCCAAAAGCAGAAAAAGTCTGGGAACTTAAGATAAATAAAAAAGAAAAAGTAAAGGCCTTGTTATCCGCTTTATCCGCTACAACAGATAAATCACTTGTTATTAACAGAGGCCACCAAGTAAACGGGTCTTCAGTCCCTTTAGTTTTTGATGACAAATTAGAAGAGTTAAAAACCACAAAAAAACTTGTCGAGTTGTTAATATCAGTCGGATTGGAAAAAGAATTAGAACGAGGAAAGAAAAAAAATGTAAGAGCAGGCAAAGGCAAAGTAAGAGGAAGAAAATACAAGAAGAAAAAGAGCCTACTTATAGTGGTTAAAGATGACAAAGGCATTGGAAAAGCAGCAAGAAATATAGCCGGTGTTGATGTGACAGAAACAAAATGTTTAACAGTCTCCTTGTTAGCGCCTGGTGGCACAGCAGGTAGATTAACGCTATTCACAAAATCTGCATTGGAGGAGCTAAACAAGTTGGAAGCATAAATTTATGGCAACAAAACAAACAAAGCCAAAAAAAGAAGTTAAGGTTAAGAAACACTCAAAAAAATCAACTCAAAAAACAGTTAAGTTAGAGGTCTCACCATTTGATATTTTACTTTATCCACATCTGGCAGAAAAAGCAATGGGAATGGTGGATTTACAAAACAAGATAGTGTTCATAGTTGATCCAAGATCAGACAAAAAACAAATAAAGTTAGCAGTTGAAAAGGCATTTTCAGTTAAAGTGGCCAAAGTCTCGACTGAAATAACGCCACAAGGCCAGAAAAGAGCTTATATTAAACTGCATCCAAATTATTCAGCAGCAGACATAGCATCAAAATTGGGAGTAATGTAAAAGATGGAAGGGATGAAAGAAGCCTTTTTCAGGGACGTTGTTGGAAGAAGGAACCCTCGATATGGAGATTTCCAAAGAGGACAGTATTCAGGAGTGCTCCATGGTGTCGTTACTGGAATCAAGAATTATGTAACTGCTTCAGGTGGCGAAAAAATAGACGGTAATGAAGCCCTTGTCGCAATACGCGATGTAGTAGATGGTGTGGCTGAAACAAGGACAGGAGAAGCCTTAAAAAGATCTGGTATAAAAGATACAATTAAAGAATTAGACTTTCATGATTTACAAAAACCATACGAGGTAGACAGAATACTTCAAGAGAGCACACAGGAAAGGATTATTGTTCAAGCAGGTGACTATATACTAAACAGAAAACCTGTAGCTGAAAGGGCGGCATAATGGTGTTTTATGGGTAAAGTATTAAGAGCTCAAAGGTTGGGAAAAGGATCGACAGCATACGCAGTCATCCCATCAGGAACAAAATACCAACCATCATATAAAACCGAGAAAGGGACAGTTGTAGATTTAGTTCATGATGTTGGTAGAGATGCGCCAATAGCCAAGATATCCTATCCTTCTGGTGTAGATTATTTAGTAGCCCCTATAGGTGTTAAAGTAGGTGACACAACAGATAAGTTTGTTTCAACTCTTGGAGAAATACCTGAAAGCACCCCAGTTTGCTCAATTGAAACATATCCTAATTCAGGTCCTAAATTATGCATGTCCCCTGGAAATTCAGGTATGATATTATCAAAAACAGAAAAAAGTTGTATTGTCCAATTGCCGTCTAAAAAGACAAGAGTATTCAATTTAAACTGTAGAGCAACAATGGGAATCCCTGCCGGCGACGGAAGAAGTGAAAGGCCATGGACAAAGGCTGGCAAGAAATGGATTGCTTTCCATGCAAGAGGTAAGAGATATCCAACTACATCAGGAAAAGCAATGAATGCTGTGAGCCATCCATTCGGATCTGGTTACGGTGGTGGAGTTGGCAGGCCAAAAACAGTGTCTAGAAACGCACCGCCTGGAAGGAAGGTAGGGTCTATCGCAGCTAGCAGGACAGGTAAGAGAAAGAATAAATAAGGGAAATGTTTAATTAATTTACTATGGTAGATTTCAAGTTGAAGGGAAAAGAATTGGGAGAAATTGAGAAGATGAGTTTAGAGGATTTTCTCAAGATCATTCCTTCAAGAGAAAGAAGAGCCCTAAAGAGGGGGTTTACAGAAGACGAGAAAAAGCTTTTAATTAAAATCAGGAAAAGGCCAAATGCCGCCTTTTACAAAACACATTCAAGGGAAATGGTGATAATACCGGAGTTGCTAGGTAAAAAAATTGGTATACACAATGGCAAGGAGTTCGTGTCAGTTGACATAAAACCAGAGATGTTAGGTCATAGATTAGGTGAATTTGCGCTTACAAGGAAAAAAGTAGAGCACTCATCACCAGGTTTCGGTGCTACAAAGTCATCCAAGTTCATACCATTGAAGTAGAGTTGATATATATGCCGCTAAAATATGCTTATAGTCCAAAGTCAGAGAAGTTTGCAAGAGCTTATGGAAGAGGTCTAAGGGTTTCTACAAAAAGTTCAACACAAGTGTGCAGAGCCATAACGGGGTTAAATCTGCAAAAAGGCAAAACTTTACTAAGCAAACTCCTCGAACAAAAAGAAAGTTTGGATGGGAAATATTACACAAACACAACATCTGAATTATTAAATTTGTTAAAATCCGCAGAATCAAACGCAGAGTTTAAAGGTTTAGATATAGATAGGTTGATAATTCATGCATCAGCGCACACAGGCTTTGCCTTTTGGAGGCCAAGAAGATTCAAAATGCGAAGGCAAAAAATAAAAATCACAAATGTTCAGATTATATTAGAGCAAAGGTAAAGGAGTATATGGGAATCTATCATCCTTGTAAAGTATTGAAAATTTTGAAGTCAGGAAAAGACATTGTAGCATCTGATACAAGTACACAAATCATCGTAGAGGCCTGGGACGAGTTGCAATGGACAATATCACTTGATCCAAAATTGAACAACGAAACCCTAAATGAAGGCGATGTGGTTTTAGGGGACTGGTCAGTTAACAACGATACTAAAGCCCCTAATATGATTGTAATAAAAATAATCAAAGGTAAAAAAGGGGAAGAAATTTGGAAAACGTATAAGGAGTATTTAAAAAAGCAAAAAAATAAACAAACGCAACAAGTCCAACAGCAACAACAGCAGCAAGCCGCAAGCTATATGGGATGAGTAAATATTCATAGAGTGCCTTAGTAAACCTTTCTTTTGGGTTATAAGGCTTTTCTTTGGAAAGAAAAGGGTATATGTTAAAAGAATATTTTGTCAAACTTGGAGTAAAGGAAGTTGAGCTAGAGGAGTTTATAAAAACAAAATTCCCAGCAGGAGATTATTCTAAAATCGCTTTGAACAGGACGCCTCTGGGGCTAAAGGTTGTTATTTACACAAATAAGCCAGGAAGGATAATAGGTAGAGGTGGAAGAAATATTGAAGTTATAACAAGAGCTTTGAAGGAGAGGTTTGGAATGGATAACCCTCAAATTGATATAAAGGCAATTGAAAACCCTGATCTTGATTCAAGAATTGTTGCAAAGCAAATAGCGTCAGCCCTGGAGGGCGGTTATAACTACAAAAAAATAGGAAATATTTTTTTGAAAAGGATAATGGATGCTGGCGCAGTTGGCGCACAAATTGTGGTTTCAGGAAAGTTGGGTGGAGCAATGTCTAGAATGGTGAAATTTACACAAGGCCATATTCAAAGGGCTGGCCAGCCATCGATAGATGCTGTTGATACAGGATTTTATGAAGCGCTGCCAAAATTGGGAAAAATTGGAATTACTGTCAGAATTTTAAAAGAGTTTACAGATATAACAGGTTACGTAAAGGACCTTAAAAATCCAAAGAAATTTAATGAAATTGAAGTGCCTGAATTAAAAGAAGAGGAAAAAGTAATAGAAAAAATAGTGAAAGGCGAAATTGAACTAAAAGAACAAAAAAAGGAAAAGAAACCCGCGGTTAAAATGCAGACAAAAAAGAAAGAGGCCGTTCAGACTAAGGCCCAATAATGTTTATATATATTAAAACCGTAGGTTTTAAGGAATCCCTCATATACAAATATGGCAATATTAAGAGTTAAGGAAATAAGAAAATTGGAAAATAAGGAACTTGACAAAAGAATGGACGAGCTAAAATTAGAAATATCAAAAGAGAGAGCTAATATAAATATTGGGGCACCAGTTACATCTCCTGGAAGAATCAAAGAAATCAGAAAAACAATTGCTAGAATTCTTACTATAAAAAATCAAAGATTAAAACTACCTAAAACTTCTTTGACAATTAAACCAAAAGAAGTGAAGGTTATGGAGGTTGTGAAGAAATAAATGGGAGAAATCTGCGATAAGTGTGGATTACCAAAAGACATTTGTGTCTGCGAAACAATAGCTAGAGAAGAGCAGAAAATAAAAGTGTTTACTACTTCTAGACGATACGGAAAAACAATCACTGTTGTTGCTGGCTTAGGCAAAGATGTAAATACCAGAGAAATTCTCAGGGAGTTGAAAACACGACTTGCTTGTGGCGGTACCCTCAAAGAGGGGGAAATAGAATTGCAAGGAAGACATAAAGACAGGGTGGTCGCCATCCTATTAAAGTCTGGTTTTAGGCGAGAACAGATTGAGGTTAGTTAGATATCAAAATTTCTGGTGGATGTTTCAGCAAGTTTGGCTTTTAAATCATTGTATATTAATTTTTCACATATTATTGTGTTGGGTAAAGATAGCCGAAAACCAGCCTCACCTTCATTCTTAGCCTTAACATATCCCAAAATACCCAAACTATCATAGTCGCCTTTCTGGCGAAGATGTGTAGTGATCTCATACCCAGGGATTTTATCGCCGTGTGCATTTTTTATCCTTTCAACTACTTGCGGATCCAAACCCAACAACAAAAGCTGTCTCGGTGTGTAATCCCTAAAACCATAAAAATTAGTGCCTATTGCGTCATCATGTTCTTGATGGATATTGTCTATTTCCTCTCTTGTATAGCCCAGAATTTTGAATATATTGTCTGCCCTTTTTCCATACTCAAAAATAACAGCCTTTTTAAATTCGCCTTCTCTCACACCAAAACATTCATTGTAACCTTCTGGGCACATGTAAAATAGTAAAGCCCTTGTTTGTTTAAGATCCACACCCAAAACATTGGCAATCTCAAGTTCTGTAATTCATCCCTTCGCTTCTGTTGCTGCCTGATTAATTTGACTAATCAGGTTAAATCCGTTTCTCTGTATCCTTTCCAGCAATGCCCATTCTCTGGTGTCCCTGTATTCGCCCCTTAACCTACCAATTTTCTTAGAGTCGTACAATCCGGTAAACAACCTTTCTAACTCATTTTTTTGGACACCATAGCTTTCAGAAGTTGTGATTTTCAATATCGTCACCAAATTTTCTACAATAGCCTCATCCTCGCCCAAAACATCAATGATAATTTGCCAAGGCACAAAGAATTTTGGCTGTTCTTTGGCTTTTTGTTTTTCCGTGCGATCTGTTTTGGGTTTTTCTGGTGGTTTTCCTTCTCCTGGTTTTGGTTGCTTCTCCAATATATCCAACAAATTTTCCCACGCTTCTTGTCCTGATTCTGTTGTACTGTCTATATCTTCAGAAGGCGTATAAGTTGGCGGTGTCAGCTGTCCAGCAATTTCTTTTTCCACTGTTGCCACAACATCTTGTCTAGGCACGGGTCTTTCTGTTTTTGGTGTGTCGCGTAATTTTATTTCTTGTGCACGTTGTTGATAATCAAAAACAAAACTTGTTTTTCCAACAACCCCGCGTATCCTTGGCTCCTCTGTCCTGTAGACAACAGAGACATCGTTGCTTGAAGCAGCCTCTAAAAGATTTTTCCTGGAATTTTCGTCCAAGCTAATCTTGCTTCCAGAAACTCCGGATTCTGTAATAAGAAATATTCTTGGGCTACCGTTTATATCAATGTCAATCCTTGCCTTTTCCTTTTTGACGCCTTCAACCCCTTGCTCCGATCCGACCACAACCGGGAAATCGTCCACTGTTATTGAAAGCTTGTCAGCAGACTTTTGTACAGTCCCCCGGGATGAAAAATCAGCAAAAAGGTCAGCTTCCTTAAACGGCAAAATTGCAACCATAGTAAACTTGGATTTTAAGAATTATAAGTTAGTCTGTATATTTGGTGAAAATTTTAGCTATCCTGTCTCTTCCATAAACGATAACCAGCAACGCTGTTTCTGCCTTTGGCCTTGCCCGAGACCCTATAGATTTAACAACAAATTGCTCAAGATGATCTCTATTAACTTGACCGTCATTGAGTTCAATACCATTGTGCCCTTCAAGCGTTGTTCTAAGGTGTTCCAATTGCATTCCCAAAGCCCTTGCTACAGGAACCAGAGGCAGATATTGGCCATTCAAGTCTAATTCTAAAGGCTCCCCCAACTCTCTTCTAGTAACATACTCCATGAATTGCGGCCTGTTATACCTGCCTAATCCTGGGGCCTTCTCAATACCATATTTTTTAATATGGCGAAATAATGTGACCCTGTGTACTTCTGCCAAAGATAACATCTCTTTAATGCCAATTGTATCATCAACTTCTGCGCCTTTAACCGGAGACCCGTGTTCTCTGCCAGCCTGTCGTGTTTGATCTTCACCATTATCAACATATTGTCCAGCACCAACTCCATTCTCACTGCTTTCTTCCGCATCAAGTCCCCGAGTATCTGGTTTTACATTTCCAACATAATCAACAGCAAAATCCACAAACCTTTTTTCTGCTTGCATGCGTTCTTCATCTGTTGCTTTCATGGTTCCAATATAAACAGACAAATCGTGCAAAGTTGCCTTGCCTTTTAGCCTATTTTGCCAAAGATAGAAATTTGCGGTTTTCCTTTCCCTTCCAGAAACCACTGCGAAATCTTCATTTGTGATTTTTATTGATTTCAAACTGGTTTTTTCAAGTGTGGGGCCGGTGTATGGTCTTTTTGCTGGGCCTATTCTAGTGTCTGCTGATGATCCTACTAACCGACCTGGAACATGTTTAGCACCCGTGACTATTGCTGGCACGTATGCTTTATCTAGAACAGGTTTAGCCTCTGTGTCTACTGATTTTGGAACAGAGGAAGGCTCAACTTTACCAACCTGCTCCTGACCAACATATTCAAATCTGAATTCGCCATCGCCCTTGACTGATTTTATCCTTGGGCTGTCCATTGAATAAACAACTTCAACAACCCCTTTGTCAACAACATCCAAAAACCTTTTCCTAGAGCCTTCATCCATTATAATCCTGCTGAGGTTGGCATTCCCACCGTGCAGTAAAACAAGTTTTGGTGTTTCACCAAATTGAACATCAAGTTTAGCGTCCTGATAACCAACACCTATAACACCTTGTTGAGGTAAACCATTAACAACCGCAAAATCTTCCAATTGTATTGAAACTTTGTCAGCCCCTATTTCCAGGACTTTCCCTGTTGCAGAAAATTCCTCGCTGAAAAGTTCAGACTGAAGAAGCCTGTCGATAAATCTTCCCATAAACAATAGGTTATATTGGTGCAAAATAATATAAACCCGATATTAGCTACAGTTTTTTGAATTTTCTATAAAACCCGAAACCAATCAATATAGCCCCTATAACTAATAATATAATTGTAACTATATCTATTGGTGACTGTGTAACAACCCCTTTCTCTGTCAGTTTTGAAGCTATATCAGCAGCAGATTTTTGAACATTTTCCATTTTTCCAACTGCCTGATAAACAGCCTTCGGCAAGAATTGATATAAAAATCCAGCTGCCATCACGAACACACCAACCAAACCCAAAATAATATTTATTGGGAATTTTGGTGTAATTACATTCAAACCCTTTTGTGTCAATTCATAATAAATCCACTTGTGGCCTGTATTTTTTCTGCTAACCAAATTACTGTTTTCTAAATATTTCAGGTGTTCAGTTATTGTAGAAGAGGCCAAAGAGAATTCTTTAGCCAATTCAGCAGGCATCTTCCTTCTTTTAGACAAACTTTTTAAAATAGCAACCCTTGTATCTGCTGAAAGGGCTTTAATGTCTTCTTTGTTCAGGTCCATAAGAAACAATTAGACCAACCTTATTTAAAGGTTGTGATTTTATTAGGTCTTTATTAAAGTTTGCAATCTTACTATAATTATGAAGCTTTTGATCCCTATTATTGTTTTAGTGGTGCTTTTGGTACCTGTATTAGTCTTCTCACAACCCAAAGACTGTAGAACAGATTCAGACTGCCCTTCAAACCAATTCTGCAACCAAACAGTTTTTCAATGCCAACCAAGGTCAACAGTCCAGCCATCTCCAGGTTCTTATATAGTTGTCCCGCCAGCGGAAACGCCGACTACGACACAACAAACTACACCTCTAGTTGCTCCAACAGAACAGGGATGTGCGGATTCCGATGGAGAAAACATATTCACAAAAGGAATAGTAACATCTGGTTCCAACTCATTTGAAGATTTTTGTATCAGTCAAAATACTGTTAATGAATATATTTGTGATAACAAAAAACCAACAAACAAAACTATAGATTGCCCACAAAAATACAAATGCCAAGAAGGAAGATGTGTAGAAGTTATTGGTGACGTCTCTTTCCATGTAGACGAACAAATATTTGGTCCAAGAGGCCCTGAAGGTTCGGGAACAGAGTTTGGCCGAGCTCTCAATAAAGATCTAAATTACGAAAGTTATTTTGTTGATAAAACAGTAACCAATTATGACCCTTTGATATGCGAATTTACAACAAATGAAAATATAGACAAAACAAAAATTAGTTTTGAGGTTTCTGACGAGCTTGAAAAAGTACTTAGTTTTACTTCAGATAAACTGGAATGCACTGAAAAAAGTTGCAAAGCAAAAGTTGAACCAATGGAATTCAGGAGGGGAATACGTCTAAATAGCAAAGATCACCCATTAAACAAACTGACATGTAAAGTAATCTACAATGGAAACGAGGTTGTATCAGAGCCATTGAATATTGCTAATCATGTGTATTATTTTATCCATTTACCGCCCTACATAAATAACTACAAAGAAATGTATAATCAATTTTTACTCAGATCTCAATTAGATCATACATTAGCAAAACCAATATATAGGAATCCTGGGGATTGTGATACAACTTTTATTAATGATCTCAACTTATTTTCAAAGCTTAAATCAGAGAAAAAAGACATAAAGGATAAATTTGACCAAAAATTGAGAGAAAAATTAGCAGAGGCAGAAACAACTCTAAGCAAGTTGGAGGCTGGTTCTGAAGAAGAGAGAAAGCAAATAGATATAATTGATAACATCAAAAATAAATTAAACGGTGTAATAACAGAAGATTTTTTAGAAGAATACAAACAATTCCTATTACAGGAAACAGAAATTTCTAACGAAACGGTAAATAATATTTTTTTTAGAGCAGCGAATATTGCTATAGATAGATGTCTAAAAGTATATGGAGAATATTCATATGATTATTCTGATAGAAAAATATTATTAACAAAAAACCCAATACTCAACCCATATACACAAATTAGTGCGGTTGGGTTGAGTTCTTTTGTTTATCATGGACAGGTTTACATATTTCATGATGATCCGCTCATACTTTCACATGAAATAGGACACACTTATGATCTGTGCGATGAATATGACAGAAATTTATATGAAAACCAGAACACCGAAAGGTTAAAAAATGGCGAGGGTTGTAAAAACACATATCCAACTTGTTGCGAAGATAGCTTAGATAATCCTGATTTTAAGTGGGGAGAGGATAAAAAATTAAAGTGTGTGGAAAGCGGTGGCCGTTGCAGTCTTCCAGGGCCTGGTGGAAATGGTGTCTCAATATGCGGTGAAGGAAATATATCCATGGCTCATGATTCCAATTGCCAGACAAATTATGTATGCTGCGCATCTAAACAAAGATACATAGAAACTGGAAATAACTGTTACCCACCACAAATTACTGTTTTACCTTCAAGAGCATGTGCTGGTTGGCCGCTAAACCCAGACGGTTCATTAACCATTATCAACAATAAACCAGATATATCAAGCAAATATAGAAGTTCTATGGGACCAAATATAGCACCCAGATTTACTGAAGTATTTTTAGTAGAAAACCAATTCTATCCACAAGGCGTCTCTTATCCACTAAAACCAGGCATCCCAAAAGCAGGTTAATATGATCTCTCCAGAAAACATCCTCAGGCATGAACTGATTGGTTTAGAAGTAACAGTAGCTGAATCAACAAATAAACAAATAGTAGGATTGCATGGTAAAGTTGTGGATGAGAGCAGACAAACATTGAAAATAAAATCAGAAAAAGGCGAGAAAACAGTGGTAAAAGACCAGTGTATATTCAGTTTCTGCTTGCCAACAGGTATTTGTGTGCGTGTTGAGGGTAAGCAGCTTGTTTCTAGGCCAGAAGACAGGGTAAAAAAAAAGTTAAGTAAGTGGTAAAACCTTGAAACAAAGCCTTTATAAATAGTGCACCCCTAAACTATGTATGACTAAGACAAGTATAGGACTTAATATCAGTCCGCCAAAGGGTGTCTGTGAAGACAGTAAATGTCCTTGGCATGGATCCCTCCCTGTAAGAGGAAGAGTGTTTTCGGGGATTGTGAAAACCGCAAAAGCAACCAATACGGTTGTGGTTGAGTGGAAGTATAACCTTTATTATCCTAAATATGAAAGATATGCAAGAAAGAAAAGCACAGTGAGTGCGCACAACCCAAAATGCATACGCGCAAACGAAGGGGATAAAGTCGTAATAGCAGAATGCAGGCCTCTGTCAAAAACAAAAGGTTTTGTGGTAGTCGGTTTTGCTCAATAAAATGATGTGTAGATTATTGCCTGATTACAACAATTTAACACAGTTTTCGAGAGGGCAATATACCCTTTTCTTTTAAAAAGAAAAGGTATAACCAAAAAGAAATGTTTACCAGGACATTTTGGGTTAATGTTATTCCAATGCATATTTGGGATCTCAACCCTTTGAGGAAGTGATAGCTCCCGTAAAGGGCTGATATGAAACAGATAGCAGCAAGTGTTACTAGAGGATTGCAGGTCGGGTCTAAACTAAGGTGCGCAGACAATAGCGGAATAAAAGTACTAGAAATAATATCTGTTTTTTGCTTTAAAGGAAGGAGAAGAATGAGGCCTTGTGGAGGAGTTGCAGATCTTGTCAGCTGTAAAGTAGTTTCTGGTGTGGAAAATGTCAGGCATCAAGTCTGGAGAGCTGTTATAATCAGGCAGAGAAAAGAATTTAGAAGGGCAAATGGTTTAAGAATAAGTTTTGATGATAATGCTGCAGTTGTAGTTACAGAAAAAAATGAGCCTAAAGGAACAATAATAAAAGGCCCTGTAGCAAAAGAAGCAATTACAAGGTTTCCATTGATCGCAAAAATCGCAAGCATAGTTGTGTAAATTTCAATTCACTAAATCCGAAATAGTAAAATTATAAGAATAGCTACAGTAAACCCTTTTCTTTGGGTACTGTAGACTTTCTTTTTGGAAAAGAAAGGGTACATATGAAAACAGAATGGTCAAGAAGTTGGATAAGCAGCAAACAGCCAAGGAAGCAGAGAAAATATCGATATAATGCGCCTGCTCATATTAGACATAAGTTTCTATCTGCCAATCTTTCCAAAGAGCTAAGGCAAAGGTTTGGTTTAAGGTCAATACCCATAAGAAAAGGGGACGAAATCCAAATAATGAGAGGAGCCTTTAAAGGCCAGAAAGGTCCTATTGAAACTGTTGATACAAAAAAATTAAAAGTGTATATTGGCGGAATAAAAGTCAAAAAGGTTGATGGGAGCGAAGTTGCAAAAGCCATTGACCCTTCGAATTTAAAAATAATAAATCTAAAACTAGATGATAAAAGGAGGCAAGAAGTTGTGGGAAGAGCCAAGAAAGGCAAAGTTCCAGAAGCTCCAAAAACACCAACTGTCACAACTAAATAAAGAGGAGGATGGAAATAGATCTTGATATATAAATAGAGATCTATTTCAACCTGTATATGGGAAGACACTTAAAGAGATATCTGATGCCAGAAGGATGGCCAGTGAAAAAGAAAGGTAATATTTTTGTAGTTAAACCTAGAGCAGGGCCCCACAAAATAGAGAACTCACTACCACTCACAATTATTTTAAGGGATGTATTAAAACTTGTGAAAACAAGCAAAGAGGCTAATAGGGTAATAAAAGCAGGTGGGATTTTAGTTGATAAAAAACCAAGAAAAGACCCAAAATATCCTGTTGGATTAATGGACGTGGTTGAGATACCAGTAAACAAAAAGCAATATAGGGTTACAGTTGATAAAAATGGCCTGAGTTTAGTTGAAATAAGTGAAAAGGAAACAACAGAAAAAGTGTGCAGGATAAATAACAAAAAAACAATCAAAGGAGGCCAGTCACAAATTAATTTGCATGATGGGAGAAACATTCTAACCGAGAATAAGGAATACAAACCTGGGGATTCTGTAAAAATAACCCTACCCGAACAAGCTGTTCAAGAACATTTAAAGTTATCTGTGGGTTCACATGTTTTGATTATTGACGGTAAAAACCGTGGTCTTGAGGGTAAATTGGTAAGTATGGATAAAAGAAAATTGATGACAGATAAAAATACAGTTACAATTGACATAAAGGGGAAAAAGGTTGAGACACTTCAAGATTACATAATTGTAACAGGTCAGGAGAAAACAGGGAAAAAGTAGTAATATATGAATGAAAAAGAAAACCCATTAAGAGAAATAAAGTTGAGTAAGATTACTCTAAATATTGGCGCAGGTGAGTCTGGTTTAGAATTAGAAAAATCGAAAAAACTGTTGGAAAAATTGACAGGGAAAAAAGTTGTGACTACAATAACACACGATAGGACAACATTTGGAATGGCAAAACACAGGCCAATAGGCGTCAAAATTACATTGAGAGGAGAAGATGCAAAAAAGTTTTTAAAAATAGCATTTCAGTCTTTGGCTAACAAGTTGAAAATAAGTCAGTTTGATTCAACAGGAAGTTTTTCGTTTGGAATAGCTGAGTACATAAACATGCCTGGAATAAAATATGATCCTGAAATAGGTATTTTAGGTTTAGATGTTGCAGTGAGCCTTGAAAGGCCAGGATACAGAATAAAAAAAAGAATGATAATGCCCAGAAAGGTTGGCAAAAAACACCAAATAAAAAAAGAAGAGGCAATTGAATTCGCAAAAAAAGAATGGGGACTTAAAGTCGAGTAATTATGACATTTGAAACATCTAGAAAACAAGTTGAGAGGAAGCCAGGAAAATTATCCAGGTTTAATAAGTTTTGCTCCCCTAAAAAAAGAAAGTTTGGAAAGACAACACATATATGTAGAAGATGTGGAAAAACAAGCGGTGTAATTGTGAAATATGGTCTGCTATATTGCAGGCAATGTTTCAGAGATGAAGCTTACAAAATAGGATTCAGAAAGTTTAGTTGAGGTACATGGAGTAGAATATATGAAACACGATGTATTGGCTGATCTATTCAGCGTGATAAAAAGTTCAGAAGCTGTTGGACACAAAGAATGTGTAGTCCCTGCTTCTAATCTAGGCAAAGGCATCTTAAAGGTTATGCAGGAGCACAACTATATCGGCAATTTCGAGTTCATAGATGATGGTAAAGGTGGGAAGTTTAAATTGCAATTGTTGGGAAACATAAATAAGTGTAATGTTATAAAGCCAAGGTTCTCTGTGAAAACTGATGAGATTATAAAATGGGAAAAAAGGTTTTTGCCAGCAGAGAATGTGGGAATCCTTTTGTTAACAACAAATAAGGGAGTTATAGATCAGAACAAAGCAAAGAAAGAGAAAGAGGGGGGACAGTTGCTCGGTTTTGTTTACTAGCTATATTTTCTTTTAGATCTGCATCTCTCGGGGAAGATGATGCAGAGATGTCTCGTGTCATCGAGACACGAAAAAGAAAAGCCACAGTACCAAAAGAAAACTAGATACCGAATAAGTTGGGTAAATATATGTCAATGGATAAAGAAATAAAAGAGGCACTAAAGGCAAAAAAGGTAGTTATAGGTAGCAACAGCGTTTTGAGGAATTTAAGGGTTGGCGGCCTGAAATCAATTATACACGCCTCTAACTTTCCACAAGAAAGGTTAATAGACCTGGAAAGATACGGAAAAATGTCTGGCACTGAACTAAACAAATTTACTGGAACATCTATTGAATTGGGTGAAATTTGTGGAAAACCATTTAATGTTTTGGTTGTTGGGGTAAAAAAATAGCCCTTTTCTTTCGAAAGGGACGAAACAGATCTTGCCCACGTGGTTAGGATCTGTTTCAAACCAAGTTAAGAAAAGTGTTAAGAAGGACCGAAAACGACAAAGTCGTTTTCCAGTTGTAGTTTCCCAAAAGAAAATTATAGTAACAAAGAGGGTTGGGGTAAAAAAATAATATATGGGTACAATAAAGATTGACACAGAAGAGTTCAGAATAATAGCGGCCTTTGAGAATATAACTAAAGTCCATCCAAAGGATTGCCTTGTTTCTGATAACTCTATTTATTTCCTTGTCGATTCAGAAAAAATAGGCCTAGCTATAGGTAAAGGCGGCATCAAAATAAAAGAGGTTAGCAAGAAATTGGGAAAGAATGTTAAACTATTCGAATACTCAAAAGATCCGCAGACTCTTATCAAAAACATGGTTCCCACAGCAGATAATATCGAAATAAGTGGTGACGAAGTTAAAATATCTGTTCCAATGAAGGAGAGATCTGCAGTAATTGGTCGCGGTGGGAAAAACATCAATATAATAAAAGAATTTTTGAACAGACACTGTGGGATAAAATCAATTAGAATAAAGTAATTCACAGAGTCTCGCTTTCTGTATCAACTGAACCAGTTCTGTACATGCCTCCATTCAAGGCAATTTCTCTAAGCATCTTCCCTTTTGTTTTTGTTGAGAGCTTGCCAAAAGCATCTCGCGCACTTAACCCCCTTTCCAATATATTACTAAATGTTTCTTCAACTTTCCCTTCAGTAATTACAGGTTTTTGAAGTAATAGGTTACCCATTTGGGTCGCCAAAAAAAGCAGGTTGCCTTTTCCCGTATCATAACTGTGAATATCTGAACCATTGAAATAAGCTAATTGTACATCACCTATTGCACTTCCACCCCTTCTACTAACTTCTTCTCTGGCTTCCAAAGATATTCTAGCCCCAACAGCCTTTGGTATATGGCCTCTATCTCCCCTAACCTCAAGCCTTCTGCCAATCCAAGTCTCAGCTGCCTCATTTTTTGATCCTATTGCAAAGTGGCTAGATGAATTTACCCTTCTACATCCAAGTGGTAGAGTATTATCTCTCGCAATGACACCAAGATAAAATTCGTCTTGGCCTGAACTATAACCGCCTAAAAGAATGTCAAGATTAAAATCTTCTCCACGCTTAATAAAAGACGAGTAAATACTTTCTAAAGCTTCCAATCCACTATTAAAATCCATGTCGTTTGGGTGTTCTCGTAGATGAGATGAAAACTCTCGAAGAATATCGTCACCATACGTCGCAATACCTGCATAACAAATAAATCCTCTTGCAGGAACAACAACATCATGACTATGGTCTGTGCCAGCAGGATAACCGATGTTTCCGTCAGGTCTTATTGGTTTGACTTTATTGTCCCTGGTAGAAAAACTGTTGCCTCTTCTTGTCTCTCCTATATCTGAAACAACAACTATACCACCGGCTACACAAGATCCTATAATAGACGTCATAATCAAATAATTACTTGTCAGTAAAATATTTAAAGCTAATTATTCAGAGTTTTGTATTTGACTTATCAAACTTTAAATACAAGCTCAATACAATACAATAAGATCCTAACAAAGTCGATTTTTTAGGTAAAAATGGCATAGGGGCTTTGGCAAAAAGCCTATTTAAAGCTAATACTATTAACATTCTGATAAGTGATAGCTTTATAAAGGTGATAGTGTAACTATTATCAGGTAACAATTATGACATATAGAATTCCAACAGACCAACCATCAGCTAAACGTTTAGCTGAAGCTGTGGGAAGAGTAGAAGCCGGACAGTATACACAAACAGATCTGCCTATGTATAATGCTTTTGCTGCTTCTATGAACAGGTATGTAGAAACCATTTTTAGGCCTCTGTTGGATTCTAATGGACTTATTGATGTTGTTGAAAGAAGAAATGAATGGCATAACCAGTTAATGGAAGCAGGTACACAAAGGGTGGTTGCACGAAAGAGAGTAATAAGTGATATTAGAAACGATGTAGGCGACGGCATTCCGTTTAGAGCAAGGCCTTATTGGTCACCTGGAATTGAAGGCGCAGATAAATCAGAAATAGAAGCAGCAAAGAATGAGCAACCAACACTAGGGCAATATTGGAGCTCTTTATCTAGAGAAAGTATTGAAGCAGAAAGCGAATTAGCATTTTTAAAAGAATTTGATCCAGCAGCATATAAAAAATGCATGGATTTGTATATTGAAAGGTTGTCAGAAACCCCATTCTCAGCACAATATTTAAGGATATTCAGTAGAAGCGTTACGACTGCAACAAGCCCTCTTTTACATTTGCAACCTCCAGCAGAAAAATCACCAAGATTAATGGAATACTGGAAAGGTTTAAGGTTGAAAAGAGAAACTTATGTAGAAGCTGGTAGGCTTGCCAGAGAAGCTTTGCAACATATTGATGAACGTGTTTATCAAGGGATGTTGAATACCACTTTACCATTTGATGGAGTAACTACAGAAGACAAATTGCTTAGGGAACAGGAAAAACAAGAATATAAAAGAATAGCTAAGCAGGATGGTTTACATGAACTTGTAGCTGATTTAGAATATCTAGATGATCAAGATCGTGTTGATAAGATAATAAAAACAGAAACGAGAAGACTTACACGACCTGTAACTAGAGCTATTGCAGCTCCGTTAGATGTTGAGGATGTTGTAAGTGAACCAAGATCAGTTGAAGGTTAATTAATTTTAAGCAGCTAATGCTTCTTCTCGAATTTGTCTAAAAGGCAAGCGCGTTATTTTTCCATCCCCATATTTCATTTTATATCTCGCCTTTTCCATTGGGTACATACCACTTATTCTTCGTCCAATAATTTCTTCTGTTACAATGGAGGTTTCCCCTTCAACATCTTCCCTATCATACCGTTCTAGCGTTCTTGCTCTGTCTTGAACTGTATGAACAAGTTCATGGATAGGTGTTTCTAAACCAGTGTCAGTAGGCAATCCTGAAGCCTGTAAATAAGGTTTTTCTGGATCGTCAACTTCAGGAAAGTTGGAAGAGTCCAAATATAATTTTTTTGTTTGTGGGTAAAAGGCCCCGTAAATTTTGCCGACAATTTTTTCTACAAATTTATAGCCGTCTTTGGTTTTCTCCAAAAACAATCCCCATTTTGTCGGCAGTTTTCCAACAATGACCTCGCTTATGTTTTCGCCAATGATAGGAAGCCAGCCTTGCGTCTTGCCATAATGTTCCGCAACTTTTTCCGCCGCGGCTTTATACCATCTTCTTGCCACATCAGGAAGACCGCTGTATGCTGGTTCTACAACCGCATCCTTGGGTTCAATATATCTACTAGTTTCTGTGTTGTAAGGGATAGCACCATATCTTCTGCCAGTTTCAGTTAAGGCCTGTTTTACTTTACCAAACAGATCAGAAAAAATAACCTTAGAAGTATCGGCTCTTGGCTGAGAAATTGTCGGTTCAGAATATAGGTCAATTGTTTGGCCTCTCATATGATAATTTGGGTAGAAAGTATTTAAAGAGTTGTATATGTCTTCTTCAACAACAAAGCATCCTCCTCTACATTCGGGCTCTCACAGACAATAACCCCTTTAATATTGAATTCTTTCCACATTTTAACAAGGTCTGTGTAATTGAAGTCACAATCCATTAAATTGAGATGGTTTTTCTCGCCGCTCTGGCCAAATTCAATTCCCTCCGTGTGTATGTGCATATTGTCTAAGATTTCTCTTCCAAGACCTTTTTCCAGAGACTCTAATATGTGTCTAAAATCTTTTTCTGTATTCACATCGCCAAGAGACCTTGAATAGTGATGAGCAAAATCGATGCATGGAAGCACTCCTTCCACATCCTGAGAAACCTTTATAAGCTCCTCTAAACTTCCAAACTGGGAAATCCTACCGCCTGTTTCGGGCCTTATCCAAATTTTTATACCTTCGTTTTTTAGTTTTTTTGTGATCTCTTTTAACGAGTTTTTGACATTATAATATGCTCCAGTAATATCACCCATATAATAGGCTGCATGGAAACATACTGACCAACCGCCACATAGCGATGTTATTCTAGCAGCCTTAAGGACGCGTTGTTTGCTTGCTTCAATTTTCTCTTTTTCCTGAGCGTTTAGGTTGATATAATATTGGCCATGGCAAGTCAAGACCACATCATTTTCTTTTGCAACCCTTTTTATCTCAGGCGCCTTGTCTTCAGAAATATTAACAGAATGGACAAATTCCAGTTCCATATTTTCTAGACCAAGCTTCCTTACTTGTTTAATCCCATTTGCAGTATCCCTTGGAGAAGTAGATATAGGTATCCCTGCAGTTCCAAAACGAAGTCTGTCCATATCATATTAATATAAGTAAAGCGAAATAAAAATACATATGAAAGCCATCCAACTCTTACCAATTTTTTTAGTTCTCTCAGTCCTAGTTATTTCTGGATGTGCGCAGCAAGGTTCTCCGCCAGCTTCTTCACAAGCTATAACACCGACACAAGCAGCTCCAACATCGCCTGCAAAAACAGCACAACCAACTTCTGCACAAACTCCTGATTCATCTATTATAAGTGAAGAAACATCAGCTTGTGGATCTTCTCAAGCCTTTCTTTCAACAGACCTTCTGAAGACGGCAGATCAGCCTGATCTGTCTAAATGTACTGAAATAGACAAAAAAGTAGACGGTATACGATATATTGGATGGTGCTGTCCCTTTTAATTAAACTTTCTCAACCCTAATTTTCACACCTGCCTTCAGGTATTTCAATGGTTCAATATTATCCAATTTTCCAATAACTATGACAGGTGAATGCGGCCTTGGTTTGTTTGAGAAGCTGCCCAAAGTTTCGCCGAAAAAGAAGCATATTGCAGGCCCTTCTTGCCAATAAGCTATATCCCCTATTTCCACTTCATCCAAATTTCCTGGATAAGGAAGCATCTCAGGCAGTTCAACAAAAACCTCCCCTCCCCATAAATTTGATTTGCCTTCAATTGGCAAGAGTTTAGAAATGTCATTAGATGCCTGGCTATTATCCAATTCCCCTTGAATCTCAAAATTATCAAATTTTATTTTTATTTTCATAACTTTAGAAGTTCCTTCGCTTTCAATATCAGTGCAATTGTAGGTGTATGTGTTATTTTATTTTTCATTACCATGTCAACAGCCTTGTCAAATTTAATTTTTACCGGTTCAATTATTTCACCATCATCGTTTTGAGGCTTGAAGAAACTAAGGTCTTGGGCAATAAAAAGGTGCGATTCAGAAAAAATGAATGTTGTAAATGGGTGAACACATCCAAGATGTTTCCATTTTTTGGCTTTGATGCCCAACTCCTCCATCAATTCCCTTTTAGCTGTTCTCAAAGGCCGTTCCTTACCTTCAATACCACCAGATGCCGCGCTAATAGAATAGTCCCCAAGAGCGTATTTGAATTCATTCACAAGATAGACAAACCCTCGATCATCAATAGGGAGGACAGAAACGCCGTGTTTTGCATTAATTACTGAAAATGTTCCCGTAGTTCCGGAAGGATTTATTATTTTATCTTTTCTAACTTCAAGATAGGGGTCCTTATACACAACTTTTTTCTTCAAGATTGTCCACGGGCCCCTTTTTTCTGGCATAGAAGTAGTTGTCTGGTTTGTTATAAATAGATTTTAGTTTGGTGGTTGGTCCTTGGATTTTGTTGACAAAACGCACAAAATATAACCGCTTAATTGATTTAAATAAATGCAATACAACAAACTTTATGACATATAATCGCGATAGTAGACAATATTTTCAGGTAGACATAGACCATGCTAGAAGTGCTTACAATTCATTGGTCTGTTCTGACAGCCAGCCAAATGGCAGAATACTTATTGTTGATGATGATAGACTGGTTGCAGATATCTTAAAAACCGTTTTAACAGAGTTTGGCTATGAGGCAGATATTGTATATGATGGAGTGCAAGCTTTGAAAATGGCTCACAATTTCGTATATGATCTTGTCAGCATGGACATAAAGATGCCAGTCTGTGATGGTGATGATGCTATTGTTGCTATGGAAGAGACTATGCCAGATTTACAGATATTGGTTGTTTCAGGGAATTTGAGTAAACGTATTAGGGACGAGCTAAATCTATGCAAAAATGTAAGAGGTTTCATGGAAAAACCAGTTGATTTGGAAAAGTATGTGGGAAATATAAGGCGTATAATTTCTTCTAGAAAGGAGAGAAATCCAAGAGCTTAGACAACACTTAAATAACTTACTTTCAATATTCGAGTATGCCAGAAGCACTAGTAAAGAAGAGAATACTTGTTGTAGATGATGAACCTGGAGTGAGAGATTTTTATCAAACCCTCTTAAAAGAACATGGTTATGATGCAGATGTTGCAGTAGATGGAAATGACGCTTTTAGGAAAGTAAACAGGACAGCTTACGATCTTGTTCACATGGATATTATAATGCCTAACCAAGACGGTGTTGATGCTGCAATTTCTATAGGTTTGGTACAACCAGATCTTCGTATTCTTGTTGTGTCTGGTTTTTTGGATGATAATGTGTTAAAAGAACTTGAAAAAGAATCTAACATTAGAGGATGGATGAAAAAGCCAACTGGCGTAGAAGCATATCTAGATGCTGTTAGGAGAATTGTGGGTGTTTAAACAGCTTCAACATCATGGTGTCCACTTTCCTTTTTTCCGGAATCGGTCACTCTGATAAACTCTGCATTTTTCTGCATCTCCTTTATGTTTTTTGCTCCGCAATAAGAAATGCCTGACCTAAGGCCGCCTATTAGCTGTTTTATTACATCTGAAACACACCCCTTGTAAGGAACAATTGATTCAACACCCTCTGGGACATAATCATTTGGGTCAATTTCATCATCCTTGCTTTCTTTTTCTTTCCTACCTAAGGCCATTCCAAATGATGCAGAGCCCCTGTAAATTTTATATTTTCTCCCATTTCTTAGAACTGTCATTCCAGGTGTTTCTTCTGTCCCTGCAAAATAAAAACCACTGAAACCAGTTGACGCGCCAGCAGCAAGGGCCTTTGTTAAATCTCCAGATGTCCTTAAACCACCATCTGCAACAACAGGTATATCAGCGTCTGCCGCTGCCTTTGCGACATCCATGACTGCAGTTAGTTGAGGGATTCCAGAACCAGTTATAATTCTTGTTATACATGTACTTCCAGGGCCGACACCTATTTTAATAGAATCAACATCAGCATCTATGAAATCTTTTGCGGCATCTGCTGTTGCAATATTTCCAGCCATTATTTCAATCCCACCAAATACTTTTCTCAGCTTTTTAACTGTGTCCAAAGCTAAATTTGAATGTCCATGAGCTATATCAACAACAAGTATATCAGCCCCAGCCTCAATCAATGCTCCAGCCCTTTCTAAAAATCCTTTTTTCACTCCAAGGGCTGCGCCAACGATCAGTTTCCCTTTACTGTCTTTGGCTGCTTCAGGATGGTTTTCTTTCTTCAATATATCTTTTGCTGTTATCAACCCCTTTAGATACCCGTCTTTATCAACTATTGGAAGTTTCTCTATTCTGTTTTTATGTAAGATTTTTCTAGCATCATCCATATTAATTCCAGGAGAAGCTGTTATTAGATCATTTTCACTTGTCATGATTTCCTGAACCCTTTTATAAGGATCCTGCTCAAACAAAACATCCCTTGTGGTCAGCATTCCAATTAGTTTATTATTATAATCGGCTACAAGAAGGCCCTTAATCCCTTTTTCATCCATCAACTGTTTTGCTTCTCTGATGGTTCTGTCTGGTGTTATTGTCTGCGGATTTTCAATTATAAGGCTTTCTGATCTCTTAACTTTTATGACCTCTCTTACCTGTTGCTCAATTGTTAGAAACCTGTGTATAATCCCTATGCCGCCTTCCCTTGCCATTGCAATAGCCATAGCCGATTCTGTCACAGAATCCATGTTAGCTGAGACAAGAGGTATATTCAGATTTATGTTCCTCGACAGTTTTGTCCTGATATCCACATCTTTTCTGGAGATCACAGAAGATCTTTTTGGGACTAACAAAACATCATCATAAGTTAAGCCTTCTCTGAGAGTTGCCATAAGAATTAATTTTATTCACATTCCAACTATTATATAAACTCCATATTTATATTTAGCATGTGTAAGTGATGTATTATGATCACACCAGAAAGCCGCAAGAAGGGAATACCTTCCTTACCGGTCTATTCACCCTCTATATACTAAATAATATGATAAGTCCAGAGAGAATAAAAGAGATGGAGAAGCAGGGATACAGGTTTGTAGGTAACCACTCAGCTATAAAAACTTGTTTGTGGTGCAAGAAAGCGGTTAAGGGAGAAGATACTTGTTACAAAAACACATTTTACAACATCAAATCCTGGAGATGCATAGAAGCAGCTGTGTCTGTTGACATATGTAATCTCCGATGCCAGTGGTGCTGGAGAGATATAGCTTATTCAGGGACAGTTTATGAGCAAATAGATGATCCGAAAGAGATTGTTGACGGGTTTATCAGGGAGCATAAAGAACTGTTGATGGGTTTTTGGGGGAATATGAATGTCGATAAGAAAAGGCTATATGAGGCAATGGAGCCTAAGCATGTGGCCATAAGCTTGACAGGCGAGACTTGTTTATATCCTAAATTACCAGAGCTTGTCAGAGAGATAGATAGCAGGGGGATGACTTCCTTCTTGGTCACCAATGGGACAGTCCCTTCGATGATTAGGAAATTAATAGATACCCCATTAACCCAACTCTACATAACACTTCCTGCTCCGGACAAGGAGACTTACCAGAAAATGTGCGACCCTTTATTGGAAAATGGTTGGGAAAAGATTATGGAAAGCCTTCAGCTTCTTCAATATTTCAAAAGGTCTGTAATCAGGATGACTGTTGGCAAAGAGATGAACATGCACGCTCCTGAAAAGTATGCAGAAATAATGAAGGATGTGAAATTTGATTGGCTAGAAGTAAAGGCGGCTATGCCTATCGGTTTTGCGCAATACAGAATGACCCAGGACAATTTTGCAAACCAACAAGAAATAATGGAATTTTCCCTAAAAATTGCAGATATCTGTGGAATGAAGGTTATTGACAAAAAGGATAACAGCAGAGTCGTGCTTCTATCAAGGGAAGACAGACCTGACAGAAAGATGACATATTCCTGGGACAAACCAGAATATGAAGAGTTTATTAAAAATCTTCCAGAGACAGGATGTGGAACTGGCGGAGTCCATAAAGAAGAAGGCCAATTGATACAGGTTGCTGTGTGATTAGGCGACCCTTTTATCTTTCATCTCACGCATTTTAGTCTCCAAAAATCTCCTATTTCCTTTCAAAGTTCTTATGAGATACTCATAATATTTTATTTTATAAGGTGCAACTTTCTTCTCATCTTCCAGATTGATATTTAGAGTTTTTAGGTATTCACCGTATCCATCATCCTCTAATTCTCTTCTAACTAAAAACAGCTGTTCAGAAGCTGCTTGGATAGCACCATCAACATTCGGATCATCTATCGCGATCATCCAGTTTAATGCAACCGATCTTCTAGTGTCCCTGTCATACAATGTGTGCGCCCTCTCTGCACGTAAATATACAGGATTAACCGACCAATCTATATTAAGCCTGTCAACAGTTTCCCTTTCCATAGAACCGTAAACTTCATTTGTTGGTTTCGGTTCTATATCAGTTTCATGATATTCTGAAAAAAGGTATGTCACTTCTTCTTCTGTTAGCCTATTCGTAACCCTATCTATTATATCTTCTGGAAATTCAGCTTGATCAAAATCCCAGTCTATAAACTCAAAACCATCTACTGTAGAGACGCGCGATTCTCCTGGAAACGAGTAGCAATCACATGCAAGCTGTACATTTTTCCCGTCTACTCTAATTTCTGGTGGAACAAGCTGATTTGTGGCTTTTCCATAATTTCTTGGATTAATTCCTGTTTTATTTACAGTTCTGTAAAAATTAAGGATGGCTTCTCTATGATCAGCTTCGAAGTTGTTGTGACCAATTACACAAGCGGTCATGAAAATTGATACCCTATATAGGTTTGCTACTTCTCTCCAAGTTGACTTGTGAGCCGGTTCTGCGCCTTCTGCTTTCAATCTTTCATCAATATATCCAACCCACCTTTCATATTCGTCTCTCTTTTTCAGAAATTTGTATGCTGCTCTCGAACTTATTTTATATTTACCTTTCAGATCTCTAACTTTTGCTACAACTGTCTTATCAATAATCATGTATAATTTATTTCCCCTCAACTTTCTTCCCTCTTTCTTGGGGAATGACTTTTATTTTGCCTTTGAATTTTTTCTCCAGTTCTTTTCCGCTAAAATATTTATCTAGAAAAACAGCGAGAGCTGCAGTCTCTGAGTGTGGTTGGTTTGTGACAGCAATATTGTGATCAGCTAGTTGGTAAACTTCCCAAGGCACCTTTTCCCCTCCAACTATCAACAGAATATTTTTGCGCTTCCTTATTTTTCCAATTTGTTTCTGAATTTCCAAACCATACATCGTGAGGTGCACAATCAAAAACTTCTTTTTCTTATATTCCTGGATTACTTTTTTCCAATTGTCTTGATATTTTATAAAAAACTTCCCACCAAACCTTTCTGTAACACTGTTTATGGATTTTTCCAAACTGTCATCTTGTTGCTCAGAATAAACAATACCATTTGCACCAAGAGCCCTGGAAACAAGGCCGCAGTGTGTCGATATTCTCTGGTCGCGGAACGGCCTATGACCTAAACGAAAAACAATTATCATAAACTAAACCACTTTCGGTCCCTTGAAGTGTCCACCTTCTTTATTTTTTTTGATATTAGAAAGCGCTTCTTCTTGAGAAAGGCTTGGTTCAACAACATCTTCCCTTAATACATCTTTTACCTCAATTGGTTGGAACGTAGGTTCGACACCATCTGTCTTTACCTTTTCCAATTCCTTAAAAGCCTCCAATATATTTGTTAAATCCTGCGCATATTCCTTTACTTCTCTTTCTGTTAAATTCAACCTGGCAACCTCCGCAACCTTTTTAACTGTCTGTTCATCAATCATAAAACTCTATTCTCCTATCTTTCAAAACATCATTATATGAATTTATCATTTTATTATTCGCTTTACTTATATCAATCTCAACAACGTCTATAAATGTTTTATTTTTGGGTGCAGAAGAAAGAACTTTACCATCAAAAGATGTTATTTGACTTGTTCCAGTAAAAGTAAAATCGTCTTCACCTCTTTTTTCGTTACCTATCCTGTTTGCAGTCACGGCAAACACTCTATTTTCAAGACATCTTGTAATCATAGCACTTTGACAATACGGCATGACAAGATTAACTGGATGAGCAATTACCTGAGCGCCTCTCATCGCAAGAGTTCTACTAACCTCAGGAAATATCCAGTCGAAGCAAATCATGACACCAACTTTAAATCCTTTGATATTATAAACAGGAAGGGGTTTATTTCCAGGGGTGAACCAAAACCTCTCTTTATTAAAAAGATGTATTTTTCTGTAGGTATCAATTACTTTGTCTTCATATACAATCAATGAAGAATTGTATACATGCCCATCATGTTCTTCGATAAATCCAGCTACAACAATAGCGCCTGTTTGTTTTGAAATGTCCTTAAGAAATTTAGCTGTTTCTCCTTCGTTTGTTTCAGCCAATTTTTCAACTTCTTCTTTTGATGTGAATGTGTAACCTGTCGCGAATAGCTCCGGTAAAACCAAAAGATCCGCTTTCGTATTTCCAACAAGCGAACGAACTTGCTCGAAATTTTTTACTTTTTCTCCAAATATAGGTAGGTTTTGTATATAGCCAATTTTCATAGTACTATTCACCTTTCTCCAGAAGTTCTATTACTTTTTCTTTTTTACCTTCAGCTAACAATTCAAATATCATCTCAAATCTTTTATTATCCAAGTTTAGATTTTGCAGATTTTGTCTCAGTAATTTTTTACTTAGTTCCTGAACTGATTCCACCCTTTCCTCAATGGTTTTAACTTCTATCTTTTCTTCGTCCACATCCTTCTTATAATACAATATAATTTTATCTTGGAACTTATTAACTAACTCGTTCATTGGAAGGGTTTTATTAGACACAATTAACTTAACTATCGGTTTTAAGGCATGTTTTTCTTCAGCTATTTGTTTCAGATAATCTTCTATTTCAACTAAACTGGCCTCTTTCTCAAACTCCTTATAAAATATCTTCCTTTGGTTTTCCAGTTCAATAAAATCAATGTATTTTATCTTTCCGTTTTCTGTCTCTATTTTACAGAAACTGTGCTTTGTAAGGTCTTTTGTTATTTGAGTAGGGACAAGAGAGCCAGGAATTATGAAAGGCGCTCCTGCGTACTCGACTTTTTTTGATCCGTGTATGTGGCCATTAATATACAAATCAAATCCTCTAGGCAAACTTTCTAGTGGTATTAAATAAGGTGCATACAAAAAGGGCGCTATTGACTGGTGGGTAACTAGAATATTGAAGCATCCGTCTATCGGTTTTGGGTTCCATTCTTTTAGGACCGTTTCGCCATATTGGTCAGGAACTGTAGACATTCCATGTATTGCAATCTTTTCGCCGCCTTTTTCTAGAATGACCGTATTGCAGTGTAAATAGATTAAGAAGCCAGCCCTCTCAAGCGCTTGAACAGGGTTTAAAAGATCTTTAACACGTCTTTCATGGGTTCCGTGTATAGCGATTACAGGTATGCCTTTTTTTAGTAGCTGGTGTTTACTTACAACCTCTGTCCTACTCTCTGTTAACATCGGTTTCTGTAGCAATTCCATAGCCCTTGTGAGCACGTCCGCATTTGGTGTCCTGGAATCGAAAATGTCCCCTGGAAGTATAATCAAATCAGAATCCAGACTTTTCTCCAAAGCTTCAGAAAAAGCCTTATAAGGATCTTCCTGTCTCTCTGTTTCAGAGCCAAAACCCATATGTATATCAGAAATAACCGCAATCTTCATGATATAGTATTAAATATCAATTTTATAAGGGAATTCATACATATAATTATACATGGTTGCAAGAAAATCAGCTAAGAAAAAGTCAAAGGCGGCAAAAGGACACACTTGCGAATTTTGTTAATTCACAATTGAAATAGTTATTTGTTTTTGGTTATTTTATTAATACCGTTATTCATTAAAGAGGAAATTTATTATACCAATAATAATGAACCTAGTCAATTTAATCCTCTTGAAATTTTCTTGGCTCTGATTCTTTTATAACCCCGTTGATAGCTTTTCCTTCTGGCTCCCCATGATTTTACCATGCTATTATTTGAATTCTGTATTTAAATCCCACTATGTCATTTGTTTCAAATATGAAAGGCCTTTTATTGCTAAGTGGGGGGTTTGATTCTCCTGTAGCCGGCTATCTAATGAAAAAACAAGGAGTTGAAATATTAGCTGTGCATTTCTCTAGCAAATTTATAACAGACGAAGAATCTGAGAAAAAGTCCAGGGTTCTGGCTGAAAAACTTGGTTTTAAATTTTTTGTTGTCGATATCAGTCAGCAACTGATAAGGTTATCTAAAGAATGCAATCATCGGTTATATTTTGTTTTGATGAAAAGATTAATGTATAAGATATCTGAAAAAATGGCGGGGAAACAGGATTGTGACTTTTTGATAACAGGGGAAAACTTGGCCCAAGTATCAAGCCAAACCTTACAAAACCTGTCTGTAATCGATAAATCTGTTAGCTTGCCTGTTATGAGGCCTTTGCTTGGTTTAGATAAACAAGAGATAATAGATATTGCAAAAGAGATAGACACATACAATATTTCTTGTGGTCCAGAACACTGTGATGCTTTGGGGCCTTCTAAACCAATAACAAGAGCTAAGATAGAAGAAGTTTTAGAGGCTGAGAACGAGATAAATATAAAAGACATTGTTGATAATGTATTGTCAACAATCAAAGTGTGATATGGCTCAAATAAAAATTCATTTGGTTAAGGGGGATATAACAAATCTTGAAGAAGAAGTAGATGCAATTGTCAATCCTGCAAATTCTAAATTAACAATGGGCGGCGGCTTGTCAGCTCTAATCAAAGAAAAAGCAGGAGAAGAAGTAGAAAGTGAAGCTATTAAAAATGCTCCTATAAGCGTTGGTTGGGCTATAGTAACAGGAGCAGGTAAATTACCTTGCAAATATGTAATCCATGCGCCCACAGTAACAAACCCAAACGATGAAAGCAGCACAGAAAATATAAGATTAGTAATCTTAGGAATACTCAAAGTTGCAGACGATTATGATATGCAAAAAATAGCGATCCCAGGGCTTGGAACCGGTGTTGGTAAAGTCCCTAAAATGGATGCGGCTAAGGTAATGTTAGAAATACTTAACGCCTATACACCACTTGTCCTAGAAGAAGTTTACTTGGTTGCGAAAGATGATGAGATGTTTGAGGCTTTTAAAATAAATCTGGACTCTGAAATGGAAATGAACAAATCGCAACAGATGTTGTAGAAATTTTCTCAATATGAATAACCACTATTAAGTCTACATTACTTTACCAATCACATATAATCCCAGAGCTACAAATATGCTATTGTATAAACCTAAAAACACACCATCGTCTATATAGTCTGTAATTGGTTGTTCTTCTACAAGCCTTTCATTGTGTCTAAATAAGCCATAAATTGGTATGAAATCCACAGGCCTCATTCTATGTATTAAGTTACCAAAGTCAATTGGCTCTATTAGTCTCCTTCTATGATTATCGTTTCCCATAAACTTCTAGTGATTATAATACCATTTTTGAAACTATTTATATCCCATTTGTAATTTATAGTCATGAAAAAAGCTATTTTACCTATATTACTAATAGCAGCACTAGTTTTGGTAAGTGGATGCACACAAGGCGGACAAAAACCAACTACAACACCTAGCCCTACACAAACAGCAACTACAACAACAAGTCCAACACCTACAACCACAGCTACATGTCCACCAAGAATACTCTTGAAATGTGATACTGGGTACTTACCTGGAGTTGAGACAGATAAAAATGGTTGTGAGATTGATACATGCCAACCAGGTAAAAACACTGTGGAGGTCACATCATCTGGATTTAGCCCTTCCAATCTAAAAATACTTTCTGGGGAAAAGGTGGTATTTGTAAATGTAGACACATCACCACACTGGCCAGCATCAGTTGTTCACCCAACACACAAAGTGTATCCAGGCTCAGATATATCAAAATGTTCAGATCCAGTTGAAAAAACAAAGATATTTGATGCGTGCAAAGGGTTGGAAAAGCAAGAGAGTTGGTCCTTCATCCTTGATGAAAAAGGAACTTGGAAATACCATGACCACTTGAACCCAGGATCAACAGGAACTGTGGTTGTAGAGTGAGTGGACTGAAAATGGCTGTAGTCATTTTCGACCTATAAAACTAGTGAATAGTAATTTACTTTTTCATTTATTTTTAATTTTCTTAGACTTGTTTTTGTAAATTAGAAACAAATTAAACTCTAGTTGTTTCTCGTCTGGAATGAGTGGGTTTATCAACAACATCATACTTACCATGTAGAGTACACTCTAAAGTTATATTATTTCTATAAACAACTTTAAAACGTAACTCACCACCACTTATATAAACATCATCAATCCTGCCAGCTTCTCCTCCACCTGCTGTACAAATCTCTCTAAGGCCTTTTCCAACAAATTCGCGTTTCAATGAAGCAATAACATCATCAGTAAGCATATCAAATAAATACTAATACATAGACATATAAACTCATCCTATTGCTTTTGTAGATAATTTCTATATATTACAAACCCTAAGTTTCCAGCAAGTAAGCCGATTAGCAAATAGAGTTTTACACTGTAAAAAAGCAAAACAAATGATAAAACAGCCACAAACACACCAAATATAATCTGTTCTTTTAATCTATAAGGTGAAGTCTTTGGTTCAGACACCATTATAAAAACAAAGAAGAAGGGCAAGGCATACATGAAATCAACAATACCAGTTAAAGATGCCGTTAACGGAACATATGATGTGACATAAAACAGTACCCCAGTAACCAGCAAAAACGGTAAAGATACCCCTAATTTTAGAGCCTTATAATTTGGTATAATTAGTAAAGGCGTCAGCAATATAGACATACCAGCAAGGCCGAAAGGTATACTTGTCCACCATTCATCCCCAGAAGAGAAAACCAGGAGAGCAATTAAAAGGCCTAAAGTGGCTGGATTAAATATATGCTGTTTTTTGAGCCTTATCACATACTTTGATCCGATAGCTACGATTGATGCAACTATTATAATCCACACAGGAGCAGAAAACTGGGCAACAGACCCGATAATCAGGCCGGTGATAAAAGCGGAAGAAGGAAACCTTAAATTCCTTTTTAACGCTGCTTTTTTAATCAACAAATCCAGAACACAACAGACCAGAACAGCAACAACTAGGTTTATAGGAACTGCTTGTTTTATGTAACTTCCTATTAGAGCAAGAAGTAATAGAAATACTATTGCGCATCCGTACATCGAATTAAGAAATTGGATCAACTTCATATTACTATATTTAAACTTGTTATTTATATTATCTGTATGTCTGAAGAAAAGAAAGACGAGCCTTACAAGAGCCCTCATGAAAGAAGGTTAGAAAAACACGAGGAAAAAAGTGAGGAAGCTTTGAAGCAACAAGGTAAAAAACCCAAAACCAAAAAGAAAGGGAGTAAATTTCTAACTTATCTGATTATCGCATTGATAGGGGCAACTGCATTTCAATTCCTTTTCCCTGTAAAAAATCCTGATCAACAAGTGAATGGAAGCGTTGTTTCACCATCACCTACAACTGGATGGGAATCATTAAGCAGACCTATTATAGGGGACAATTGGACAGCTGACTATTCAGTTTATTTATGTGGGGAGAAACAATCTACGTTCCCTCAATCAGAGGATATAGGCGTTAGCACATATGGAGATGGAAAAATCCATATATACCCAAATAAACCTGAACAGACAGGCCAAAGCGCGAATCTGGGAAGATTTTTCCAGAGTGTTGGAAAGAAGTTTTCAGAAACAGAGCTTTTAGATAAGAAGAACGGCGATCTCTGTTCAAACACAAATCAAACTGGAAAAGTCAAACTATTAGTGAATGGCCAGGAAAACACCCAATTCAGGAATTATGTACCAAGAGACGGAGATAAAATAGATTTTAGGTTCGAGTAAAAAAATTAGTTATTTAAAGTTAAAGTGTATAGTTTGTATATGACACAAAGAGAGAGTAAGCCCATAAGGATATTAAGATATATTCAAAAATACGGGCTTGGTGAGATATTAGCACCACATTTACCATCATTGGAACCAACAACTGATTTATTAGAGCCTATGAGCAGCGAGCGGGCATCAAGAGAAATTGGTCCACCAGAATATTCTAGACGCGTATAATATAAAAATTGAAAATTTTCTATAAATTTCTAAACATATACTAATTGCTTATTTATTCCCGTTCCAACTAACTAATCCTATGGCACTTAAAAACAAGAAAGCTGATATTGCAGAATGGTATCCTGAAGTGATAAGGGAATCTGGATTAGCTGATTATTCAATAATATCCGGTTGCATGGTTATCAAGCCTTATGGCTATGCGATTTGGGAAAAAATACAGGATTTCTTGAACAAAGAATTCAAAAAAACAGGGCACAAGAATGCTTATTTCCCAATGTTTATTCCAGAGAGTTTGTTGAAAAAAGAAGCGGAACACTTCCAAGGTTTTGTGCCAGAGGTCGCGTGGATTGAACAAAAGGAAGAGGAAAAAAAGTCCGGAGAACGCTATGCCTTAAGGCCGACTTCAGAAACTATTATCTGCGATTCATTTTCTAAATGGATAAGGAGCTGGAGAGACTTGCCTGTACTGATAAATCAATGGTGTAATGTTGTTAGATGGGAGACAAAGGTGACCAGACTGTTCTTGAGGACAAGAGAGTTTTTGTGGCAAGAAGGTCACACTGCACATGCTACCAAAGAAGATGCGGATAAAGAGGTTTTCCAGATGTTGGAAATTTACAAAAATCTGGCTGAAAAAATAATGGCGGTTCCTATTCTATCTGGAAACAAATCCGAATTAGAGAAATTTGCAGGTGCAGAGTATACAACATGTATTGAAGGCCTAATGCCCGATGGCAGGGCTTTGCAAATGGGCACATCACACTACTTAGGTCAGAATTTTTCTAAACCATATAATATCAAATTTGTTGACAAGGACGAGAAAGAAAAATTTGTGCACACAACTTCATGGGGAGTAAGCACAAGATTGTTGGGCGCTCTGATAATGGTCCATGGAGATGATAAAGGCCTTATCTTGCCACCAAAATTGGCGCCTATACAGGTTGTTATAGTGCCAATATTGTTTGAAGACACGAAGGAAAAAGTATTGAAAAAAGCAGTAGATGTGAAAGAATCTCTTGAAAAGTCTTGTTTAGAAGTCCATTTGGATGACAGGAACGAATATACACCCGGTTGGAAATTTAATGAATGGGAAATAAAAGGCGTGCCTTTGAGGATTGAGATCGGTCCAAAGGATCTTGAAAAGGATCAGATTACATTGGTTAGAAGAGATACGGGAGAAAAGAAGGCTATAAAACCTGATGATGTCAAAACAGTTTTGAAAACTTTAGATGATATTCAATCCAACCTTTTAGCGAAGGCAACGGCCGTGATGGAAACCAACATAAAAGAGGTCAAAGAAAAGGCCGACTTCAAGAAACAAATTGAAAACAAAAAAATGATCCTCGTTATTTGGTGCGAATCAAAAGAATGTGAAGAGAAAATAAAAGAAGAGACAACAGCCACCTCGAGAGTCATCCCATTAGACCAAAAAATCACAAAAGGAAAATGTGTTTATTGCGGACAACCAGCAGAAAGAAAGGCTTATTTTGCAAAGTGTTATTGATCTCCGGTTAAAATCATAGCTGCGTATCTGCCAGTCTCGTCATCCCTTTCAGCAGTGCGCTTAAGGACTGCTCTTGTCATTGCATAATCAACTAATGTAGTAGGAGGGGAATCAGAAGATAAGCCACCTATTCTTCTTTTCATATCTCTAAACTCTTCTCCAATTATGAAAATTCCCCATTCTATACCATCATCCCTTACAAGGCTTAGTCTTCTCGAGGGCTCTTCCACAGCATAACTAGACACTGCTTTTAGGAGGATCTTTCATTAAACAACTAAAACCAGCAGCAGCTATCGTACCAACAGCAACAAGCCCAACAAACCTATAACCCACCCATCTAAGAAGATCAATATCAGCTTCTCCAGCTCCTTATCCTAGAAGCTTCTTCTGGTCTAAAAAGAACTGGTTCTCTCATATTTGGTCTTTTATGAAGTCTATAATCTCTAATCTGAAAGGGTGTTATATCATAACCAAGAACATTCATATGAGCAGCTAAAGCTTTGTCATCAGGAAAATCCATATATCGACTGGCTATAAAACTGCCTGTGCTAGCTGCTAACATCTGCATAATAAGTCGTGTTTAATTTAAATACTTGACCAAATAAGACTTATTAATACAAGGTACCAAATATACCCTTATTACAGCTGCAAATTAAACTACATTCGGTTTATAACCAGCTTCAATTCATCTTGGAGGTAGTCTCTGTTTATGTATAAAGTATTAGAAGTTGAAGACAAAATTCGCGTGCAACCAGCCAAATTTAACCTAGAGTTAAATGAAGCAGTTAAGAGTAGCTTAGAAGACAAGTGGGAGGGTGTCGTAGATAGAAAATTGGGTGTTGTTTTAGCTGTTACATCATTAGAAGAAGTTGGGGAAGGTAAGATATTGCCTGGAGATGGTTCTGTACACTATCCAACTAAATTTAAACTAACTGTTTACCAACCAGAAATCCACGAAGTGGCAATAGGCGAAGTTATAGATGTGACTGAATTTGGGGCATTTGTGAGGATAGGGCCTGTTGACGGTATGATACATGTAAGTCAGTTGATGAGCGATTTTGTAACATTTGATGACAAAAATGGATGCTTTGTTGGTAGAGAATCAAAAAGGAAGCTGAAAAAAGGGGATACGGTTGTTGTTAGGATAGTTTCAGTGTCCATGGAAAAAGATCAATACAAAATAGGTTTAACAGCCAGACAAGCCGGTCTAGGAGAGGTAAACTGGATAGAAGAAGATAAGAAAAGAGGTAAGAGAGTGGCAGCTGTTGCAGAGAAAAAAGAAGCGGTTGCGCCGAAGGGTAAAGATAAAAAGAAAGGAAAAGGTAAATGATTTATGGCACGAGATACAAAAGAAAAGGTTTGCAGGTTATGCAGGAGATTTGTAAAGACAGATAAATGTCCTGTTTGTAATCAGGCCAATCTTTCAAGTAGTTGGAAAGGATTGGTTTTCATCAATGATCCTACAGATTCAGAAATAGCAAAAGCTCTTAATGTAACTGTTCCAGGAAAATACTGTTTATTTGCTAAATAATTCCATTTATGTCTTTCAAAATAGTGAGTGAAGTTGAAAACAACTTATTGAAGAGAAAGGAAATCAAACTATCTCTTGATCACACAGGCAAATCTACCCCTTCCAGAAAAGAGCTAATATCTGAACTCGCTAAGCTTCTTCATAAAACAGAAGATGTTATAGTACTACTTAAAATAGAGTCTGTGAATGGGACAAGTCATTCATTACTTACAGTTTTTGTTTACAATAAAAAAGAAGAAATACCAAAACACATTACAGAGCTAATGGAACAAAGAATTTCTGGCAAAAAGGCCGCTGCCGCACCACCTGCAAAATAGTTTACTCTTTTCTTAATCGTTATACGTTGTAAATATGACTAAAGCTATAATATTCGATCTTTGGGATACTGTAATCTTTGTTTGCGGACCACATCCAGTTATACAAATATATGAAAGGCTTGGACTGAAAGAAAAGGATATGTATGAGTTTGCTCAAAATTTAGAAAGATCGATGATGACAAAAGAATATATAACAATGGAGGAAATGTTCTCCCCGTTATTAAAAGTCTACAACATTCCGGAAGATCCTAAACTTATTTTTGATTTGATTGAGATATGGAAGAAAAATATCAACTCTATATTTTTTCCACCAGAATTAGAAGAAACACTTAAAGAGATTAGAAAAAAATTCAAGCTAGTTTTGTTAACTAATATAGACAGTTTTGCCCTAAAATATGTCAAATATAGGTACAATATACAAAACTATTTTGATTTAATTATGGCCTCTTGTGAGACAGGTTTGGCAAAACCAGACCCCGAGACCTTTTATCTAACAACAAAAAATCTAAAAATAAAACCAGATGAAGCATACATATGCGGCGATAACATAAAAAATGATATATTTATCCCTAGAGAAATGGGCATGAAAACTATTTTTTTGGACATGAAAAACATCAGCAAAGGAGGAGAAGCCGACTACATAGTCCATAATGTAAAGGAGTTTATAGAGTTATTGAAGAAGTTAGAATAATGCCGGTGGGGAGAATCGAACTCCCGGCCTCCACGTATCTCAATGTCATAGAAAACAAATTCAGGTGAACATTGACAACAGTCGATGCCATTTCTTGTTGTTTTCTCATATCTCATAAAGATACGTTTATGAGCATCGCCTTATTGAAAGATCTATTCAATTTTTCAATTTGTGTGGCGCTCTAGCCACTGAGCTACACCGGCAAGATTATTATAATAGGTATCTATAGTTATATAAAAACTGAGATTTATGCCAATAGAAGCTGTTGTTTTTGACATGGATGGTGTCTTAATAGACTCCTTTGAAGCTTGGTATGCGACAGAGAAGCCAACTATTGAGAAGTTATTGAATAAACAAGTTAACAAGGAGGAGTATAAAACCAAGTTTTTTGGCACTGCAACTCCACTATTGCTCGCATCACTTGGCGCTCCAAAGAATAAAATACCAGAAATGGCGGAAAAGCACGAAAAGGAATTTCTGAAACATCTTAACAAAATCCAAATTTTCCCAGAGACTGAGGTTATTCTTAGCGCGTTAAAAGAAAACGGACTGAAGCTTGCTGTCTTATCCAATAACAGAAAGATAGTCGTGGACTCCACAATTGAGCATTTTAACTTGAAAAAATACTTTGATATAATAATGGGAATAGAAACTAAACCAAAACCACATCCAGATGGATTATTAAAAATTTTAGATACATTCAAAATAGACAAGACTAGAGCAATTTATGTTGGAGATACAGAAGTGGACAGAGAAACAGGCAAAAACGCAGATGTAAGGACAGTTATAGTTGGAAAGGAGCTCAAAACACTACTTGACTTGCCAGGACTTGTACAATGGTTAGATGTCCGCTACTTTTAAATATCACAAATAGAATTGTATTGTATGTTAACCAAAGAAATCATAATGGAAGTGTTGAAGAAGTGCAATGATCCAGAGATACAAATTGATATTGTCACTCTTGAGCTTATTTATGAGGTGAAGGTGGACAATGATGAAGTCTATATCAAAATGACTTTTACAACACCAATGTGCCCTTATGGGCCTATGTTAATTGAGGATGTGAAGGGCAAAGTTTTAGCTGCTGGAGCAAAAGCAATAGAGGTAGATGTTGTTTTTGAGCCACCTTGGATGCCATCAGAAGATTTGCGGGCGATAATGGGAGTTTAGTTTTTAGAAAACAATTTAGCAATCTCTTCTTTATTCGGTTTTATAATTCCTTTTTCTGTAATTATTCCAGTTATGTATTTTGCTGGAGTCACATCGAAAGCCAAATTCCTTGCATGCGCGCCTTCTGGAGCAATCCTGACCCTTCCTAATGTTCCATCATCTTTTTTACCCCAGACAAACAAAACCTCATCCTCAGACCTTTCTTCAATTGGTATTTTGTCACCGGAAGGGCAGTTTAAATCGAATGTGGTTGTTGGCGCAGCCACATAAAAAGGTATGCTGTTCTCTTTTGCGACAACGGCTTTCTCATAAGTTCCAATTTTGTTGGCAACATCTCCGTTCGCAGCAATCCTGTCAGCTCCTACAATCACAAGATCAATCTCCTTTCTCTGCATCATGAAACCTGTCGCATTATCTGCAATAACAGCGTGTTTTACTCCCTGATTAAGAAGCTCCCATGATGTTAAAGAAGCACCTTGCCCTCTAGGCCTTGTCTCATCTGCATAAACAAAAACATCCTTCCCTTGTCTCTGAGCCTCATAAATAGGTGATAAGGCAGAACCATGATCTACGAAGGCTAGCCATCCAGCATTGCAGTGTGTTGATACTCTTGCGCCGTTTTTGATTAATGTTGAACCATATTCACCTATCTTCCTCCCATTTTCAGAATCTTCGTCCGCAATCCTTTTGGCTTCTTCTACCGCCTTTTTCTTAGCTTCAACAGGAGTCAATCCCTTAATCGCACCTAAAACACATTCAACTGCGTAAAAAAGGTTTCTTGCTGTAGGCCTTGTCTCTTTTATTGTCTCCGCGCCTTTGTTTACAAACTCGTGAAAACCAGAATCTGGAGCCTCTAAAACAACCTGAGCCATCCCATAGCCAGCCGTCCCGCCAATTGCTCCAGCTCCTCTGACCTTCATCGTTTTTATAGCATCAGCAGTGTCTGTGTGTTTTGGAAGATCGATTATCTTGAATTGATGAGGAAGTAAAGTTTGGTCTATCATTTTTACTGTTGAACCTTCCATCCAGACTGTCCTATATTGTTTGCCTTGGACTAACATAACTTTAATTAATACACAACTTTAAATATTATGATTATGACCAATATTTTAATAACCGAACCTGAATACTTTGACCAAGAAGCTGTGTATATTTTGAAGTCTGTAGGTACTGTAACAGCCAAAAGACTCACAAAACAAGAGCTGATAAAAGAAATAGAAAATGTAGATGTTTTGGTTTGTAGGATAGAAACACATGTTGACAAAACAATTTTAGATGCTGCGAAAAAACTGAAAATAATAGGGTCTGCCACTACTGGTTTAAATCATATAGATGTTGAATATGCGAAACAAAAAGGCGTGAAGATAATTAATCTCGCTGGAACACACACAACATCTACAGCTGAATATACTTTCTCTCTTATTTTGACATTAGCAAAAAGGATTCCGTGGGCTTTTGAAAATTTGAAAACGGGTGTGTGGGAGCGATATAGGTTCTTCGGCCACACTTTACATGGTAAAACTCTTGGAGTTATTGGTTATGGTAAAATTGGCAGACAGGTTGCAGAATATGCTAAAACCTTCGGCATGAATATTATTGCTTTTGACCCTTATGTGAAAACAGCTGATATAAGGATGGTTTCTCTTGAGGATTTGTTAAGGGAAGCGGATGTAATCACAATACATGCAATGTTGACAAAGGAGACAGAAAATTTGATAGGTGAAGAACAATTTAAGTTGATGAAAAAAAACGCTATCCTTGTAAATGCTGCAAGAGGCCAGATTGTAAATTCTGAATCTCTGATTAAAGCCTTGAAAAATGGTGTTATTTTAGGCGCTGCTCAAGATGTTTTCGCAGAGGAACCTCTACCTCCTACAGATCCTTTGATAAGGTTTGCAAGAGAAAATCAGAACCTTCTCATAACTCCACATATTGCTGCATCCACTCATGAAGCAATTCACGAAGCTGGTCTAGAGATTGCAACGAGAATAAGAGACGAGTTAAAAAAATAATTTTACTCCCAGATAATTTTCAAAGTTTTGTAATCTTCTTTTTCTTTACCAAAATATTTATGGACATCAAAGTGAAGGTGCGGACCTAAATGGGCTATCCATCCTGTATTTCCTGAATACCCGATAACTTGCCCTTTGAGAACTTTGTCGCCTTTCTTTACCAAAGACCCGTTTTTCCTAATGTGCTCGTATATCGAATATTCTTCGTTTGCATGTTTTATTTCAATATAATTACCGTATTTGTCGTAGCTTTTGCTTTTTCCACTGATATCAGAATCGTCCTTTACATCTACAACAACCCCCTTATCCGCTGCTGTTATAGGAGTTCCTACAGGAACGATAAAATCAACCGCATCCTTCAACCTCCCTGCATGTGCTGGGGATTCATCATATGTAACTTTCACATTCTTGCCTAATTTAACAGGATATTGGTATCTGTTTTTAGTTTTGACCATATATTACTTTTTATTTAAGTTAAATAATAACTATAACTATGGTTGAGCTCTTGTTAACAGATATTATTCTAAGAATGGGTATAGCTACTTTACTGGGAGCTATTATAGGTTTGGAAAGGCAGTTACACGGAATTACTGTTGGATTAAGAACAAATGCCCTTATTTGCTTAGGCGCTGCCATGTTTACTATAATTTCCATCCAGTTTTCTGTTTTAGATTCAAATGCTGATTTAGCAAGAGTTGCTGCTGGTGTGGTTACAGGTGTTGGTTTCTTGGGCGCAGGCGCTATATTTTTAAACAGAGAAGGCCTTCATGGGTTTACAACAGCAGCTAATATCTGGGTTGTGGCCGCATTAGGCATGATGATTGGAATTGGTGAAGTGCTTGTATCCATTATAGGCGCTGCTTTCATTCTTCTCGTCCTTGTCGCAGGAAAGCTTTTAGAAACGAAGGTTATAGTTAATAGTAAAAAATTAACAAAAAAGTAACTTATGTTAGTTCTAGCTTTTGTCGGCAAAAAATGTTCTGGAAAAGATGAGGCTGCAAGCTATCTAGGTTCTAAACAAGGATTCACTTATTTGGATTATACAAGGGATGTGATAAGCCCTATACTAGAAGGTCAGAAAAAAGAGATAACAAGAGATAATATAGTTGAGCTTGTTGGAAGGCTTAGAAAGGAAAAAGGGATTGATACTTTAACAGTCATGATTTCTGAGAAGATAAAAGGAAATACAGCTATCTCTGGAATTAGATATAAAGAGGAAGTTGAATATATGAGGAAAAGGTTTGGGGGCAAGTTCAAGCTAATTTCAGTCGAAGCAGCCGACAAAATACGATGGGAAAGGTGTAAAGAGAGAGGGACAAAAGGAGAAGGCAAACATACATTTGAAGAGTTCATGGAGAGAGAGGGGTTGCCAACAGAAAAGGTCATACCAGAGGCAATGAGATTAGCTGATTTTACTATAACAAACAATCACGAGAAAGAGGAGTTTTATAGACAAATAGATAAGGTTTTAAAGCAGTTAAAAACATAATATAGAAAATAGGTAAGGGTCAAAATTGACAACAGTCAATTTACATCCATTATTAGCCTCCTTAGCTCAGCACCCTTTTCCGAGCATAGATCAAAAAGCGTGCACGGAAAACGAGGAGCAATCTGGTAGAGCGTCTGACTTGTAACTGATATTCAGATGGCTGCAAAGCCGATGATAGAAAGATATCAGAAGGTCGTGGGTTCGATTGTCAGCCCCTTTCTTTCAAAGGGACGAAATAGGTCTGCAGACCTATTTCCAACTGAATCAAGAAAGGTGTTGAGATCCCGAAAGAAACTAAAATACACAAATGGATCATACAGAAAATCCCACAGGGGGCTTTGAAATATGAAACATAAAATAGCTGTTCTGTTAGGCTCTTTTCACAAAAAGGAAGTCGACCAGATGTTAGAAGAGACTAAAAAGACAGCAAAAGAAAACGATCTAGAGATTATTAAAGAGGTTTGGGTTCCAGGCTCTTTTGAAAAACCTTTAGCGCTGAAAAGGATCCTTTCATCAAAAGAAATAGAGGGAGCAGTTGTTCTAGGTATAATAGAAAGAGGGGAAACAAAACACGGATTGGTAATGGGGCAAGCTGTCGCATCAGCTATAATACAACTGGAATTAGAATTCATGAAGCCTGTTGGAATGGGGATATTAGGCCCTGAGATCCTTCCAGAGCAAATCCAATCAAGACTTAAACCTTACGCAAAGAATGCTGTTCTCGCGCTTAAAGAAATGTTGGAGAAAGTTATATAGATAATCAGCGTCAAGATGGAAGTTTTAATTCGTCTTGATTTACAACTGCATTAGGTTCAAAACTAGTTGATTCTACTTGTGTTTCTATGGATACCCAGACATCCTCTGAGTCTTCTAATTTTGTAGCTGTTTTTGTAGAAGAGGATAGTACAACGCCTGTTTCTTTATCAAAACAATAATCTATCGTGTATTCTTTAACAACATCCTGTAATTTTCCTATCCCTTCGTTTGCTTCCACAAAACTAGATCTTAGGACATCATCATCTACTGGACCTAAAACTCCTTCAAGAAGCCCTGATAACACAGGAGTAAATTTTGCTTTGGCTATGGCAAGCGCAGGATTTTTAATAGGTACTATTTTAGCATATACAAAACCGGGCATTTTTATTAGGAAATAAATTACAGCTTTTTCAGCTCTTCCAGGATCTGCTGCTTCCTTAATTTGAGCTGCCTTGGGGTTAGGTTCAGGTAATTGTAGTCCTTGAATTCCTTTACAACTTTAAACAGCCTTTGAAGGAGGTGTTCCAGTTTGTACTTTTTCAGTATGTTGTAATAGAAATTGAAGTCGAGCTGGCAGTTGAAAAGTAGGCTCACTATATCTATCCTGTCTTTTTCACCTTTTTCGCTTTCTTTCCTTTCAAGCTCAGCTGTCTGCTTTAAAATAAGAAGATATTCCAATTTGGCAACTTTAAACCCCTCAATCTCTTCTGTCTCTATTGCTTCCAGTGGCATTGCAAGGTTGGAATAATGTGGAACATAGATATCTATATCTATCTCTGCCTGTTTAATCTCATATTTTTTAAGGTGCTCGTTTTTCCTGAGGTCATATTTCTTTTTCAAGTCAGAAAGCGCTTCAAAATCAACTATTATGTCTATGTCCTTTGATTTGTGTGTTTTAGCCCACAGATAGACTGCCCAGCCGCCTATAAGCGTAAACCCAAACTCTGATTTTATTTTCTGCAAAATCCCCCAGCTCTTTTCAGTTAATATGTCATTCCAGTAGTCCATCTATCTTCATCTCCAGCTCTTTTAGGAACCGCTTTGCATACCACTCCTTCAGGTTCCACAGATCAACGAATATGTGCGCAATTGTCATCTTGTCCACTCCTTTTAAGACAAACAGGTTTGGGATGTTTTTGTTTTCAGGGAACCGCTTTTTTATTTCTTTTAGGTCGCTGCTGTATACATAGACTTCGGAATAATCTGCCGGCATGCTTTTAAAAAAGAACTTATATGCTGAGTATGCGGCGAACACAGTATTCCCTGGCATATTTTTTTCCATATCAATTGGTGTCTTGCTTGCCCGTGTTTTGTAAACAATGTCTTTTTCAATATTCCGTATGCTGGCCCAATAAAAAAGGATTTTTTTTGCATCGGCCACTTCAAAGCCCCTCTGCCTGACACTTATGGCTCCCATCGATCTCAGAGGCTTCAGGGAATGGTTCACTGTGCTTAGGGAAATGCCAAGCCCTTTGGCAAGGCTGGCCTGTGTAAGCCTCCTGTTTTTCTTCTCAATTGACTGGTACAGGATTTCCCTGTAAACAAGCTCTTTCTTCTTCATATTTATTTTTAGATCAGCTTGTTTATAAATCTTTCGATAATCTTGGAAACATCTATGAGCCACTAAAAATAGCCATTGACTAGAGACTTATTCCAAAATCGCGTCTCGCTGAGTATATTGTGACACGAGACGTCTCTTCGACTTTTCATAGAAGACGAAGAAGTTGTATCCAACTCTATACTTTGAAAAAAGTAAGAGTTTTTATTAAAAGGCTACTTCGGCGCGACAAAAAGAAGGGTTTTAATTCAATTTTTATTAAAAGCTTCCTTTATCTCTGTTTTGGGCGGTGTGATTGGAATATTTATTGGTTTTATCCCTTCTTTTTTCTTTTATGTAACCTATTACTGCAGGTATGAGAGAAAGAATAATCACAACAATAACCAAAGGCCCTATATTATCTTCTATATTTGGAATGGTAGAACCCAGATAATACCCTGTAAGCGTCATTGATAGAACCCATAAAACCCCGCCAAGCACATTGTAGTGAAGGAACTTTCTATAATTCATGCCTGTCGCTCCAGCTACTATAGGAGCGAACGTCCTTATAACAGGAATAAAGCGGGCAATTATTATTGTTTTACCTCCATGCCTCTCATAAAAATCCTTGGCTCTCAACAAGTGTTTTTTCTTGAAGATTTTTGAATGGTCTTTTTTGAAAAGATTTTTCCCGACCCTTTCTCCAAACAAATAACCAACATAATCGCCTATTATTGCAGCTGCTATCAAAATAATATTCAATAAAACTATATCAAGTTTCCCAGCGCCAGCAAATATTCCAGCCACAATCAAAAGGGAATCTCCTGGCAAGAAAAACCCAACAAATAGGCCGGTTTCCGCAAAGATTATCAAGAACAAAATCAGATAACCGCCCCAGCCTATAAGGTCTGCAACAGAATAAATTTTGTGGATTATCTCAAATAATATGTCTAACATAGATTTTATTACTCTGACCCTATAAATAACCCTTTTAAAATTTACATAGGAAAAAACGCTGTTTCTATATCAACAAAAATAAAGTGCTTATAATTATTTCCTTTCTTCTGGTAATTGAATATTTGCGGGCCTATAAACTAATTCGGGGATGACATGACCATCAGCAAAAGGTATTACAGTACCTACTTCCTCACTCAAAGCGACTGTTACAACACCATTCAAAGATGCCCATGCAGCGGCAACATGTTTAGTTCCAACAGAACCTTTTAATCTCATTAAATCTTCTCCTGTTCCATTCAGGTTGAACACCTCTGGAGTCTTTAATCTCCTTCCTGTTGCAATCATTTCCCCATCTAAATCAAAACAAATAGCCCCATCATAGCCAGATGGCCCTGAGCTGCCTAATCTTTCAAGATGTTGATATTCAAACTCTTTTCCATAAGCGAGAAAAGGAAGTTCTCCTCTTATATACTCTGCGTATAATCTTTCATCCATAGGGGCTGTTATAGCAGCAATTAGCTCAGGTTTCCCTATAACTGCTAATACTGCAGTATAACCATGTTCAGCTAGTTTATTATCGAAAAGGGCATCACGCGCTCTAGAAAGTCTACGTTTTGCATTGCGATATAAATCAGATGTCCATAAACCAGTGCTTTCTTCTCCTCTTCTTTCGTTTAAACTCAATCCTTTCAAAACATCAACACTTCTTAATGTGACAGCCGCCAATCTCTGTAAATCCTCCTCAGAATAGGCATCATAAACAGGAAATCTGTCTAAAGTGGCTGCCAACTCCGCTACTTTGTCCATAGGCTGGTAAAGATAAGTTTGTCTCATGATATATACTTAGGTATCTTCCTATTTAAATACCTTTACACTAAGAAATAAAGATTTGTTTAATGCCCAGTAGTAAAAACAGATAAAAACACGTGAAATAATAACTATTTATGAGCTTCATTTTCATCTACATTACAAACCCTTCTAAAGAAGAGGCGAAAAATGTTGCAAAACACCTTTTAGAGAAAAAGTTAATAGCGTGCGGAAATATCTTCCCTATATCCAGCATTTACTGGTGGGAAAATAAAATTACAGAAGAGGACGAATTTGTTTTGATTGCAAAAACCATGGAAAAGAATTTTGAGAAAGTAAAAACTGAAGTTGAGAAAATTCATCCTTATAAAATTCCGTGCATTGTGAAAATTTCAGTTGACTCTAATGAAAAATACTTTGAGTGGATACAGAAAGAAGTAAATAAAAGGGATTCCTTAAAACCGTAGGTTTTAAGATTTTGAGTGGATTCAGAAGGAAGTAAAAAAACAAATTAAATAAATATGATCGGAAAAACAGAATTAAAGCTTTTACATATTGCGATTTTGATAGTCAGTATATTCGCAGCTGGATATTTCTTAGCATCTCCTGATTTTCATAAAGTTATAGAAGGATTAAATTCAATGGGATATTTAGGCGCCTTTATCGCAGGATTATTTTTCTCCTCAATGTTCACAACTGTTCCTGCAACTGTGAGTTTATTTATACTCGGTAATAGTTTGAACCCACTAATTATCGCACCAATCGCTGCTGTAGGGGCTATGTTAGCTGATTTCCTGATATTCAGCATTATCAAATACAAATTGGCCCATCATTATGGTATATTTGATAGACTACTTTTATGGTTTAGAGAAAGAAGGACAGTTAAATATATCAAAAAACATAAAGTCCTAAAATATTCTATTCCGGCAATCGGCGCCTTTATAATTGCATCTCCTTTGCCTGACGAGTTAGGAATAGCAATTCTAGGCGCATCAAAATATAATACAAAACACTTTTTTATTGTGGCCTTTCTTATGAATATGTTAGGTATACTAACAATCACCTATTTTGGTAACATGTTCTTTTAAGATTTACTTTCATAGATTTAGAATGCGTGTGAATATTCTTGTATTGATTAGTTTTGGTATAATATTTAGTCTTCTGGTTAGTTTTGTTGCTTCGCAAAGCATACAAACCAACACTGTTCAAGTAAAAGCAAAGCTTGTTTTGGAAGAAGTTGTAATAAATCCGCAACCTTTACAATCAGGAGACATAGCGACTATAAGTGTTACAATAAGAAATGTTGGTGCTGTTAAAATTGACCAGTTAGATCTAGAACTTGTTTCAACTTCTATTCTTACACCAATACTAAATAGGGGTTATTCATATCTTGACGGTTTATTGACAAACGAAACAAAGCAGGCCACATTCCTTGTTAGTGTTGATAAATCGGCTGAACAAAAAACATATACATCGATCTTGAAAACTACATACATATCTAGCGGCGAGGAGAAGGAAAAGCCCTTTAATATTGGAATTTCTGTAAATGGAGATTTGTATAGTCCAACTGGCCTGGCAACAGGGGGATCAGGTCTTTCTGCAGCAGCCTCAGTAATTGTTCTAATTGTTCTGGTTGCTTATGTCTTCTTCAGAAGGAAAAAGATACTGAGGAAACTTGGGTATCGGGAAGAGGAAGATTAATAAGCAGATAGATCAATTAATAGTATGGGTAGCATAGCTTTTGCTCTAATAGGCATTATTTTGTTGGCACTGGGTGTAGTCTATGCAGCGGCTCCTAGCATAGTTCAATCCTTGAATATAGGCTTTGGCCTTGAAGAGAAGATGAGACTGTATATTGGGGCTGGTTTAGTTGTCCTTGGTCTGATATTCATAGTTTTGAAATTTAAGAGATAAAATTGCTTCTTTTACTTTGTTTAATAGAGATATCTACATAAAAACAGAAAGATACTTAAATATGTAAGTATAAATATATACAGATACTATAGTTCCTTATATACAACACGGAATAAAAGTTACCACAGCTTTGTCAGCAATCGTGATTCTTTTACTTATAGGAACAGCTCTCTTTCATGTTCTTGAAGGCTGGAACTGGGTAGATTCATTTTATTTCACTGGTATAATCTTGTTTACAGTTGGTTATGGGGATATAGTTGCCTACACAACCTTTAACCAAAATAATCACTGTTTTCTGGGGCTTTATTGGAATTTCTGTGGTTTTATTCACAATGATGTTATTTGCTAAAATATATTTGGAATTTGGCCAAGAAAAACTGCCTGGACTCGCAGACATTAAACAAAAAATAAAAAGCCTTGAAGGGGGCAAATCCAGATATTCTTATTCAGAAAAACCAAAGACTAAAAGCTTTTTCACAAAAAAGAGGTTTAACTTTTTGAATAAATTAAAAAGAGGGTCTTTCTAAGCTGCTTTCGGGATGCCTGGTTTTAGAGGCCATGGAAGTTCAACTGAAGTTTGCGGATAAACAAGGTTTTCTTCTGGAAAACCTCCCGCAATTAAAGTTCCAGCCCCTCCCATAATACTTCTATATTTTGAATTTAAATCAAGTTTTGGTTTTTTACCTTGTTCAATTACCTTATATAGAGCTGCCTGTGTCCCATCTGATTTTAAAGGTGAACCAGCACAGCTGTTTTTTAGAGTAAAGAAAGTTGATCTAAGATGTGAATCCATCTCTTCAAACTTTGGGTTTATGGTTGACGGATAACAATCGTTGCCTATTTTTACTTTATTGGCGCAACACTTATTTCCTTCAACACAATTAGTTTTCAAAAGTTTATCGCTCTGAAGAAAAGGTATAAACTCTGTTTCTGCTTCTAAACAATTTTCCGATTCGTTAACACAACGGCCAATAGTATTGCAGTCTACTTTATTGTCTGATGTTATTGTATAATAAGGATTATCAAGCTCTATATAATCAGAGCAACAAACAGAATATTCACCAACAAGCCCATGCTGCTCAAGCTGCCCTTTAAACTGATCATAATCATATTCGTCTGGAAGGTTTCCAAGTCTATGGCCGGCTTCGTGTGCAAATGTATAAATTGAATTTGTTAACACAGCCACCACATATTCAACATTTATTCCACCAAAATCTGCAAATTGTGGAGAAGCAAAAATTACAGTGTCTACATCATCACGCCAGAATTCTCTTAAATCCTTTGCACATCTATCAAATCCGTAGTAGATGTCATCGGGATCCTGCTGTTTATTTTCTGTATGTTCACACTCTCCTCTACCTCTTCTTATTAGCTTGTAGTCGCCGTTTTGCAGGTTTGTTCTTCTTAAGAAAAAATCAAACTGTTGATCAAAGTTTATATAAATTTCATTGCTATTTTCTTTATTAAATTGAGGAGAAAATGTACCAGTCCATTTGTTTTTATGCTCAAACCCAAAGTTTTGAGTAAGTATGAATAATGTTTTTGCAACTTTTACTGTGTTTGACTTAGTTTCCTTTCCGTCCACAGAAACAACGCAACTTACTTCTTCCCCCCTTTTAACAGTTTGTCTGGGAACTATTCCTTCACATACATTGTCTTGACAATCCGCTTTACTGCTAAATAGAACGGTTTGAGAGTTTTTAATAGAGAAGTCTACAGAACCGACGTTTGAATTATCTACAAACGTTATTTTACACGACCAAGGATCCAAATCACTTAATGTACCATTATCTGGATTGCTGTCTGCTGGTCTCATGTTTCCAACATGCCATGGGTAACCAACTCTAGGATCTTCTAGACTGGGTCCAAAAACTCGCGGATCCGTTTGTAGGGTGATTGATTTGATTTCTGATTGTGGCTTCTTATTTTCCGGTCTTGTTGAAGGATCTATACAAGCACCATCATAACATATCTTGTTCTCTTTATTACAATCTTGATCATATTGAAATATACTTTTTGAAGTATAACACCCATATTCATGTAAAATAGACCCGTAACAAAAATCGTAAAATTTAGAATTTCCATATGTTACTGTTCCCTTAATATAAGGATTTAAACCATCAGAATCTTCGCAAAGGATCTCTGTGTAACTTTCATTTTTTACACATATATCAGAATCACAATAATAACCTTCTGGTGCTCCAAGTTCTTGACAAGAACCGACTTTTTGGACGTCTGTCATTATATTTTTATACTCACCTAGATCTTGAGGACTATTAAAAACTTCACAAGAATTTTCTACCAACCTGCCTTCTGCAGTGCATGTATCATTATTTTGGTGGTATATACCACCTGGGTACGAGTAATGAGTAAGCTCACCATAATCATATATGTTAAAACCGCCATCAGTATCTGTGCACCTTTTAAAACATGCACCATCCATACAACTAAAAGAAGGCCCATACTGTCCTGAACAACTAAAAACTCTTTCTGTTACTTTATTATTCAAACAAAAAGTTTCATTCAGGAAATCATTATTTTTTGGGTTACAAATATCATCTTTAACAGTTAAAGTAGACCCATCAAAACTCATTGTTGGTGCACCTATTAAAGGGTCTATACCACTATCACCTTCTATACAGAACTGTTGATTTCCCGCTTCTCTTAATGTGCCAAGCACATCTTTTTCTGATTTGCAAACGCCATTATAACACAATTCTCCTAAACAACCATAAGTAGTATTAGATGGTTTATTATCAAACCTACACCCCCAACGCTCTACATACCTTGATATCGGTAATTTAGTTCTATCCCAATGGGATACAATACAACTATCTTCGAAAACTTCAGTAGAAGATCCCTTTGTAACGGTAACTATGCCATGAGTCGGAGGATTACTGGAAGGTCCTCCACTTTTTGTGCATTTTTGATCTTCCATTGCTTGAGCAGTTATCGTTAAAAAAGTGGATAGAACCAGCACAGGAACCAAGAAAATCGCTATAATGAACAAACAGGCAAGGTATTTCATATATAGCTATTGTTAAAAACCTTTAAATCATCTTCTCTTCACTAAAATCACAACCAAGACCACTATTATTATGATCAGGACTATTGCGCCAACTAAATACATGTCTTGGCCAAGAATCAATCCAAATCCCTTATTTTTTTCTGATGGATTTATGGTTCCGTTTTGCACCCTTATTGGTGTTTGGTTTGCTTTACAATCAACATCTATGCTTGGAGGACAATCTGGATCACAGCCCCCATCATAGGAAACACCAGCGCAAACCCTGTCTTTTGAGTAAACAGTGCAATCTGAAGGGCAAGAATACACATTTTCTTTATTATCACATGTTTTGTTATTATTGCACAAGTTTGTCTTCAAATCAAAACTTAGTTTTTCTTGGCTACCTTTGTAAATCTTAAGTGTTTGTGTATTATTGAAATATGGAAGTTCTAGAGGCACTAAAGTTTCATTCAAATCCTGAGGACCATCAAAAACAAAGAAATACGCTGGGAAATACGTTGAGGATAAAACCTTACCGTCGCCTATCAGATCGGCTCTCAAAACATTGTCCGCTGTTTTGTTTAGTTTAGAATCATCTGTTACCCCAGTCCAAGTGTCTTTGTACACATCAATTAGTTGGACTGTGTAATTCTTATCTACTCTCAGCTCGACTCTGTAAATATCCTGGAGAGCAAGAACAGAAGGAATTAACAATAAAACTAAAAACGCGGCTATCAAAAGGGATTTCATACTTATTTTTGGTGTCTTTACTTATAAAAGCTTCTACAAAAGATATATATGCTAGAAATAACCTTTTTGGGAACTGGATCTGGAGTGCCAATGCCTCAGAGGAACCATTCTGCAATTTATCTTAGATATGAGGATGTGTGCTTCCTTTGGGATTGTGGCGAAGGGACACAAAAACAGATTTTCAAGTCTGGCCAGAACTTCATGAAAATTGACAGGATTTTTATCTCACACTGGCACGCAGACCATTGGGCCGGGCTGATAGGACTGATTCAGACAATGAATCTAGAAAAAAGAACAAGACCTTTAGAGATTTATGGACCTGAAGCAGAGAGGTTTGTTGGAGACCTTTTGGATATGGATTATTGGGGGTGTAGATTTGAGATAAAATCAATCAATGTCCCTTTTCAAGGAGCAGAAATAACAACTCTAGTTAAAGAAGACTTGTTCGAAATCACATCGATTCCAGTCAAACATTCTATTCCAGCAGTTGCTTATTGCTTCAAGGAAACAGATAAGATAAATGTTGACATTGAAAAAGCTGAGAAGTTGTATGGTTTAAAACAAGGCCCTTTGATTGGGAAGCTGAAAGAGAAAGGTTACATAGAGTTGAAAGGTAAAAAAGTGACTTTAGAAGAAGTTGGCTATACAAAAACTGGTGTGAAAGCAGTTTATTCTGGAGATACAAAACCTTCCAGTAATGTGGTCAAACTAGCAGAGAATGCAGACTTGTTAATACACGAGGCGACTTTTGGCCAGGAATTGGATGACAGTCTGGATAGGGCGCATACAAGAGCCTCAGATGCTGGAGAAATAGCAAAAAAAGCAGGTGTGAAAAAACTAATTTTGACACATTTTTCTAGAAGATATCAAGATGTTACACCTCTTGTAGATGAGGCGAAACAGGTCTTCCCAAACACAGAAGCTGCAAAAGATTTTCTGAATGTTAAGTTGAAATCCCAACAATAAACTAATCGAAAACAAACTCAAATTCCCTTTCGCTTTTTGTTGTAAACTTTTTTTCATGCAACTTTTTCCGGTATTTAACAATCAGAATAAAAACTATCCCTACTATAATCCCGCCTAAATGACCCCAGTTAGCTATTCCTGGTTGCGATCCTGATAACCCATAAAATATCTCAAAACCGGCGAAAACAAAAACAGCTACTATTGCGGGCATTGGAATTCCTGGAAACATCACTATCCAATTCCTTGGGTACAAAAATCCATAGACAGCCATTATGCCGAAAACCGCGCCGCTAGCTCCTAACATAGGTATTCTCATATTGAACAAAAACTCTGTCGGAGAGGATATTAAGGCTGTTATAGCCAAGTATATCAAACTAGACCCTAAGCCAGCGATAATAAAAAGAAGTATATACTTTCTTGTACCCAAAACATTTTCCACTGTTATTCCAAAAATCAGTAAAACAAACATGTTTAGGAAAATATGGACTTCATCACCATGCAAAAACATGTAAGTCAGGAATTGCCAAGGATGCCCGCCTATGGCCTTTTCCGGTGTCAGAGCAAATTCTTCTGTAAAACCTGCGACAAGTGTTTGGGCTATAAAAATAGCAACCATTACTCCTATCAATATGAAAGTTATTTTCATCTAATTCCCTGTAAACAGCTTTCTTTGGGATCTGCATCTCTTTTCTATTCTCTTGATGCAGAGATGTCTCGTGTCTACGAGACACGATCTCAACACTTTCTTAACTCTGTTGGAAACAGATCTTATCCTATTTTTCAGGATCTGTTTCGTCCCTTTCCAAAGAAAGGGCTGATGTTAGAATTTCTTCTTAGCTAGTTTTAAATCGTCGGCGAGAATGGTCTTTCTTCCAGCGTGCTTTGAGTATTCAACAGCGTCTCGAGCTATTAAAAGCCCAATTTCCTCTAAAACAGCTGAAAATTCTTCTGCAGCAGCTTTTGAGACCCTTTCAGCCCCAGCTTTCCTTAATATTTTTTCCATTGCCGATAAAGATATATTTGACATGTTATCTCCTTCCTTTTAAAAGGCCTTTTAGTATTATTTTGGTCTCCTTTTTTAAATAGTAATAGGCAGCCTTTATATATCGGCACTCTAAATAACTATAACGTTTTCCTAGTGGAAGACTAATATAAGGAGGGTTTTGATTTAATATGACAAAAGGATATTGCGTAAAATGTAAGAAAAAGAACGTCGAAATGAAAAACGCAAAGCCAGTGAAACTAAAGAACGGAAGGGCTGCAACAAAAGGCGAATGTCCAAAATGCGGAACAAAGATGTTCAGAATTGGCGGTTAAGCCACAGTTTTTTTGCTTTTTCTCTTATTTTATTTTTCTCATCTAGATTTAGCTATGTAGAATTTATAGATACGCTCTAAGTTTATATTATGACAGTCTATTCCCATTCCAGGCTCTCGACATTTGAACAATGCTCCCTTAAGTTTAAGTTTAAGTATCTCGATAAAGTTGAGACAGTTGTGGAACAAGCGGTTGAAGCTTTTCTAGGATCTGTTGTCCATAGAGCTCTTGAAAAATTATACAAAGACTTGAAATTTCAAAAATCGAACAGTCTGGAAGAGCTGCTTATTTACTTTAATTTGGAGTGGAAAAAGAATTGGAACAAGGAGATAATAATTGTTAGAAAGGACTATACAGAAGAAAACTATAGAAAAATGGGCGAGCAGTTTATAACAGACTACTACAAAAAATATTTTCCATTTTATCAATCTAGAACAATAGATCTTGAAAAGAAGGTGTCTATAAAACTAGACAAACATGGCTTGTACCAAATGCAAGGATTTGTAGATAGGTTGGCTTCTCCTGTAGATGGTGTTTATGAAATACATGATTACAAAACAAATGCCTCCCTGCCTTTGCAAGAATATCTTGAAGAAGACAGGCAATTGGCCTTGTATGCAATTGCTATTAAACAGATGTACCAGGATGTGAAAGATGTAAAACTGATTTGGCACTTTCTCGCTCCAAATAAGGAAGTGGTTTTACAGAAGACAGAGGAACAGCTGGAAAAATTGAAACAAGAAACAATTGAACTGATTAAAAAAATAGAGGCGGAGAAGGAGTTTAAACCTAAAGTTTCTGCTCTTTGCGATTGGTGTCAATTCAGGTCTATCTGTCCTGAGTGGTCCCACCTTTATAATTTGGAAAAGAAACCACTCAACAAATATTTTGGAGATCAAGGCGTCAATTTAGTAAATAAATATGCTGACCTTTATAATCAAAAAGAACATTTAGAAAAGGAAATTGAACTTTTAAAAGAAGCGCTTATAACGTTTGCAAAAGAAAACAAGATAACAACTATCTTTGGTTCTGATAACAAAACAAAAATCTATACTTACGATAATCTGAAATTTCCATCTTCAGACGACCCTAGAAGAGAAGTTTTAGAAAAACTAATTGAACAATTCGGCTTGTTAAAAGATGTTTCAAGAGTAGATTTAATAAAACTATCCAACCTTATAAAATCACAACAACTCTCTCCTGAAGTATTACAGGAATTGGACAAGTTCTACACAAAGGAGCAGACAAATATAGTAAAGGTTTCAAAGTTTGAAAAGAAGGAGTATTAATTTCTAGATGCTTCTTGAATTTTTTCTCTGTCTCTCAATGTCCCATATATTTTCCTAAATAACCAACCTTCATATCTATTTCTAAGGGATTTCATATGCCTACTGTCGTACGCGTTATCTTCCCTATATCTTCGAAGCCTTTCAAGCTCATAAACCCTTTCAAAAAACAATGGATCATCGACTCCATAATCAAGTAGTTTTCCTCTTTTTGAAAGTTCTAAATCCTCTTCCAAAGACGAATTTGATAATTTTCTCAGGTTTTTCATATAGTTAACTATTAATCAACCATTTAAAAGATTATGACACAATCAATGTTATGTCCAAAGTCCACATAATCACCTACGGCTGCACCGCAAATCAGGCAGACAGCCAGATAATGGAAGCTGTATTGGAAAAGGTAGGCCACAAAGTTAGCGATTTCGACAGTTCTGATTATGTTCTTGTGAATACGTGCGCTGTAAAAGAAGCCACAGAGAACAAGATAATTTCTAAACTTTCAAAGCTTGCTAAAACAGACAAAAAAATAATCATTGGCGGCTGTTTGCCAAAGGTGAATTTAGAAAGGATTAAAAGAGCTGTCCCCAGTTTTGCTGGCATCTTAGACACAAGATCAGTAGATAAACTGCCAGAAATTCTAAAGAAGATTGAGCTAGGAGAGAACAAAGTGATACAGTTTTCAGATCAGCCACCAGTAAAACCAAACCTAGTTAAAAAAATCCCGAACACGGTTTCGGGTATTGTTCAGTTATCAGAAGGCTGCGACCTTTCATGCACATATTGCGCAACCACCATAGCAAGAGGTGACCTTGTCTGTTTTTCCCCAGAAGATATAGTTAGAGGTGTGAGTTATCTTGTAAAACAAGGCTGCAAGGAGATTTTGCTAACATCCCAAGATAATGGTGCATATAGTTTTGCTGAAAATAAAATACCAAAACTTTTAGAAAGCATTTCAGCAATTGATGGCGAGTTTTTTATAAGGAATGGTATGACAAACCCCATGTACCTGAAATCTTTTTTAAAACAACTCATAGAGATTTACAAAAACCCAAAAATCTATAAATTTCTTCACATACCTGTCCAATCTGGATCTAACAAGATTTTACAGAAGATGAAAAGAGGCTACAAAGTCGAGTTTTTTGAAAAAGTTATTGAAGAGTTTAGAAGAGAAATCCCTGAAATAACAATATCAACTGATATAATAGTTGGTTTTCCGGGGGAAACGGAAAGGGATTTTGACGAGACAGTTAATTTGATCGAGAGAACCAGACCCGATGTCATAAATATCTCCAAATTCGGTTCAAGGCCAGGAACAGAAGCCGCTAAAATGAAACAGGTGGATAAAAAAGAACTTAATAAAAGATCTGTCATCTTGTCATCTATAATTAAGAAAATCTTTTTGGAAACCAACAAAAAATGGGTTGGTTGGAAGGGAAAATGTTTGGTGAATGAAGTGGGGAAAAATGGTAACTTAATTGCTAGAAACTCATCGTACAAACCAATCGTGTTAGATGATGAATATGAAGGGAGGGGTGGGAACCGTAGGTTTCCACTATTTGGAAAACTTGTAGAAGTAGAAATTGTGAAAGCAAAAGAGACTTATTTACTTGGAAAGCTTACAAAAGCGTTATAATATGTGTTTATTTAAAAACAGGTACACATGAAGTGCTTTCACAAACAAATTTTATTGCACACAAGCCCGTTTTAGTTGAACAATCAGCGTCTGTTTGACACTCATTGGATCTTAGTAAACCAGTACACATAGGATTAGAGTAGATTTTTATTTCACTTGTCACAGAATCAAGTTTGCACGTACCCGCACATCCATATTTTTGTAATACCCAATTAGGATCGTCAAAAACTATGCACACACTTTCTTGAGACAAATTATATCCACAACCAGCTTGAGTTAGTTTTTGTATAGCAGTGTCTTTATCTATAGTTGGTGATGTTGTAGGAGTTGGTGTTGTTATGGGTGTTGGACTTGGTGATTGTGTGGGTGATGGATTTACTGGACATGGTGTATATGTCTTGATATTTGTCTCTAGAACAGATCCGTTTTCCAAAGCATCTATTTGCACCAATTCCACTGAAAATCCAAGAGCACCAAATTCTTTGGTTTCGCCTTGGTTTATTTTTTGCGTGTCAAGTATTTTTCCTGATGGGTCTTTTTCAATTCCTGGCAACGAAGTTTTTACTGCAATAGTTGCCCATGTGTTGTTTGAGCCTTGAGTCGCATAGATTTCATAGTTGGATGGGACAAATATCTTAAATGTTTCTGCACCGCGAATTCTGGCTCCCCCACTTGGGATTAATTTTCCGCCTTGTCTACAAACCTCATCAGATGGTATCAGTCCTGTTTGGTAGAGTATTGGACTAGGTGATTGAGTAGATGTTGGTGATGGACTAGCTATTGGTGTTTCTATGACTATTTCTGTTGAGGTTGCAAACGGTGTTTGAGTAGGACTAGGAACAGTTGTAGGTCTTTTTTGAACTTGTTGAGTGCAACCGCTTATTACAACCAATAGCCCGATCAATAAAACTACTAAGAAAACTTTTCTCATACAGGAATCAGCCCGCCAACCATAGGCAATAAGGCAGGCACTGCAAATCCGCTAATTACATAACCCACCACTCCTATAATACCAGCATGCGTAAACCGTATTTTTAAAAAAGCCTTAGTTAGTAATATCCATATCAAGATCTGAATAACAACTAAAGGCAAAAAGCTTACATACTGGATAACAAAGCCCAACAACCCCAGGAAATTTATCAAGTTGATAACAAAAACAAGGGCAAAAGTCTTTCCTATTGATATGGAATCTCTAAGCCTCCCGCCGATTAGTTTTGCTATAATAATGTAGACTATACCACCAACAATTGTAGCCACAATAAGGCTTACAACAAGGCCTATAGGATTGCTGAAATTGACCAACTTCCCCATGCCTGATATAACGCTCTCAAAACCAACCATATAGTATACTTTAGGATCAAGTTAAATATAAGTTTAATTCCCCCTATCCACTCCAACCACAGTGCTTGGATATATATGAGTTTCTGGATTTATTGTTGAACCTGGCATAATAGAGGAATTAATTCCTGTTTGTGTGTTATCAGACATTATTACACCCAACTTTTTCCTGCCACTATCGATAAGGTCTCCATTAACTGCAACTTGGATATTTTTCTTGTCCAACCTCACATTCGCAGCAATTGTTCCAGCTCCTATGTTGATATTATCACCAAGAACAGAATCTCCTAAATAGGCTAGATGACAAACATTCACATGATCCCCTATTATTGAATTTTTTATTTCAACTGCATTCCCTATCTTACAATCATCACCGATTGTTGTGCCAGCCCTTATATAACAATTTGGACCGATTACAGAATTTTCACCTATGGCAACAGGTCCTTCTATATACGCACCGTTCTTGATCACAGAACCTTTTCCTAAAATAATATTACCTTTGATTGTTGCTCTTTCTTCAACTCTTCCTTCAATCTCCGACCTTTTTAACCTATTCAAAAAGAATTCATTTGCTTCCAACAAATTCCATGCATATGTGATTGGTAACCAACAGTCCTTTACAAGTTTGTATTCCACGATCTCTGTTTTAGCCAATTCCTTTATCACGTCTGTTATTTCATATTCGTCCCTTTCGCTCTTTTTGAGTGTTTGGATTATTGGAAAAATACTTCTCTTAACCTTGTATAGTCCGATATTTGAAATGTTAGAAACCCTTTCTTTCGGTTTCTCTATGATGCTTTTTACCCTATTTCCCTCTACAACAACAGCCCCAAACCTAGAACAATCATCCATTTCCTTTGCCAACAGAGCATAATCACATCCTATTATTTGTTTTATGTCTTCTTTTGAATAGAAGTCGTCACCATTCATTATTATAAAATGGTCTCCAACATGTTTTTCTGCTTGCAAGACCGCATGCCCTGTGCCTAATTGCTTTTTCTGCTCAACAAGTTCAATTTTTATTTTATATTTGTTTTTCAGACTGTTTTCAACAAAATTAATAATCATCTCTTTTTTGTAACCGACAACCAGAACAACCTTATCAACCAAACCTTCCAGCTGCTGAATATTATGTTCTAGGATTGTTTTGTTAGCCGCGCGAAGCAGGGGTTTTGGCCTAGTCATGGTTAAAGGATAGGTTCTAGTCGATTTTCCAGCGCACAATATAATAGCGTCCATAAATCACCTAACTGTCACACTCTTCGCTAAATTTCTTGGCCTGTCAGGATCGCAACCTCTTAACAAGGCTAAATTGTAAGCCAACAATTGTATTGGAATTATGTTTGTTATACAACCAGAATTTTCAGTTTCAGGAACTTCTATAAAGAAATCAAAAACGTCATTATTTTGAGGGGAAATTCCAATTATATATCCGCCGCGCGCTTTTATTTCTTCAGCATTGTTTAAAGTGGCTTTCATTGTGCTATAATCACAAAAAACTATGCATGGTGTCCCTTTTTCTATCAATGCTATTGTTCCGTGTTTTAACTCGCCGCCAGCAAAACCTTCTGCATGGATATAGGACACCTCCTTTATTTTTAAAGCAGCTTCGAGAGCAGTTGGATAGTTAATTCCTCTACCTATTGTATAAATATGATCTTTGTCTTTGATTTTTTTTGCTAGGTTATTTATCTTATTCATTGTTTCTTTTGAAAGCGTGCTTTTCACTATTTTTCTTATTGTTTCTATTTCTTTTTTGCCGCCATCATATTTGCCAACACAAGAATATGCTAATAGTAGCAGAAGAGACAGTTGAGCTGTGTACGTCTTTGTTGATAAAACGCATATCTCAGGACCTGCATTAATAAGTAAAAAATCGTCAGAAAGCCTTGTCAGTGTCGATCCTATCACATTAACTATTGAAATTATTTTAGACCCTTTCTTCTTTGCTATTTTAACAGCATCTAGAACATCTGCAGTCTCTCCTGATTGGGAAATGGCAATAACAAGCGTTTTGTCTGTTAAAAAGTCTTGATAATTATTAAATTCTGAGGCTAAAAAAACGTTCACATGTTTTTTTGTTATATAGGAAAACAAATAACTAGCACACAAAGCAGCATGATAAGAGGAACCGCATGCTATAAAGAATACTCCATAAGCCTCGTTTATTTTTTTGACTATTGAATCTATTTTTTGTCTGTCCTGATTAGCAGCTCTGCCTATGGTTTCTACTTGTTCATCTATTTCCTTCATCATGTAATGGTGATATTCGCCTATTTTTGTTTTTTCAGTATCCCAATTTAATGTTGTGATAGGTTTTTCTACAACTCTGTTTTCGGTTAGGTTAACTATTTGCAAACCATTATCTATAACAGCCATTTCATTATCATCAAGATAAATTACTTTTTTTGTGTGGTCGATAAATGCCAATACATCACTTGCAAGAAAATAACTATTTTCTGCTACACCTATTACCAATGGTGAGTCGTTTCTGACAGCGATAACACCTTTGTAGTCTTTTGATATGATTAGAAGGGCGTAGGTTCCTTCAAGCCTGGATATTGCTTTTTTCACAGATTCAACAAAATCAAAGGCCTTATGCTCTTCTATGAGATGTGGAATGACTTCTGTGTCTGTTTGAGAAACAAACCTGTGACCTTTTTTAATCAACTCTTCCCTCAGCTCCTGGTAATTTTCTATTGTTCCATTATGAACAACTGCAACCCTATTATTACAATCTGTTTGAGGATGCGCATTTGCTTTTGTGACCTTTCCGCAAGTTGCCCACCTTGTATGGCCTATTGCTATATTTGAATTGGCTACATTAACAGCATCCACAACTTTACCCACTTCCTTTATCACCTTTACGCCATTGGTTGTTTTAACTGCAATACCCCAAGAATCATAGCCTCTATACTCTAGTTTTTTTAGCCCTTCAATTATCTTTTCCCCTATATCGCATTCTTGTTTACAAATGTATCCAAAAATCCCACACATGCCAAAGTATTGGGAAGGTATATATAAGACCTTTACTAAAAAAATAATAGTAGTGGCTTCTTTATTTGCCTAAAAACAATAGGAAGCTTTATAAATACTACTAAAAGAAATATTATAATATTATAAAATGTATTTTATGACTTATTACCTTTTAAAGAGCGGAAAAGAGAATATTGCAACGCCTCTAAGACTAGTAGAAGATCCATCCATCCTAAAAACATTTTCTTCTAAATTGGGATGGGATGTTTTTAGGGAACTGAGTAAACCAAATTGTGCTATAGACATTGCTAAGAAACTTGGAGTACATGAGCAAAAGGTTTACTACTACATAAACAAATTCAATAGAAAAGGCCTTCTAAAAGAAATAAGAAGAGAGGCTAGGCATGGCGCTTTTGCAAAGTTCTATCAAGTGAGGGATCATGTTTTAGGCATCCAAATAGGTGAAGGTCCTGTTGAAAAGGTTTTGAATATATCTAGTCCAAAGGACTCTAAAATTTTGGAGCCGTTTATTGAAAAGGGACAACTAAACTCTAGGATAATTATTGGTTCACCAGATCCACACGGTCCATGGAAAGCACGAGCCTCCGACGCTTGTTGTGGTGTCGACCTTGCCCTGTTTTTGGGCTCCTTTGTGGACAAAGTTTCACCAAATTATAAACTTGACACAGAGATCAGAGAAAGCGATTTGAAAGCAAATCTGATCCTTATTGGCGGGCCTGCAGTAAACATGATTACCAATAAACTAAATCAAGAACTGCCTATATATGTCGATTTAACAGGAGAGGTGAAAATAATATCAAAACTTTCTAAGAGAACATATTCTGAAGACGAGTGTGGTCTGATTTGTATTATAGATAATCCCTTTGATTCGCGGTTTAAACTGCTGATTTTAGCAGGAAAAAGATTTCAAGGAACAAGGGCTGCTGTTATCGCTTTTATCAACAATTTAGACAAAATTATGCAAGGGAATAAGTTTAACAAGTCTATAAAAGCGCATGTTGTGAGAGGTTATGATGTTGATGGAGATGGAGTAATAGATGATGTCGAGTTTTTGGAATAGCACTTCTTTTCTGTATATAAATCAAAAAGGCCTTCACTAGAAAATGTCTTCTATTTTACAACTAGCATCTAGAGAAGATATGGGAGGACACGCTACACGATTGAAAATGATTGAAGACGGATGTGTTTCTGTATAGCGATTTTACAACCTTTCCATTCCTTTTAAATTTTTTTTAAGTTTTTTTGCCACTTCTTGAATTTCCACACAAAGAGAATGGATTTCAGGATGGCCCACCCTTCTTTTAGAAACAAGATCTAATAGTCCCATCTATATATATTGGGTTTACTTCTTTAAATATTCTACTGTTTTAGGTATTTTGGTAACCTATATGCTAGAGAATACACTTAATAGATGATATAGAACGCGCAATCTAATCAGAAACAGATATACATTGATGCCATTAAATATTTTACTCTTTTAAATATCTTCCAATTAATGTATTGTATGTAATCTAGTTTACAAAGTATCTATTGCAATACTTCTTATACATAAAACATGTTGCTAAATATATTAAATATAAAACATAAATCCAAAAATCAACAATTTTCAAAAACTCTCCACTACAACTAAATTCTGAATACAAGCGCGTAAAACCAAATTTTAATATCCCACAACCTTTAACCCTTCTATTCTCTCAAAATGTGTCGTGTTTCTGCTTATTATTGTATTTATTCCATTCGAAAGGGCGACTCCGGCTATTAAACAATCTGTCGATCCTATAGGCAAACCGCTCTTATTTAATTTTGCTGCGATGTGCGCCGATTTCATGGTTGAGTTCTCGTCTAATTCTAAAATATTCAACAAATCAAACAATATAAAGGCGGCATTGACTTGTTTATCAATAGACTGTTCGTCTTTTTTTAAAGAAAATATGCCGACCAAAACCTCAAAAACATTTATTCTGGTTGTAAAAACAGTTAAATGGGACAGGCTCTCAAATTTTGTCTTAACGTTTTCCTTTCCCCTTAGCAAATCTATTAGAAATGTCGTGTCTAAAAGTATCATGATTTCCACTTCTTCGCTATATCAGATGTTTTGCTGCTTTTAGATGTGATTATCGCTGCCTCCATTGTTTTGATATCTTTCTCTGATATGTCTTTCCATAAACCGAAGCATTCTTTTAGTCCTATCATGGTCTTCCTGCCTGTCAGTCGTAGTATTTCATCTGAAAAGCTCTCTTCCGCTTCCTTTAAGGACAAAAGCCTTTCGTATGCTTCTGGCTTCAGTGAAATGTTCTTGGATACCATGTATATGTATAGGTACATAGAGTTTATAAAGATTTTTTAGACAACATTTTACCAAATCAAAATTAGAGTGCCTATTGTTTTGCCTGTCGCGCAATCTCAGCAGCAATCTGGTCGTCAAAATCCTTAGCAATCCTTTTAGTCCTTCTTATTTGGGCATTGACGTGTAACTGTGCTTTGTCAATTAGCTGGTTGGCAGTAGAAGCTGCAAGTGTATAACCTTTGATATATTGGTCCTGTGTTCCTTGTACAGGTGTTTTGACAAATTCCAATAAACCAAGCGTCCTCCACTTTCTTATTTCTTCATATGTCTGGGAAACAGAGACTTCCATCACTTTAGCCAAAGTTTCTATTGTTAAAGGCGTATTATTCTTCTTTGCGTGTAAAAGAAACCTCAATAATTTAGCATGATTGGCTCGACTTATCTTTCTTTGAAGGCCTAACCGCTGCACTAATACTTCAGACATGTCGTCGAGTGTTAAAGAGACCTTGTAGTCTGGTGGATTGACCTCTTTTAGGACGATGTCAGCGAGTTTTTTGTACATATGGAATCGTGTCTCTCCTATGCACTTTGACACGAGACATCTCAGCATCCACGTGCATATATGAGATGCTGAACCTGCGGAGATATAATTTTCGATTCCCATCCCTCCACGACAGAAACCTCAATTTTGGGTTTTCTGGATTTGATTGGAGTAGAATGACTTTTGATGCCTTCCCACTAATCGCACTCAAATAAGGGTGATTCCTCAAAAACCCTTCTTGCCCAGATAATATATTATTTTTCGAACTAGTATATATAATTATGGGTTTTAGTTGTAGTGGTGGTATTTTCTAGGGATTTGATGGTTTTGGACAGAAAATAGTTTCAGAATTAGGTGGGAGTGATAGAGTTTTAACTTACAGAGTTTCTAACAACATCTTTAACAGCTGAAAGAAAACCAAGAGTGAAATCGAAACTCTTTTGATCTATAGGAACAGCTAGCTGTCTTCTTCTACTATTGGCATCATCATAATGAAAAACTACACGATCAGATAAATGTTCGATTTTTTGTATTTTATAACCTCTTTTATTGAACTCTTCTCCTCCGGCTCTCACAAGCCTTTTACAATAGTCTCCTTGTTCTGGTATTGCCATATTACTCTAAAAATTAATTAATTGTAAGTTTTATAAGCACGATGACTCCAACATTTACTTGTAGTAGATTGGTTCCTTAAGAGGATTTTTCTTGGCCTCTCTCTGCAAGTTTTAGGATGGATTGAATGAGTTCTTTTGTCTCGGTTCTGGATTCTTTTCTATCTTTTTGAAACTCTATGAGTATTTTTTCCATGTTTTCTGCAATTTTTCCATATTTCATGTCGAGGTTGTCGAATTTATTGCCGATTGTGTTGATGCCGGTGTTAATTCCGGCAATACCGTTACTGATCACGCCAATTCCATTGACTGTTTCTTTCTGGAGGCCTAGTGTTTCTTTTTGCAAATCTCTAACTTCATACAGGACCTTTCCTGCGACATCCATTCTCTCTCCAAGCTCTTCCATTGGCTCGCCTCTCCTGATCTCAAAATACTCAAATTCTTTTTTAGGCTCTTCAAAATTAATCTTAATGTCTTCAACCTCAGCTGGTTTTGGAGGGTTTTTTATCATTTCCAAAAACTTTTTTATCTTCTCTTCCTCTCCCTCGCAGATGATTTTTACATCATAGGGCTTCAGATTTTCAACAAACCCTGTTATACCTAGCTTTCTTGAAATCCTTTCTACAAAATCTCTATATCCAATTCTCTGGACTTCCCCCTTAACAACAACAATTGCTCTCTTCACGCCCATAAAATACTATTATTTTCTGTTCTTATATAATTTCCACTCCAACTTTTACTTGTAGTAGCAGAGCTATTTTTTAACTTGTTTCTCAGCCCTTTCAACAGGCAACTTATCCTTCAGCTGGTCAAATTTCTTCATTATCGCTTCAAGGTTGTGTGCGACATCCCAACCATCATCTGTTAATGTGACTGTTTTAATCCTTCCTGTTTTATTGAAGTCAACTAATCCCAGCCCTTTCAGCACATTCAAGATTTTTATTGTGTGAGAATATGTACAATCTGCATATTTAGAAAGTAGTGTTGCGTATATCGATTTATCTTTTAATGTCTTCAAACCTAAAAATATTTTTGCTGGTTTTTCTCTCAAAAACAGTTCTTCCAAAGGATTAGCTTCTTTTTCCATAATATGTATTTAGTACACTCCAACCTTTACTTGTAGTAGAGATTAATTCTCACTTTTGTAATTATAGATTGATTGGATGATTTAAATACTTTTTTGTGTGTATTGTTATATATATTATCTATAATATACTTTTGGTAATATTTATTATATTACATATACTATAAATAATGTTATACACCATATCTATTATAGTATACATATACTATGTGCTCGGACTTAACCCCAAAAGTGAGAGTTGGCGTAGGAAGCGTAGCCAGCTAAATCGATTTAAAATGGCAGTTAGAGTTAGAAATAAAAAAAAGAAATCGATAAATAGCGGCCATTAAATCTGTTACACTGTTAGACAAAACAGGCTAAGTGAGGATTAATTTTGGAAAATTTTAATAGGTTTCTATTTTAAGGCCGGGTATTCTTGAGAAGTGTTTTAAATTTCTTGTGAGGAGTTTTTCGCCTTTTGATATGGTTATTCCAGCTATCATAGAATCTTCTGGGTCTATTTTTTGTCCTTGTTGGATTAGTTTGCCATCTATTTCTCCTGCTTTAATGGCGCCATCTACATCAAGATGCCAAATCAGGGTGTTAGAAAGAACATATAATATTTTTTGTTTTTCCATGTCGGGTTTTGAAGACCGTATAAGGCCCGAATAAAGTTCGAAAAGTGTTGGCGCAGTGATTATCTGAGGCTCCCCCCTTGAAGCCTCTTTGCAACTGCATCCATTCTAGATCTCGTTTTCTTTCTCCTTTCTTTTATATTTTCCCTAAGCTCCTCGGCCTCTTTATTGGATAGTACCCCAACAATGTCAAAAAGGCTGGTCTTTCCTGTGAGCTTATTTATGACAGTTGTAAAACTTTCCCCAGGCTCCTTTCTTGATGCAAGCCTCTCATAGGCTTCGTCTGTGACTGTAAGGGTTTTTTCCATACACTTAAGTACACGTACAGTGTATTTAAATATGTTTAGCGGTTGCTTACTTTATGGATTTTGGAGTTGCAACAACAGATTAAGCATTTATAACTTTCCATCAAGAGGTGAGTATGGGCGGACAAAATGAAGAGTGGTTAAAGGAACTTGCGAAAGAGGCAGAAATGGAAGATTTGCCTCTAGATAAAGTAGAAGAAAGGCTAAAGAGAATTTCTAGAATAATAAGGAATAAAATAGGCCACAATATTCTTTTGTTAGGAATAGGTAAATCTGGGAGCAGATTTATTGTTGATGACGATGGTAGACATCGTATTTTGACAACGTATATGGAAGAAGAGGGTATTAATGTAGCGACAGGAAGAGTTTATACAGGAAAAGACGATGTGGTGGGCTACAGTGAAATTTCAACTGATCCAAATCCAATAGAAAATCTCGGTGACAGACCAATACTACTTTTTGACCATACAATTAAAGGTGGAGGGACCATGTATAGCGCACTTAAATGGGTTTTGGAAAACGATCGAGCATTAAATCTAACAGGACAAGGTAATGTTTCTGTTTTTTCGCTCCACGACAAGCGTGGACTTTCAAATTTTTGTTTAAATCCTAAAGTGTCCGCACCAAAAGGCCCGAGAGCGTTGTTTCTGGAAAGGTTGAAAAATGATGCTTTCCCACAGCCGTCTTCACAGCCAACTAAAGAGACAACACCTGGCAACTCTGACATTATTAGACGTTTACAGACTAAAATGAGGCTCTCTGACGAAGCTTTGTGTATGACCGGACATGGCGCTGTTTCAGAAGAAGCTGTACAAAGTGCTCTTCATGCAGATTGGAATTTTGCTCTTCAACTATATGAGGAACTAAAAGACAAAGTAGTAAGGCATGTAAATGGGGAAGTATATAGTTTTGGAAAAGATCCTGAGTGGGAGAGGAAAATATTTCCCTCCATTAAATTACGCTTACCCCAGACTTTAGAGCCGATGCTAAAATTTATTGACGGATTTCCTTCAACTTTCTTTTTTCCAACACTTGAAGGCAAACAGTTTTCTCGTGGCGATAAATATTATCCCTCTGAGGCTGATTTTGGATTTATTGGAGCATTATGTTTTTCGATGAATGTTGGCCGTATAAACATGTTATGCGACTACGACCACGAGATAGACTATATTGGATTTAGTAAATGCCAAAAAATTGTAACCGATAGCGGTTCTGTAGGTCTTGAATTACTATGCCGAGAATTGGACACCGATGGAAGAATATTTATTGTGTATGATAGCAAATCTGAAAGAACTAAAAATAATCCGAATATACATATAACTGAAAAATTCATTGAACTCGCAAAACAATTGACTGCGCAAGGCTACAGAGATTATGACAACTTCAGATTTGTCACGGTTGATCCTTTTAAAATGTATACTGTTTCCGATCTCTTTCTAGAAGCTTTCAACAGAAACATGCTAATGGAGCCAGTTAATATGGGCCAAAATGTGGCTGATTATTGCCAATGGGAGCACGAAAGACGTAAAGCACATTTAAATGAACTTGGTATGACTGAAAAGGATTATAAAAAACATGTGAGAGTTATTGCACCCATATGTGCCAGACTATATGGAATTGGACTGGCTTTAGACTTGGGTTTAAAAGCGGATAGATATGTGGAAATAGATGATGTTAGTTATGAACAAGGTCATACAAAACTTCCAATGGGTTTGATTCTTCCTGTAGATTTGGATAAGGTTAGAGAATTGAGGAGATGAGATCTAATAGAGGATGATGTTATGACTAGACAAATCACAAGCGCTCTTTATCCCAGCTTAAAGGGTTTAGTAAGAAGTACGCCTCTAACAGAAGCTGATTTGGCAAATGCAAGCTATAGGGTGGCAGAAAGATTAAGAGGGAGGACAGATTTAATATATGTCTGTACAGTAGGCTGGGGATCTCAAGGTGAGTTTGATTGTTTTAGTCCATTTCTACAGGAAGTTTTTGGAGACAAATATTCAAAAGAAAGAAGCGTTGGTAATATAGAACAAGCAGACAGAAAAACAAGAGGGTATAGACCTATTCCTTCCCGTGTAGTAGACAGGAAAATTGTTAATCGCTCTTTGGTAGAAAAAGGTGAAGTTATAGAGCCGGGTGAAGAATTCATGTTGCCAGACCATGGGGAACCGTTTACTTTATTGCTATTTGACGATTGGTGTGTTGGCGGATCTAGCCTTTTTGGATACCTTAAATGGGCTTTAGAAAATAAGGAAAATATTGGCTATAGTCAACTTGCAATAATGGTTGTAAATGATACTGTCGGTGCAGCAAACTATGCTATAATAGGCTCGGACGACGAAACAGAATCAGATCTTAGAAGACCAAAAGAAGCAATATGTGAATGGCTTAGAAGGGAGGAAATCGATCTTCCAAACCTTGGTAGTTTATCAGATGATAGGCTGTTTGGTGTAGAACATCCGCCAAGTTTTGTAGAGTGGATAGCAAAAAGCGGGTTCAAAGTCGATGAAGTGTTATTAAGAAAGTCCTATAAATCGAAATATGGCGCCCATATGTTGCGCTATTATTATGCAGAATCGGATGCTAATGAAATTGCCGTGGTCTTATTAGACCAAAGAGCTAGAGATTTCGTGTACCACATTAAAAGAAATTTGGGCAAAGAGCCTAAACAAGTTTTCTCTTGGAGATTCGGGGAAAGGCTGCCCTTACATAACTCCTCATTTCCAATATTTGTCGACTTTGAAATAAACCCTTACACCATGAGTTTATACGAGCAACTTGATGTTAGGTTTAATCAATACAGAGGCGCATACATAAATCTAGACGGAAAAGAATTAAACCCAACTCCATTTGTTCTTCCAATAGGTTCTCATATCCCCTATGACCCAGAAGATCCTACAGTTAACATGGAATCTTTTGAAAAGGATTTTTTGTTTACAGAAAAGGACGGCATGGTTGTTAGGGACATTCTACCTGAAAATTTTGTTTTCAGGTTTGATGAAAAAATGTTGTCACCTGAGCAGAGATTCCTTGAAATAAAATATTGGGCTCAGGAGAAACCTGATTTTGCATCTGATCTATTGGATGCAGATTACACGCTTAGCGGCGAACATAGAGAAGAGTTAAAAAACTATATCTCAGAAATGAAGAAAAAACATAAAAGAAGTTAGACATTCAACTCAATAATTTCATAGGCGTTGGGGCAAGACCAGTCTGCTATTCCTGCTCGATCATAATAAACAGCGTATTTGATATCCTTTATTTTGTATTTTTTCTTGAGTTTGTTCAAGCTTGACATAACTGAGTTATATGTCCTGCCTGTATGGATTCCGCTGTCTACAACTATGAGTTTTCTTCCTTCCACGTTTTTCTTTGCAATCTGCCTGTCAAACCTGTCGATAAACATGCGGTTTACTTGTTTATTTTTGTTTAAGAGATAGTGGTAAAGCCCGTTTCCAAAAGCTTCAGCGCCACTAGCGACCATGACAATTATTCCCTTATCGTCTCCTAAATATTCTTCTGCTTTTGGGCCCACGCTATGTACAAATTGAAAAGCCCGTATACGTAGTCCTGGTGGCGAATCAAAGTTTTCTGATCCCATCTCCTTTAACATGTATGTCTGTATTTTCTTTTCTATTCCTTCCCTGACGCCAAAGAGCCAGTCTATATTAATTTTGTAGGCCTTTTTGTCTGAAATCAACATATCCTTTTTTTGCATCTCTTTCAAACACTTGAAAACAGCCTGGTAGGTCAGATGTTTTGAGGAGTTTTTCTTTATGGTATAGTAAATTTGCTTGGCTGTCAAAGACTGTTCTTTTTCTAAGATATCCAAAACCACATTTCTTAAAGGCTTATCCTTTTCTTTGGTAGGCTCCATACTGATAGTTCAATTCTGGGTTAATAAACTTTTTGGTTGATTTTTTTACACTAGAGGTATATACAACCTCTTCTTGAATAACTAAAGTATTCACCTCCATGAAGTTCTGGATTCTCGCATCGGATCCAGAACGGATTGGTTCTTGATAATTATGAATGAAAAACTCAAATTGAAAAACAAAAGGGTTTCAAAGATTGTATTGATATCTGGAATAATACACCTCTTTACGCCACTGCTTTTCTTGGGTGTGATCTTCCTGATTGTGAGTGCAGTGATGTGGAGGAAATATAGATGAATTATAGGTTTTTACTATGACACGAACAACCGAAAGAGAAGCAGTTGAAAGTTTACCGATGGCGGAGATTGTGCAAAGGGCGCGGGTTACATATAGAAGGATTGAATTTATCGAGTCCCAAAAATATGAAGGTTTAACAGGAAGAGACATGGATGAGAGATCCAGGCTTTTAGAAGAGGCCAGAAAGGAATTTAGGTTTTATATGAATGAGTTGGACAGGAAGATTTCTTATAACACAGATAGTAGATTTGGGTGAATATTATGACTACAATTCTTATAAGCAGCGAATATATCCGCACACTTCCAAGCGATGAAATTATAGAAGGTGCTGGACTAGCTTATAGAAGATATCTGGATTTGACTAAGAAAAGGTCTGGTGTTCGCGGTGATTTGACAGAAACAGAAGAAGAAAGAAGAATATTGCTCCAAGAATCACAAGAGGCACACATAGAATTTAATAGATACAAAAATGAGTTGGACAGACGGATATTCCATAACCAAAATGATTCTTTATAACTATGATAAAATTAACAGTCACCGGATTAGTGGTTTTGCTCAGCCTCGCTTTTGTAGTTCAGGCGCAATCAGATGATAGTTTGATTATAGAAAATGATATTGGTCTGTATAAGTATATGGCTATAGAAACACCGCCATTGCAAGAAAACATGGAGAGGGCTCAATTTGCAGCATATAATTCAACGAGTGTAGAGGATAATATAATAACAGGAATCGCCTTTATAATTATTGAGTTTAAGAAATTGGGATATGCAGAAGAGACGCTAAATAAAATAAAAGAATGGCTTTCTCAGGGCCATACAGTCAATGTTTTAGAAGAAACATATAAAGGAAGTATTATTTATTTAGGGAAACCGCATGGCCAAGTGGATACAAGGGTCTGGCAAAGCGGTAAATTTATTATTGTGGTTGGAGGACCTATCGTTGGTAACATGTCTGCACAAACAATTGAAGAAAATACACGTCTTTACTCGCCGCCAAAGCCACTCCCAGAAGAAATACTTGATGCATATTTGGCAAAATATCCTGTGAACTATTTTGAGTGTCCGACACATCAAACTCCACCGCAAGGCGGATATACGTATGCTCCAGATTATGATGGGAACGGTTGCATAAGTGGTTATCATCTTTATGATGGAAACGATAATACTCTAGAAGAAGGTGCACCTAATACAAATAATCCTCTAGAACAGTCTTCACAGCAATCTCAGGAAACAGAAGAGTTTTTTGTTCCAAATTATCCAACACCGATGCCTGAATACCCAACCCCATCTCAACCAGTACCTGTTTATCCAACTCAGCAAGCATATCCACCACCACAACCAGAATATCAACAAGAACCAATACTAGAACCTCAACAATATCCTACCACACACCCCGAAGCTATAACGGCCAATATTATTAAGAGTGAGCCAGATACAGGAAAAATAATACAAGCAGCTGTTAAGCTTGCAAATGTTAAAATAATTTTACAAGAGTTGAAGAATAACATAGAAAATGTTGCAATATACTATTACAATTCTGGTGATCAAAAAAAATATAATCTTTGGTCTCCTATTACACCGATGTTTGAAATGGCAATAAATAAGGTTGATGAGATTGTGCAACAACTAAAAATTACAAAAGATGTGGAGGGAGCCAGAGACAAAATAAAGGAATTGATTGGTTATGTATCTCAGATAGCTGACCAAATTCTAGCAGCGATTTAAATTCTATTTTTCAAGTTATGTCGGGGTCTTTAATTACCAGCTATACTTATTTGCATACTTCGTGGCTTTCATTAAAGTGGCGAGCTTGCGCGGTTTTAATAAGGAAGCTATCAAAAGTTGGCTTTAAACAGTTTGTCAGGATTACTCAAATCTTTTCCATTTAGTACTATTCCCAATCTATTTAACTGATCATTCGTGAGTTTTATGTCAGCAACATAAACAGCCGCTGCCATTCCGCCTTTAGTTAAGGGGTTTGTTATTCCAGCAACCCAAGATTATTATAAAGCCTACTTTGTAAGCCCCTCTTTTATCTGGTTCAATGTGCTTTTAATGTCCTCTATATTTTTTGTTACTTCTTGGCCTGCTTTTTGCGCTTCTTGATATGAGCTTATTGAAGGTCCTTTTAACACAACAAAGAATAGTAGACCCATAATAACAACTAGAAGCACAATTATAACTAACAATAACCTCGATTTTCCTGGAACTTGGCTTTGTTTTCTGTTGGACATATTATTTCTTTTTTATTACAAACTTGGTTACTATGAAGGCCGTTACAACTATTACTATAATTATTGACAATATAAGACCCATTGGTAGATCTATAGATCTCTGTCTTGATATCACTTTACCATTTATATAAACAGTTAAAGCTGAGACAGCCACATTGTCATCAGCTTGGTCTTTTAATAAAGCTTCAATTATATAGTTCCCTGACTCGAAACCAGGATCAGTTTTTATTTTTTTAATTAGTTCTGTTATAGCATCGCCTGAAATTGCTTGAGTCTCTTCAAAAAGTATTTTATTTGTTAGATCTTTTAGTCCATATTTTATTTTTACATCAAACCTATTTCCTGCCACATTTACTATTTTTGTGTTTATTGAAATTTCATCACCAGCAAAAATCGCTGAGCTCTCAGAACTTAGATCTAAAACCAAATCAAACAAGTGTTTTGGTGGATTAACAGTCAATACTATAGGTAACTCCTTGTTTATTTGACTATCTGCACTGGTTATTAATATTTTGCCTGGATATGTCCCTGTTTTTAGGTCTGATATTTTACCAACTAGATTTATTTGCTTCTCCTCCTTTGAATCAAGCTCTAAGGAAGGCTCTAAAGAAAGCTGGTTAAACCCTTCAATTTTAAGGTTTAGTTTTAATGGCGAATTTCCTGTGTTTTCAATATTTATAACTTGATTTATATCTGTTATTATATCTTCCACAGCAGAAAGTTTTATTGATTCAGGAACAACCCTTATAAACGAAGTTTCAGAAATCTTTTCTAATGTTCTGATGCTTTCAGGAGTTATTATGTAAGATGTGCCTGAACTTGGTGGACTTGAAGCTGGTGGTGGTGGGACTTGATCTATAGGGTCTTCTGTTACTGCTTCTTTCTTTACAAGACTTATTTCAACAGTACCAGGGGAATTTGGGCTTATTATAACTGAACCGCTTTTATATCCATCTGCCTCTGCAGTAGCTATGTATTCTAAGTTTTCCTCTTCCACATTTTGACCTTCTTGAAGGAAAAGACTTTCAGAAAAGCTTATTTTAGGTCCATATACATTTGCTGATTCCAAAGAAGCTGCTTTTAAAGGCTTTGATGATTTGATCTTCTTCTTTACTATTTCTACGGCCTTCTTCTCCCCACTTTCTACTTTTTCAGATAGAACTTCTTGTTTGTCTTTATTATTTTTCACTTTTAACTGCACATTATTAACAGGTAGCCCTGTCTCAGCGTCCTTGACAAGTATATTTAAGAAGTTCTTAACTTCCACATCATTGTCCTGGACTAAACTTATTTTATCTTTTCTAAAAGTCACGTTTATTAGTTTTATGTCTTTAGCTCTTTCTAAACTTATATCAGATGAGTTGGAAGAGAATAATATATCACTTAGCGCTGTTATGTTTTGAGACCCTCTTATATAGAGAGCGCTGCTTTTCTTGCCTATGACAGTGATTTTATTTGATTTTAGTCTATTATTGTTTGAAGCAGGTGAACCATCTGTCATCAATATTCCATGACCGCTGCCTATTGAAACTATTTGATTTTTTGATATTTCATTGTTCGATGAGGATTCAAGATATATCGAACCATCAGTTGATAAAAGCGGTATTATTGCATTTGAACCAATAAGATTGCTTTCAGAGCCAATTAAAGATATGCCATAATTAGTAAAGTTATATTTTTGCGGCAGTTCAAAATCTTTTTTAGAACCAGCGTCATAGCTCCCTGTTATTATATTTTTATATCCAGAAAAGTCCCTTATTTCAAGCTTCATATTAACAGATTCCCCTGGATTTTTGGCAAATGGTTTGTTGTCTGTGAGTGCGATCCATTTCGATTCGCCAGACTTAACTTCTATTTTTTCTGGGTCGCCCTTCGTTGATCTTACAAGTAATTCTCCGCCAACAGAATTTAGAATTTTGGTTGTTGTGTGGAATTGCCTGTCTAAACCAAGATTCTTTATTTTGGCCTCTACAATATAACCGTTTAGAGCTGGCTGTGGTGTTTGGCAAACACTCTCTTTATTATTGCATATGTTAACAGATTCTACAAAAACCTCGGTTTGGGATGTCTCACTTACAAAATTTATCAAGTCCAAAAGTTGGAGAAGATCTGGATGTCCAATATTTAGTGCGACTTGTTCTGCCTTGCTGCATACAAGTTCTGAGACACAATTTCCAAGTAACCTGTTAGTTAAAATAACTGAAATAAAGTCTATGGTTTTCTGGCTTTTTATCAAACCTATAGCCTCAACAATATCGACTTGTGTTTTTTCGTCTGTTTCCTTTCCAAAGGCTTTAGATAAAACTTCCGCTAATTTGTCTTCAACTCCTGCATCCAACTGTATACCCCTTTTTACTATTTCAAATGGTAAGGATATTAGGAACTTCTTGTCTTGGTTGTCCAAGTCTTGGTAAATAGAGTCAACAACAGACAACAAGAAATTGGCGTCCAGCAATGTCAGTTTTGTTATTGCATCCAAATTATTATTTTTCAATGGCAATTTTAGCTGCGATACTTCTGGCGGTGGAGTTGGGGTAGGGCTTGGAGAACTTGTCGGTGATGGTAATTGATTTACTTCAAGCACTGTAACTTTTACCGTATCATCTGCATGTGTCCCGTCATCATCAAATACCCTTAAGGTCACTGTGTATACTCCGGGATTTGGGTAAGAATAAGAGTTTGGCGGTGTTTGTGGTGCGATGCCTTTTAAATCAGAGTTATTTCTTTCGGGATCAAAAGATAACTCATCAGAGGCGTCCACATCCCAATAGAAGAACGTCTCATCAAAATCTCCTGCATAAGAGCCGCCGCCATTAAATGGGACTTTAGCATTCTGATTAATTGTAATATCTTTTCCAGCATTAGCTTTTGGAGGTATGTCTTTAACTGCAATTGTGTGTTGAGCTGTGGCTTTATTTCCAGAAGGGTTATCAGATGCCAAACCGCCAACACCTAGAACACCGATTGTGTAAGTACCTGCGGTAACATATAAAGACCTAATAGAAAAAGGCCTATTAAAGGTCTGCCTAACATCATCATATTTGCTCTCTGTTGGTAATCCGTTCTTAGTAACATCAAAATTGAAAAAGTATACAGTAGTCTCTTCCTCTCCATTTGGAGCACCACCAACAGTAAACTTTGCATTCTCACCCTCATTTATTTCAGTATCACCTGTTATTGAAAGGTCAAAATCATTACCAACTGGCGGACTTGGAGAAGGTGATGTAGTGGTTGTTGGTGATGGTGTAGCTGTTTGTGTTGGTGATGGGGTTGTGGTAGTTGTTGGGCTTGGTCCGGGACTTGTTGTTGGTGAAGGTGTAGGTGATGGTAACGGACTCTGTGTAGGTGTTGGAGAAGATGTTGGGCTTGGGGAAATCACGCCTTTTATTGTTCCTATTCTAACATCATCGAACCACACTCTTTTACCACCTCTAACTCCACCAAATCCAAACTTGCCTGTTGCCCAGCTTTTTGATGTGGTCCAGTCAAACATGCTATCTCTTGTCAATACACCTAAACTCTTGCCACTCTCGTCCCATATTTCCACCTGTATCTCAGTTGGAGAAATCCACCTCACCTCAACATCATACCACACATCCTTTACAACATCAACTTCCAAACCTATACTGTCTTCTACCCCAGCAACACTTCTCCTAATATAAAGTGTTTTGTACAGTGTATCCAATGAAATGTAATAGGTATTGTTTTTGTCCTGATAGCCAATATAAATTTTAGAATATCTAGATTTACTCCCGCCGCTAGCCTGTCTAAGCTTTGCTTTTATCGATTTTCCAGGCGATGATTCATAAGAGTTTAGGGTTATTATGTCCCCGCCAATCTCAGTTGGACCATCTACATTTTTTAAAATATTATTTTCAACAACCCAGCTTCCTTGTTGAACAGTCCAACCACTATTTCCTGTATAAGCGTCTGTAAACACGGACTTATTTGTTAGGAAAGTTTCTATATTTTGATATTCTACACCCAATTTTGGTGGTGGTTTGGCGTTTGTGTATACTTGCTTGTATATATTTTCTACTTCTACTTCAGAAAGCGCCCTGTTCCATACAGCAACATCATCAATCAGACCATTGAAACTGTTTGAGTAACCGGTTTTATTTGTATTGAACATTGCGCCTATTGTAATCCTTGAATAATCATTGACCGGGGCGACAGGGACTGTTTTGTCTACAACCTGCAGGTAACCGTTCAAATATAATTTTGTTGTGTCTGTATCCCTTGTCACAACAACATGATTCCATTCTCCGAGGTTAACTGGGATACCTGGGTAGTACTTGCCACCAATCCTTCCATTACCGTTGCATGTTGACTCGGATACAATAATCCTGCCATCCACAATGTGCGCAGATGGATTATGGTAACAGTTTCCTGACCTCCCTCTATTAAAAATGTCCTGCCTTGTTGCGTGGTCTGTCTTGAACCACATCGATACGCTGTAAACCCTTTCCTCTGCTGTTGTGTAATTGCCAAGATTTATGTAATCTTTATCGCCATCAAAACTATATGCTTGATCAAACAATCCGGGCTTTAATGAAGCGCCTGTGACTACACCATCTATACTTCCAACAGAATCCTTTGCATCGCCGTCAAATTTCCAATGGTTAACAAGGCCATCTTGTGGCAGTCCAGAAGATTGGCTGTAAACGCTGACCACAAAGGCTAGTAGCAGGGCTACAGTTATTATACCACTATATGTTTTAGTTGACCCTTTCATAGTTAATTACCTTTCAAAGAGACTTGTTTTGTAAACTCTTTTATTATTGTTCCGCCCAATGCTGTGATTTTTATTTTCAAGTCCACATAACCATTGTCGCCATTGATTACTGGAACAACATTCAAACCAGTATTAACCAACTTTGTCTCACCTTTCTTGAATTTTACAGGCTCTTCAAATGTGGCTGCGGCTGTCTCACCTGCATTAGGCACGCCTGGTTCATTTACAGCTGGCTGGATAACCGATACCTCTATTATCAAATCTATAGCTGCGAGCTGATTTCCGCTAGCATCCTTAAATTCTGAAGGGTCTAAATTGTTTGTTATTGAAATTAGTGGTGTGTAAACCCCTTCTCCAATATCATTGAGTACGATCTCATTTAGAATAATTTCCCCGGCTTCTTTGGTTTCTTCTGAGTCTATGTCTCCTATTGAAGTAAGGTGGATTTTGTTATTTACTATTTTATTATTAACAGAGTTTTGGATTTCAATTCCAGATATAGCATCAATTACCATACCGGTTATTGTGGAATCTTTTACACCGATTAATCTGACTCCAACAAGGTAATTAACCAGAACAAAATTCTTTATTGTAATTCCGGATCTCCCTTCTGCTTTTATACCATATAGTAAACCGCCACCATCTATTCTTTTACCTTTTCCGTCAAGAATAATGTTATCAGCCAATATATTAAAGCATCTTGCGTCTACAGGAGCTGTAGGATCCAAATCCAAGTTGGTTTTTACATCTAAACATGCAACCTCTTTACCTGCAGATATAAGTCCTGTTAGGAACGTGGATTTTATTGTTAGGTACACAACATTCTTCTCTATTTTTTGTACTTTCAAATTTGTGTCAGATTTGTCTGAAGTTGTGGCAACTGTTAAATTTGTCTCCTCTCCCTGTGTTAGAGTCAATTCCTGCTTTTCTGACTGTACAAGGAATTCAACTTCACCAGATGGGCTGATCGATTGGACTGTTAATGTATGCTGTTCGCCATTCACCTCAAACTTAATTGATTGATTAATTGTCAAAGCTACTGTCTTCTCTTCTTCCAACACACCAATATCCAATACGTCCCTTAATAAGAAATCGAGAGAAGAATCAAGGATTTTTAATACTTCATCTATTTTACTTTCTATACTCTTTATGTCTTGCTCTGTTGGTTCAGCCTTTACTGCTTTTATATTCTTTTTTACATCGTCAAGCTTTTTTGCTCCTTCAAAGAAACCTTGTGAAGCTGCGAGCCATGTTGTATAGTCTGCTGGCCTATTTACAGACAAATAGTAGTCTGCTATTGATCTTGATGTTCTTCCTAATTGTTCAAATCTTATTTTAAATTGTTCTGTTGTTATCAGGGCGCTTAGTAAAACAGACTTTCTCAAACTAATATCTCTTCCATCTACTGTTATCGGGGAACATCTATTTTCTATGCAACCGCAAGCCTCTGGCGGCTTTCCTGTTAACCCATCTGGTTCATTTCCAGAAGCACTTGTATTTCCGCATTTCCATATGCCTGTTGAAGTGTACCAGGAACAATCAGAGTTAGCGTTACATGTTGCCAAACCTTCTGGTGATATTGATGAAGCCTTTTTTGTGACAACAAAAATAGAAAACCCTATTGTGGTGGCCTTGAATTTATTTTTATTTCCTTCCCTGCCTAAAAACTCTGTTGGAAGTTCTTGCCATGCTCCACTAGAAAACCTTGCCAACACAACATCGCTAACAGTTGATATTCCAAACTTTGCCATGTCCTCATCTGTCAGCTCGAACTCTATTTCTGCTTTTTTAGTTGAATTTCTAAGTTCTTCTGAGGGTATAAATTGTATAACTTTTGCTACAGGCTGGCCAGGATTTGGTAGAGCGCTGAGGTTTTCGCCTTTCTCATCTGTAAGAGGTATAGCATCTAGAGTCTTTAATTCTACAGAAGTGTTTTGTGTATCTTCACTAACTTCTATTTTTAGTCTTGTTACTCCAGAAGCCTCTGATAAGTTTCTTGAAATTTCAAGTATAGAAGGAACAGTTGAAAGAATTTTTTGGATATCAAAAACATCTGAAGCTAGTATTTTTACAAATTCCCTTGGCACAGAATCTGTGATAATTGGTTTTTGTGTTGGCCTTTCTTTGGTCACGGTTATTGTTTCCGAATCTGTAACCTTGTTTTGGTCACTGTCCTCTATATCACACTTCAAGGAGTATTGGCCTTGTTCTTCAAGCTTGTAATTATTCAACATGGCAGTGCCATAAGTGTTGTTTGGCTCAACTGTTTTTGTCTCTGACTTTCCTGTTGGAGAGATCACAACCAAAGTCACAGTTTTCAAAGAATCTGAATCTGCTGCATCGCAGTGGACTGTAGTTGTATCGCCTATAATTGGGTTTTGTATTGTGAAACCTAAGCCAGTTATCTTTGGCGGGCCCGGAGGGATTGGGGTTGGTACTGGGCATGGAGATTTACTACAGCGGGAGCCTGATGTTGAAGCGCACCAGTTGGCACCTGTGCCTTTGCATGCATTTTCACTCTGGCAGCCTGAAGGGTCGATGGTATTGCAGGAAATAGGTGATGGGCTTGCTCCTGGTTTAGGACAGTCTGTATAACAATTTGCCCAATCTTCTTGCACATTACAATTAATATTACATGCACCGTCCCCACATTTACCGGGAGAACCAGGGCAGCCATTTAGATATCCTGGAGATATACCACAGTCTTTTGAGCAGCTCACTTCAGATTCGCCTAAACTTCGATCACAGACACTGTTTTCATTGCACCATGAACCGCCTCCTACAAAATTACAACTAGATCCTGTTGCTGCTTTACATTTATTTTCACCTGCACACCATAAACAGCCGACTGCTTTGCATGCGCTTTCTGTCTTGTATGGAGTTGGGTCGACTTTACATGAAGTAGACACTGAGGAGGGCGCCATACAACTATTTCCTTCAGTCCACCATAAACAACCAGCTGCTTTACATCCAGGTTCCATTAGCGGAGCTGGATCGACATTACATGATGGGATACTTCCACAATCTTTCCAACAATTTGGTGGATCTTCTCCTGATTCACAAACACCATTGCCTATACCATTATTGCATCTGTCTGTTGCATAACCACAGTCTCTTGAGCAGGTGTATTTGGATTCTGCTGGGATGCAGATATTGTCACCACAGATAGAGCCTGGAGTTGGTGGTGGTATGCCACTACAATCATCTGCGCACAGATAATATTGGCCTCCTCCAGAACTTACACACCACTGAGCCATTGCACCTGCACATTCTGACTGGGTTTTTGCACACCACTGTCTCCCTACGGATTGACACTCAGACTGGGTTTTACAATAAGCAGGTGAACCAGAACTGCATGCTGATGGTGTATATGTGCAAGATCGTGTATCTGTGTAAGTACGGCACCAGTAATCGCTTGTGGAATTGCAATAATAATTATTTCTGTCCTGTTGGCTATCGGGACGGCAGTTTGACCATTCAGAAGGTGGTGTTGAGCAAGCACAAGTACCTGCAACACTAATTGATTGTACAGACGATTCTACATTTGTTCCATTCACGTTAGTTGCTCTACATTTAAATGTGTAGGTTCCTGGAACTCCACCAACTTTTCCAAAACCCGTCCAAAGTACCGTGCCTGTATTCATATTATAGGTATATGCATCTAGTGGAGATCCTGGAGGAGCGCCACCATACCAACCAGAACCAGCTGGCGTGGACTCAAAAGCAGGATAGGTTTGGTCTACTGCTATAAAATTAATCCCGCCACCTGAAACAGAACAACTAAAAGCAAACTGGTCTGCTGGATTAACTACACCATCTCCATTTGTGTCTGAGATGCTTGCTGTAAAACTGTTGATTGTCGGCCCAGCTGACTGGAATTCTAAAATCTGGAAACCTGTAATGCTAAGGGGTTTTGATAAACCAGGATTATAGTTGATTGGGTAATTGTAAGAAACAGCTGATTTATAAGGGAAAGATGTTACAGGCAATGATGCTACACCCAGAGTGAATATAGTGAAAGATAACAATGCGACCACTAAAAATATTGCGATTTTCATCTTCCCCTCTTTATTATTATATACTTTAATATAAATATATCCTAACCCTCATCTAGGCCGCTTAACAGTGGCAAAACAGTCAAAGCCGACTCCAAATCCTCTGTCTGGTTTTCAGGAAGGCCTATAAGTTTAATGTCTAATTGCCCAGACTCATTTGTTATACTCGTACCAACTTCAGGCGCTTTGGCTGGCAATAGGTAGTTATAATTTACTATAATAATTGAGATAATCAAAAAGGCAAGTATCCCGAACTTAATGTGTATTCTTTCCATATCAAACCAACCGGAACCTCGACTGGAATTCCTCAATGTCTATTTCCTTGTTTTTGTACCTCAATATGTCGGCCATCTGGACTTCGATTGCATCTACTTTGGTTTCTCCTGAATATGCAGCTATTATTATTTTCTCCCTGTTTGGAACCAACACCGAAAGCACGCCCAATATATACATATCTGCATTGTCTTTTTGCAGTTTTTCTGGAAGCTGATATGAAACTTTTACAGTATCGCCTAATTCGACTGTATTTGAAGATCCAATTCCACCAGACAACAACGCTTCAAATGCTTCTGAACTTATTTGTTGAGCAACAAATATTTTTTCGCCTGTTGGGGTGAAGTATGGAATGAAACTTAATACAAACACTACCAAGGCCCCCACTATGCAAAAGGATAATATTCTGTCTAGCTTATCCTGTCTAAAGTTGTTCTCCTTCTCGCTTTTAGCTCTTGTTTTGATTTTATTTTTCATAAATCCACTAATATATCTTCTAAATCTTTTAGATCCCAGACAAAAAACCCTTCTTTTCTGAGCTTTTCTTTTCCAATGATCTTTTTCCCAATAAGGCCCAAATATTCTTTTTTCCTCTCCCATCTTACGAATTTGGTTTTTTCTTTCAATTCTTCTAAAACTTTTCTGGCTTGATTTTCGGTCAAATCAGACCACTTGCATTCTATGAACATGACCTCTTTCTTGTTTTCTTCCAGGCACACGAGATCTATTTCTTTATCCTGGTACCACCATCTGCCTATCTTTGTATGCTTTAATGGGATATTTAATTTTGGAACAACCTGCCTGCAGACGCTTTCAAAGACAAAACCAAGATATCTATTATAATCTTTCTTGAAAAAACCTTCAAGGCTTTCAATTTCACCTATTTCTATATCATCCTTGAAAGGATAGACGTAACTTAGCCAAAAATTGAAAAAATTGTCTGATAACCTGTATAAAAAGTTTTTCCTTTTTTGGATGTTGATGATTACAGGAGACTCAGTTGAAACAAATTTCAGATCAATCAGAACCTTTAGGTACTTGTTTATATTGGTGATTTCAACGCGGCTTTTTGTGGCTATTTCATTAAGCTTGTTTGCCCCCTCAAATATACTTCTCATTATTGACAGATAAACATCCACTTCCCTTAGTTCCTGTGAAAGCAAAAAGTCAGCCTCTTTATTTAAAACAGCCCCGCTTCTCCAGAATGTGGCTTTTATGTTTTCTGAAAAACTCCTGTTCGGCTCAAATTCCTTTATGTAGAAAGGTATTCCATCCAAAGCGCCGTATGCTTTTATAGTTTCCTCTAATCCCCATTTAGGAAAGAACTGCAAGAAATCTTCAAAACCGAGCTTGTTTACTTCTATCTGTGCCGTTCTCCTCCCATATAACGGGCTCTTGTACCCGAGCACATCGCTTTCCATTACGCTTACTGAAGAACCGCAGAGTATCAGAAAAATGTTTTTATTGCTCAGAAGCTCGTCCCACAAATGCTGAAAATCTGACAGAACAGAACTGTCCTTTTCAACCCAAAAAGGGAATTCATCTATTATAATAACGATTCTTTCTTTCTGGTTTTTAAGAATACTTTCAAATAAATCTTCCCAGTTTTTGGCCTCTGGGATAAACACATTAAAGTTTTTTGAGAATCTTAGCCTGAATCTCTCCATTTCATCGTCAAGCCTTTTTTTCTTGGCCAGAAAATAAAAATGCGGCTTGTTCTTTACAAACTGCTTTATCAGCTCTGTTTTCCCTGTTCGCCTTCTGCCATATATGGGCACAAATTCCGCTTTCCCAGACCTATACCTTTCTTCCAGTATTTTTAGCTCCCTTTTCCTATTCACAAATTCTAGTATCATAATACTAATTATCTAATTACTAATATTTAAGCTTTTGTCGCCTCCTCCTATCTAATCTCCCTGATCACATGGTTTCTTGTGTCGGCTATGTAAACTGTCCCTGATCCATCCACTAAAACACCCCTTGGTTGTTGCAAACGTGCTGCTGTAGCTTGTCCACCATCGCCAGAAGATCCAGGTGATCCTCCAGCTGTTCCTGTGCCAGCTACCGCTGTAGAAGTCCATGTATTTGTATCTATCTTAACCACACTATGGTAAGGGTATTGGTTGTCCGGTGCTTGGGCTATGTAAATGTCATTTCCTGGTCCTATGAAAATACCCCAAGGATCTACCAATATAGTAGCTTTAACTGTTCCATCAGAATAACCCACAACAGTATTAATAATTCCTGTAGATTTTTCTATTTTTCTAACCAAGTTTTTCGTTGTTATATAAATATTGCCAACAGAGTCTACTGCAACTCCTTTAGGTGTGCCTATTGAAGTCCAGCTGTCAGCTTTTTGGCCATCTCCCACAAAACCGTTTGACCCGTCACCGGCAACCAGATCAATTATTCCAGTTGCTTTATTTATTTTTCTAATTCTGTTGTTGTATGTGTCTGCTATGTATATGTTGCCAGAGGAATCCAAAGCGATACCAAAAGGCGTGTTTAGTTTAGCAGAAGTTGCAGAGCCCCCGTCACCTGAATAACCAGAGATTCCTGTACCAGCTACCGTGATTATTATTCCAGTTGCTTTGTCAATTTTTCTAATCCTGTGGTTGCTTGTGTCTGCTATATAGATGTTGTCAGAAGAGTCTACAGCGATAGAATATAGATTGTTAAATTGGGCAGATGTAGCGAGGCCGCCATCACCAGAGTAGCCTGCCCCGTTTCCAGCGATTGTTGATATGATACCACTACTCTTCTGAACCTTTCTAATCATGTGGTTTACAGTATCCGCTATGTAGATGTTGCCAGAGGAATCAGAGGCAATAGAAGATGGCCAATTTAATTTTGCAGATGTAGCGAGGCCGCCATCACCACACCACGGATCTTTTTGCCTGTCACACGATTGAATGTAAACGCCTGCGATTGTTACTATTGATCCTTTTGGTAGTGATGTGGTTGTTGGTGTCGGACTTGTAGACGGTGATGGGGTTGTTGTCGCTGTTGGTGTTGGACTCGTTGTAGGGCTTGGCACCGTTGCCAAAACTGTATACTGTAAATTACCTGTAATCTCACCTGAATCTGAGTAATCGCCGTCCAAGTTTTTGTCAATTGATGCTTTGGAGACATATGTTTTGTTGACATATGGGGCGATTATCGGTACAGAGCATCCAGTTCCGGAAACTGGACAACTTATCCAACCTTGGCTTGGCCTTGTCGACTCCTGCCAGATGTAAACTGTCCTACCATCACAACCAGACAACCCAGAGGCGGTTGCTGTTAAAACTTCTTGCCGCGCAACTTGTGTTTTGGATAGTGTTAGGGAAATATCTCCAGAGCATGTACTTGGTGTGATTGGTGCTGGAACTGAGGACTGTGTTGGCTGAGTTTTAAGGGTGCCGCAGCTTCCGGAAACACATGTCAATTTGTTGTTGGTTTCGTCAATTTCTTGGATTAAATCCGATGGGTCAATTATTACATTTATTGCTTTGGTTGTACTGTATATTGGTTTATGGTCTGGCTTTAATCTAATATCTATATAGAAACAGCCACCATTCTTTGTTGTAGTTCCTCGTTGAGTCTGCTCAGCATATTCATGTTTGTTTCCAGAAGAATCCAAAACCTCATACTTCCACGGGAAACCATTTAATCCTGGCTTGTTTATTTTCAAATCCTCGATTGTTTTGTGACCATAAACACAAGCTTGGACGGTGAGCAAATCACCATCTACAACGTTTGCACCAATCAGCCTGAGGTCTGTTCTTGAAACATTAATTAATATTTCCTGTGGCGATCTTCTTATTTCTTTTCGTTGATTTGTTTGCGGATCTGTTGCCAGCATTGTTATTGTGTATACACCATCCTCAATATCCGTAAGAGGGGCTTTAAATCCGTGGTTTATTGATGTGTTTGGTAGGAAGTAACCAGATACCAAATCTGATCTTGGTTGGTTTGCAGATATTGTTTTACTAAATCCTTCTGCGCCTTTCCTAAACTGCATTGAAATCTCAACTGGTTTTTCTGGCTCATCTACATCATATGCCCAACCTTGCAAGTATTGTATTCCAGTCTGATTTTCTATTCCTACTTTCTCAAATGATCCAAAGGATCTGGTATTGTTTGTTGGTTGTTCACAGCCTGTCGGGATTTTCTGAGTTGGTTGAGCAAAAGGTTGTATTGGTATTGTTGGACATGTATAGTTTGATTGTTCAGCTACAGATGCTATTTTTGTAGAGTCTGTTAACTGCATCCATTTGAAATAAACATCGCCAGAAGTTTTCCTGTCCTCTATTATTTTAAATATACTGCCTTCTCTTGTTTTTACACACAAAGGCTTGTCAATTTTTCCACGGCTAGTGACAGCTATGAAGTTATTGGGGTTTGATAATGCTTGATTACAATCTGCGTATGTAAGGTCAACAAAGCTTTTTGTAAACTCGACAGCTTCTGTCCCTTGGTTCCTGTTGATGCGCAATGTAATATCCTCTCTGGCGCTGTTTGCATATATTGCAATATCCCATCTTTCAGGGACATTCTGCGGCCTGGAATATGCAAGCAAAGAATCCTCGTTAATATTTGAAGTGAGCTTGTTCCCGTAGAAATCAAATAGCGAATATATTGAACTGGCCATCCTGCTAACTTTTATTGTATTTTCAGATGTTGAGATTGCATTAATTGAAGGCGAGCCTACTTGCGCGCAACTTTGGTTGTCTGGCTTGTAAAGCACAGGCATCCTGTATGCTGGTCCCCCAGAAATAAATTCATATTCAACCCTATAACCCATGTCTTCTAATTTGTCATTGGCACATCTATATGGTTTATCAAAGCTCCAGTAGTTGAGCATGGTACTGTAGAGGTTGTCCACTAGAAGCTGTGCTGAAGTTGGCTCTACTGTTTGTATGGCCTTTGGTACTGCCCTTGCAAGGTGCTGTGTAACAAATGCCTGTTCCGGTGTCAGGATGGTGCCTGTTCCATCATGTTTAGAATCCCTGTAGTAAGTTGAACCGTCGTTGGCTACATAGAAATTCAAAAATTGGCCTTTGTTTACTGCTTGGGGTATGTAGATGATCAACTTTCCACTGTCTGTTGTGATATATAATTCCTGTTGCCTAACACTCTGTCCAATTTGGGGGCCGATGTATAGTTGTTGTGGAGTGGCTGGATTATATTGGTTATTATCATAAAATTTATTTTCTGTTCTTAGTGTCCCTATTGTATAATCAGAATATATTGTATATGGATACCACAATTCCGGGTTATTTAGACTTGATGTAAGGTTGATTACATCTTTTATTTTATACTCGTAAACTGCTGGTGTTGTGGTTTGTATTGGGCTCTTTGTTGGCGATACATATGGAACTGACCTTGAACACACACCATCATAGCAAGATAATTTATTGTTTGTTTCGTCTGTTTCATTTACTATATTCCTCTTATCCAGTATCACATCAAGGCACTTTGTTAAATTATAAACTGAGAAGTTTCTTGAGAGTATGTTTGTAAAGCTTTCACATTTTCCATTATTCAAGTATAAAACATTGCCGCCTATGCCAGCAGACCCTGATATAGAATTGTTGTCTTGATCTATGATATCAAAGTTTATTGGTAGGCTGCCTCTAGAAGCCAATAAATATCCCAATGTTTGCGATCCATGAACACAGACTTCGATATTAAACTTTGGAAGTTGGTTACCCTGTACAAGTACAGTGTCAACAAGATTTACTTTCCTCAATTCGACATCTATAGGAACTGTCTGGACAGGTGACGGTGTTATATTTATTTCTATTGGCTGTCTTGTTTCCTTATAATATATTTTCGCTCTGCCACCAGAATCTGTTAATGAATTTATTTCAACAGAGTCAATAGGCTCTCCTTTTATCTCAAATGGATTTTCCTCACAGTTGGAAACCACAGCCCTGTTCTCATCAAATATTGCCTGGGTTTTTTCTGTTTTATTAACAAGATAAGCTGAGAATTCTGGATTGCCTTCAGAAGAGCCTTTGGATCCGCAGCCAAAAACTATTTTTGACACCGCGACCTTCTTGTCTTTTTTGAATCCTTGGGATTCGTTCCTAGAGAAGTACAAGGTTTCAACACTTTCCTTTATTGTTTGGTCGGCTACAGTTACACCGGCATTGAATGGGTCTGAACCACTTGTATCGGCAACAGCGATTATAACATTTTGTTGTTTATATGAGATTATTTTTGTGGTGAATGGCTCGCTACCGGAAACGCTGAGTTTTATTGTGTCGTACATTCCATTAAACCTTAGCTTCTCGCCCGAAAGACTATATGATAGCCCATTTATGATGATCGGTGAGCTTCCAAAATCTGTGAAAATTATTTTATATCGTGTGTTTGGCCGATAGTTGAACTTTTGGATATTTGGATAGGTTATCTTTGATGCCCTGTCTCCTATTGTTATCGAACCACTTGAATCAAGAGAGAGGGTTGCAGCAATGGAGTTTTTATCCAATAACTCAAACTTTAATACTGTTTGTCCAGTTAAGTTTTCACCATTGCTAGTAAAAGTGATTTCGTGGGTGCCTAGAACTGGGCGGATGCCCAGAGAGTAATCATAAAAGATGACTTTTTCTTGGATACCTGAAGTTGACAAGTCCATATTACTTATTACCTCATTGCTAAACAAGTATGTTGTGGTACGTGGTTGGGTTATATAATAAATTTTGGCCTTCGCACCGCCTTCTTTCAAGGCCTTAATGGATATTTGATATGCTTGTTTATTGAGATTTATTGTAGTTTCTTGGCAGCCTGTCAAATTAAATTCCCCAAAGTTCTGGTAAGCTGAGCTGAAAAACTCCTGGCCTCCAATATAAAACTTTTGGTCCGGAACCAAGATATTTTGACCACAACCCAAAACTATTTTCTTTACAATAACGGCATTGTTTCCGTATTCTGGTGTATTTGCTTCAAAGAAAATTGTCTTCTTCCAATCTGTGTTGTTTAATTCCACTATCTTAAGATTCTCTTTTTGCGGACCACATGGCTCTAGCGGGTTTTGTTCTGTCGGGCAAAGAAGGATTCCTGAAAAAGTTACTTTGTTTCTGTCCAAGGATGCGCAATCAACTATTGAAGACTTACCTGATTGTACAGGATCTGTCCCCCTGCCTTGGGATGACGCGTAATAATTAGAGAAATCTACAGGCCCTGTAATGCAAGACCCTGTTGGCACACCAATAGAATTTATTATTATCCCAACACCTGGCCTGATACCATACTCTGTAACTACAAACCTTATTATCTGGTTTTGGTAACTGGCTGCGTATAGTGTGCCTGAACTACCTTGGAAACTGTTTACCCTTTTTGTTTCTCCAAATTCTATGTCCCAGATATTGGCTTGTGAATACACATCACCGAAAAGGTTTAGTATATCCTGGTTTTTGAAAGCGTCCTGATTGTTCTCGTCTAGTATTGTTATAACTTTAGTTGCTATGGCATTTAGAATTGCGTTTTGAATTTGAGAGGGCGGTAACCTTTTTATATCATCCAAAAAGTTTTTCAAAATTATTATTTTAGTTGTTGGGTTTGGTATCTCGCCAAATAAGGCTGTGGTTATTTTGGCTTTCTGGACAGGTGGTTTTTCATAGTATATTTTTGCTTTGGTGGAGGCGTTATAGTAACTAAATGTATAGTAACTAGATGTAATCACGATCTTATCTGCGACCTGTTTTATATCCAGTTCACTACCATAATATTCTGTGTCTCTCGGTAAAGAAGGGCCTCTAGTACTCTCATATTCTCTACACTCTGTAACTGTTAAATCAAGAGTTTTTACAATGTTCCCTTTATTGAATACATCAACTTTATATTTTCTTGTCGATGTTGTTGGTTGGCTTACAAATGAGCCAATGCATTCAAAGAATATCCTTCTGATGTTTGACGATGTGTCTAATTTCAATTCTTGTGTTGGAGACCCAGAAGCAAAACTCATTTCATATGTTTCCACTGTGGGCTGTCCGGGTGGAAGAGCCTCAGTAGCTAAACTGAAGATTTCCCTGCCTTTGGTGTTTATAGCATGTGAATAAGTGTTTGCAGTTATTGATAGACCTAAATTCTCATAATCGTCCGCATCGTCCTCTTTGCTAAATACAACCTCTACTTTATCTGCGAATTTGTTGAATGTGAATGAACCCGCGTCTACTACATGTTTATCATGACCCAATCTACCTGTAGTTTTAGAGTCTATAACCTGCCCGCCTTTATATAATTTTGCCTCAATGTGTGCATATTCGTCTTGGCAGCTTGTTATTTTAAGCCCTACCAAACCCCAACTTAGGCTTACTAAACATTTTCCAACTGAAGTTAAAGAGTAATCTATGGTAGATACAAAACCGCTTGATCCCAAATCTATTTCTTTTTTAAGACTTTCCCATTTTGCATTATTTGGAAACTCGCCCTTGCTGAAAGACAAAGTTTTGATTACAGACGGGACAGGCGAATCCTGTATGTACACAACTATTCTTTTGTCTTTGACAGATCCTAGTGTACTTGCAAAAGATGATTCAAAAGCTTCTACAACTGGTTTTAGTTTTGGGTCAATGAATGGCGATTCTATTTCATCTGGATTCCCAACACCAACTGATACATCGCTGCCACCAACATATATTTTTACATCCTCCCCATTTGTTGAAATGACTTTTACGCCTGTTTGTGGACATCCAGCGCCACCTGCAGAACATCTCGAATCGACAACATGGACTGGCGTCCCAAAGACAAACACTCCTGTATTAGGACCGGTTTCTACCATTGTGACATTTGAAATACTTGTATCGGACTTTACAATAGAATCAACAGTGTCTACTTTGCTTGGGTTCTTATTTGCTTCTGGAATAAACAATCTTAGATCAAGCTGTTTGTTAACATCTATTGTTGATGGTATAGATACAGGTACTATATTCAAAGGTGTTCCAGATTGCGCAAATTTGATTTCATCCTTTTTAGACAGATCTTTTATTATTTCTATGGCTCTTGGATCGCCTGAGGCTGTGAGAATGTTGATTGCCACGTCTTTGAGCAGAAGTTGATCTCTATAATATCCTCTTTTATCTTTAGCTATATCAACAATAAGCAGGAATAACTTTTCATGAGACAACAAAGTTATAGGTATCGAATCAATAACAATAACTTTTTCAGCTTCAACTGTCTCTAAGGCAAAAGATTCAATAACCAGGTCTATTAATTTGCTGTCGCTATAAACGCCTCTTCCTGTAGATAACAATTTTTTGACTATATTTCCTGCCCGGGTTCTTGCAACGCTATTTTCTGAAATTAAAATTCCTAGCAAATCTATAATGTGGGAATTTTCATATATAGTTTGATAGACACCCACAGAAATTTTTGATTGTAGTTTGCTAATAACTGATGTGAAATAGGTCAGGATGTTGTTAGATTTCGTCTTTACAAAATCCTTTATTTGTTTCTCATTTCCAAATTTCAATATGTTTTTGAAAAAAACCGTATTGTTTTTTATGTATGTATCTGAACTTGCGTCTGTTCCTCCAACCACTTCCCCAGACTCCAATATTGTTTTTAAGGCTATTTTTCTCAAACCAACTGAGTAAATATCAGAAGATAATATGTAGAAGTTTGAAAGTTTTGGTGGCTTGGTAACACCTTGAGGGCAAGATAAAGAATAGATCCATCGCGTATCCTTATCAGGTGTTGTGACAACAACCTCCACTGCTGTGGACTTTCCTGGGCCAAAACTGACATCATATGCCGTTGAACCATCTGTACCGCCAACACACTTATCACATTGATCGGATCCTTGTATTTTACATCCTACAGCAGTTCCAAGGGCCCCCATTTGTAATCCGGTTTGATCAAACTTATTATCACAACTTACTGCATTACCTGAGGGGAATATTGACCTGCCTTCATAAAACACCTCGATTTTATCTGGCAACTTGAACATGTTGTATTTTAGTTTAAATGTTCCGCTTGTAGCACCCACAGCAACAGATCTTCTGTCACCTTCTTGTTTATACTCGCCTGCCTGAACACTGCTATCACAAACCTCCTCTAATGGTAATTTATCTAACAACTTCACTTCTTCTCCTTTCAACTCCAAAAACTTTCTTACTATATTGAGCTTTTTCAATTTTTCAGAATCTATTTCTTTCCCCTCTTCTGCAAGGTGCAGGATATCTTGATTGAATATTTGGGCTTGTTGTGTAAATCTGCTAGAGACAGGATTTCCGCTTATTTCAAGTAGCTTTTGGCCTGCCTTTGATTCTATTTCACTGCTGTAAGAATTACCAGTATCAAAAAATATTTTTGCCATTTTATCAACAAGCTCAGCATTCACAAATAAGGCTGCCTGATCCAAGGCCATGTTTATCACATCTTCTGGAACATCTGAATCCAATAAGGATGAGTAAACAGGAACTTTTTCAGACAAAGGAATTTCTGGTTCTTCTGAAGCAGCATTAGCAATCTCTGGACCAGCCACAATAGATGTTGCTATCCCTAAAGCGCCAATAATACCAAGAAATCTGCTTGAGGATCTACCAAGCGCACCATTCAATTCCGGCCCTGCTTTTCCCGCTTCTTTTCCCAACATATTTCCAGGCAGCCTTATTGAAGGCCCTGCCAAAGGCTTTGAAGATATGTCATTAACTGAATTTATAGCAGAAGGCTGACCGCCTGGAAATTCAAGATGCGCTGACGGGATACCATTGGAATATTCTATACCAAAGACATAGTTCGATCTGATATCTCTGTCAATATCTAATAGGTCTGCTATAGTTGTTGGTTTTCTGTCTGACAAAACATTAATCACAGTGTATTTGTTTGGGATTTGCCCAGTAACTATCATGTTAAATAAATAGTCTGTTTCGGCGCCTTCTGCCGAGAGCATCAAGCCTTTAGAATTTGCTCTGTATGCTGAGTAGTCCCCGTGCGATGGTATTAAGGCCCCTATATCAGTTGGTGATAATTGTGGATGTGTATGAATGCTTACTGGTATCAAACCATCTTGTATTAGGCTTATTTCCGTAGAGAGCTCAAATCTGGAAGCTTGTATATTTGAACCTTGAGTTGCTAAAGCTTGCCATTCTGTTTGCACTATTTCATCGTATATATGTCTTGCTGCAGGTAGGTCTGGATTTGATAATATGTTTTGCAACTCATCATCGGTCAGCCTAAATCTTGCCATCAAGAACTGGTCGTCGAGAGAATCTAAAAGAACAGCTGGCTTTATCAAATTAAGCGGTAAATCGTGGGTTTTTAGCCTTTGTATTACATCCATTATATTAGCATAGCTAGAATATTTATCACCACCAAGACTCTTAAGAGATGCAAATCTGTTCTTATCATTAGCGTCGATGAGACGACTTATATCATCGAAAACAATTGTTAGTTCATCGTATAATGTTTTCCCAATAGCATTAGGATTAACTAGTGTAACAAGTAGTTCTAACTGCTTTCTAAACGCAAAAAGTGGGAATTCGTTAGGTAGTTTTCCTACAAGTTCTGCTAGATCGCTAAGTAATGTTGTCCCATATTCTTGCTCGAGTCTAGAATCAAATCTCAATATAAAATCTTTTTCTGGAAATATTGCATGTGTTGCCACTATATACGTGTCTGGAACGCCCTTTACCGGTCTGACACCGACAAGACCAGGAACTTCAATTCTCAGGTTATTTTGCATCTCAATCATTTTTCCAAGGCCAATTTCTTCGTGCGGGAAATAGATTGTCACATCCTTCTCAACACCACCAACTGTAAGTCTGGTTTTTATTGGACGGAAATTATTGTTGAAAACCAGTCTTACAGCTTGCGCCTGATTTGGGATGTCTGAGGATAAGTAAAATTTTCTTGCCTGTTTTGGTTTGTAAGACAAAACAGTTCTATCAGCCTTTGGATCATATTTATATACTATATCATGTGCATCCTTTAATTCAGATTTTATGTAATTCAAATCAAATTGTATTTTTGCTTGCAGATCGCCTGCTTTCTGCCAGACTTCTGTAGCAGTTATTGATGGATCGACTTCTCCTCTAGATATACGCTCAGCCAAAACTCTTGTATGACCAAGTTCCTGTGCATTTTGCAAAAGTCTGTCCTGAGCCTCCAACAGGGCGATTCTCAGTTTCGGGTCCTGTATTAGGCGGAATCCTTCAGTTGCCTCTACTCGCCCAACAGAAAATGTTGGTATATATTCTGGAAGCCTTACTGGGAGCTGTTTTTGTAGCTGTTCTGTTGGAATGCCTTGCGGCCCTTCTCTACTTAATTTTATTAAATTTTCAAATACCTTTTTTGATTGTTCTTTTTGGATATCCCTTAAAGCAGTCTCAACTGCGTCGTCCACATTATCAACAACTTCGCCAACACTTACAGCGCCGCCGCCAATATCTGATGTTGGTGGAAGTGGAGCTGGTGTTGAAACCAAATCAGAAAATCTTCTAGCATTCTCAGTCTGTAAAACAGAGTGGATCTCGCTTCCATATTCATGAACTGTGGCGCTGCTTACTGGAATATTTTCTTGTATTATAACTTCAGGGTTTTCTATGGTTAGCGGCAGTTTGCCCCTAAGTTCGATAGGGATCTGGGATTCTGGAACCCTTTCAAAAATTGTGTTTTCTAAAGTGCCTATTTTACCAAGCGACTTTAACCTATAATATGTTTTAAACTCCCTGAGTGTTACAGCACTTTCAAAATATGGTTTTATATATTTTTCTCTATCGAAATCCCTAACAATATAAGAACTATGGAGGTTGCCATCAACAACTAAAGATCTATCAGTATTCACCTTCACTTTTATTTTAACTCCTCTATTTCTAAGGTGATAACCAAGCGCAGTATCCCATGTTGAGGGGTTTGCGATTACGGAATTTGCCCTGTTATGCCCTACTCCCTTCAATCTTTCTGGTAAAAATTGGTCAGCTAGTTCAGCAGCTTCTCTTTCTGCTATATCCTCGCTACCAGTAAAAACTTGATCCGACCCAATAGTTTTACTTCTAAGTACGCCTTTTACTTCTGCAAACTCTTTATTAATGTATACAAATTCTGCATCTCCGCCAGTAAGTACTCTTCTTTCCAAATCAACTAAACCATTTAGGAAGCGTATTGGTTCTGCCCCCAAGTCAGCTACACTCTGTAAGCGCCCTATTAGCCTTGTTCCCACTTGGTCTGATATTACAGAAACTACTGTTGGTCTGGCTTGTGTAGCTAAAGTAGAAAGCTTGGCTGTGTTTTCAGACTGAAGAACTCTAAGCATCGTATCTCCATATGTTTCAACTGCAACATGTGAAGGATCTATATCCACCTTTACCAAGGCTTCGGCTGCTTCAAATTTATCAGGCAAGTGAGTTGGAGATCCAGGAACCTTCTCGAACACCATTCCTCCATTTCCCCACTTATTTGGCACAGTTGGTTTATAATATCGATTAAATTCATCAATTGAAATGGCTTTTCCCCAGTATCTTTGAATGGCTGAATCGGAAGCCATACTTGTAAAATACTCTGCTATATCTGCGCTATCAACCACAATCACATCGCCTTTTTTAACCTTAGACTTATACTTAATTGCACCACCTCTACGTTCAATATATTTAACTTCACCATCAAGACCAGAATCTAGAACTGTTGGGTGAGCAAATACAGAATCGCCCCTGGTAAATCCTTTCCCTTTAAATCTGTCTGGCAAATATTGCTCTGCTACGTCATCGGTGGCCTGCCCTCCAACTCTCCCTCCCCCAGAATACCCTGATATCAATCCTCTGCGCGATATACTTGAGCTATATTTTAAATCTGATACATGGTAGACAAATGCCTCGTCTGAACCCAACTGGATATTTCTTCCTTCCATCTCTACAAGAGCGTCCAAAGTTTCTCTTGGGTCTGAACCCAAACCTACTCTTTCTTGCTTCAATTTTGTTACTAATCTATTAGCAACATCATCTGGTATAACATTTGATCCGGGAAGCGTCGCTGTACCACTCACAATTTCAATTCTAAATTTTACACCTTTTTCTGGAGAGGCCAGGCTTACTTCATCTCCATTTTTGAGCACAACCTCTTCTCTAGAAGAAAGTTTTCTGCCATTTACATAAACACCGTTTGTTGATTGGAGATCCTGTATGCCTAATCCACCATCTTGCGTCCTAAACAGTTTTGCATGTTGTCTAGACACATGAGGATTTGTAGTTGTCCATGCGCCCTGTTTGCCTATAATCACTTCCTGCCTTATTACACCGTCGCCTACATTAAGGTCGCCGCCGGATAAAACATTTATTCTGACTTGAAGCCCTGAATCGCCTGGCAGGAAAGATCTCAATCTTGGTATAATAGGTATACCCACTTCTTCTGCGGCTTCCTTGGCAAGTTTTTTAATATCTTCTACACTTTTTATTTCTGTTTGCCTTGCTATCAGTTTTGATCCCAAGCGCTCTTCTAAAGCTTTTTGAGCTAGAGGCCCTCCCTTTGCTGCACCTGCAGCTATTTTTTCTGCAATTATTCTTTCAGAAGAGGAGAAGAAGTCTGTTAGATCGGCTATGGATTTACCACCATAAAACATTAAGCCAATTCTTGCAAATCTATTATACTCTGTTGGATCGAGATAGAAACCAAGCGTAGTAGCCCCCACACTTGTTACCAAATTTCCAAAAATCCATTTGTGAAATGGTGTAAGGTCTAGTAATCTTTTTCCACCAAGAGGCGACCATGAAAGGGCTTTGGCAGGAAGTATTTTGAACAGCTCACCAATAACAGTTGCGTCTGTTATGCCAAGTTTTGCTGCAAAAGCTAGAGATTTTGACAAGAAAGGCAATTTGGAAGCGCCTCTTGCAATAGCCAATAAATATCTCCCTGCCTTTAATTCGCCAAGAACAAGACTTCCCAAATTCTCCACATTAAGAAGTCTTTGAAACCCATAGAGGAGATAAGGTCCCCAATCTTCATCGCCTGGATAAAAGTTAAATTCTTGGTCATAGTATTTGCTTTTTTGTTTTAGAAATTCAAAGCCCTTTCTGCTATAATCTGGGCTCTTTGTCTTGGCAATTTTTTCTACATAACCTGTTCCTTTGCTGCGAACAATCAGCCTTTCTATATCAGGGTTGCCAATGAGGTTTATAAAACCGCCATAAATCGTAGACCACACAGACTCCACAGACTCTGGATCCACACCTGGATATTTTTTTACCACGTTTTTTAGCTGGTCCAAGTTTTCTGACTTGATATATATGCCATTTTCATTCAAATCTATTATATCGTTGAAAATGAGGCCATGATTTTTCATCATTTCCATTGCAAATAACAGGCCCATTTGTGTGGCTTTCAACTTTTCTTTTATTTGGTTCACAAGGTTTGTTACAACAGGTTCAGCAGAATATCCATAGTACTTAAGATTTTCAAGCGGCGCAAATCCAGCGATTATGCTAAACCAATCTTCGTCACCATACTCATGCCCTTTTGCTATGTTCTGTATGTCCTTTACATACCCCTTTACTTTTGTACCAAGCGCCTCATTCATGACTGCAAGAATTTTGAACTGGGTTTCCCTTAGCGCGGCTCTTGCAGCATCATTTTTAGAATTAAACTTTAGGGCGTCACCAAACATCTCCATGGCAGACTCCTTTTGCCTAAAAGCCCTGTCACTGTCGCTTTTAGTTATGCCAAGCATGGAAGAAAGGCCTGCTGCGCTACCACCTGATTTTTCCAATTTTTCTGCTTCGGCCAGCCGTATAAGACCGATTCCAATATAAGCGTCAGACAGGATTGTATTTGATTCCCTTGGTACATTTAGTTTGGTTTCTGCGAGGCCTTTTATGTCATTGTAAATTTTCAGAGCATTGTCAAAATCCCCGCCTTGAAAGCTAAGTTCTGCTGAATCAAAAAGCAAATCTACTTCCTCTAATATTTTTGTAGTGTCTTGAATTAAGGACAGAATTTCTGCAATCTTGGAGTTCACTAAAACAAATTTTTCTTTTATTGTCTCTGTTGAAACAGGGTCTTGGCCTGCTATACCGAACGGTTTTGAGGCAACCAGTTCCTTTAATGTGTTTCTGGCTAGAGCATAGAAGTTTAAGGCTTCTGGAAGTTGACCAGCTTGTTTTTTAGAATCAGCTTCCTCAATCAGCTTCAAGGCATCTTTGTATTGTTGGTAGCCTTGAGAATCATATAAACTGGATTGTTTGGGTGCATTCTGAAGATCTGGGTTTAACAAGCTTGTCTCTTCACCTGTTTCTACAAAGCTTATGGTGTCTCCTACGTAAGTATTAAAGGATTGGAATGAGGGGGAGCTCTGACCGGTTCTTATTTTTTGTTCTGCATCTGTTTTCAGCTTTCTCAAACAATTTTGTGTTGCATCATCATAAGCATCCAGTCTTCTAAGCGCTCTAACAGCTGTCTGCAGAACATTTGTATCCTTCTCATCCGGATCGCAAAGTATTCTTCTAAAAGCTGGGATAATTAATTTGCTTTTTGAGTGTTCTAGGATAACAGCAATTGCTGCTCTTTCTGGATTATTTTTGTTTTTTACATAAGCAATAAGTTTGTTAACAATGTTCCCTTTGAGCTCATCACTATTAATGACGCGTTTATTGTTGAGTATTCTTTGTATCAGATCAATCAGATGTCCTCTATATTCTGTGTCAGCCACATTGGATGATGAAAGCTCGTTTAATAGGGGTTGGATAATGGAATCTATTGGTTGGTTGCCTACTATTATCGTAGATATAAATACAGTTTCGAATAGATTTTCAGCCACATCCTTTAAGCCTGTTATTTTTATTGACCCCGTTTCTGCTATTGTTAACTCTTTTCTCATTTCTGGAACCAAACCAATAATATCGCTATAAATACTATTCAAATAATTTGAAACTAAAGGATCAGGATCGTCGCTTAAATCTCTCAAGCTTTCAGGGATGAAGGAAGAAATATAAGATTTAATATCATCTAAAAATGTTGGCCCGGTCCAGAAACCTGTTCCTATGCCTGGTATTCCTGGCAAAAGCGGCCTATATTTTTGCAATATTAATTTGTATTCTTGCGATGATTTCTGGTAAAGTTTATCTATCAAAGTTTTTAATCCTGCAAAACTCTCTATTTTATAACCATATTGCCTTATTTCTATATTCTCTAGTTGCGGTTTTACACGGTTATAAAAATGATAGCTTATTCTGCTATAAAGGTCTGCTTTCCAGAGGTTGTAGGATAATTTTTTCTTGTTCGGTGTCCAAAAATCTGTTCCGGCTCGCGGAGCTGAGTCTAACCTGATATAATAGCCTTGCTCATCATTAAGATAATTTAGGGTAGACTCAAGTTTATTGAGCTCTGACCTGAATAAGGACGTTCCTGGTGTGATTTTTGAATAGCCGCCATTTATTATTATATTCTTGAGGGAAGTGTATGGTTTCAAAGGGGTTGCAACTGACATTTTTTTAATGCTTTCCAGGACTTTCTGCGTAATAAGTTGTGCACTTTCTATATTTACGCTATTAAGAAAATCATTTACCGTATTAATTTGTTGAGCTATCTCCTCGTCTACTCTTGAATGTTGTATAGCCAAGTTTTCGAGTTTGGTTAGGATCAGATATACAAGTTTATTAAAAAAATCTGGTGCTTCCTTAATAAATTTTTTTAGGGCATCAAAATTAGAACGACTAGAGAATAGTGATGGATTAAAAATATTATTTATAATATCCTTTGATTCTTTCTCTTCAAAATAAACTGAAAAATAATCCGGATATAGGTAAAAAATAAGATATAAATTTTGAAGAGAAGGGTTTTCGTCTAAGCTATTTTTTACTATTTTATAGCTTACATCTGTATGTAGATTTTTTGATGTCAGATCACCTATAAGCCTTTTCAAGTCTCCTACTTCTGCATTTAAAGGTGTTATAGTTTTTATTGAATGTTTTATTATAGCCTTATTTATATTGTCCACAATAGAGCTTTTGCGAGCTTTATCTATCCATTTATTAAACCAAGGAGAAATGTGATCCGCATCACGAAACGCATTAAAGGGGCTGTTGAATTCAAAGGGCTCCTTGCTTAATAAAGCAAAGAAAAGAAGCCTATCAAAAAGTGTGTCAAGCTCTGGTGTTGGGTCTTTTGGGTAGTGTAATGTAACCTGCTCATTTGAATTGAAAAGATTAAATATCATTCCAGTATTCATTATTTTCCATGTCCTGCCTGTTTCTTGTTCTAGTGTTGTTGTTCCTCTAGCTTGCGAGTAGGTGCTGATGTATTCGACAATTTTATTCTTTAGATCTGGATTTTCGACCATATAGTATAGGCTATAGGGATCTACCTGCTCACCTAATTTATCGTCTGGATACGGAACAACTATCTTTCTCCTGTCTAGATACCCTATCAGCTCCCTTTCTAGTTCTCTTTCAAATGTTGGGTTTCCAGCTCCTAAGAGCTTGCCGAACAAATCTATATCGTTAGGTATAGTCACATTTATCCATGGTCGAAAACGGTTGCTGTAGGCAAACATACTCCTAATATCTGCATCTATTTCTTGCTTGGTTTTTGTTCTGAGTTCTTGGAAAAGGGTTTGTTTACTATAATCATCGTAAGTTATTTGGGGATCGGGATAATGTCGAAAAACAGCAGCTGAAAAATTGAATATTGCGCTTTCAGGGCCTTTGGTGAATATTGAGCCTAACGTGTTTGGTATTGATATTATAGAGAATGAAGAAAGTGGTTGGGGTTCTCTTGGATCACCGCCGCATATATAACGTGCCAAGTTGGATATTAAATTCACATCATCTGGATGAATGCCGCATGGGCATGCTCCTGGACAATCATTTGGTTGGTTTTTGCAAGAGTCACCGCATTTTAGTTGACCGGTAGAAGGTGAACTTAGTGGAAAGGTCGTAAATTGTTGCGAATACACAGCTACAGATAAAGAAATTATCAAAACAATAGAGATTACAATAACTAGGCCTAATTTTCCCCTTGCCATTATAGTATATATTATTGGTTCTTTTTTAAATACGTCAATTTTACTAGAACAGCTTGTAAAGGGAAATTGTATGATGACCATTCAAGGTTTGTCACAGCTTCTAAACGGTTCACATGCGCTACAATGGAGAACACAATAAGGCTTGCAGAGCAAGCCTTTAACAAGCATGGTATTCCTGAACAGATTCTGTCTGATAACGGGACACAGTTCACCAATACAAGATCAGACAAGTTAACCGAATTTGAACAGCTATGCAAAGATATGGGCATAGAGACTATACATTCAACTGTTAAGAGACCAACTACCTGCGGCAAAATTGAGAATTTTCATGGTTGCTATGATAAAGAAATATGGGTCACCAAAGGTGACCATGCAAAGTTCATGAAATATTGGAACAATAAGAGGCCTTGTGGCGCTATTGGATATAAATATCCTGTTGAGGTATTCTATACAGATAGGAAGGGTGCAATTAATTCAGGATAGCACATAAACGTTTATAAACCAGTAATTTAACTATTTGTAAGTGGTTATATGGTAGTTGAAGTTGCTTATGGGATAGGAGACTGGATGGCGGCAGGTAAAGTCAGCCAGTTTACAGAGAAATTGGTGAGCGCAGCGCAAAGATATAAGCATGTTGTAGCAAGGTCTAGACCAAGATTTAGCAACCGTGGAGATATTGAAGTGTTTGATCCCAGGGTTGTTTGTTTGGCTGTTGAAGGGTTTTCTGAAAGGGGTGGGCCAAAATATGATAATGTCAGGCTTGCAAGAAGATTTTTGGAAAGTGTTTATGAAAACAGGGATCGCATAATCTCTGAAGCCGGGTATGGAAACCCGTATTCTGCTGGACTAATCCCTAGAGAAAGTGTGTTTAGTTTTCTTGATCCAGAACAGTTGAGAAGAAGCAAGCTCTCACTTGCAGACAATATGGAAGCCTTCCAAGAAATGGTGACCCTATATCAAAGGGGGGAGCCTGCTCCTTTGCACAGGATAGATGACAGAGAAGAAGCTATAGCGCATAAATTGCGGATTGCATTGAGCTTAGATAAAAGGGTTTTCCTGGTTCTGGATCATCACCACTTCCTGTCTTTGAATAGGCATGTTGCGGATGAGAGTAGAAGGGAAAGGGATAGATATTTGCTATATGATTTCATGGATGGCCAGGGGATACCTTATGTGGTTGTTGTCCCTGCATTACCAAAGTTTTATCCTGGCGAAGATGTAGAACAACTAAAGTTTGATTGGGAGATGGCGATAACAGGCGTCCAGGAAGGGTGTTACACTTACGATCCACTGCTAGCAGAAATGGAAAGGGTAAGCCACTATCTTGATGGGCTGATAGAAGGAAGACCAGAATTAAGGGAAGTGTTGAAGGCGGTTAGAGAAGAGGGGAGGCAAAGGGAACTTAAGACTGCTGGAGATGAAGGAGATGTAAGAGCTGAGATTAAAAAAACACAGGACAATTATGAAGCTGAGTTCAACAAAATAAAGAACGATCCTGAAATAAAATATAAATTGGAGGAATTTGAAAGAAAAGACAAGAAAGAGCAAGAGGAAAGGATGAGGAGGATTAAAGGATTATGTTAGGGGCGATTGCTGGCGATGTTATAGGATCTCCATATGAGTTGAGGCCGATAAAAAGGGTTGACTTTCCTTTGTTTGGAGTAAGCAGCAGATTTACAGATGACACTGTCCTTACAGTGGCTTTGGCTGACTCCATACTTTCTGGTGATGATTTTACAGATAGGATAAAGGCCTACACACGAGAATATCCTAATGCTGGATATAGTGGCCAATCTTTTAGATGGGGAATGTCAGACTCCAGAAAACCATATAATAGCTTTGGCAATGGCGCTGGTATGAGGGTGAGCCCAGTTGGTTTTGCATATAACACTTTAGAAAAAGTTTTGGATGAGGCTAAAAAAAGCGCTGAAGTTACACACAACCATCCAGAAGGCATTAAGGGGGCGCGGGCTGTTGCCTCTGCCATTTTTCTCGCAAGACAAGACGAAGACAGAAGGTTTATTAGAAGGTTTATTCAAGAGGCTTTTGGGTATGATTTAAGCAGATCAATTGGGGATATCAGACCAACTTATGAGTTTGATGTGACTTGCCAGGGTTCTGTCCCCCAAGCAATTACAGCTGCATTGGAATCGGAAAATTTTGAAGATGCTGTGAGGAAGGCTGTATCTCTAGGTGGGGACTCAGACACTCTAGCATGCATGGCAGGAGGCATAGCACAGGCTTTGTATGGCGGGGTTCCTGAACACATACAGGTTCCTGTGCTGGAAATATTGGATGATAGATTAAGGGGAGTTTTGGAGAAGTTTAATAGAAAATACTTTTTGTGATTGAATCTATACTTGAACTTGCCAGAGTTTATGTCTTTGACCAACTGCGTAAAAGCAGTTTGGGCTTTTCTTTGCATGATATATATTTGGTCAAAGATATATGACTTCTTTCTTACATATATTAGAAATGTATAGCCATGCAATTTGCATGGTTAATGGGTTATACGGTTAATTTGTCCCAAGACCTTACTTAGCCAATTTCTTTAGTAATTCCTTTCTTTCTGGGTTATAAGGCTCTTTCTTTGGGAAAGAAAGAGGGTATAGAAGCCATTTCCATAGAGGGATGTATTTTATTGTTTTGCCGCCAATTTTCTCTTCTCCTTCAAAATCTTCTGTTATAATCAGGCCTCCCCTTAATTTGAATTCTTCCATTGCTATAATCAGGCCCTTTAATTCCCTTTCTTTTGTATTAGGGTTCCCCATTTCATAACAAACCTGGATAAGCTCGGAAACTTTTTGACCCTCTTTTATAACAAAAGCTTGTTATTAATAAACACATACTTTTATATAAAGTTTGTTGTTTCTATGTACTACATAACTAGTTTTATTCAGGATTATGTACAAGGAAGGCAAGATCTTGCTGAGAAATTAAGAGGTTTAAGAGAACGATGTACGGAGAGGGATCAGAAAGCAAAGGGTAAAGGTTGTGAACAAGAAGATGAAGCTATGGGCTATAATGCTGGAGATCGCCAGACCATTGGATGTGAAATTAAACAAGATCAAGAACTACAGAAAGCAGTAGAAGACTTTAATCAGAGGGAAAGAGATAAGCTTGCCGGACAACTTAAAAAGATTAGACCTTAATCTATAAATTATTTTTTAGAATATACCAGTATTTATCCTATTTCTCTAATAACTCCATACCTTGCATCTGCTATGTATATTTTACCAGCTTGGCTGACATGAATCCCAAACGGTTGGAGTCTGGCATTGATGGCTTGGCCGCCGTCACCTGAATATCCTTCTTCACCGGTTCCAGCTAGTGTTGTAATAATACCAGTTGATTTGTCAACCTTTCTTAACCTTCTACCGTTATTCTCGGCAATGTAGATATTTCCATCAGAATCTAGATCAGCTCCTGTAGTAGCATTAAGCTTAGCTGAAGTTGCTTGACCACCGTCACCAGATGATCCTGGCTGCCCTGTACCAGCCACTGTTGTGATTATGCCTGTAAAGCTGTCTATTTTTCTAACCTTGTTGCTACCGGTTATATACATGTTGTCTTGGCTATCAAAAGCGATTGAATTAACTGCGCCTAATTTGGCTAATGTTGCAAGGCTTCCATCTCCGCAAGTATCAGTTGAAGTAAGACAATATTCACTACTACCAACAACAGTAGTTATTATCCCTGTAGACTTGTCAATTTTTCTAACCCTTGCAAATTCAAAGTCAGAAACATAGATATTACCTACTGAATCTACAGCAACTGCACGAGGGCTGCTAAGTGTGGCTGAAGTTGCTGGGCCATAATCACCTGAAAATCCGGTCGTTGTATATCCTCTCTTTCCTGTGCCTGCAATTGTGGTTATTGCCCCCGTTAATTTGTCCCATTTCAGAACTTTGTTGTAATTATCATCAGCCATGTAGATGTTTCCCAAACCATCTAAAGCAATATCAGAAGCGTGTTGAGTGGCGACAGTTGTTATAATCCCTGTTGATTTGTCAACCTTTCTTACTCTTACATGACCTCGATCAGCTATGTAGATGTTTCCAGCAGAGTCTGTCCTCACATTATACGGCGCGCTTAAGCTTGATTGTGTTGCTTGCACTCCATCTGTTGCAAACTCTCTAAGACCATTACCAGCTACTGTTGTTATTGTTGATGTTGGTCCGCCTGTAAAAGGCCCGCCGGCTGAAGGTCCGCCTGAGGGACCGCCTCCAATATAAACACAAGTCTGTCTGGCTGATCCTGGATCGCCGCCAACGCAATTACTACCAGCTTTTTTTATGTAAACTCCCTTTTGCCAACCACCAATACAATCAGACCATGTAAAAATAAAATCATCTGCAGAACATGTTCTTTGTGGTGTTGGTGAAATCGATATTGAAGTGTCTGTTTGAGTTGAAGTTGTTGGTGCCGGTGCGATTGAAGTGGTAGGTTGTGAATTTAAAATTATGCTTCCGATTGTAGGTGTCTGTGTTGATGAACTATCCTGTTGTATAATAGATTGGGAAGATGAAGTGCATGTCTTTTTACCTTGCTCAGGCTCGCCGGCTGTACATTCTGCTCCAGGTTTTTTTGTGTAAACTTCCTTTTGCCAGCCGTTAATACAATCTGACCACTTGGAATCGAAATCTGCTGATATGCAAGTTTTTGTTTGTGGTGTTGGGGTTATAGAAGGTGTTGGTTTTGGCTGAGCTTGTATGGTTGTAGGGGGATCTGTGGCTATAGTTGATTGTTGAGATGGTTGTGGTGAGTATAGTGGTGTCTGAGACTGAGTGTTGTTTAATTTTGGAGTTTGGTTGATTTGGGGAGTTGGTGATGGAACAGAAGTGGTTGGGGGTTTTGGATCATCGTCCACCGACTTCACAATTAATTTTATATTGTTTAGTGTAACCTTGCCTGAAACAGATTCTATTGTTGGATATACTGAAACACTTATTGTCTCTTCTCCAAAGAAGTCGTGTTTAGGTGTCAGTGTTACAACACCATTTTCTATACTAAAAGCAATATTAGTCGAAGATGTTGATGTGAATATCAGCGAAACATCTTTAGGGACATAAAAAAACTGCCTCAAATCAATTCTGTGTGTTGTATCTTCCTCCCATTCTTGATCTGGTATATTTGCAATCTTGATTATTTCAGGGATCATACAAGTCCCATCAAGACATCCATAAGGGCAACTATACTCATTATAGTTTTCACTATGACTTACCTGGCTGTTGCAAACCCTTTCAATCAAAACATTCCCATCTAAACACCCGTCTTTTTCTTCTAATACACCAAACAGATTGTTTGTATAAGTAAGCTTTCCTTTAGTATAATATTTTTCCCCATCTGAATCTGCGCAAGTTGAGATAACTGGAGCTGGCTGTGGAGCAGGCTTATCCTTATCTTTCCCTAGAAGCTTCTCTAAAAACGGGATATATTCATACCATTTTTTCGCTTCTGCAGGAACAGAGGCTATAAGTGTGACTAGGAAAATAGACAAAACTAAAATAGCAGATAGCTTTAGACCAATAGCCATATAGATCACTCTATTTATAGTGTGGTGCAGCAGTATATTTAAGTGTTAACATACGTCTTACCAGATTAAACTTTCTTGCTATTTTAACTTCTCTGTTTTATCAATCAATATTGCAGCTATAATTAGCACAAAACCGATAGCTATAGACAATATGAAATTAAACATTCCATTTTCTGCTTTTAATGCGAACTCGCCTGCATTGTAGATAACAATAGAAATCGCAAAAACAAAAACCGGAATGGAGATCACCCTACCCAGCACTATTTTTCTTGCAGAAATTGCTTTGCCTGCCCAGATAACCAGGAAGGCCAACCATATATAATATACAGTTGCTGAAACAAAGGATGCAGCAATTTCAAAATATCCAAATTTAATCCACTCTAAAGAGAATGTATATCCTCTAAATACAGCTAACGCCGCCAGTACGACACCTATGATATATATAAAGAACGCTGCAAACCGCCTTTTGGAAAAGGAAGTTGTTAACTCGTCATAACCCTTTCCTATAAACTTTTCTAGTTTAAACCATTTTATTACAAGGTATGCGCCCAACACAAACAACACAATCCTAATCCCTTGCCAGCCGAAAAACCCTAACAATATCAGCAATATTGCAGGCAGACCGAAAATAAGGCTTGAATATTTAGGATTATCTAAAGTCTCGTCTATGAAATCCTTAATTTTGAAATAAGAGGATTCTAGCTGTTCTGCTTGCCTTACAACCACCCTTCTGATCGATACTATTGGAATTCTGGATTGGATAACAGGCAAAACATGTTCATCATCCGCCCCATCAGTTACCAAAATAACTCCCTTTGCGTTTGTTTTTTTTAGAACAATGTCTAGCTGTCTTGCGATTTCTGTGTCTGATTTAATAGCTCTGTCTTTATGACCTGTTATGGCTGCAACCTCTGTTTTCTGGCTAGTTTTAAGCTCTTCATATACCCTTACAGAATCAAATAGAGCATTGAAATCAGTGTCTTCAGGATCTGCTAATCCTAGCTTATTTGCCGCATTAAGGACAGCTTCCCTGCCAATAATAGGGCCTTTAACACCTGCTTTTTGTCCTATATCGTCATCCCTGTCTATACATAAAACTAGAATATTTCCAGTAGAGTGTGTTTCCGCTTTCTTAACCATAGCGACTATATAACTCGAAAAATATATATTTGAATATTATAAACCACAGATTAATAAATAGAAATATTTATGGTACTGAAATTTGCGGTGGCTGTAATCATTATTTTGGCTGTTTCATTTACTTTAAGTTATCTTTCAGAATTTAATAAGAGTGGAAAGATCGTCTATAATACGACTGGTCTCAATAACGGACAGCCTGAACAGTTTTATCAGATTTGGATTTATATAATAGGCACTATAGCAACCATTCTAGCTATGTCTACTGTTATTTATAAAATTAAAAAGAAAGTCCGAAAAAATTAACCGCCCAAATCGTTTTTTATATCCTGTAAGGCTCCTAATGCTTTATCTGTTTTTTCTAGAGCGTTTGGTACTGCCGCCGCTGCTTGCTCTTTGCTGGTTATTGTTGATGTTTTTGTTGGACTTGTTTTTGCTGGTTCTTGCGTGCATCCTGAAACTAATACTGTCGTTACCAAAAGCAACAATACCATTACAATTACTTTATTTCCTTTCATAATCATCTCCTTGATACAAATGCGCCTGAAGGCGGTTGGCTAAATCCTCCCCCTCCTGATGGTGGTTGGTAGTTACCATAATCTCCTGGTGGAGGGTAGTTTCCTCCTGATGGTGGTTGGAAACCGCCTGGTGGTTGATTGAATCCACTTCCTTCTGGAGGTCTAAAGTTTCCATAATCTCCTGGTGGAGGGTAGTTTCCTCCTTCTGGGGGCCTGAAATTACCACTGTCAAACCCTGATGGTGGTTGAACACCTCTTCTATCAACTTCTCCTTTAAGCCCTTCATCAAATCCTGGAGGAGGCCTAAACTCTGAACCAAATGAACTTTTAAATGCTTCTGGATTATTTCTAAATTGTGCTTCACACTCTGCTTTTGTTGTACAACCTCCTGGGCCTACAAACCTGCTTTGGTCTTGTTTGAATCTCTCGAAGTTTCTTGGTTGTGAAAACTCTCTGGACCCACTTTCCGGCCTAATACAACTTTGTTCCCCCTTATCATTTTTTCCTGGATACTCACCTGGTGGACAATCATTAGCATTAACTCTAAACTCCCTACCAAACTGGTCTCTTACTCTTTCTCCACCTTCTTCACGACCGAAAGCTTGTTTACAGTCCTCTGGGTTCTTGCTACAATATGCTTCGCATTCAGCTGGCCCACTACAGCCACCTGGACCTACAAAACTGTGATCCTCTTCTTCACCTCCAAATCCTCCAAATCCAAACTCTGGACCGCCTTCACCACCAAAACCTCCTGGACCAAATGATGGCAGTTTACCTTCTGCCAATGATTTTAACATCTCTATTCCTTGTTTCATATCTCCTGGAATTTCATCTAGTTTTATACCTGCAGAACTTAGAGCTGATTCAATCTTAGCTAAGAATTCTTTTGCTCCAGCTTGGCCTCCACTAAAGGCTTTTTCAAATCCTTGTCTTATTCCATCAGGGCTGCCTCCAAGTGCTGACATAAGTGTTAAACCAACTTTTGCGTCTGGTGGCAAAAAGTCCTTGAAAGCTGCTAAACATTCCTTTGCCGCTGTTTCACTTGTACCACAGTAATCTTTACATTCCTCTCCTTGGCATTTTCCTGGAATACCTGGCATCATCTTGTCTAAATTATCAACAAACGTCCCTTTACAACCTGCTTCTGCAAGCTCTTCTTTTGATGGTGGCCTGTCACCGCTTGTTGAGGATGCTAAAACATCAATATCTTTACATGTCGCTTCTGTAACTTCTGGTATTGGTGGTTTGAAAGAGGATTTTGCAAAGGAAACTTTCATGCTACCATTGCAATCGCCATCATCATCTATTCCTTTAATATCAACTGTGATTTCAGGACCTTCTTCACCTGTATCAACATTAAACTTACCTACTATACAAAGCTCTGCGTTTTCTTCTAATTCTTCTGTATCAATATCTCCCTCTGGAGCTTCTTCAACATCTCCTCCTAGCAAGGCTGATGTAGCGTCTATTTCTATTCTTTCTATTGCAATCACGACATCTTCCTTTATGCTTAATAAATCATCTAAATTTAGGTCTTTAACATTAGCTGCCAACCTCTTTGTTATTTTTTGTAACCTTTCATTGTTTTTGCCTAAAATTCTTGCAGCTCTCATTATTCTCTCAGCCTCTTTAGGAGAACCTTCTTTCTCCCAATAATTAGCTAAATTTTCAAGTTCTTTTTTGGCTTCATTCAAAGCAACTTTCGCTTTTTCAAATTTAATTCCAAGCTTGAGTATGTCACCTTCTTTTATTTCAGCAAGGGCTAACACTTCATCTTGCCTTGAGCCTTTTTCAGCTTTACTTTTTGATTTTGGAGGCACGCATTTTACTTTACCTTCACCGAAATCAGCTATTTTACCGCCTTCTCTGGTACATCTTTCAAAAAACTCTGGTGGTGGACCTCTAGGACCTCTTTCTTCTTTTTCTTTTGCACATCTAGGGAATTTACAACCTGATGCATCAAAGTCTTCAACAATGTTTTGTTCTCCACCGCATTTTTTTATTAAATCATCTAAGTGTGCAAAGTTTCTACCTTCATCACATCTGAACTGATTCTTACGAGCCTCAACGTTTCTACATTCAACAAACCTACAATCCGGAGGACCAACATAAAACCCTTCCTGGCCTACACTCTGACATTTTTTAAATTCTTCTTCGGCTTGTTTTCTAACTGGACAGTCTCTTTTCTCTAAACCTAAGGCCTTGCCACCACCGCTAAAGGCTCTTGATTGTGATTGTGGAGCTCTTTGCTGGAATTTACAATCATAAAAAGTACAACCGCTTGGGTCTTGAAAGGCAACTGGACTCCCTCCTTCTGCCTGGCATTTACTTTTCTGAGAATCCTGCTCAAATGTGGCTGGACATTTCTGTTCTTGTAAATTAGTGCAAGTAAATCTCTTGTAGCCTGTTTGTGGATCAACTTCTTCTCTACATCCATCAGGAATTTTGAGCTGCTGACCTTCTTGTCTTTCACACTTTAATATTGCACAGTTATCTGGGCCTGTTTGGGTAACTGGATTACCGCCGCTATTTCTACAATCGTCAAAAGCTTCTCTTGGAATTAAAGAACAAGATCTCGGTTGTTCACCTCCTTCTAATTTAACACAATATTGAGAAATTGAACAGCCACGATCGTCAACAGCGGTTTTTAAAGATTCTCCAGGAGCGCAAGTTGGTGGTGCCACTTTTGGCGGACAAGCAGAAGTTGGTTCTGTTGGAGGAGGTGAAGTAACAGGACTTTGAACTGGTTGAGTAGTAGTTGGTTCTGTAGGTTTTGTTTCTGCAGGTGATGTTGCTGGAGAACTAGCAGGTGATAAAGCTGGTGGAGCCGCTGCAGTATCAGTAGGCGCTGGGCTTGTTCCTGGATCCTGCGCAAAAACAAAAGACGACGGAACAACTAAACCAACTACAAAAAACACGAATGTTAAGAAATTCAATAGTTTATTCATATATTCACTATCTTAGATATTTAGTTGACTGTGTTTATATAGTAATCCGATTTATTTCAAACTACTGTCTATATCTCCCAGATCTTTACTGAGTTTAGACACATCTATACTAACATCTCCTACAACCCTTGCAACATCTTTCTCTGTCTTGACTTCTGTTGGGCCAGTTGGAGATGGGCTTGTAGTGCCGGTTGGTGCTGGTTGTTGCGCACAACCTGAGACTAGTACAGTTGCAACTAAAAGCAACAATAAAATTCCTGCAAATTTTTTATTTTTCATAATTTATCTCCTCATTAACTTACTGTTGGTGAGGTTGCTGTAACTGGGCTTGCAGCTGCTGGTGTTGTAGCTACTGTAGGTGGCTGTGAGTTACTGCTTTGAAGTTTTGCTTTCAATGAACCTTCACAGTAAGGCAATACATTCACTTCTGGGTTACCCATACCTAATGCATAATCTTTGAGTTTACAGGTCATACTGTCTGCGCCACCTGTTACCTTTGCTACGCACAAATCCCCTTCCAAACCTACAATCACTGGTTCAATTGTAAGGTCTGTACTAATCTCTGTCTTCATCTTGGCTGGTCGGCAGTTTCTCAATGCTTTATCAAAGCATCCAATACTGGTGCCGCAGTCTTCTGTTTTCAAAACTTCTTTTTTAGCTTCTTCTCCACCCAACATTAGATAAAGTACATCTTTGAATATGATCTGTTTAACATATTTCAATCTATATTTGAATGCTGCTATGTCTTCTTTAGTTAATTTGCTAAGTTTGTCTTTTAGTTCCGTTCTTATTTTATTTACCTCATCGCCTGCGCTAACTAAAAGGCCTTTAACTCTGTTGAATCTCTCAGCGTTTTCTTTTTCGCCTTCTTTTTCATAAAACTTTGAAATAGCATCTATTTTTTTGCCAAACTCTTTTAGAGAGATTGATATTGTCTCGAGTTTTAATGCCAATTGTAATACCTCTCCAGAATCCGGGACTTCTTTTACTTCCTCAAATTCAATTTCATCTTCATCTCCTCTTCTAACACACTCCTCAAGGACAACACAACCTTTCTCATTCTGTTTAACTACTAACTCTCCACCTTTTTCTTTACAACCTACAAAGGCTTCTGCTGATGGAAGAGGTCTACATTGAACTTCCTCTTTTGGTATACATTTCAAAACATCACAACCTTCTTCGCCTATAACTATTCTTTCTTCAGTTCCAATTGGGCATAAGGCGCCTGCAGGAGCAGCTGGTAGTGGTGGGCATGTTCTGTCTTTTAACTGCTTGCACTTTGCAATCTTACATTGTTCTCCTTTAAGGCCATTAACAACTTCATAGTCTGTTTTTAATCCCTGTCTATTACACTTCTCCTCTACTGCTTTTACTTGGTTTTCTGTTGGGCAACTAAATCTAAACTTATCTCTATCATCAAATAGACAATCTAAATATTCACAACCTGTATAGTCCTTTCTATACTCTGGTTTTCCGTTGTTTGCATAACATTTATCTTTCAAATAACTTCTCTCATAATCTTCTAAAGGCTTGCATGACTGTGGCTTTCCGCCGCAATCATATGTTCTTGTGCCTGTTAATGGATCTTCACCCATAAGCTTACATCCTGGAGGAGGCGCTATTGTTGGTAATGGTGTTGGTTTCAAACCTTTACACCATATATCTGCGCATCCATCTGGTCTTGTATATTTCTCTGGAGTTCCGCCATTAGCAGTACACTTTCTTGCGTGTTCTTCTACAAAACTATCATCGCATTTAAACTTGTAACCGCACTCGCCATCATGATCGACTTTTACGCCTACCGCTTGAGCTTTACAAGAATTTTGGTATGTTCTATCATCTACACCACACACAGGTTTCCAATCATATGAGCATGTATCTTTTTTCACACAATTACCACCTGTTGAACATCCTCTATCGTCAAATGTTGGTTCATATTGTTCACCTGGTTGACATGCTTTTGGTGGGTAATAAACTGCAGGACAAACAATTGGTTGAGGTGTAGTTGTTGGACAACTATAACTTTCACATTGAGCTCCCCAAGAATATTTACACCAGTTTACTCCTGCACTTTTACATGAACTTTCATCAAAGCAGTTCCATGATTCTTTTGCGCTACAAGTATTGCTAGGACATTGATATTGATTACAATAACTATTAGATTGTCCTGTTTTTGCATCTTTATATGTACACCAATTTATTCCTGCACCCTTACACTTAGTCTCAGTATCACAGTTCCAATATTGATCTTTAGAACAAACATACCAATCAGGGGAAGAAGTAGGTTTTGGTGAATATGTTGGTGATGGAGATAGGGAAGGCGAGGCTGTAGAAATTGGACACGCTGATTTAGTTGATAATTGTGTACAATACGGGTTACCATATATAGTTTTACACCAATAATTGCCTACTCCTTCACATGTTGGTTGAGTTGCACAGTAACCAGGCGAACTCGAAGAACAGGAACCGCTTGTTGAACCCTCGCAGTGATTTGTGACAGTATTCCACTTACCACCTATGCCTTCACATGCTTGTGTTGTTGAGCAGTGTTGAGGTGTTGAGGGGCTACAAGAAAAGGTTGGTGATGGGGAAGGGGAAGTCCCATATCCAGGACACGCTGTTTTAGTAGATGATTGAATACAATATTCGCCACCTACATTTGATTTGCACCAATAGTTGCCTACATATTCACAAGTTCCTTGTGATGTACAATAACTAGGTGCACCTAAAGTACAAGAACCTACTGATGTTGGGCTTGGAGAAGGTGAAGTTCCTGTTGTTGATTCACAAACATAATATGGGCAACCAGCTGATGTTGGTGTTGTGAGTTTAGATATGGAACCTGCTGGACATGGAAAAGAAGACGGTGTGGGACAAGAATATGTAGGCGAAGGCGATTGTGAATATGTAGGAGAAGGTGATGGTGAAGAAACTGGACATTTATAATAAGGACACATAACACTGCTATCTAATGTGGATATTTGGCCATCAGGACACGAAACAGTTGTTACTGCTGGACAAGGCGTACATGTTGAACCGCTTGGATATTGACCGGCTGGGCAAGTTGTTTGCGCAGAAACTGAAGGTAGATTAATTGCTGGTAAAGCTAAACCTACAACAATGAATACTGTAACTAGGAAACCTATTGTTCTGTTCATGCCACCTAATTACATTGTGGTTTTGCCCCTTTAAATATATTCTGACTAAAAAATGCAGACAATTATTATTTACTATATAAGGGAAATTTACAAATCTTTTTATTTCTAATAACTTATTTATCGTATGGATAAATTTATTTCAATGAAAAGGGCCGAAATGGGTTTCCAACTGGTTTCATATGGAAAGTTACTCTAGTTTACCGCAAGGGTATCAGGTCGGCAAAACAAAATACGTTGTTATTACCGGTTCCGTGATCTCTGGTGTTGGAAAAGGCACATTTTCAGCTAGTCTTGGAAATATACTCAAGCTATATCACGGTTTGAAAATTGCGCCTGTTAAATTTGATGGTTATTTGAATGTGGATGCAGGAACTCTGAATCCTTATAGACACGGGGAAGTTTTTGTTTTGGACGATGGGACAGAAACAGACCTTGATCTAGGAAGTTATGAGAGGATGCTAAACCAGAACAACACAAAAGACAACTACCTAACTGCAGGAAAACTTTTCAAAACTATTATAGATAAAGAGAGGAAAGGGGATTATCTTGGAAGGGATGTTCAATTCATCCCCCATGTCACAGGTGAAGCAAAATTATTTTTGAGAAATTTGGCTGTTAAAACTGGAGCGGATGTTGTATTGGTTGAAATTGGAGGCACGGTAGGCGATTTAGAAAACTCCTATTTTATAGAAGCGATGAGAGAACTGGCATATGAAGAAGGGAAACAGAATGTCTGCATTGTAAATGTATGCTACATTGTTGAACCACAAGCCCTTGGCGAACATAAAAGCAAAGCAGCTCAACTTGGCATCAGAACACTAATGCAGCTTGGTGTACAGCCTGACATTATAGTTTGTAGAAGCCATAATCCGGTTTCAGACAACATAAGAGAGAAATTATCTGTTTCTTCCAATGTCCCTGTCAACAGAGTTGTGAATATGTACGACTTTGGGACAATATACACAATTCCTCTTTTCCTACAGGATCTTGGAATAGATCAGGAAGTTCTGAGAATTTTAGGACTCAAATCAAAACCGAATAACAGAGAAGACTATTCTAAATGGAAGGATCTAGCTGAAAAAATAAAATCAGCCAAAAAAACAATAACCATTGGAATTACAGGAAAGTATACAGGCGTGCACGATTCCTATATTTCTATACTCAAGGCTGTTGAACACACAGCCCCTTATTATGGGGTTAAAGCGGAGTTGAAATGGGTAGACACAACAGAAATAAAAAATCAGGACGATGTAAAAAGAGAATTAAAGGGCGTTGATGGCATAATTGTACCTGGTGGATTTGGAGAGAGAGGTGTGGAAGGTAAAATAGAGTGTATAAAATTTGCCAGGGAAAATAATGTTCCGTATTTTGGTTTGTGTTATGGCATGCAACTTGCAGTGGTTGAGTATGCAAGAAATGTTTGCGGACTGGAAGGCGCGCATACAACAGAAGTTGATCCAAAAACAGAGCACCCTGTTATCTGTATATTACCAGAACAGGAAGAGGTTAAAGGTTTAGGTGGGACAATGAGACTTGGAGGACATGATGTTATTGTGAAAGAAAATTCTGTTGTAAATAAATTATATGGGTCAAGTAAAGGGACGAAGTTGAAAGAGTCAACTTCCAATCTTGTTGTCTGTGAAAGATTCAGACATCGATATAATGTTAATACAAAATATATTGACCAGTTAGAAAAAGCGGGCCTTGTGTTTTCAGGTTCTGCTGGCGAAGAAGAAGAAGGGACGACGATGACCAAGTCATCGTCCAGTCGAGTAATGCAAATTCTGGAATTGCCAAACCACAAGTTTTTTGTAGGGACCCAATTCCATCCAGAATTCACTTCGAAGCCACTAGAACCAAATCCACTTTTTATGGGGTTTGTTGAAGCGTGCTCTAAGTAGTTATTTTTTACCCTTTAATTTCTGTTTTTTAGCTGTCAGTTTTTTCCTTAGATCAGATTCTCTCTCCTCATAATTTTCAATCAACTCTTGGTAGGTAGCTTTGTTTATTGAACCTTCCTTAAAGTATTTTGTCTGCGCCTCTTTCTTTTGGTCTGTTAATTTCTTCAGTTCCTTTTCCAAGTTTTTAAAATAGTTTTTCTCATGGTTTTTATAGACCACAAAGCCGCCTGATGCAACAACCAAAACAATTATGATTGTGAACGGCAACCAGTTCTCTAGAATAATATACAGTGGTGTTATACCTGTTATTCTCAGGGTAGCCAACTTCGAACCTGTATTCTCATAGGGATCGATGCTTTCTATTTGCATTTTCCATATACCCTCTTCACCTTCTTTTGGTTTGTAATTTCCAACATAATTCTCGCCCTTTTTAACTAAAGATATTTTTTCTCCGGCTGGTGATTTTGTATAGATGTCTAAATTTTCTGGCGTAGAGCCATCTGAATAACTGGCTTTGACTATTACCTCAACTGGTTTGCCTACAATAAGTTCGTCTTTTAGCGGAGATAGAATGTCTAATGTTATTTTTGCCTTTTCAACATTTATTGGAAGCTGGGCAGCCCCAGTTAATGTGGTATTTTCTACTTCTTTAAAACCAACAACATATAGAGGCAGGCTGCCATACGGTGCGTCAAAGTCTATTTTGTAGTCTGCTGAATATATTCCAGGGCTTACCTCCTTCAAAAACAGCAGGCTGCCATCTGGATTTCTAAAAGTGAAATTGCTTCCAACAACTTTGCTTCCATCCTTTTCTACTTCAACAGTAAGTTTGATCGACTCGCCTCTTTTGTAAACGAAGTTTGGCGGCGGGCTAAGAAATTTAACATTATAAAACCCACCTTCAGAAACAAGCTTCAACAAAACTGATTTTTTTTCTATTCCAGAATTTCCGTATTTATCATTTGCAATCACTTCTATTGTCCAATTGCCCTCAACATCAAAGAAGCTTGTTTTGTATCTATATTCAAATGTTCCGTTGCTCTCTAGATTTTTCTCAAACATTTTTATTTTGCCGACAGAACCAGTTATAGTCAGGTTAGCAGTGATAGGCGCATTTAAAAAATCCGTTGCGCTGCCTTTTATTAAAATTTCATTTCCGAGTATATACTGTGGATCTAGATTGTATGCAATATTTAATTTCGAATTTATATTAAAACTAGCTGATGTTTTAGCATCTTTGAAGTTGTTTTTTGTTGCTGAAATCTGTATAGTATAAGAACCTTCTTTCAGACTTTCGGCCAATACAGTTCCTTCAAACAGTTTGGATGTAGCTGAATAATATAAACTTGTTTGTTTATTATTAAATGTTATTTTTACTTCTCCCTGATCAAGCAGATTAGTTCCTGACAAAAGTTTAATTTTTATAGGAATCTCGCCACTTTTGAAAACCTGGTTTGTTTCAGGACTGATAACCTGAATAGACATATCAGATAATGTGCCTCCGCCACCAGACTGTGGCTGCGGTGGACAAGATCCACAGTCCCCAGAACAACTGGAACAAGATTCCCCAGACCCGCAAACACCATCACCACAAACATTATTTTGGCAGCCTCCTGTATTGAAATCACAATTACTGGCACAGGCTAGAGTTCCAGAATTGAACCCCCTGCTGCTACACGTTGCGCCACCCAAAGCAGACCCATCACAACTTTCATTCCCTTCCTTCACACCATTCCCACAGCTAAAAAATGAACAGCTTGATGTAACAAATGAACCACATCCAGAAGCGCAGGATAGAGCGCCTGTATCATATCCTCTGTTCTGGCATGTTGCTCCCGATAATGCAGTCCCATCGCATGTCTCTCCAGAATCTATTATATTGTTGCCGCAATTTGTACAGGGTGTCGTGTTGTAAGCAGAGCAGTCTGATTTACAGGAAAGCGTGCCTGTGAAAAAGCCTTGCAATACGCATGTCTGGGAATTTAAAGCTGTGCCATCACAGGTTTCGCCAGAATTTACAATATTATTTCCGCAGTTTGTGCAGCTTGAAGTCACAAATGAAAGGCAATTGGCTGCGCATGAAAGCGTTCCTGATGCAAAACCTTGAGTTACACATGTCTGACTATTGAGGGCTGTTCCATCACATGTTTCTGTGGATTCTTTTAGATTGTTTCCGCACACAATATTAGATAGTGTGAAATCTATAGTTGGTGTGACGTCTGAAGTTCCACCATCTTGCGCGTACAACTTCCCGCTCTGACTTGCAGCATTTGTGCCTGGTGTTATAAGGAAATAAAAATCCTCAGAGCCGCCGCCAGATTCCACTACACATGCAGTTGCATCTGTATCTGTGAATGTGCACCTGACATCATTAGCATTTGTTGATATAGTTCCTGTCTTGTGTGTCCCATCATCCCAACAACCGCACCCAACTAAAGTCGCATCGCTGCCTATCACATCATTTGATGCATAAACATCCTTGAAATCAGTTCTATCAACCCTCCTGGCAGTGCCACCAGTCTCTACTGCAGTGAATTCAATTCTATAAGTACTTTCTTTATATAGTGTTCCGCTACAAGAAGGCGATCCGCTAGCGACACTAACACCAGTACAAACAGACGTATCAGAATCCAATGTTGTCGAGCTGCTTCTATAAACATCCATTGTAGTTACATCGAATGCTGCTAAAACATTCTGAGCAAACAATAAAACCCCTACAAACAAAACCAAAAATATTATTTTTTTCATCCTTCCATTCCTCTAATTTTCATATATTGTCAAATTATTTATCAATTGATTATTTTTTGGACACACATCAACATCACACGCAATCTGTTATAGTTTTGTATCATATGATATATTATTGATTGGACAGATATATGTAAACATGTCCGACCTTATATCATATCCGGTTTGATTTTTTGGGCAATGCGCACCCTTGTGTCCACAAAGCAACATTTATTTCCATACTTTTTTTATCTTATAGTTGACTTTTTCTTTAGAAAATATGGTTAAAACTTTTTTGATTTTTTCAGACGGAATAAGGAAGATTCTGCTATCTAAAATCTCCCCATCAAGATCTTTTATCAATCCGCCGCCTTTGTAGTGTTTTTCTTTTCTTCCAACCAGTTTTCTCATGACCCTGTTTCTTTTTGTCATTTCGCTAATTGGTTCCATAGTAAGCAAAAAAAAACTATTTAATCCATCTGATACAGAGGAAGAATATAAAACTAAACCGTCATTTTTAACAGATTCGTACAGTTCCCATTCTTTTACATCTCCGTGCATTGTTTTTATCTCATTCTCAATTCCCATCAATCTGAATTTTTTCCATTCATCGGATTTTAAAAATTTACTCATTGCCATTTCTACATGTTTTCCAATCTCTTTGCTTTCAGAATCTATAAATATGTCTATATCACTATTCCTGTCAAAATCTCCCCTTGCCACTGAGCCAAAAAGATAAACTGTTTTTATCTTTGCTTCAGCTATCCTTGAGTCTGCAAAAAGGAAGCTTACAAAACTGTAAGCGTATGAAATAAGAATCTCCCTATTCAAGTGTCTCCCCCTCCGCCTCTATTTTTTCAACTAAAATTTCTTTGAGTTTTTTAAATGTTTCAAGAACTAAGTCTACCTGTTCTTTTTTTGGGCTTCCATATATCAGAACATCCCTATTGTTCTCCAGAATATAAAAAAGGTTGTATATTTTATCTTTTTCTTGAAAATTCACCGGAAGCTTTCTTTCTATCAGGGGGTCTATTTTTTGTTCTTCTTTTGGCCTTTTAAACCAATCATGCTTTACCACTTTTCCTATATCTATTAACTCTTTTTTATGCAAGTAAATCTCAAGAAGGTCAATAGCGCATGCTGTTGTGTGAAAGCCTATGGTCGCTGGCCTTTGATAGATGCCTATTCTAATCGCATCGTTTAGTTCTTCCAGATGCTCGGATATTCTCTTTTTGTGGTTTTGGATTGCTGTCATAGGTATACATTGTACCAATAATATATAAAGATTTTGGTATAAAATAATCCTAGAAAATGGTATATTTTTATCCTATACCAGCGCCTTGCTGAGGGATTCTGCGAAAAGAACCTCAACAGCTCTCTTGTTATGGGCTTCATGTGGTCATATTATTATCGTATGTTCAAATATTTTTGGACACACATCAATATCACACGCTACCTGTTATAATGTTCTTACCCTTCCACACTTCCAAATATCTCCTGTTCTGGGTAAATAACTATACCATTCTCAGTAATTTGCATTGCAACAATCTTCTCTGCGTGTTTTGCCCCACGCATTTTTAAAACCTCGATAGCACGTTCCCTATTATTTCCTTGTTTTAGATAATACATTATGACAACGCCATCTGCAAGAAATTCTTCAACACCTGAATCGCTCAATTTCTTTGGCGCGTCCTCTGTTTCTGATATGAGGAAGGATGTTGCGCCAATTTTTTCAAAAAACCTGAACAGCTGTTCTATATAGATCCTGTAAGTGTCTGAGCCTGCTATAAATGCTGCAGATAAAGCAGAAATTGAATCGAGCATGATCAAATCAGGCTTAAAACCTTTTGGTAAAAGCTCCTCTATTCCAACATCTATCATTAACTCCCCTCTAGCCTTTGCCAGAAGGCCTTCTATTGTTCTTGAAAGACTGAATGGATCAAACCTTTTGATGTGCAAAAGCCCTTTGGCTTCAAGTTCCTCAGGCTTCCACCCAAACCCCTCCATATGTTCTTTCAGCCTTTGCTCTGATTCTTCAAAAGATATATACAGGCACTTTTTCCCTTGAAGGCAAGAATAGTTGGCTATCTGAAGGGTTAGTATAGTCTTCCCAGTACCAGGACCGCCAGCAATAATCACTGAATTTCCCTTTGGTATTCCTTGAAAAAATAACTTGTCCAGGGATTCCACACCTGTTTTAATAAACTCCTGAGGTTTTTTTACAGTAGCAACCCTTGTTATCTTCTTCTCATGTATTTTCCTGTGGATTTCCTGTTCAGCCTTTCCCTTAACTTTTTCCAACTCCTCCTCAGAAAGGTCTGCACCTAGGTATTTCCTCACTTTTTTTACCTTTTCCCCATCCCTGACAGAATGCGCAAGGTAATGGTGCTTTTTTTTTCCTCTCAAATGGATTTCGAAATGCATAGGACTACAGTATAATATATATGACTACATATTTATAAACCAAATGACTACATTAACAATAACAAAATAATTGCGTGACTACATGTTTAGCCTAATGACTACAAATATAATAGTAAAAAATGTTATGACTACATAATTGTATTATATGACTACATGTTTATAAACTAGTATGACTACATTAACAATAATAAAAGAAGTTTATGACTACATACATATCTAGTATGACCACAATAAAGCACTAAAGCCACAATATGATCACTACCCAAAAACCAGCTTGCCTTTACCAATCTTATACTTAACCCATTTATTATCGTGTTTTAGGCCAATTAATTTTGATACTCTCAATATGTTTGCCTCTCCTTTATTTTCAATTTCTATCGTTCCTTGTGTTATTGACTCTAAGGCAGCTAGATCTTTCTCAGACTGGGCTCCAGAATCTACAATAAAAATAGCAATTGCTCCGGATTTTAAAACCCTCGCACACGAAGATTCTAGAAACTGTATTACTAAATCGCTCCTACTGTTAATAAAAAAATCAGAGGCTGTATCAAAAACTTCCATAGTGTTTTTCTTTCCAAGTTTTTCTCTTAGTTTTTCCAGCTGTATTGAGAGATTTGTAAGGCCTTTTATGTTGACAGAATCTTTATCTCCAGCTTTCCAACTAAAACAGTCGAGTATCTCCAGTTTTTTTGAGATTTTTTTGTAATCTATCCCAGCATCTTCAAACTCATCTTTTAGGTTTTTAGGATCCCTGTTAGTAAGTATATACAGACACTTTCCACCGCTCTTAATATAGTTACTTATCAGTACATGAACAAGTGTCGACTTATCTGTATCGTTCTTTCCTGCAATCACAAAATTGTATCCGGCAGGGAATCCTCCACCTAACAACTTATCCAATTTAGCTGCTCCAGTAGAGATTCTTTCCATAGTAGTATTATCTCTCTTTGGCTATTAAATCTTCACAGCCCTTGTCAAGACCTTTATTTTGTTAAGGACTCAAAACCATGATAGTAACCTTCTTTGGTAACTTACATGTTCACACAAGCATGATAAACACCTTCTATTTCTTACCCCCACATTTTAGTTAAAAATGAAAACTTTATAAATATGTGGGGGTAAGTATAACCATGGCAACCATAAAGAAGAAGACTATAGGGAAACAAACATACTACTATCTTGAGCACACCATAAGGAAACACGGAGCCATTCAGAAAAAAGAAACCTATTTGGGTAAAAAGATTCCAAAAAATATAGAGGACATTAAAAAACAGTTTCTTTCAGACATTTACAAGGAAAAATGGCATTCTGTTTTGGATAAAATAAAAAAAGGGTTTTTAGTAGAAGTTAAAAAAATCCCAGCTTCTGTTGAAAGCAAACAAAAAGCGGCATTTGTTATCAAATTCACATATAATACTCAGAGAATTGAGGGATCTAAGTTAACTTTAAGGGAAACTGCAAATTTATTAGAGGATGGAATCACACCAAAAAACAAACCGCTAAAAGATGTTAAAGAAGCTGAACAGCACAAAAAAGTCTTTTATGAGATGATTGAATATAAAAAAGACATCAATTTACAGATTGTTCTTTATTGGCATAAAGGTTTATTTGAGTTGACAAAGGTAGACATAGCAGGCAAGATAAGAGAATATCAGGTAATAATTTCAGGCAGCAAATTCATACCACCGTTGGCTGTTGGGGTTTATCCGCTACTCAATGATTTTTTTAGTTGGTATGAAAGAAGCAAAAAGACATTTCATCCAGTAGAGTTGGCTGCCCTTGTTCATCTGAAAATTGTAACAATACATCCTTTTTCTGATGGCAACGGCAGAATTTCAAGATTATTGATGAATTTTATCCTTCAGAGACACGGCTATCCTATGTTGGATATACCGTATGAGAACAGGTCAAGCTATTACACAGCACTGGAAAGGTCTCAAGTAAAGCTTAATGAAAGCATATTTGTTCAGTGGTTTATTAAAAAATACATAAAAGAAAATAAAAGGTATCTAAAAATAGAAGAATAGATATATGTGATCAAAACTTCGCAACATCAAGAAATAAAATCTCCCTGTTTTTAGCCTTTCTACATGCGCCTTCATATCCTTATCTATGCTCTCCCCTTTATTGAGTTTGTTGGCATAAAATATATCTGCATTAAAATCAGTAATTGAAAACCAAATAAGAGTTGTATCAAGGATTGATTTTATTTGATTTAATTGCCTTTATTTTTCTGTTTCTTTATCGTTTTGCCTCTTCCTTTTGCTGCACGCTCTCTTCCTGTTACTTTTTCTTCTCTTAGTGTTACTGCTTTCTCTCTTTTTCCTGCCGCTGTTTCTCTTCCTGTAGCTTTTGCTTCTCTTCCAGTTGCCGCTGTTTCTCTTCCTGTAGCTTTTGCTTCTCTTCCAGTTGCCGCTGTTTCTCTTCCTGTAGCTTTTGCTTCTCTTATTGTTACTCTTTTCTCTCTTCCTATTAATTTTATTGGCACAATTTCCTTTACAGGTTTCATGGGAACTGTAAAATAGAATGTGCTTCCTTTTCCCAGCTGACTTTCCACCCAAATCTTTCCTTTCTGCGCTTCAACAACTCCTTTACATATAGCCAAGCCCAAGCCTGTGCCCCCATACCTTCCGTTAATAGTTTGTTTTGCCTGGAAAAATGGTTCAAACAAATGTTGCTTGTCTTGTAAGGATATCCCAACGCCCTCATCTTTCACACTAAAAAGTATATTATTTTTTTCATGATTTGCCGTTATTTCTACAGCAGTGCCTGGATTGGAGAACTTAATGGCATTGCTAATCAAATTTTGCAAAACCTGGTTTAGCCTATCAGCATCAACTTCTATTATTGGCAGTTTGCCTGCTTTTAGTATTAATTTAATATTTTTCTCAGGCATAAACCCTTTCATAAAAATTACTGTATCTTTCACAGTCTTGGACAAATCTGTTTTTTTGAATTCGAATTTTAACCTGGCTGACTCTATTCTTGAAATTTCCAAGAAATCAACAATAATTTTGTCTAATCTATTGGCATTTCTGATGACAATTTCTAATGCTGACCTTTGTTTATTATTTATTTTCCCATAGTAGTTTTGTTCAATCATCTGCAGCTGGGCTTTTAGTGGTGTCATTGGAGACCTTAATTCATGGGAAGTCATGGAAATGAATTGCGTTTTAGCCTCATCAATTTCCTCGTGTTCTTTCTCTATTTTGCCTAATGCTTCAGCTGTCTTATTGAAGGATTTTCCTAATTGTTCCAACTCATCGCCTGTTTTGATGTCAATTCTTGTGTCGAAATTTCTTTTTTCTAATTCTTCTGTGGCTTCGTGCAATTGTTTTATTGGTTTTACAATCGACTTTAACAAGACCAGAAAATTTATTACCAGTATAATGCCAACAACAATAACTACAATGACAATATAAAATATTTTCTGCGTGGCAGACAAGACATTTGCAGCTGCTATAGAACTTAGCTTACTTGATATAGAAACCATTTCTTGCGATTTTATCAGCAGTTGTCCACGCAGTCTGTCTCCAAGTTCACTGGATTTATCGCCGGGATTCTCTGTGTAGATAACAAAATCAGAAAATAAGGGTTTTAGATCATTGTAATTCGAGCGTATACCTTTTAAAACCGTGGCTCTTTCTTCTTCTTCTTCTTCTTCTTCTGCTTTTTTTATGTTCTTTCCAAGAGATTCATATTTTGAGAACCACTGCATTTTTGGACGCTCCCCAGGATTTAGCACATATTCTGTCCTTAATGAGTTTAGATCAAAAATATCTGTTATTATATTTTGAGATAATGCGCTTCTTTTAACTGATTTGGTTATTTCTTGTGATGTTGTATAGACAATAAAACCAAGAACAAGCATCAGTGCAATAGAAATAGATGCAATAATTAGGATTTTATTTCTGATTTTCATTACAACCTCATTTAATTATTGTCACAGCTTCTGGTTTTACTTTCTGAAGAGCATCGGTGTAAATGTAATCAAGATAGTTTGGTATTTTTGTTGCGTTGGTTAGATTGTTGCTAATTGCCCATCTCGCTTCATTTTCAATTGAGTGGATGATGGTTTGATCTAGAAAGAGCTCGAAATGATAATCGTTCCAAGTCGAAGAAATAAAATCTTTTTTTACATCCAATCGTCCGGCAACAATAGCAATGGCTTCGTCTTTGTTATTTTCAATAAACCCCTCTGCTTGCTTAATCGCTTTCAAAAATCTGATTATTGCTTCAGGGTGATTTTGAATAAACTGCTGGTTTGACACAAAATACCAATCCTCTCTATATAATTCCCCTGTAGGAAAGGTAATGCTTTTGTTCCCCAACGCATTTTGGGCATTAGAAATATGTGGATTCCATGTAGAAATAGCATCAATTGTTCCTTCTAATATGCTTGGAACTAATTTGCCAGTTGTTATATCTACTTCTTTAATTTCAGAGAGCTGGAGATTGTTAACAGTTAAAAACGCGTCGAGGAAATACTGACCGGTAGAACCCTTATGCACGCCAATCTTCTTTCCACGCAAATCCTCAGGTTTGGCTATGCCCCGGTCTCGCCGAGCAAGCACAAAGAGATCATTATAAGAAAAAGCCATATTGGCAGTAATCGCAAAATCGCTGCGGTCAAAACTGTTGAACATGACTGGCGTTTGCGATACAGTCACCATATCCAAGCCGCCTTCCTTGAGCATGGACACAAAAGCGGATCGACCAGAGTCAAATTTTTTCATAGTTACTTCTACTCCATTTTCCTGGAAATAGCTCTTGTTTTCGGCAACCCACAACAATGCAGATAAAGGGCTGAGTTCCATGCCTAGGGTAATTTTCTCAACCGGACCTGAGTATTTTTCTGGTTGGTTTTGAGAAGCGCAGCCGGAAATTACTACAAGCCCGATTAAAATTACTAAAAGTATTTTTTTCATATAACTATTTTCCCAAATCAATCACTTTATCCACAAACATTTCAGATTCTTTTATCAGCTCTTCTTGCTCTGTGATGCTTAGCGTGTAAAACATGGCCTTTGTTTTTGTTTCTCTGATTTTGTTGGCGATAATTGAAACAAATCTGGCTACAGGAGCTTTCTTCTCGTAGATAAGCAGGTTTGTGAGTGAGTCAAAGATAAGGTAAGTAAAATTCTGTTTGAGCAGTTTAGTTATTGTTAATGACAATTCTGTGAGTGCAGCAGGCGATTCTACAAAATAACATCCTTCTATATTGTTAGGGCATTCTTTGATTGTTTTTGATATACAGTCAATGAAGACAATGTTTTTTACATTAATTTTGTTTTTCTGAAAAACATCTTTAAGGGCTTGGTGGGTTTTGTTCAAGGTTACATAGCATATTGTTCCTTTGTCCAATCTCTTCAGTATGTCTAAGGTCATTTCGCTGTAACCAGCACCTGGCATGATCAAAAGAATAATTTGGTTTGATTCAAGCTCGGTTTTTATATTCATAAGCATAAATTGCAAAAGACTCTAAACAGCCCGTTTCACCCCTTACCTACCAATTTTTTTACCCTAGACAGAAGTTCATTAATATCAAATGGTTTTTGGATAAAGTCAACTATGTTTTTTGACTTGAGAAGGTCTTCTCTCTCAGCTTCTGATGTCCTTACAACACTTAGAAAGGCAATTTTTGTGTCCTTTATTTTTGGGATAACTTCTTTTACAGGCGTCCCAGGCATCATTATATCAAGCAAAATCAGGTCAACTTTCTGTTTCGGCAATTTTTTTAGGCAGTCATCGCAGTTTACAGCTGTGACCACATTATACCCATTTCTTTCCAAAATAGTTTTAACAGATTCCCTGATATCTGGTTCGTCATCAACTACCATTATTGTTTTTTTAGGCATAGTCACCCTTTCACTTCAGCAAAACTTTTACACCATTTATAAAATCTTGATTAGAAAATGGCTTCTGGATAAACCCATCAGCACCCTTCATATTTACATCAGATTTTGGAAGAATAGAAACATAAGCAATCTTAGATTTGTGGCCTACTTTTTCTCGTAATTTTTTAATTATTTCGTATCCAGAAGTAGGCATCAATACATCTAAAAGAATAAGATCAAAATTATTTTTGTTGATTTGAGCTAAAGCCCCCCCCCAGTTGGAGTGGTGGTGACTTTATGGCCTGCTTTATCTAAAAGGGCTCCCATAGTAGACAAGTCGTCTGCTTCGTCATCGATGATAAGGATTTTTGACATATGTATATAATTGTCTCAAGTTGCTTAAAAACTATTTGAGAAGCCATTTCCAGAGAGGAATATAGACTATTCTCTTTCCTTTGACTTTTTCCAAATCTTCTTTGTCTCGGGTTATGTATAACTACAGAAGAAGGAACATTGTGCTATAAAGTAGACACCTATATGACTACAAATTCACACATTAATCACTTTATCGCACAACTGCGCAATCTCTGCCCGCACTTCCCTGTTGGTCTCGCCTTCCATGGAAACCAGCAAACAGCTCACATTTTTCATCCTCATTTTTGTCAGTATGCTGTGCACAAACCTTGCCAAGACATCCGACTTGTTGTGGATCAGCAGGGTTGTTATAGAATCTATGAAAATAAACATTTTCCCTTTTGCAGAATCCATGCGTTTCCCCAACTCTATAGCCATTTCTGTCAAGACAGATGCGTTTTCAAGATGTTTAATGTTGGCATTATCAGCTGCACTTGAGTCAAGGGTTTTACAAACACAATCAAGGATAAATATTTTTCCCTTGTCTATTTTGTTTTTTTCATACAAACTAAACAGATTTGAACAAGGCCTACTTGCAGACAGGACAATTGAACTATAATTGTTATCTGTCAGGATTTTCATTGCCGCAAGGCTGACATCTAAAACTTTTTCCGGCGAGGTTTCAAGCAGAACAATCCAGCCTTCAGGAAGATCGCGCATTCCGTCTTCTAAAACACCGAGCTCATTTTTTAGCATATAAGTTAAACATTCACAACCTCATCAACCTGCAATGCTATATCTTTTATAAATCTCTTCTGGCTGAGGTCTTTTGCAACATTGAAAATTAGCGTAAGGTTTTTCTCTGTTTTAACTGTCCTCATCAAAAACTCTGAAAACCTGAGCGTCTCAGAAAGCGGCTTATACAAAGATATTGTTGTGAGCGAGTCTATGAAAATAAATTTCTTTTCGCTTTTCAATTTTTTCAATGATGTGTAAATTGCTTTCACCAATTCGTCTATATCTATTTCAGGTGATATGTGGACGCATCTGGGATCTTTTTCCTGGTTTGCCTCTACAAGGGCTGCTGCAACATCAATGACAACCAGCTTGTTCACATCAATTCCATTTTGCCCGAACATGGAAGAGATATTCCTGAACGGCCTCTGGAAGCTTATGTAAACTCCTTCAAACTCACTAGCCAGAAGGGATTTTACAGACTTCATGGCCTCCTCAAAATACCTTTCTGCAGGGAGCTCCATCATTATCGCAGATTTCCCATTTGCCAATTTACCAAAGTTTGTTTCTGACATATCGGCCCTTTTATTTTTCAACTTCTTTTTTTATTTTGTCGAACAAAACTTTTGTTTTATTTTTCATGCGTTCAAATTCCTCGTCTTCCATGCTTGTTTTAGTAGAATATTGGGCAATCTCCCTTAAATCCAGTATTTTGTCGCTATGTTCTAGGTTTTCCTTGACTTCTTTATCAAATATTTCTTTAAGGTCATCTTTTGTCAGAGGCGTCTCTCCTTTATCAATCATGTCTTCGACAAAAGCAAATGTACAGCTCTGGTTTCTTGATTCTACTCCATTTTTGGCGAGCAATGCCAACAGGAGATGATAGAGTGAATAAAAGGCCGCAGAAGGCGACCAGTCTGAATGCCCTGCTTTTCTGAAATCTTCTATGGCATGAAAATTCTTGTTTGCTTTTAGAATATGGCCTCTAATTTTGTCTTCATGTATTCCTGTCTTTTTCAATCCTTTGTGCCTTTCACCTCTTTCCCCGTCTTCAAAGCATTTCTTTAGCTTTTCTTTAACTGGCATTTTTTAAAACCTCCACTATCAGGCTCTGGCCCCACAGGACAATGCCATTTTCTAAAATATTAATTATCACGCTGTCGCCTTTCCTTATATTGTCAATTAAATCGTGTTTTGTCTGGATTACATCATGTATTGCCACTGGGCATATTTCTTTTATTCTATTTAAGGTTTCTTGGTAGGCATCATACCTGTTTTTTTCAAAAACAACCAAAACATCCAGATCATTTGGCTCTTTTTTCCCACTTATATACGAACCAAATAAAATGCACGTTTTCGTTGTCTTTTCCATTGGCTTTATGTCTTCGATCCTGTGCTTTATCCTTTCTTTGTTGATTTTTGAAGTCAATGCAAGCTCCATTATATTCAGGGACTTTTTATTCTGGAAGTCTATGTAATAGGATTTTATATTGGAAATTTGCTTAAATAATAAAACACCCTCATTTTCAAACTTTTTTAGTATTTTGTATGCCCCATTTGGGGTTATTTTGCATTCTTTTGCTATCTGATTGATTGATTGATGGTTTTTAGAGTGAACAGATAAATATCTCAACACTTTAACCTCTTTTTCAGTCAACATATACACCTACAGTGTATAATTATACACCGTTAGTATATAAGCTTCTGTTCAGGTCAGTCCCACCAATCTACCAAGTCAACTTTCCAATAAATGCCAAAAATGTCATTATTTAGCAGATCATTCTTTCTTGTCGTCAGCAGGCTTATTGTCGTCTTTGCTTTCCATCCTCTTGATAGAACGCTTCATCGTTGTGAGAACCCTGTCCAAGGAATCATCCAAAACCCAAAAGACTGAATAGAGTTAGCCAACAAGACAAAGATGGCTTAAGCACGCCTACTTAGCTTTGCTACCCCCCCCCCGCTGATCTGATTGCAGTATACAGTTTGTAAACTCCAGCTATCAATAGTATTGATCCCACAAAGACAAGCGCAGGCATTATTGTTGTAAGCAAATTCGTATCAATAACTTTGAATGCTTCCAGAGCTTCAGCTAAAGAATGGACACCCAAACCGATCGCAACGCCTATCCCAGACAACACAAACCCTGTTTTCAATCCTTTGTTACACCTGCTCGCAGTTAGGAACAAGTATCCTGTCGCAATAACAGCCACCACAAACGATGCTATGTTCAAGTATTCTATCATATTTCACCCCCTTTATTTTTTTATTTGACCTTCCAATAATTTATTTTTCATTTTTCGCCATTTCCATTTGCTTTATTTTCACCGTCATCTTTCTTTTTCGCCTTCAAAAGGCCTGATTTCAAAAGAGCCTCTCCTGTCACTTCCTTTTTCTGCTGTTCCAGAATTTCCCTGACCTCTGGCTCTTTCAGCCCTGCCTTCTTCATCGCCATCTTGAGGCTGATTAATGTCCTATCAAACGCCCTTGCCAAATCACCAATTTCATCTTTCCTTTCTTTCCCTTCAACTTCTGCGTCCAGCTTCCCAAGGCTTATGTCTTCTATTGTTTTTGTGAGTTTTTTGACTGGGTTTACCATATAGAGAATGAGGAAAAGAATGAACACCGGAAGTAGCACTATTTCAAGCACGATTAGTATGAATGTTATGCTGTTGACAGAGCGCAGAAGCTCATCGTCTTCTTCCTTCAATTCATTCACATGTTTATTGTCAAGTTCCAAGGACAAAGTTGAGCTTTCAAAAACATTATCAAAAAGCTCGTCTGCTGGTGGACCTGATTTCTCAGAGAAATAATTCTTTAGTTCACCTGACAATTTTATGGCATCTGACAATGTTTTTTGGTGCGCTATAAGCTCTTCTGAAATCTCTGTAGACGACCTTTTTGATTCCCCGCTTTCTATTTCAGAAACTATTTTCTTGAATTCTTCAATAGAATTATCATATTTTCTGTACAATTTCTGGATCTGAGTCGTTGATATTGATTGATCTTTATCAAAGATTTTAACTTGGATATGCGTTGAAAATCCCCTGATATTTGCTTCTACCAATACGGCGTCGATGTTGCTCCTCAGCGCGATATTGATGTTTTTTAATGATTCGTTGTTGTTCAGAATGGTTATTATTTGGACTGAGAAAAACGCAACCAACACAACTGCCATCACAATAAAGACGTTTATTAATTTCATATCCAATCACTCAACAATTATTTGTTTGTTGGTTCCTCCTTTTTTATCAATCCAGCCTCTGCAAGCTTCTCAGGCGTCACTGAAACCTCCGTAGTTTCCTTTATTCCCAGCCTTCTTTTTGCAAGCTTCAATGAAACTATTGTCCTGTCAAAGGCCCTTGCCAAGTCGCCAATTTCATCTTTCCTTTCTTTCCCTTCAACTTCTGTATCCATTTTTCCAAGGCTTATGTCTTCTATTGTTTTTGTGAGCTTCTTGATTGGCCTTGATATCGTTGCTGAAAACACAAAGCCCAGAATTCCCGCAAGGCCAATTATGGCAATAACAATAAAGACAAGCTCAGTCTGCAGTTCCCTGACAAGCATGTATGCATCGTCTGTGCTTTTTTCAACTAACAGCGTCCATTTCTTGTCAACAATGCACATTGATGACCCGACAACTTCTTTCCCTGCATAATTGGTATATGTGCCTGACATCTCTTCATTGTTTTCAAGGCATTTTCTGACAGGCAGTGTGTCCACAGTCAGCTTCTCTGTAAAGACCCCGCTTCCAATTGCGCCTGCTGATTTTGGCAATATGAACATTGACTTTTTCCTGTCTACGACATACACATCAATTAATCCTATATCTCCTCCTTCAACAGTCAGGGCTCCCTTGTTTAATATGAAATGGCCTGTTAGCATGTCATATAATTTTTCTGTTTCAAAAAAATTAACAATCACACCCAGAAGCTGTTTTGTCTCAGTATCTATTATCGGAACTGAAGCAACCACCTTCTTCTTTACAGTTGAGAAATGGCCACCAACTTCATCGGGATCAGATACATAAGACCCCTTTTTGCCTTCTATAAAATATGCATCATCAGACTCGTCTTTTCCAACATCATCCTTATCAGTTGATGCGACAACCTTGCCATTTGGATCAATGATGAGTATTCCGAGAAGTGATTTGTCAAGCGGTTGTTTGTTAAGGATAATATGGGCATTGAGTTTTTGCACGACTTCGCTTGAATTTTCCCCTTTATTTATTTTTTCCATACTGTCCTTGATAAAGCCGTCAGAGGAAAAATCCAAAGTCCTTGATTCCAGCAAGTCAAAATAAATAAAAATCTGCCATTCTTTTGCTTCTGAAAGTCGGACCATTTCCATCACTGCTTCTTTCTGCAATGATGAGCTTACTGTGTTTATGGACAAAAAACCAACGACCAGCACAGATATTGCGCCAACTAGAAAAAATGCAATTACCAGCCTTGTCCTGATGCTTATCTTAACCATTCTTTGCCTCTCGTAATTTTTTTAATCTTTAAACACAACACCCTGCACTCAACACTTTCCAAAGTTTTCCGGTCAAAACTCAGAACTCCTCTGAGCGCCTAGGCTGGCGTTCCCTGCTTTTTCAGTGAAAGGTAGAAGGCTCCAGCAACTGGTATCAAGAACAGTAACAAGATAATGTTAATCTGGAAAAATGTTTCCTCAACCTTTGCTGATTTTAGGATGTCTTCAATAGGCACTGTCACAACAACGCCCCAAACCCTGTCAGGGAAAACAAATGCAGGCACATAAGCCGCAACCTTTAGCTTCCCTTCAAACAAATATGACGCAGTTCCTGACTTTCCCTGCAAGACAGCCTTGACCATATTGTTGAGATCTTCATTTCTTTTTGTTGCAGTCTGCATTTCCTCTGACCACATATTCTTGCCCATAAAAACAGGTCTCGGGTGAAATAACAAATCGCCGTTGTCATCTAAAAGAGTGACATATCCCTGCTTCAAGAATTTGATGTCTTTCAGATATTTTTCCTGAAGGTCGCTAAACTGAATTGCTCCGCCTAGAGTTCCCTTGAATGTATTATTCTCATCAAAAATAGGCACATGCAAAGATGTACTAGGATTGGTATTGTTTAAGACATAACCAAGCACAGGTTTGCGTTCATCTATGATCTTTTTCAGGTGCGCATACTGTTTGCCGTCTATGCCTATCGCTGCTTTGTTGACAGAGCAATAAAATATTCCTGAAGCGTTCATCCTTCCAAGGTTGGTCACCCTTTCTTTCATTCCGACAAACACTTCTTCCAGTTTCTTTCCGCAGGTTTGGGTGTCGCCATCTCTTACTTCTGGCAATCTGGCAATGAGGTCAAGCTTTTCCCTTATGCCTTTTACCTCGCCTTCCAGAACAAGGGCAACTTCCTGCGCAATTATAAGCTCCTGAGTTTTGTATTGGTCAACCATGTTTTTGGTAAAATTGTCTTTTGCGCTGGAGGTAAAAACCAGTCCTAAAGCTATAATAATCAGCCCAATTACAGCAATTGCAAACAATGGTTTATTCATATTCATCCCTTTAAAATGGCTTTAAGCCTTTCCTTAAACCTCTCCCCTTCGTCTTTCTTGATTATCTTGTCTCCAACACAGGAGTCAACAAAATCCATCAGGCCTTTTTCATCCAGCCCTTTCTCAGCCTGCTCATCAAACACCTGCGAGCCCATTGGGCCGAATGTCCTTGAAAATTCATCTTTCAGCTTTTCTTCCACTGATTTTGCCACTTTTCTTGTAGAGCCTGTCATCACATTTTCAAACCCTTTGAAAGTTTCGCCGACAACAATTCCTTTGCCTGTTATATGGTATTCTCTCAGGGATTTGCTGTGATCATCCCCTCTTGTCTTCAGGACAGAACACATTAATCTCATCTCGCCTTCTGCTTCCACATATTTTAGCAAAATAATATTGTCTGTCATTGTTGAGAGGTGTGCCTCTGTCAGTGTTTCAACAGACATCAGGCCTGTTGTTGCTGTGGTAAATATTGTTGTGACATTTTGGGATTTCAAATAAGCATTCAGCCTTTTCACAAAATATCTAAATTGTTCTTGTTCAAAAGAATTTCCAATTGACGACAAAGAATCAACCACGCACCTTTTGATTTTCATTGTGTCAATTACATCTTTGATACCGAGCAGATGCTCTTCTATATATTTTTCGCTTGGGTAGGCGCACATGATTTTTAACAAACCCGATTTCTCATATTGCTCAAGGTCCCAACCAAAGCTGGCAGCATTCCTTAATATCTGATACCTGCTCTCCTCAAAACCAGCTAACAGACAAGGCTCACCTTTCTGCAGGCCTTCCCAGATAAAGTGGAGGCCAAGTATGCTTTTTCCAGAGCCTGTTGATCCAGCGATTAAATTGCTACTTCCTTCATACACTCCACCTTTTGCCATTTCATCAAAGCCTTTGACGCCAATTGAAATTTTAGTTCTGCTTGAACCATAAACCAGAGGTATAGTTAATTGTGGAAACATCTTGATCCCGTTTTTTGTAATTCTGAATGAGTTTGAGCCGCCTTGATAACTTATTCCCCTCATTTTTGCAATCTCAAGGGTCCTTATATTCTGGAATTTCTGCTCTGTCTGTCCCATTAAGATAATCCCGTCAGAAATAAACTCCTCTACGCCATAAACAGAATATTTGTGGGGAGCGGAAACTTCACTTGTCAAAACTGTTGTGCACCCAAGCGTGGCTAGCATTGTTCCCAAATCAAAAATAAACTTCCTTATTTTGGCCTTGTCCTCCAAAACATATGCAAAAGCAGTTATTGAATCTATCACGAGGCGCGTTGCTCCTGTTGCCTTTATTTCTGTTTCTATAAGATTGATGAGATGCTCCTGGTCAAAATCTTTTTCTGAAACAGCTTTCCTTATGTCCAGTATTTTTATTTTCTCATTTTCAATCGCACTCTTGTCGTAAAAAGACATCCCTTCAAGATTTTTTAATGTCTTAAAAAGAGGTTCTGTAAAAGTGACATACAAGCCGTTTTCGCCAAACTTGTTCAGGCCATTAAACAGCCATTCATGGCAAAGCAAAGTCTTTCCTGTTCCTGATGCGCCTGAAACCAAGACAACAGACCCTTTTGGAAGCCCCCCCCCAGTAAGCCATCAAGTTCTGCTATGCCTGTTGCTGAAAGAGATGAAGAATTTTTGCCTGCCTCTACCTGAATAGAATTTGATTTAGCTTTCGCCATATATGTAAATATATTGTTTGAACCTGCTTAAAAACTAACTATTTTATTTGAGAAAGCATTTTATTAAGGATATCGTGGGACTATCGATCAGTTAGTCTAATGCACTTATCACAGAATTGTGAAATAACAGGTATTATTTTATTTGACTTTTCATCATCTAGAGAAATTATAATCCCTCCCAAACCGAGAATTCTAATTTTGTTAATCAGATAATGTGCAAATTTTTCTGTTGTTTCTAAACTATTGTAGATCAATAGAGTAGATATCGAATCCAAAAATAAAAAATCGAATTTTCCAGAGTTGGTTAATTCTGTTATCATAAGAGATAATTCTGTCAACGATTGGGGGTTCTTGAGATATTCACAGTTGCCGTTCTTAATGTTCTTTGTAATTCTCTCACCTGTACAATCAATAAAGAATAATTTAGATATATCCATATCGTTCTTTTCGAGAAGAGTGGAAAGTGAAGAATATGGCATATTCAGTGTTCCATAAATCCCGCACAATTTCATTTTTACAGTAAGATGATTAAGAACCATTAGATTTACTGAGTGATAATCCTCGGGTTTACTTAAAATTATACATATGCCTTTAGGGTCTTTTAATTCCTCTGATAAAATATCTCTGATTTCTTTTGCGTTCATTTTTTACCGCCCATATACTCATAAGAAACCAATTCACTAAGAGGCTTCCTTTCTCTTTCCTTCTGAAAGGCGCCTTTCTTTTCATAACCAAATCCCGCCATCAATGGACAAATATCTGGTTTTTTAATTTTTAATATTTCAGAGACATCTTTTTGTGAAGGCGTTAACAAACAGGAATCTATGTCAAGATCATGCGCTTCGTATATCATGTTTAGCGCAGCTATGCCTATAGACTCATATACATCAATCAATTCAGATTTTTTATCTTTACCGCATATATATTTATTTTCTTTCCAGCATCCTGAATCTAGAACAATAGCTATTATCAATGGGGGGTCTTCATGAAAGCCGCCATAATAAACACCTCTCATTAATTTGTCGATTTTATCTGCATTTTTAATAACAATAAAATGCCAAGGTTGTGAGTTTGAGCAGCTCGGTGACCACCTTGCAGCTTCAAGAATGTTCTTAATATCGCTTTCTTTTATTTTTTTATCACTAAACTCATAAGTAGTTTTTCTAGTTTTAGCTAGTTTAAGAAAATAGTTATGTCCCCCCCCCTCAACAAGCTGTCAAGCTCAGTTACGCCTGTTGCTGATAATGATTGGCTTGCCTCTCCTGGTTGGTTGGATTTTGGTTTTGCCATATGTATATAATAATTGTCTACTGTTGTTTAAAAGCTATTGAAGAAGCCATTTCCATAAGCTTTTGTCACAAAAGCTTAAGCAAAAAAGGAGCCTAAAAATTTTCTCATTGTTATTCGAAAATTTTTACGGCTTCCACTAACCCAAAAGCCATTTCCAGAGTGGGATGAATTTTATCCTTCCCTTTATTCCAAACCATTCCAAACTCTCTTCAGTATCGCGGTTTTCTGTTATTATAAGGAGGTTTTTGCACTTCAGCTCTTTTCCAGCTTTCAATAAAGCCCTTATTTCCCTTTCTTTGGTTTTTATATCATCGAGGCTGTAGCAGACCTGGATGAGCTGCTTGATTTTTAGGCCCTCTTTTACAACAAAATCCACTTCCTCTTGTTGCTGGTTTTTCCAATAGTAAATTTCATTTTGATTGGATAATTTCTGCCTTAAAAGTTCTATTGCAACTATATTTTCATAAAGCCTTCCCATCTCCGGCATAAATTTGAAAGCCTTCGCATGGATAAACCCGTTGTCAATACAATACATTTTATTGTTTTGTGACAGCTGTTCTTTTAGTTTAAACGAAAACCTGTTCAACCTGAAAAAAATAAACGACTCTTCCAAATAGCCTAAATATTTTTCAACTGTGTGCACGCTTTTGCATCCAACAGCTTTACTAAGCGCATTGCAGGAAAACTCTTTTGAAATATTTGAAATCATGTACATTGCAAGGTCTTCTATTACAGCAGGCATCCTTATTTTAAATCTCTTTACTATGTCCTTGTAAATTATTGAGGAAAATAAAGTTGATAAATAATCTTTATAATCTAGATTTTTCAAGAGAGGTTCTGGGTAGCCCCCACAAATAATATAATCTGACAGTTTCTCCTTTATTTCGCTTTGTGTTAGTTCTTTGCTTGCAACATTCACAAATTCCTTGAAGGAGAAAGGGAATATTGTCATAGGTATGTGCCTTCCTGTAAGGTGGGTAGCCAATTCTTTGCTTAGAAGCTTTGAGTTGCTGCCTGTTATTACAAGATTATAACCTTGCCTTTGGAGCCTGTTAACAAACAGCTCCCAGCCGCTTAGATTTTGTATCTCGTCAAACAATATGTATTTTGGCTTGTTGTAAAGGGAATTCACTACAGTTACTATTTCATCATAATATTTTATTCCAGCAAGTTTTTCATCATCAAAATTCACATATCCAAAATTTCCCAGCTTATTTAATGCATGGACACAAAAAAAGGATTTTCCTGACCTTCTGGGGCCAAGTACGACTTTTATGAGTGTACTGCCATCCCTAAAGGGTGTTCTTCTATCTATATATTTCTCAGCTAATCTCTTCTCTAGTTCCCTTTTCTGGAGCAGCAATATGTCCCTTATCATTTGCATCTAAATATTTATAGTGCACAAAAGTATATAAATGTTTGCATTATAGTAAGCAATTACTGAACTAATGCTTGCTATTTAAAGGTTTCTATTGGTAATAGAAGATAGTTTCTATTGAGGATGGAAGCTTTTTATGGGCCATTGATTTTGGCCTTTAATGTTTTTATTTATTTGAGCTAGCGCCCCCCCCCAGTTGGTGTGGTGGAGACTTTATGGCCTGCTTTCTTGAGCAGTTTCTCCATAGTAGCCAAATCGTCTGCTTCGTCATCGATAATAAGGATTCATGCGCCACAGTGCATGAGATGTGGCACATCCTGTGTCTGATGCCACACGATTTTGGCATATGTATATAATAATGTGTGAGGTTGTTTAAAAGCTATTGGAGAAGCCATTTCCAAAGGACTATCCACTTTTTGTAACCCAAAACCAAAGCTTTTAAAGTATACACCCCTAATACTACCAAATAAGGGGTCGAAATAGATCCAGTTAAAGTAGATAAAGATCTATTTCGGTCCTAGATTGGGAATTGTCGTGCTCAGAATCCATGAACATTGAGTGCTTCTTCACCGTGTTCTATTGAGAACGGTGGAGATCTTGACTGTATTGGTTAAGAGACACATCTCGAAATAAAAATAACTTATATATAGCCTTAGTAAACCTTTCTTTGGGTTATAAGGCTTTCTTTAGGAAAGAAAGGGTATATGGCTGAAGAACAAAAAAAAGAAGCGAAGAAATGGGGCAAGGAAAAAGCAGCTGAAGGAGATAAAGGTCAGCATGCAAGCGAGAAGAAGCAGGATCCAAGAGCGCAACCAAAAAAACTAATTCAAATAGTTAGACTCGCTGAAACAGACTTAGACGGCAACAAAACTGTTATTTCTGGAATAAAAAAGATTAAAGGTGTCAGTCATATGCTAGCTAATGCAATTGCTCATTTTTATCCAAATTCAGATAAAAAAATAATTGATTTGACTGATCAGGAACTAGCTAGTCTTGAAGAATATGTTAGGAATCCTGAAAAACATGGCGTCCCTAGATGGATGCTTAACAGAAGGCTGGATCCTGAAACAGGCATAGACAGACATTTGATAGGATCAGATTTGGTTTTTGTTAAAAATATGGATATCAATAAACTGAAGAGAATGAAATCTTACAAAGGTGTAAGGCATGGACTGGGTCTACCTGTTAGAGGCCAGAGAACAAGGTCTTCGTTCAGAACATCTGGTAAAAGTGTTGGTGTTGTTAAGAAAAAGGAACAACCAGCAAAGGCAGCCCCTGCAAAAGGCGGCGGTAAATAATATTTAAAGAAGCTTTAGTAAACCTTTCTTTTGGGTTATAAGGCTTTTCTTTGGAAAGAAAAGGGTATATATGAGAAATATTAGAAAGAAGTTTAGCCGGCCAAGAATGGTTTGGGATACGAAATTGATAGAGGAAGATAAAGCTATCCTGGCTGAATACGGATTGAGAAGGAAACATGAGATCTGGAAGACAAAAGAAATTGTTAGGGATTTCAGAAGAAGGGCAAGAGAATTGAATGCCACTAGAGATAAAGAGAAAGAACAGGTCTTGCTTGAGAAAATTAATAAACTGGGATTGTTAAAAGCAAACAGCTTGGATGATATTCTTTCAATTGACTTGAAAAATGTTTTGGACAGAAGATTGCAAACAATTATTTTCAAAAAAGGATTGGCAAAAACAATGAAACAGGCAAGGCAATTGATAACTCATGGCCACGTTGCGATTTCTGGCAGAAGGACGACATTCCCATCTTACATTGTTCCTGTTTCTGAAGAAGGACAGGTAGGATTTTATGGTAACTTTTCTTTAAAGGAACCGCCAGTAGAAAAGCCGGTTCCTAAAGGCGGAGAAATAAATAAAGGTGACGCAGTGGAATCTACTGAAAGCGAAGAAAAAACAGAAGAGGTAACAGCATAATATGGAAACTGAAAAACAAGAAAAAATTCAGGAAAAGCCAGTAGAAAAACCCCAAGAAAGGCCAGTTGAGAAACACCAGAAATGGGGTATAGCATATATATTTTCATCTGAAAACAACACAATAATCCACATAACAGATATCACAGGATCAGAAACCCTTGCAAGATATTCTGGTGGGATGATGACAAACAGGGATAAGGATAAAGGTACATCTTTCCCTAGCATGAAGGCTGCAAGGAAAGCGGCAGAAGAAGCTGTGGCAAAAGGTCTTGTTGGAGTTAATATCAAGATTAGAGCAAAAGGTGGGCATTACAAAAGAATACCTGGGGAAGGCGCCCAACCAGCAATTAAAACTCTTTTAAGAAGCGGTTTAAGGATAGGAAGCATTGAAAACACTACACCTATTCCACATGACACAACAAGAAGGCCAGGCGGAAGAAGAGGTAGAAGAGTCTAGTTTGGTCACCTAACAAAACCGGCAGATATTTAAATCCTGTTTGTAAGTTATTTCTATGCAACACATAAAATTGCTTGCGATTTTTGTTTTCTCTGTATTTGTTTTAAGCATATTAGCATTTGGCGTAAGCGCCCATGATGCAGATTTAGATAAACACATGAAAGAGAGGCTTGATAAAGCCAAGGATAAGTTAAAGGATAGGGTTTCTGATGCAACAAAACTTGAGGGTTTGAAAGACCATCAGCTGAAAACTCTTGAGGGTTTTGAGGCCAGGCAGAAAGATAGGTTAGATAGATTAGATAAAGACAAATTACAAAAGCTTGCAAAACTTCCTCCAGGACTGGCCAAACAATTTCTTGGTGATGCTGATTTTGGGAAGAGGTTAGATAACATAACTTTAAGAGAGGTTGCGAAAAAAGATCTTGGAATGGCTTTCCACAAAAGGCAGGTTGCTGCTGACAAATTGCAGGCTGCAGGAAAAAGATTTGTGGACGCCAGCAAAAGATTTGAAAAAGCAAAGGGTGAGTTCAAGGCTAAAAAGGCAGACTTTTTGAAAAGCAAAAATTTGACAGATGCAAAAGCTTATTTGACAGGTGTTTTAGATGCTTTGGTTGAACAGGTGAACAAGCTTAAGGAAAGAGTCCAAGCTTCTGAGGATTTGAGTGCTGAAAAGGTTACAGAGGTTTTGGCTGATTTGGATTCTAGATTAACAAAATTAAATGAGTGGAAAACAAAAGTTGAGGCTGCCACAACAAGTGCTGAATTGAAAAGAATTTTAGTCGATATAAGGACGTCTTTGAGATCAGAAAACAGCATACTGAAGGCTCTTAATGTGCATGGATGGAGAGTTGCATTGCAACACTTTGCTGGAATACTTAAACAAGTTGATCATCTTGATACTAAATTAAACAGATTGCTAACATTTGCAGAAAATAATAATGTCACAATTGAGAACAAGGAGACAAGAGTTGCTGACTTCCAAAGCAAGCTCGCAGACGCAAAGAAACATTTCCAGCTTGCAGTTGGAGATTTTAAGAGATTAAGAGAATTAAATGAAACCAAATCTCCAGAGGATGTTAGAGTACTGCCTTTTGACAGAGCCAGAAAATCATTCCATGATTCAGTTCAAAACCACATGAAAGAGGCGAAGGCAAAATTAAAGGAGGCGAGGACAATTTTACAATCTCTAGTTAAGGAAGTTGTTGCAGCCCTAAAAGAGAAGAAAGCCGTAACAGATGATGGACAGCCAGTTAATATCACTGAACAAGATGTTTTGGATCCAACAAAAGTCACAGACGGTGTTGATATTGATGAAGGTGAGACAACAATTCCTGTAGTTGAGGAGACTCTTGATTTATGATAAATAAAAAATATGCTTTGGTAGTGTTGGTTTTGGTTGCAGTTGTTTTAGTCAGTGGCTGCGCACAGGGAACAAAACCTACCACAACTACAAGTCCTACACAAACAGCAAGCGTGAGCCCAACAGCAACTACCGCACCATCTGTAGATGTGGTTAGCTCTGATTTGGAAGCAAGCGATCAGTTACAAACTGATTTAACAGACAGCGATCTTGATAACCTAGATTCTGATTTAGGAGCAGTTGAAACCGGCCTTTAAGGGGTCTAATATGTTTATATATATATTTCTATAATCTTATAGATCTAACTTGGTTTTTATGACAAAGTGGAGTAAACCTAAGGCGGGAAGTAGAGGATACTGGCCTAGAAAGAGGGCTAAAAGAATTTATCCTGTTGTGAAAACCGATATTAGGTTAAAATCAGATAGGGTCGGCCCAACAGCGTTTGCCGCATACAAAGCGGGTATGACTAGAGTCAGCTTTAATAGTGAAAGAAAAGGTTCTGCATTCTATGGACAGGAAGTTGTCAAGGCTGTAACTGTTTTAGAGTGTCCACCTCTTGTTGTTGCTGGAATCAAAACATACAACAGGACACCTTACGGATTAGTGGAAAACAGGCTTGTTCTTGCTGAAAAATTATCAAAAGATTTGAGTAGAAAAACAAGTGTGCCAAAACAACCAAACACCAAGAACAGACTTGTTCAAATTGAAAAAAACCTTGAAAGGCTTGCAGATATAAGGTTGCTTGTCCACACACAGCCAAAGGATACTGGTTTAGGTAAGAAAAGGCCTGAACTATTTGAAATTGGACTTTCTGGTGATGTAAAAGCAAAATGGAATTATGCGAAAGAAAAGCTCGGTGGTCAATTAAAACCTGAAGACATCTTCAAAGAGGGTGAGACAATTGATGTCCAAGCTGTTACAACAGGTAAAGGCACTCAAGGGCCTGTAAAAAGGCATGGTATTAAGGTGAGAAGCAGAAAAAACAAGGGAAAGATGAGGCATGTCGGTTCTTTAGGTCCATATCATCCAGCAAGGGTTTTGCCAGGTGTAATCCCCCATCCAGGCCAAATGGGTTACCACAGCAGAACAGATTACAATAAAAGAATTTTGAAAATAGGTGCTGATGGAGCTACACCAAAAGGCGGTTGGGTAAATTATGGTGTTGTAAAAGGTCCTTATTTACTATTAGAGGGGTCTGTTCCAGGACCTAGAAAGAGATTGATCATCCTCAGAAAAGCTGTTAGATTTCATGGAAAAGAAGAGCCATTTAAACTAATTGCAGTTTCTCTCGAAAGCCAGCAAGGCAGGTAGAAATTTAAGCTGTATAGTTCTATTTCTAATATTATGTTAAGAAGCAGGAAGGAAATTCAAAGGGACAGCAATTGGAAGTTTGTTATACTAATTTTACTTGTCTTAATGTTTATTGGGCTGATAGAGCTTTTGATTCTAAGTCTAGGACTAGATCCGATTGTCCCGCTAATAATTGTGATATTGATAATTTTATTGATACCAGTGACGGCGTTTATAGTGGACACCTTGTTTATGGGGTATGTATAACTACATTCAATCGCGCAAAATATTATTAAGTTGTCGGCGCGGCAGAAAAGCAGAAGTCTTATAATCTTCTTGAGTTCTATATAATCTATGAAGACTAATAATGACATCTTCAGAGAGTTTGTTGAAGAAGCAAAGAACGATTCTAATGTAATTGGATTTTTCCTTAGCGGTTCTAGAGGAAAGAATAGGGAAACCAAATTTTCTGATTATGATATTGAAGTTGTTGTAAAAGATAAAGTTGCGAAATCTTACAAAAATAAATACGAAAAGATGGCCAAACCGCCTTTTGGTTTCTCGGTGTTTTCAATTTCTGAATTCAGAAGATATGCTGAAATCGGAAGCCCCTTTGAATGGAACAGGGCAAGCTACACCCATGTGAAAGTGATTATTGATAAAACCGGGGAGATTCAGACATTGATTGACGAAAAAGGAAAAATCCCAAATGACAGAATCAAAAAATATGTTGCTGGACATTTGGATGGATACATAAACGGCGTATATCGCTCTTTGAAATGTTTTAGAGATAATAATCCTGTTGGCGCTAGATTAGAAGCTTCCCGATCAATTCATTTTTTCCTTGACACAATTTTTGGATTAGAAGGTCGAGCAACGCCTTATTACAAGTACTTAAATTGGGAATTGGAGAAACATCCACTAAAGTTTCCAGTGAAACCAAAAGAATTGATTAAAACACTTTTGAGAATTCTTGAGGATGCTGACACTAAAACCCAACAAAAATTATTCGCTGTTGTGGAAGAAGTGTTTAGAAAAGAAGGTTTCGCCCATGTTTTTGACAGTTGGGAAGCTGGTTCAATAAAACTAATTAGAACATCCAGAAAGTAGCATCGCTGACAATCGGTTTCTCGACCAAGTGCCGACAATTTCTGCTGTTGCTTCTCAATCCTCATGGGGTATGTGTAATTTTCGTTTAGTGTGAGAGAAGGTTTAGGTACAAATAACTTACTAACCCAAACAATTATACGTTTTCCTTAAAGTGTCAATTTCGTTCAAATCCAAATCAGCAAAAATTATGCCTTCAATGTTCTCGATTTTGTTCAAAACTTTCAAAGGGCTGCAAATAAAACTTTGAGAAAATGTCTCGTCTGTAAAGGCATCACATGTAACGAAATAGGACAAATTCTCGAATGCGCGTGTGATAGGAAAACTTCTAAACACATCCCCACTAATTTTTGCTTCATTCAATAGATATGCAGGACAAAAGATAATCTGCGCGCCTGCTTTTGAAAGCTTCTTAATGTCCTCTTGGAAGGCAAAATCCCAACAGATAATTATGCCAATCTTGCCGAAGTCGGTATCTATAACTTTGTTGTGATTACCAGGAATTGTCTGTTTTAAATCTAAACCAGGGAATGGGTGGTTTTTCTTGTAAATATGCTGGATTTCGCCTAATCGATTAACTAGAACTGCTGAATTGAAAACTTTTTTGTCTTCTTCCAAATGAACGCCGAAAATGCAGTAAATGGACTTCTCTTTGCATTTGTCCTGGATTACCTTTATTTTCTGAGAACTGGCGCTAAAAATAGTATTCTCATCCCATAAACAGGATTCTGGAAAGCAAACAATGTCTGCGTTCTCTGCTGATGCCTTTTCTATAAAATCAACGATCTTCTGAATATTCTTGTCAACTTCATCAAAAACTTCAATCTGCGCTACTGCTACTTTGGGCATTTGATTCTATAGGGCTGGTCGCCTTAAATATGCCACCGTTACCATATTTAAGTAGTAAATCTATAGCTTTTACACGGTGTTTACATGAGACATAAATTTTCAACAAAATATGCAAAAAACTGGGAAGAGATAAAGGTATTTGATCTGGTGAATCTATCTATGGTAGACAGGCGAGAATTTCGAAGGCTGTTTGCGCAAGGTCAAAGAATTTTAAACGATTCTCTCCCAGGAGAGTTAGAGCCAGACGACAAAGTTCTTGGGTATATAGAAAAGGCTGCCAGAGATTTAGGGCGCTATAATTATATTGTTTTAGTCACAAAAGGTTCTGTAAGGGCAGCCACGTCTTTCGATCTTCTATCAGACGGGGTTTCTTTGGTCAACCACTGGGGATCTGCTGTTGTTGCACAAGACGCCAGAGGTTATGGGCTCAGTCAAGTGCTAACTGAGATATGTGAGGAAAGAACAAGCAGATATTCAGCACAAAGACGCCTCAATCACATTGGCACTATTGGAGAGATTAACCTTTTTGACAGGCCAGAAGATGTTGATAGATATAAAGCTAGGTTAAAGTTCCACCACGATATCATAGGCATTAGGGCTGCAACAGTAATAGAAGATGATGGTGCAGTAAGATTGGTTCCTTACGCGATTCCTGGAATACGAAAAAACGGACAGGATGAAACTGAGATGCCTTATATCTTAGCAATAGTCCCGTCTGTTAATGGACATCTGAAAAAAATTCCTGTTGAACAGGGATCGGTTGTCGGACCTGATGGAAAAGTTATAGGGGATAGGAACAGGCTTCAGGTTATGGAACCATCTACAGTTCGCAACATTGTAAGAATGCTTTGTGATAATTATAGAGAAGATTTAGAAACATATGACCAAAAACAAATTGATCATATTGAAGGATGTGCTGAAAGGGTTCTAGAAAGGGCCAAAGCTGTACATCTTATTCCAATATATGATACAAGGTTCATACGATACAAAAGCTAAATCTAATCAATAAATAAAAAGAAGTATTGATGGGCATAAACCCATCGCTTTTCTAAAGAAAGAAGTGCTATTTTGCCTTTACGACTTTTACGTAATCCAAGCAGATTCCAGCGGCGACTGTCTTGCCCATGTCCCTGATTGCGAATTTTGCTAACTCTGGGAAATCAGACTGCTTTTCGAGAACTATTGGTTGTAGTGGCTGGACCTTTATGATTGCTGCATCACCTGTTCTCAACAATTCCTTGTCCACTGTGACTTCAGCGCCTGTTTTTGGATCGATTTTCTTGATTATTTCAATGATCTTTCCTGCAACATGTGTCGTGTGTAAGTGGAATACTGGTGTATATCCCTTCGTCATGACAGTTGGATGCTGTAAAACAATTATTTGCCCTGTGAACTCTTTGACAACTGTAGGTGGGTTATCTGGCTTTCCAATCATGTCACCTTTCTTAACAGATTTCTTTTCTACACCTTTCATGCTGATGCCGATGTTGTCGCCTGGTATTGCTTGTGTAAGTTGCTTGTGATGCATTTCGATTGATTTCACTTCACCTGATATACCGGCTGGCTCGATAACAACTTTGTCACCTGGTTTCATAACACCTGTTTCAATCTTGCCTGTGACAACTGCGCCGACGCCTGTGATGTTCAAGACGCTCTGAATAGACATTCTTAATGGTTTGTTTATTGGCCTTTCTACGGCTTTTACGTGAGCATCTAAAGTCCCGTAAAGACTGTCACCCTTATACCAAGGCATGTGCTCGGATTTTTTGAAAACATTGTCACCCATGTACGCAGACACCGGAACAAATGGAATATCTTCAACTTTGAAGCCAACTGATTTTAAAAGGGTTGTTACTGTTGCTCTTACTTCACTGAATTTTTTCTCATCATATCCAATTGCGTCCATCTTATTTAGTGCAACAACCATTTGTTTAATGCCTAAAACCTTTGATAAGTAGATGTGTTCTTTTGTTTGTTCTTGGATCCCGTCTTTCGCAGAAACAACAAGGATTGCGACATCAGCTTGTGAAGCGCCTGTGATCATGTTTTTGACAAAATCCCTGTGCCCCGGCGCATCGATAAGCGTGAAATAAAATTTGGTTGTTTCAAAACCCTTGTACATCAAGTCAATTGTAACTCCTCTTTCTCTTTCCTCTTTTAATTGATCCATGACGAAAGCAAATTCGAAGGTCTCCTTCTTCAGCTCTTTTGCCAATTCCTTCAACTTTCTCATCTCTTGTTCTGAGATATTTCCAGAATCATATAATAGTCTACCGACTAAAGTTGATTTTCCGTGATCTACGTGACCAATTGTTATTAAATTCAAATGCGGCTTTTCTGCCATACAAGCTACCTCCTGTATTATACTATTAATATACAGTTAGATGAAATATAGTGACTTTGATATTTAAATATGTTTTGAGGCCCAATTTAGTATAATTGAGCGATAATTCCCCAATCGAGAATATATAGGGGTTTAGGATTGCATTATTTTTCAGAATCCGAAGAAGTGGCTGTCAGAGGCGGCAATTATTGTTTTGGCTTTAATGCACCCGTACCAGGTGGAGGTGTATCAAACGATTCCTCAATCTCACCTGCTACTTCTTTAGGTAGAATTTCACCTATTTTTCTCATCACTGTATCTACATATTCAGGGCTTCTCAAAATACTTCCTATATCGGTTTTGCATAAATGTCTAGCATAAATATCACCTAAAGTGTCTATCCCCAAAGATCTCAGCCTTCTTTTTTCTTCACTGGTTAAAAAATCCACACGATTATCATCAAGATCAATATAATTTTTCATACAATTATAAAATTAAACTAAGATTTATAAATGCCCGCCGGAGACCGCCATTGGACTTAATACTTGATAAATATACAAAGCGCTCCAAGTATGCCGGTTTTGTTTTTTTAAATGTCGATAGCTTCAACTAAATCAGTTAAATAAATTAAGAACAAGGATAAAAATATTTTCTTTTGGGATCTCAACATCGGCATCTCGGATGACGAGATGTCTCGTGTCTTCTAATATAAATACGAGACACGATATCTAAATGGAGAAGGTTTTGTAATAACAGCCTACTTCGTGACCAACATATGAAAGGGCAAATGCAAGTCTATTATGATGAAGAAGGCGATTTCTTAGAGATAAATATAGGAGAATTCACAGAAGGCTTTTTCAAAGACATAGGCGAGGGAATAGCCGAACGAATCGATGAAAAGACAGGAAATGTAACAGGGATAGCAATACTCAGTTTTAAGAAAAGGTCTGGACAAGGCAAGGATTTTAAAATAGATTTGCCTGTAAATTTGCATATCACTGCTTAATAATACTGTTTCTGAAACCAGATCAGACAACCATTGGATTTAATACTTGATAAATATACAAAGGGCTCCCGGTATATCGGTTTTTTTAAATGTCGATAGCTTCAACTAAATCAGTTAAATAAATTAAGAACAAGGATAAATATTTTTCTTTCAATAAGCAGGGCTGAAAGCCGCTACTATTTTCTGTGTTTTAAGAAACACTCTCGACAATATACAGGTCTGTCTCCAGAAGGTTTAAAAGGGACTTGTGTCTGTTGACCACAATCTGCACAAACTGCGTCGTGCATTTCTCTTGGTCCACCGAAGCCACCGCCTCCTCCGCCTCCTCCTCTGAAACCGCCCTCTCTAAAGGCCATTTTCTCTTTTCTCCTAAACTCTTTCAAGTTTATTGACAAGTTATAGGTGTTTACATGTGTTACTTGATGTCAAATTATTGAGAATGAGATTTATAAAGGCGATATAGCCGCTATAAACAGGTTGTGTAGAAATCAGATAATATATTAGTGTTCTTCTAGACTATCTTTTAGCTCTTTTAACGCGACAGCTACTTTTTAGTGCAACTAGTCTCTATACAAATCCAGTCCGAAGATTTATATACCATAATATATAATAAGTGATATTATAGTATCAATAAGCTCACACTCAAGTATATAAACATGTCACATACAATATATAAATATGAAAAGAGACCCCTTAGAGATAATGCAAGCCATACTTAGGGCTTTAGAAGAAAATAAAGAGGCCATGACCATGAACCAGCTTTCACAGGAAACTGGAATACATAATGTGACTGTGAAGAGATATGTACAAATAATTGAGATGGTAAGACAGGAACCGACAATAGAGGTCATTAAGACAAGTCATTCTGTGATTGTGAGAATCATAAAACAGGGTGCATCAGTAGTTAAAGAAGAAGTTAGCTACGGCTAAATATGGGAGAGTGGAACCGTAGGTTTTAAGAGAGGAGGTAAGTTATGGATAATGAAAGCGGAGAAACGAAAAATCAACCCGAGTCAGAAGTAAGATACGGGATAATAATGGAAAAGATTTGTACAAAACTCAGAAGGCTTGCTTTAATGGGCGCATATACACACAAGGCAGAAGTTGCTAATTTATTAGGATCGTCTATGGGTTTGCACAAGGAATTGAAAGAGGACGGAACCTTAAAAAATGAAACAAAAGACAAACTAATAACAAGGGTTGACACACTTAACTGGTTCATGGGCTCGCTTGTTGAGGAAATAACAGAGGTTGAAAAACTTAACAAGACAACAGGAAACCAAACAACAGAGCAACAAAACACCACTGAGGAAGATTTCGACTACTTCGGATGAATATAAATTTGTGTAAATATATTATTAGATAAAGGAAGTCTAAACCTTTCTTTTGGGTTATAAGGTTTTCCTAAAGGGACGAAGTTGATTTCAGATCAACTGAATAGGAAATCAACTTCAAACAGAGGTTGGAAGAAAGAGGATATATGGCAGAGAACGAAGAAGTTGTGACATTGAGTGTTGGTGAACTGACAAACAGGTCAGAATCAGGTAGAGGCATTGTTAGAGTAGATACAAACAGCATGAAGAAACTGGGAATAAAAGAAGGTGATGTTGTTGAACTGCACGGCCAGAGAAAAACTGGGGCAATTGCTGTCAGAGCATATCCTGCGGACATAGGATTGAACATAATTAGGATGGATGGCATATCTAGAAGGAATGCCGGAATTGGTGTGGGCGAGATTATCAAAGTTAGCAAAGCCCATATTAAGGATGCGGAAAGGGTTGTTCTTGCACCAGCGCAGAAAGGGATTGTTTTGCAAATGAATCCCGACCTTCTGAAAAAAAATCTTTTCATGAGGCCTCTTGCAAAAGGCGATATAGTGGCTCCGTTTCCTGTTGTAAAACAAAGAGGCAACAGTCCATTTGGCGAATTCTTTGGAGTAAGTTTTGAGGAAATATTTTTCACACCAATCCCAGGGGAGACAAAACTTGCTGTTGTTTCTTGCAAGCCAGAAGGTATTGTAAGGGTTACAGATTATACTGAAATTGAGTTGAAACCGGAAGCTGTTGGTGATCTTGAGGAAAGGGCAATAACAGTGACTTATGAGGATATTGGCGGTTTAGGGGACGCCATTGAGAAGATTAGGGAGATGGTTGAGCTTCCAATGAGGCATCCTGAGTTGTTTACTAGATTAGGAATAGATCCGCCGAAGGGTGTTCTTCTCTACGGGCCTCCAGGGACTGGTAAAACCCTTTTAGCTAAGGCAGTAGCAAACGAATCTGGGGCAAATTTTTTAGTGATCAACGGACCGGAAGTCATGTCAAAGTGGTATGGCCAGTCAGAAGCTAATTTAAGGAAGGTTTTTGAAGAGGCCGAAAAAAATGCGCCTTCAATTATTTTCATCGATGAAATAGATGCGATCGCTCCTAAGAGGGAAGAAGTAAGGGGGGAAGTGGAGAAGAGGGTTGTTAGCCAGTTGTTGACGACCATGGATGGTTTGAAGGCCAGAGGCAAGGTTATTGTGATTGCAGCAACTAACATGGAAAATTCATTGGATCCTGCTTTAAGGAGGCCTGGAAGGTTTGATAGGGAAATAGAGATAGGGGTTCCTGATACAAAAGGCAGAAAAGAAGTTTTGCAGATACATACAAAAAATATGCCTCTTGAGAAAGATGTTAACTTGGACGAGCTTGCATCAATAAGTTATGGGTTCACTGGCGCTGATTTAACTGCATTGTGTAAGGAAGCAGCCATGTCAGCTTTGAGAAGGATTTTACCTGATTTTAATTGGAAGAAACAAGAGGAACTGCCTCAGGAATTAGTGGAAAGTTTAAGGGTTACAAAAAAGGATTTCCAGAATGGATTAAAGCTTGTTTCACCATCTGCAATGAGAGAAGTTTTAATTGAAATTCCAAATGTGAAATGGTCAGATGTTGGTGGACTTGAAGCTGTTAAAGAATCGTTGAAAGAGGCAGTTGAATGGCCCTTAAAGCAACCAGAAGCATTCACAAGAATTGGCATCAAACCGCCAAGCGGCGTCCTTCTCTACGGGCCTCCAGGAACAGGTAAGACCTTGTTGGCCAAGGCTGTAGCAACAGAATCTGGAGTTAATTTCATTGCTGTTAAAGGGCCTGAAATTCTGACAATGTGGGTTGGTGAATCTGAAAGAAAAATAAGGGAAATATTTAGAAGAGCAAAGCAGGTAGCCCCTTCAATAATATTTTTTGATGAGATTGATTCCCTAACACCAAAAAGGGGTTCTGACAGTGGATCAAGAGTTATGGAAAATATTGTGTCACAAATTTTGGTTGAGATGTCTGGGTTAGAGGATATGCACAATGTTGTTGTAATTGCAGCGACGAATAGGCCGGACATGATTGATCCTGCGTTGTTAAGGCCTGGGCGGTTTGATAGGGTTATCTTGGTTCCAGCACCAGATGAAAAAGCAAGGCTGGAGATTTTAAAGTTATACACAAGAAATATGCCTTTAGACAAAAGTGTTGATATAAAGGAACTGTCAAATAAATTGGATGGTTACACAGGCGCAGATATAGAAGCTTTTTGCAGGGAGGCTGGTATCGCTGCATTGAGAGAAGATATGCAGGCAAAAATAGTCACAGGAAAACATTTTGAGGAAGCTTTAGAAAAAACCAAACCTTCTGTTGATCCAAAAATAATTGAATACTACAAAGGCGCTGAGGAAAGGTTCAGAAAGGCCAAGACAAAGGAAAAAGATAATGAAATGGATTATGTTGGTTAGATAGAAATAATATGGCCAATGTTTTTATTATTCATGGAAGTTATGGACATCCACAAGAGAATTGGTTTCCTTGGCTAAAGTCTGAATTAGAAAAATTAGATTGTAAAGTTTTCGCTCCAGAATTTCCTACCCCCGAAAAACAATCTCTTAAAAGTTGGCTTAAAGTTTTTGAAGATTATAAACAATATTTGGACGAAAATTCTGTTGTTATTGGGCACAGTACAGGTTGTGCTTTTTTATTAAATGTTCTTGAAAAATCAAAAAGTCATATCAAAGCCGCTTTTTTTATTTCCGGCTTTTTGAAGTTAAAAAATAATCTAGAAATTAATAAAAGCTTTACAGATAGGGTTTTTAATTGGAACAAAATCAAAAAAAGCTGCAAACATTTCTATGTTTTTCACTCTGATAATGATCCACACATACCATTACATAAAGCGCAAAAATTAGCAAAAACCATTGGTGTTAATGTAATTCTTGTAAAAAATGCAGGTCACTTTAATGAAAAGTCAGGTTATAAAAAATTTGATTTGCTTTTAGAAAAAGTAAAAGAAGTCTTGTAGACCACATATCTAGTTCTAAAGCTTCTGTTTTTATGTTGATGTCTCTTTTATCCTGCGCTTTCCTGACCTTGAGAATCAGCCACAGCTTTCTGCAGCTCCTCTCCCAGCTCATTCATTTTGTTCACGATTGCAACTGCTTCTTTCTGCAATCTTTCTGAAAAATCTTCGATCTCTTTTTTCTTGTCTTCTATGGACTGTTTTGCATCAGCAGCGGGTTTTTTTACCATTACACCAGCGCCTATATCTACTAATAATTTGTCTGCAACAGAAGCTTTTCCATATGTATATAATCCAGAACCTAGAGGTATCAAAACTTCTGTGTCTTTTTTGATTTCTCCGATGTCGACGACGGCTTGATTTGTTGTTTCCAATTCCATCATTCTCTGCTGTACAGCATTTAGCTGATTTTTTATCTCTTCAATTCTCTGATTCAAAAGCTGGTAAAGCATGAACTTCTGCTGTAGCTCTTCCTGATTTTGTGGCATAGGTGATTATTATTATACTAATATATATAAACTATAACATCTTCAAATGACCGGTTATTCTGTCCACATCCGTCTCTTTTACAGGGCCGACACCGACACAAGTTATTGTGCCAGGCTCAACTTCTGTATGTCCTGCATCCTTTATTAATGATGGTTTTAGTTTTGCTGCTTTTAGCCTCTCGTAAATAGACATAAGTTCTTTTAAGTCAGCTACTTTTAGCACAACTTTTTTGACGCCTGCCGCTTCCCATTCTTCGACAGCGTCTTTTTCAGCTTTTTTGTAGGCTTCTAAACTTGCGTGTGCTACTTGGGCAGCTAACTTGCCTTTACTTAATTTCAAATCATTCCTTACGACGATAACTTGTTTGTACATACCTATTTATATCTTTTTTAATATTATAAAGATGGAGTGTCGCGTTATAGTAACTGCAATTATTGAGAAAGATGGAAAGCTGCTTCTTGGCCAAAAACGAAAAAATACAGGCCCATATCCTAATACTTGACATTTACTTGGTGGTGGAATAAATCTTGGTGAAGAATCAGTAATTGATGCTCTGAAGCGTGAGATAAAAGAAGAAGCGAACATAGAAATTACAGATATCCAGCGAGTTTCTTTTGATGAAGATTATGAACCAAATAAACATGGAGAAAAAACACATTATATTTTTTTAGTTTTTAAGGCAAAATATAAATCGGGTGACCCAAAAGCATCAGATGATATAGCTGAATTAAAATGGATAGATAAATCCGAGTTGTCAAAAATAAGTCTTACAAGACCATCTATAAAATTATTCAAGGAATTGGGTTATATTTAATTTTTTATATTTTAACATATCAAAATCACGAGAACAGACAACAAAACAATGTGCTATATATGACAAGTAAACATTTTGTGTTTTTCTAAATATTTTTGGTGGTATTCTTCTGCTTTGTAGAACTTTGACGCCTTTGTTATCTCTGTTACAATACTTTGCACGTGGCTTTTCTGTTCAGCTTTTTTTGATTTTGTAGCCTCTAGTTTCTGTTTTTGATTGTGGTAAAAAATAGCAGATCTGTATTGAGTCCCGACATCTGGATCTTGTCTGTTTAGGGTTGTTGGGTCATGCATTTTCCAGAACACATTTAGAAGGTCTTGATACGAAACTTTTTTTGGTTCGAATTCAATTTGAACAACCTCTGCGTGGCCTGTTGTGTCTGTGCAAACATCATGATAAGTGGGATTTTTTAGAGCGCCACCAGAATAGCCCACCGATGTCGATTTTACGCCATTTACATTTTCAAAAGCAGATTCAACATGCCAAAAACAGCCTGCACCAAAAGTGGCCTTTTCCATATATCTAGTGTTTTTAGTAAGATCTTCTGCGGCCTTGGAATGATCTTTGTGGTCTTTGAAGCGGCCTATGGAATGATCCGTGTCTTTCCTGCCTCACAAGTTGAATATGTTCAAATTCTGGAGCCTTCATTTGACTAATTAGTAGAGACCTGTCTTCAAGAACTTTATTGAAGTTGCCATAATCGTCTGTGGATAATAAAGAAATCACTCTTCCTTCCTTCCCGGCGCGCGCTGTCCTCCCTATTCTATGGACATATTCCAGTGACGTTTTTGGTATATCATAATTTATTATCAGGTTGACATTTTTAATATCAAGGCCGCGTGCCGCTACATCACTTGCCACTAAAACATCAAGTTTCTGATCTCTGAATTCTTGCATCACCTGTTCCCTCCTATTCTGTGTCAGTCCTCCATGAAGCGCCTGAGATTTTATGCCCTGTTTATAGAGATTTCTATTTAGTGTATCAACAAAGTGTCTGGTTCCACAAAAAATAAGTGTTAATCCTTTTGTTTCCTTTTTTATTATATGAACCAACAAAGAGAACTTGTCATTCCTATCAACATCATAGTAATGTTGTATAAGTTTATCTTCATCAACATATGACTGCATCTTAACTCTTTCAGGATTTTTCATGTAATTATTTACAATCTTCAATATCTCCGGGGACATTGTTGCGCTGAATAAAAGTTTCTGGCTATTTTTTGGAACAGTTGAAACTATATCTTTTATATCATCAATGAATCCCATCTCAAACATTTTGTCAGCTTCGTCAAGGACCAGTATTTTTATGTTGTGCGTGTTGATTGTTCCACGCGAAAGGTGATCTAGCAGTCGTCCTGGCGTCCCTACAACAACATCTGCTATTTTCAGGTGTTCTATTTGAGGATTAATTGAAAGGCCGCCATATATTTCAATAATATAAGTTTTCCTGTATTTTGTAAACTTTCTAAATTCTTTTCCAATCTGACTGCAAAGCTCCCTTGTTGGAACAATAACTAGCAACTGTATGCCTTTTCCTGGTATAACCTTTTCAAGGGCAGGAAACCCAAAAGCCGCTGTTTTTCCAGAACCAGTATAAGATAATCCGATTACATCTTTCCCTTGTTGTATTAGAGGTATACATTTCTCTTGTATCTCTGTGAACTCTGAAAACCCTAAGTCCATCACGGCCTTTTCAAACTCTGGTTTTAGCACTATTCCCTTAATATTCATACAATCATTTGAACGTTCCCTTTTAAATGCTTGCTAGTGCGGTAAATTAGTGGTTAGATGGCACTTTTTATTCTTTTTTCCAATATATGTTTTTGTTGGTTGTTAGAACAAGCCTCTTATAGGGTAACATGATTACTGTATCGATCCATACCACTCGCTTAGCACTTTTTCAGCTGGCTTGTCTCGCACATTGTATTCTTTTGACAATGGGAATTCATCTGGCCAGTAAGTAAACGGATAAACGCCGATAATATAAGAGGACTGGGAAACCGCATTCATTATTGCTTCAAAACCCATTGCTTGTTCCTCTAAATCAAGTTTGTATTTGTCAGAATAAGGTTCCCAAAGAGCGGTTGCCGCATCATCAACTCCTGTTTTGCCGGTTAATCCTCCGTCAATGCTCGGATAAGCAACCTGTTGAAGAATAATCGGTTTTTTGTATTTTTCGTATAATGGTTTTAATCTTAAATCAAAAATTCTTTTAGCATTAGTATTTAATTCTTCCTGCGTTGGATTGTTTTTGTCAGTAAGTCCAACCCACCAGTTAATGCCAATGAAGTCGGCTTGTACCATAAACGGCATACCATCTGCGTTTGGCCAGATGTCTGGGACATTATTTCCAATCTCCCCGCCAATGAAAAGATTGCGGCCCAACTTTCCTCTATAAGCAGATTTTGCCTTGCTATAAATCGCTTCCAATCTTTCTTTGTAATCTGCTGGCCTTTTGTCCGGCGGTGCTCCCACTGCCACCGAGTCGCCAGTGATAACCAAGTATTCAACATTGTGCTTATTCGCCTTATCTACAAAATACATTGTGTATTTTTCGTACTCGTTAAACCACTCGTCCCACCATTCTTTGGAAAAGCTTGCCTTGCTGGTATCGGCGCAGCAGATCTGGGGCGCCATATAAACCTTAAAGCCGTCTGCTTTCATCCTTGTTAACTGAAGATCCAATGCATCATCAGGATAAGTGTGACCGAATCCTTCATAAGTGATTATTGGAACAGGATTTACCTGTTTGTAATCCCACGGCGGAGCTATTTCAATCCATTGGAATCCTTTTTCCCTCAGGCGTGCATGAGTGCTGTCAAGTAAATCTTTAAAGTTACCCCACCAAAAGTCAACAATCAACGCTCCTTCTTGAAACTTATCTCCGTCCACTCTTGGTAAAAATTGAACTTTGCCGGCATTAGTTTGAATCATCGGCATTTGGTAATCTGCTTTTGGCAGCCATCTCCACTTCTCAACTGTGTCATTTACTTCTTTTGATTTTTGTTCCACCAAGACCTTGCGAGAAGCTGTTTTTGAGTCTGGTGAAAATTCCTCTGCCCCAACAAAACCCCAATTATCACGCAGATACCTATAACTGATTTCTTTATCTTTAAAATCTCTTAAATCAGCTTTCAAATACCAGACATTTTCAACTGTTTTCTCCATTTTTAAATTTCTTCCCCCCTCGCCTACGATTTCAAGATAAATTATTGTATGGTTGGGAGTGTTTTCAGGGACTTTTACAGTAAAGGTGACTGAGTATGGAGAAGTTGGTGTTGACAGTTGTTTAGGTGGAGTTGGTGATGAACTGGATGCTGGTTTTTCAGTTGGTTGTGTGGTAGGGTAAACAGATATTGTTGGTTGAGACTGTCCAGAATCTGATTTTCCTCCAGGCTGTTGTGCGCAACCGCTGATAAAAATCACGCCAATAACTGCTAATGCCAAAATCCAAATGCTGTGTTTTGATTTCATTATCCTCCAATCTTGCTGTACCATTTCTTTAGTACCTGGCCTCCTGGTTTGCCCGTGAAAGTGTTTATGTCTTTCAACTGCCATTCCATATTATCGTCGGGTCTAATGAGATACCATGCCCAATGATAACCTCCTTGCAACCATGGACGCTCCTCGCTTACCTGCATCATTGCTTCCTGCATATCAGCTTGTTCCTGCAAATCCACAGTGGGATTTAGAGGCGTAGCTTGCTGATACTTATTAGCGCCATCATAGCTACGTAGAGAATACTCGTTAAATATAATGGGCTTTTTGTACTTTTCATATAGTTCCTTAGCGCGGGTGTACACAGGAGAATCAATTTTACCGCCAAAACCATCCTTAAGTTCGGTTAGCGTGGGATTTATTTTATTTGTAATCGGGAAGTAAGGTTCAATGCCGATATAATCCAAATCGTCCCAAAACTTAATACGACCGGGTGCGTGGCATGGAAACTCCTCCCACTTTTCTGGATTTATTGAACAAGAAGTAGAGTAAGTGAGTTTTCCCGAATAATGCTTTCTAACTTCCTTGATAACTTTTCTCCATCGCTCCGTTGCGTCTTGCGGTGCCCCCAAGTCTTTAAGTTCTTCAATCGAAGACATGTCAAGCTCCGTACCTATGGAATAAATATCCGTCCCTGTTTCCTGCGCCAATTTCGCGAAATGCACGGCGAGTTTTGTATATTCTAAAAACCACAGGTCCCATCCTTTTGCTGGCGCAAAGTGGCAACCCCATGGTCGCTCCGGACTATTGCCAAAGGAAGTCACGATAGGTTTGAGCATTACTTTCATGCCACGAGCCTTAGCTTTTGAAATGATTTCTTTCATCTGCACATCGGTAAGGGTTGGTGTTGACCATCCTTGTGTGTCTGGATATGTTCCATCTGTCGCATAGAACGGTCTCATCTCCGTAAGACCCTCCCGGCAATCAGGAAAACCATACCATGTGTTTACCAACCCAATCCATTCTACGCCAAAGCTCTTAGCCATGTCCAAGTTATAATCGATTATTCCTGGGATGGCCAATTCTTCCGGTTTCCACAACATCCCACCGAAAATCACCCCTTTCTGAAAGCCCGGTAGTGAAATTTTCTTATTTGAATCGACCCAATCAATAACTGCGTTTATTCCTTTGGGCAAATCAGTTGTTTTAAAAATTGTTGTAGATTTTGTTGTTGGGGATCCTCGAGAATAGTAATACTCCGCACTCTTTTCAAGTTTTGTTGTCCCTTTGTAAGTTACTTCGTTTACTTTGTTCAACTTCAAATATGTTGTGTTATCACCGACTCCAAGATAAACATCACCAGTTGTCCAATATGGGACTGTTACTGTTAAACCAAAATCTATTATTTCAGGAGGCTTTGATGCAAGAGGTTTAACTTCAGGAGATGTTACAGGTGATTTGATTGTAGGAGAGACAGAAGGTACCGCATTTGTGGTGGATGTGGTTTTTTCTTCACATCCAGGGGGTTGTGGGAATCCTGCAGGCGGACAGATAGGTTTGCCTCCTGGCCCAACACATCCGCTGATAAAAACAATTCCAATAACTGCTAATGCCAAAATCCAAATGCCGTGTTTTGGTTTCATTATCCTCCAATTTTGCTATACCATTTCTTCAGGACCTGTCCACCTGGCTTGCCGTTGAAGTCGCCGTTGGAATCCGTTAGCTGCCATTTGACATCCTCCCCTGGCTTGATCAGGTACCAGGACCAGACATGCATTCCTGCAATCCACGGGCGCTCCTCCACCGCCTGCATTATGCCCTCAAACTGGTTTGCCTGCTCCTGCATGTTAAACTGGTAGTTCGCAGGCTTCTGGAGTTGGTAATGAGTCGCTCCCGTGTAGCTGTTGAGCGAAAATTCAGTGAACACAACCGGCTTGTTGTACTTTTCATGGAGCTGTTTCGCCCTCGTTATCGCTGCCGAGTCCAGCGCGCTACCGAAAGCATCCTTGATGTCAGCGACTGATGGATTGGGTTTTGTTGTGATTGAAAAATACGGCTCAAAACCTATGTAATCCAAGTCGTCCCAGAACTTGACGCCGTCAGGGCCGTTGCAGGGGTACCATTCCGGATGATTCGTGTCCACGGAGCAGGAAACCGAGAACGTGAGCTTGCCAGAATACACGTTCCTTATTTCCTTGATTATGCTGCGCCATCTCTCGGTTGGGTTAGACGGACCCAGCCCGGCGAAACGCGTCGGGTCAGTGGCGATGTCAAGCTCAGTTCCAAATGCGTACATATCAACTCCTGCGTCTTGAGCCAATTGTGCAAAGTGAACTGCAAATGTTTTGTAATCGTTGAACCAACTGTCCCAATTTGTCATCTTTTGATGGCATGGGGGATCTCTTCCAGGACCTTTAGCAAAACTTACAACAACGGGTTTGAGGAAAATTTTGAATCCTTTACTCTTTGCTTTTGATATAAGACCTTTCATCTGATCATCAGTCTTGGTGGGTGCTGTCCAACCTTGTGTTTCTGGCCAAACACCATCACCAATGTAAAATGGTTTTATTTGTTGAGCATCGCTGCAATCAGGGAACTCAAACCACATATTATCAATCACCAGCCATTCCACCCCGAACTTCTTCGCCAAGTCAAGGTTGTAGTCAACAGTCTCGTTCACGCCTGCCTCTTCAGGGTGCCATCCGCTTCCGCCGAACAGCACTCCCTTCTGGAAGCCGGGCATTGAGATGGTTTTAGTGGAGTCTATCCAGTCCGTCACAGCGTCCAGGCCGTTGGGCAGCTCCATTGGCGTGAAATTGTCCGTGGATCTGGTTGCGAGCGACCCGCGGGAGTAGTAGTACTGCTCCCCTTTGCCAATTTTTGCAGTCCCGCTGTAAAAAACAGATTCAAGGTGATTCAATTTGCGGTAGGATGCATTATTCCCGACTCCGAGATAAACATCTCCAGTAGTCCAATAGGGAACAGTCACAGTCAAATTAACAGAAACCATCTTTGGTTTTGGAGTTGATTGGATAATTGTTGGTGTGGCTAGAGGAGTTTTTGTGGAGACTTCCTTTACAGTTGTCTGTGGTGCTGTTGATGCTGTTACTTGTGGACTCGTAGACGCACTCTCACTTCCGCATCCAGGGAGTTGTGGGAATCCTGCTGGCGGGCATATTGGTTTGCCTCCTGGCCCAGTACACCCACTGATAAAAACAATTGCAACAATTGATAATGCTAAAATCCAAAAGACGCTTTTTGGTTTCATTATAGTATAGATTATATAATACGATTAAATAACTACAAGTATCAAATAGGATATTAGTTGCATTTAATCGGTGTTAAGTTCTTTTTTAGAAGGAAAAACTGAGAACTGAATGCTCGGAGGAGTATTTTGGGCACCAATAGTTTTTTATAGTAACTTAGTTTTATCTTTATTATGATCATCAGAAAAGCAAAAACAAATGATATAGAAACAATCCATAAACTTGATAAGGAATCTGTAAAATATCATAAAAAATTTGACAAAGATTTCTATACAATTTCAGAAGGTTTCTGGAAAATAAAGAGAGATTCTCAAATAAAAGCAATAAAAAGTCCAACAAATTTAATTCTTGTTGCAGAAATAGATGAAAAAGTCGTTGGTTATATTTGGGGTTATGTAGAAACAATTATGAAACATAAAATTGGCAAGATACAAGAATTGATTGTAACTTCAAAACAAAGAGGAAAGGGTATTGGAAAGGAGTTGATTAAGAGAATGTTGGATTTTTTTAAGAGTAGAGGATGTATTATTTCTGAAATTGGGGTTTTTGTTGAAAACGAACCAACTATTAAGGTTTATGAAAAATCTGGTTTTAAAAAGAAAGAATATAAGATGCGATTGGTATTAAATAAAACCAAAAGGTTTAGGCCTTTTCTCTAGACGCTCAAAAAATTATTGGACTTAATCGGTGTTATATTTTCCGAAAGTACTATAAAAGAGTTTTGGATTTAGGAAAGCCCCCATTCAGAATCTGAGAATTTCGATTGCCATAGGATTAGTAATTAGTTTATGGATATAAATGTTCTGATTTCATTAAGAGCAAGGCACACCTTAACTTGACTTCTAATTATTTAATAAACAGAATCAATTTAACAAATATATGGAGTTTAAAAAAATAGAAAATCCAGATTCAAGAGAATTCAAAGAGGCATGGAAGATTTATGAATTGTCCTTTCCATTTGATTGGAGAAGAAGTTTAAAGTCACAAAAGAAGTTAATGAAAAATAAATCATATAATTTCTTCGTGGTTTTTGATAATAATGTTTTGGTTGCAATAATAACTGACTGGAATCTTGATAATTTTCTGTTTGTTGAGCATTTCGCAGTAAAAAACGATTTAAAAGGAAAGGGAATTGGAACAAAGGTTCTTAAAGAATATCTTTCTAAGAACAAACAAAAAATTGTTATTGAGGTTGAAAGACCAAAAACCGAAATTGCAATAAAAAGAATAAACCTTTTCGAAAAAGTTGGGTTTAAATTGAATAAATATGATTACATACAGCCTTCGTATGGAGAAGGTAAGTGTTCGGTGCCTATGGTTCTAATGACTTATCCAGAAAAAATAAATGAATCTGAATTTTTACTAATTAGAGAAAAAATGTATCTATTTGTATATGGACGCAAATTTCTAGGTAGTCAATTAATTGATCATAATTAGTGTTATGCTCCCACGCTAGTGATTCGACGAATGTAATGAGAAGAAAGTCGAGAATTGCCAGACACTAAAATATAAGATTAACCAATTCTAATCATGGACATAATAATAAGAAAATATAAAGAATCCGATTTCGGTGATCTTATCAAACTCATGGAGGAACTGCAAGATTTTGTTATAAAGATAGATCCAATGAAAAGACATCACAGACCGCCACGCTACGGAAAAGTCTATACAGACGATCTAATCAAGAAAATCAAACAAAATCAAGGTATTATATTTCTCGCAGAGCATCAAAACAAGATTATAGGATGCGTGGCAGGTATAGTTGAAAGACAAAAAAAATATGACCTGCTTCAATGTAAACCAACAAAAGCAGGTAGAATATTGGAACTAATAGTAACCAAGGAATATAGATCACAAAAAATCGGTAAGCTCCTCATGGATAAAATAGAAAAACATTTCAAAAAAGCAAAATGCGATCTGCTAAAAACCGATGTTTTTGAACCCAACAAAGGAGCTTATAAATTTTATCAAAAATTAAACTACAAAAATAGAATGATATACATGATCAAATCAATATAGGGCAAATTCTCAATTGAATATAAACTGTGTTAATTGACCTCACGAAGAGTTGATAAACCGAATATAAGCGACATCGTGAGGCTAGGAAAAGCGAGCATTTAACAGCAGTTTAAAGCGAGCGGTTTTCTTCCGCCGTCTGACCTATTTAAAGAGCAAATTCATATCTTAATTATGGTATCATTAACAGCTGTTATACACAAAGATGAAGATATGTATGTAGCAAGATGTCCTGAAGTAGGCACAGCTAGCCAAGGCAAAACAATAGACAAAGTGTTAGAAAATCTAAAAGAAGCAACCGAGCTTTATTTGGAAGAATTTCCTCTCAAAGATGAGAGCAAACCACTTCTCACTGTTTTTGAGGTAACTGAGCATGGCAGACCAACTAAAGAAGCAGTCAGGGCGTGAAATCATCAAGATTCTTGTCAACAAATTTGGGTTTACACCAAGAAAAACTAAAGGAAGCCATGTTGTATTGATCAAGTTTGTCAACAATGAAAAAATTGGTACAGTCGTACCGCTACACGGTGAAGTAAAATTTTCTTTGCTAAAGGAAATTCTTAAACAGGCTCGGTTGACTGATGATGAATTTGCTCAGTACCAATGAACTGGATGGAAGAAAATTTCCGAAGAGTTGTTTCGATTTGGGCAGTTATTCGTGATTTCGGGGGCGAGTTAAGCTTATTTTGACTAGTTTGTAAATCCATCAAAGCTATACTATATGTGTGGGTGCTTGTATTATATCGTTTCGATGTGTGAATTAATAAATAGAAACACGCTCATCGCCCACAATCTCAGCTGTGTTGGCGTCGATAAAGAGCCGATTCCCACCCGGTATACGGTAAAGCCAAGTCAATCGGAATTCTGTAGTCTTAGTGACAGTGTAATTTAATGGGTATATCATGCGTTCTGGCTCAAAATAGTTCATTAAATGATCTAATTCAGAACCCTCTGTCCCTATACTAATCAGATACTTCCGTAAAGTGTCAGAGATTGCCGAGGTGTCTGCTTCAGAGGCTTCTGGAACTTTCACATCAGGAAAATAATCCACACTCAACTGCCGAACACGATTATCCTTAGTTACAAGAACCCGCACTTCACCACCGTTATAAAAAGGTGTTTCCTTATAACGCTGTTCATAAATAACATCATTTTCATCACCAGATTTATGTACATCAGAAAAAAATAGAGAGTTATTTTCTAATTTTATTAAATCTCCATATTCTTGAAGAAAAGCATTAGCAGCGTCCTGTGGTGTTCCAGAATACTTAAGCGATCTGAATCCTATTACAGATTCAGGGATATCCAATTCATTGTTCCACTTTATCCCAAATCCTCCTGCTTTCATCTCTCCAGGGAGGCCATATTCTGTTTTTAGTTTTTCTCCTGCTTCCTTTGGAGTTAATTCAGAAGAACTGAAATAGACAGGTATGCCTTTCTGGAAATCAGTATCTGTTGATCCTGAATCTGTAGATTGAGTGTTTTGTGTTCCAGATTGTGTCGTGTCTCCTCCCTGAATGCATCCAGAAATAACAAGGATTCCTATGATGAAAAGGATTGGGATTAGTTTGTTCATAAATAATTTTGTTTGAAGTCTTATTTATTGTTTCCGTCGAGCCCCCGAAATCTTGTCTAGAGAAGACCAAAATTGAAACTAAGCTGTGTTAGTCGACCGCGAATACTTGGAGCGGCGAGGACTAAACAAATTGAATAGAGTCTGAAGAGTGCCCCCGTAGGCGACATTGGTTATTTATTTCTGATTGTTATTATTAATAGTATATGGCAAACCAACATATAGAGTTGAGAAGATATATAGAAAACAAAATAGGGGAATTAGATAAACATCATCCAGACGCAATATCAAGAATCAGTTCTGGTAATCCTTTGTGCTCAGATTATGAATATTTGGCTGGAAGAGGAGCATATAACGATGTATTATCTCAAATAGATAATATTTCCCGAGAATCCGAATCGAATTCAAAACTATCATCTCGTCGGTAAACTTATTTTTGTCGCCGGAGGGGGCATTTCGACTAAGCTTTCTTAATTGACCTCACGAAGAGTTGATAAACATCATAGAGGCGATATCGTGAGGCTGCGCTTTCTAATCAAAACAAGCATATAGCGGCTCATTTGTGAAAGCGAAGAGTTTGGCATGCTGTTTGTTGATACCAAATCCCTGTAAACCGAATGCTTCCCAACTGAACCAAAGCATGTAGTACAGGCTTGACAAATTTCAATTAA